>Ga0105046_10010718_pt1 | contig 14260 bp, 10 predicted proteins | sample MAT03_FD_78385 | JGI IMG/M metagenome (GOLD analysis project Ga0105046, IMG submission 78385) | Freshwater microbial communities from Lake Fryxell liftoff mats and glacier meltwater in Antarctica - MAT-03 (megahit assembly) | ecosystem: Environmental > Aquatic > Freshwater > Ice > Liftoff... | reverse complement strand
CTGATGATGCCGATGTGCTGGTGACACAGAAACTGCCGGGCTGTGTGTACTGGCTGCAAGGGCCCGCTGGAGATGGTGAGGGCCCGGCATCATCAGGCGTGAGCTTTGGCGGGCGCGGACGGCGGGGACGGCTCTCGCTGAACTGCGCACCGGTTGATATTGCGCCGCTGCTGAGCCAGCATCTATTCAGCCGCGATATCTCGCTGGTGATGACGAGTGCGACGATGACGGTGCCGGTGCGCAGCGCTGCGCGAGCCCCTGCGCGCACGAGCATGCGCGATGATGGGCGCACGTTCGAGCCGGATGAACCCTCGCCATTTTCAGGTGGAGACGACTCGGGCAATGATCGCACCAGCGGCACCGGACGCGGCAATGAATCGCAGGCGAGCGCTGGCATGCTGGATGCAGCCGGACTTGCGGCGACCGAGTTTGGCCACTTCGCCAAGCGGCTGGGTTTGTCCAAGGCCGAGACGCTGACGGTGGGTTCGCCGTTTGACTACGCGCGGCAGGTGCGCATCATCATCGATGTTTCGGTGCCTAGCCCCAAAGCCACGATTGGCTCGGTGCAAGACCGCGATGGATATGCCAATCGGCTGGCCAAGCGGGTGCTCTTTCACATTCGCGCCACGCAAGGCGGCGCGTTTGTGCTGTTTACAAGCTTCGATTTGCTGACTCGGGTTGGCGATGCCATGTTTGGCCCGCTCAATGCGATGGGCATGCCGATGCTGCGCCAAGGTGCTGATGGATCGCCAGCGCAAGTGCTCAAGCGTTTTCGCGAAGCAAAGAACTCGGTGCTGCTGGGCGCGGCGAGCTTCTGGCAAGGTGTGGATGTGCGCGGCAGCACCCTGCGCAACGTCATTATCACGCGTTTGCCATTTGAGCCGCCGGATCGGCCGTTGACTGAGGCGAGGTCGGAGCGGATTAAGCAAAATGGTGGGGACCCATTTGCGGAAGATGCGCTGCCGCGGGCGGTCATTCGCTTCAAGCAGGGCTTTGGGCGATTAATCCGATCGTCAACTGATACCGGCCAGGTAGTCGTGCTTGACCCGCGCATCGTGCGCACGGGTTATGGCAATGCGTTTTTGCGTGCTCTGCCGGCGGGCATGAGCATTGATCGCGTGGAAGATGAAGATCCCTGGGGGGCCATGGGGGGCGCATTGGGCAGCAACGACGAGTTTGGCGCCGCATCGCGCGCAGCGGATGATGAGCCACCTCCGCCGCGGTATGACGATTGAGCGCGGTCCAGCGGGTGAGCATTGCTGGGCGCGCGCGAGCTTCCCTGCCGGCTGGTGTTACCCGCCCGCGGCGTGCTTGGGGCGAATCGTGCCGATGATCTCGGGAAGTTCCAGACTCTGCCCTTCGGCGAGTCTAATTTCAATCTCGATCGGGCCGACTGCTTCGCTGGCCTTCTGGTCGGCTACCTCGCGACGGTTGACCTCGATGTGCTTGGGGAAATCAAAGGCGAGTTTGACCCTGTCGCCGCGGATTTGGGCGATGCGAACGATGCCGAGGGGCGCGCGCGGGTCACCGATTACGACTTCCTCACCTTGCTGACGAGTGACCACAAGCATGTTCGGACCTCCTGTCCGCCCAAGTCTGACGACCAGGGCACGTGTTCCGCGCACCAAGACTGATGCCGCGATTCAAAGGCAATATACCTCACAATTCGGTCCGCGGGCGCGAGGACCGACACATTCTGCCAAACTGAAGGCGTGCGAGGCAGGAAATGTTGCGGCAAGGACCGATAAATCTACCGTTCATCCACAGCTTCTACCCGAATGATCTCTGGGCAGTGGGCGCGGAGGTTTCGTTCGATCCCTTGTTTGAGGGTGATGTTGCTGGACGGGCAGCCAATGCACGCGCCGTGCAGGCGGATTCGTGCGACACCCTCGGCGGTGATCTCGACGAGTTCGAGGTCTCCACCATCAGACTGCACACTTGGGCGGATGAGCTCAAGAATGCGGGTCACCTTTTCGTTTGTGGCTTGGGAGACGGGCGCGGCCATGCAGGGTAAGTGTAAGCATACCGACGGCCACGTATCCTGCCAGCAATGACAAGCCAACGACTGGTCGCTACGAAGTTTGGTTCATCGCGCTGCGGGCTGGGTGCCACCGGAGGCGGAGTGATTGCGGTGATATTGCTGGCAGCGATGGGCGCTTGCGGAGACGGAAACAAGGAGCCGGCTCAGTTGCGCGACCCGGCGGAGGTGCTGCGTAACACCGAGCTAGCCACAAGTGACCGGGCGGAGGCAGTCGAGGCGCTGTGGCAGAAGCGCAGTGCAGTGTCGAATCGTGAAGCGCGCGAGTCGCTCAAGAACATTGCTTGGTCGGCGCGGTATCCGCTGGATGTGCGTAGCCGGGCGGTAAACATTCTGTTGGCAGATACAAGCGATGGTGCGGATCTTGACACACGCAGTTCACTGGCTCTGCGGCTACCCACGGAAGTATCGCCGGAGTTTTTGACTTTTGTGTGTGATCTTGCGCGAAAGCGCAAGTGGAATGAGTTTGCCCGGCCTGCGATCAGATCGTGGGCCCGGCGCGTACCAGGGCTGGGTGATGAGGATCGGCCGGAGCGCAAGCTGGTTGAATCACTGACAGGAAAGTCAGCGCTGTTGGCGTTGTTCGAGGTCTTTGCTCAGCCGGTGGATGTGGCAGGCAGCAAGCCGTTGACCGGCCCTGCGCGCGAACGCGCTGAGATGGCCCGCGCTGCGGCGTGGGAGATTCTTGTGCGCATCGATCCCGATGGCGAGAAGCGCGGGCCAGAGCTGGCCAATCTGTCGCCTGCGCAGCTTGCCGAGCCACTCGTGGCCGACATTGTTTCGGCGCAGCGCGATCTGCGGACGATCCCCGTGACGGATTCAGAGCTGCGGTGGCTGACAGAGCTGAGGCAATTTGCCGGCCCTGATTCGAGCGGCGATGGCGCCGCCCGGCAGCAATGGTGGGCAGAAGCAACGGCGGCGGTCGCATCAACGAAGGCAGCGACGACTGGCACGCTGCGCATGAGGAACATTGAGCCGATGCGCTGGGCCGCGGCGAACGTGCCGGAGTGGCTGCGGGCCAGTCGCGAGGAGCTGCTACGGGTGTTGGGCCAGCGGCTTGAATCGCGGCGCACGTACACGCGCAGCGGACCATCACTGACGGCGGTTATTACGACGGACGAGAACTTTTCGGCCAACCGTGCCAGCGTCTCGTGGGGAGATGCGATCTCTCTACTGGTGCTGGATGTTGCCCTTGATACCCCGGGGATGGGTCGGGAACTTTGGCAGCAGGCCAAGCGTGACATGGCGGATACGTCCACGGAGTATGGCGGTCTCATTGAGACTGGCTCGGGGGCGGCCGCGCGCAACTTTCGCGCCACGCTCTTTCCGCCGCGGCCAACGCAGCGATCGGGGGACAATCGCTTTATTGCATCCGATGAGATGATGCGTGGTGGCACGTGGGCGATGGCGCACTATCACTTCCATGCACAGCGGTTGGGCAACGCGGACTATGCGGGTCCGGGCCCGGGAGATGCGGAGTTCGCCAGCGAGCATGGCAAGAACTGCCTGCTGTTTACGCCGGTGGCCGAGGGACGAATGAACGTTGACTTCTTTGCCGCGGGCGGTCTGATCATTGACCTTGGCGTAATCACCGCCGAGGGCAAGCGCCAGTAAGGGGTCAAGTCAGTGAGTCGCAGCGTCAGTTCCAGGAGCAGCCGCGGGGCGGGGGTGCGCCGCGCTGGGGCCGGGCAAGGTCGAGCAAGTTCTTCAGTGCCCGCAGTTCATCTTGAACAATGTCAGCCCGGCGCATCACATCGGCCTCGGCGAGGAGCTGGTACTTTGCCTCGGCATCCTGAATCAGCGAGAAACCGACAAGTTCGAGGATGGCGGCGGTGGGCACTTCAGGGTCGCGCAGATGCCGCACCATGGCGCTGGCATCCTTGAGATCTTGCAGTGAACTTTTGCTGAGCAGACGCAGCACGTTGAGCCGCACCGGCTTCATCACATTGTCGTCAACATCCTCGATTGAGACAGGGTCGAGCATGGCCATTCGGTAAAGACGCTCCTCATCAGGGGGCATCTCAGCGATGACGCGGGCGCGGCAGACGCCTTGCAGAGCAATGTTAAAGCGACCATCGGGTAACGCTTCGTGCGCGACGATCTGACCGACGCACATCATTTTGCGCACAGGTGGGCGCGCGTGGTACTCCTCCTGCCATGCGCCTCCATCAAAGATGGCCATGGCGATCTGCCCAGCGCCGTCAAGCGCATCGCTGACCATCTGGCAGTAGCGCGGCTCGAAGATGTGCAGTTGCACAACTCCGTGCGGCACCAAGGTGACTGAGGCAAGCGGGAAGAAGGCCATCGGTCGCCCGAAGTTGACTCGGATGGAAGTCGTTTCACCCATGCACAATGCTATGTTTCTTCGCGCCGCAGGTTTGAGCCCTTGAGCGGAGTTGTGCGCAAAAAAGCGTGATGCTTATGCCTTCTGGTGACATTGACCCATTTCACGCCGTGCGATTTGCCAACTACCGGCTGTTTGCCAGTGGATTTGTGTGCTCAAGCACGGGTTTGCAGATGCTCTCCGCGGCGGTTTTGTGGGAGGTCTACGAGCGGACTCAAAGCGCGATGGCGATCGGGCTGGTGGGCTTATGCCGGGCTCTGCCGGTGGTCGCTTTAGCGCTGCCAGCGGGCCAGATTGTGGATTTTGCGAGACGGGAGCGTGTTTTAGTGGTGACTCAGGTGGGGATGGCCTTGGCGGCGGCGTCGCTGGCGTGGGCGAGCTTTATCAGTGCGCCCATTTGGGTGTTCTATGCGTTGATGGTGCTCATGGGCTGTGCGCGGAGCTTTAACGGGCCAAGCCGAAGCTCGCTGCTGCCGCAATTGGTCGATGCGGGGGCTTTTACCAGCGCGGTGACGTGGAACAGTGGCATCTTTCAGTTTGCGGCCGTCTCCGGGCCGCTACTTACTGGGGCGATGCTGGTGTGGTTTGGTGCCGCGTGGCCTGTGTATGCGGTGACGGCTGCGCTCTGCATGGTGATGGCGTTTACGGGCGCGATGCTGCGTCCGCGGGCAATGGGCACACCTGTGGCTGCTGGTGGGGGTGGAAGTGGGCCAGCGGCGCGGCGCATGTCACTGTCAGGAATGCTCGACGGTGTTCGGCACGTGTACCGCGAGAAGTTGATACTCGCGACGATCACGCTCGATCTGTTTGCGGTGCTGCTGGGTGGAGCCACAGCGCTACTGCCGATTTATGCGAAGGATATTTTGCATGTTGGGCCTATGGGGTATGGCCTGCTGCGCGCTTCGCCATATGTGGGCGCGCTGATGATGGCGATTGTGATGGCGTATCGCCCGCCAATGCAGCGTGCAGGGCCCGCGCTGCTGCTGGCGGTTGGGTGTTATGGATTGTCGATCGTCGGCTTTGGTCTGAGCGAAACGGCGTGGCTCTCGGCCGCGCTTCTTGCCATCGGGGGCGCAGCGGACAATATCTCGGTAATTATTCGCCATGTATTGGTTCAAGCGTGTACACCTGAGTATTTGCGCGGGAGGGTTTCGGCTGTCAACAGCGTTTTCATCGAGTCCAGCAACGAACTCGGCTCATTTGAGAGCGCGGTGGTAGCTCATCAGTTCGGCCCGGTTATTTCGGCAGTCTCTGGCGGAGTCGGCACAATGGTGGTGGTGGGGGCCGTTGCGCTGATCTGGCCGCAACTGCGGCGGCTTGGATCACTTGAAGCGGCAATGGCCGCGCAGCAGCGAGCCAGCGAGGCGCAGGTGGCAAGCGCGGATCGATTGGCGGCTGAGGATTCTCTAGCAGTGCCCGCGGCGGTGATTACGGCTCAGAAGTGAGCGCAGCGCGGGCATCGGCGAGTTCTGAAAGGTGTTTGCGCGAGGGCTTGGGCCACTGGCAGCCGAGTCGCTCGATGCCATCGGCGAGAATGTCGGCCAGTACCGCGCGCGCCACGTACTTGTGATCGGCCGGGATGATGTACCAAGGCGCAAAATCGGTGCTGGTTGCGGTGATGGCATCCTCGTAGGCGAACATGTAGTCTTTCCAGAATTGGCGCTCGGTGACATCGCCGGCAGCGAATTTCCACTGCTTGGCAGGGTCTTCAATGCGGTCTAGGAAGCGGCGCTTTTGCTCGGCTTTGCTGATGTTGAGAAAGAACTTCAGAATCAACGTACCGTTTTCGGCAAGGTGCTGCTCGAAATTGTTGATGTCGGTGAATCGCTGCTTCCAGAAGGCCTTGCCGGGGTCGCGAACGCTGCCATTCTTCTCTAGCTCCACGCCCTCGGTCCGGCTGGCAAGCAGAAGCTCAGGGTGCACGCGCGTGACGAGCACATCCTCATAGTGAGAGCGGTTAAAAACAGTCATGTGGCCGCGCGGCGGAACCTGCTTGGCGATGCGCCACAGATAGCTGTGGGCAAGCTCGCTGTTGCTGGGCTGCTTGAAGGAAGTGACGCTGCAGCCCTGAGGGTTGATACCACTCAGGACATGCTTGATCATGCCATCCTTGCCGGCGGCATCCATGGCCTGAAGGACAACCAACACGCTAAAACGCCCATCGGCCCAAAGTTTGGTCTGCGCTTTTGAGAGGCGGATATGGCTTTCGCGCAGCGTGGCCAAGGCCTTGCCTTTGACGACCTCTCGACACAGATTTTCGTAGATTTTGCCGCCACGCCAGGCCGGGTCAAAGTCTTTAATGCGAAACTTCTGGCCAGATTCAATGCGAAAACCCTTGCCGTTGTCGGTGTTCATGGCCGAATACTACGGGGATTGGCCCATCTGTGCAGGGCCCTTAACTGGGTGATGAAACATCACGAATTTCAACGGGCACGATGACGTTGACTGGCAACTGGCAGGAGGTATCACTGCAAAGTTGATAATGGAGCGTGATCTCCTCGCGACCAGTGAGCGGGCCGATTTTCTCAAGTGCGACACGGAGATGCAGACTGCCGCGATGCACAGTGAGTTGCGTGAGCGCTGCATCGCTGCCGTGCATCGGCTCGCCCGGTGGATAGTCGCAGTAGACCGCAAGGCCAGAGTCATGCGAAGTACCGGCTGCATCCATAAACTTTGCGCCGCCACGCTGTCCCACACGCAGCGCGGCCAGCGTGCCACCGCTCTGCTCCTGCGCGAATGCAGAGTTGATGTGGTAACCCTCGGCGATATCGAGTTTGAGCAGCAGTTCGCCGGGCGCATCATCGTCAAGCTCTAAAAGCTCCTGATTGACGAAGAGCTGAAGCAGGTCTGCTGGCAGCACGGATTGATCCGCAGAAGAGGTTGCGCCGGCGTGTGCCGCGGCGGCAGTGAGCGCCTCGGTGACGGCTGAAGCATCGGCGATTAGCAGGCGCAGGAGCGCTCTCGTCGAGTTGATGGTGGCCACCGGCGAATCGGCGATATTGCCGGAGAGAGAGCTAAGCAGACGGATCGCGCGTGCCTGGAACGCTGAATCGCCGGTGAGCTGCCACAAATCGATGAGGTTGTGGAGCATCACGCTCTGGCTGGAGGGCACTGCTCCGTCGTAGGTCTGGCGCGGGCGAACGAAGAGATCGGCTTGGCCTGCGCGCGAGTCGAAGTAACCGCCGGTAAGCGGATCTGCAAACTCCTGCTCGGCGACCCGGAGCAGCGTGCGCGCACAAGTTGTGAGCCCGGCTGCCTCATGCGCGTTTGAGCTGGCGCCATCCTGCTGGAGGGCTCGCGTCAATGCGCACAGCCCGGCGATGAAGTGGGCGTAATCCTCGAGCAGCCCATCGCCTTCGCTTTGGCCAGCGCGCCGCGCGCGAACCAGCCCGCCATCGGCACGCAAAAGGTACGCTTGCATTTTTGCTGCCAACGCCGAGGCGGCTTGCAGCGTTCGGCTGCCGGCGTCGTGCCCATGAATGGCGGCGGTGGCAAGCGCGGTGAGCATCATGCCGCACAGCGATGGCAGAATCTTGTCGTCAAGCCGCGGCTGGGTGCGAAGTTGACGATGGGCGAGGAGCGCGGCGCTGATGCGGGTGATTCGCGGCATCCACTGCTCCAGCGAAAGACCGAGGGTGGGCAGCAGCGTGCGCAGAGCTTCCGGCAAGCGCAGCACCAGCCGGGGAGGGTCGGCGGGGTGGTGCGGGTCTTGAAAGTTTGGCCCCTTGTCGCTGCTGAAGATCCGGCGGGCGAGCTGCACATCCTCGGGGGAGAGCCCGACTGTGCTGAGCGCCTCGGTCAGCTCTTGATCGTTCCAGAGATAACTCAGGCCCTCGCGATGGTCAACCTCGGCATCGAGGGCGGTGTAGCAGAGCGGAGAGTCGGTGTGGGCAGCGGGCACCTGCAGCTCGCGCGCACAAAACTGCGTGATATTGGCACAGACTTGCTGGTACTGGGCGTGGCGGAGGAAATGTTCTGGCTGCTGCTGGGCCGGTGGCGTGGCGGCCAGTTGGCCTGCCGCTCGGCTATACGTTGCCAGCAGCTGGGCATTGTCGTAGAGCATCTTCTCGAAGTGAGGTACGGTCCAAGTGGTGTCAACGGCGTAGCGATGGAAGCCGCCGCCGATCTGATCGTGGATGCCGCCAGTTGCCATGGCCTCAAGGGTGTGGTGAACTGCGGCCATGGCGGCTGCGCGAGTGGTCTCATCGAGCACGGGGGCGACTTCGAGGAGAAAATCGATGTACGAGGGCTGCGGAAACTTGGGTGCTTGTCCAAAGCCGCCATTGGTGCGGTCGTAGATGGTCAGGAGCATTTCCACGGCCTGCTGAACTTGGCGCGAGCCGACAACTTTGGCGGGGGGAACGCTCTCGAGCTTCTCGCGCACGGCCTGCGCCACAGTCTCCGCTTGCTCGTGCACCTCGGCGTGTTGTTTGGCGTAAGCGTCGGCCATGTGCTCGAGCACCTGGGTGAAGCTGGGCCTGCCGAAGGCGGGTACGGGAGGGAAGTAGGTGCCAGCCCAAAATGGTTTGAGCGTGGTTGGTTCCAGGAAGACGCTCATCGGCCAGCCACCGGAGCCGGTCATCATCTGCACGGCGGCCATATAAATTTCGTCGACATCGGGCCGCTGCTCGCGATCAAGCTTGATGTTGACGAAGCGGGCGTTCATCACCTCGGCCGTTGCCGCGCTGGCGAAGCTCTCTCGCTCCATGACGTGGCACCAATAGCACGTGCTGTAGCCGATAGACAGGAAGATGGGAACGTTGCGGCTGCGGGCGGCGGCGAAGGCCTCTGGTCCCCACGGGTACCAGTCCACCGGGTTGTGCTGGTGGAGCAGGAGGTAGGGCGAGGAGCTGTTGGCGAGTCGCGACATGCAGGGAGAGGGTAAGGCCTGAAGGATCAAACTACGCGCGGCAAAAAAACACCAAGCCCCATCCGTGGGGCTTGGCGTTGTGCTTTGCATCTGCGCTTTAACGCAGAACTTCAAACCAGATTGAGGTGAGCCGGGAGGCAGGCAGTGGTGGGCCCGAGGGCACCACGCTTTACTCACCCCATGGCCTTACACCATGGCCTTGAGGGCCTTGAGCGGACGGATCTTCAGGACGGTCTTGGCGGGCTTGGCCTTGACCTCCATCATCTCGCCGGGCTTGAAGGGGTTGGCCTTGGTGGTGGCCTTGGTGGCGGGCTTGAACATCGAGGTAACCTTCATCATGCCGGGCACCACGAAGACCTTGGGCTTGTCGCCCTTGGGCTTGGCCAGATCAACGGACATGATTTTGCCAAGTGACTCGAACACCGCGCTCACCTGCTTGCGGTGCAGACCGGAGTGCTCAGCGAGGGTGCTGAACAGCTGCGTCTTGCCGCGGGGCTTGTCGCTGGCGACGAGCTTCGTGGCCTTTGGCGCGGGTGCGGCCTTGGGGGCGGTTGCGGATTTGGGGGCAGACTTCGTAGAAGATTTCTTCGCGGCCATCGGTTTTCTCCGTAAAACATGTGTGTCGCGGATCCTCCGCGACGTGGTATCCCCTTGTTATACACTGGATTTTGGTGTTTTCAAGGTGTGGTCCACAAAAAGCACACGATTTTCCCGAAGTTTTTGTAATGTTTTGCACATTTCCATTGCGGGGCGTGCCGTCCGGGGGAGCGACGAAGCGAAAACGGCGTGGAGAGAAGTGCTGTAAATGCCCAGAAAATCGGGCTTTGCGCTGCAAACCTCGCGCAGCGGGCGGCTCAAATCGTTCGTTTGGCGAAGATGACCGTGCGATCATCGTCGTAGGGGTGACCTTGCACGAACGAATCCGCGGCAGAGTTGAGGGCCTCGAAGATCATTTCCGGCTTGCCAGTTCTGGCCTGGCGAATGACGTCGATGACGCGCTCGTTGCCGAACAGGTCGCCTGCGCCATTGCTTGCCTCAAAGTAACCGTCGCTGATCATCAAGAAGATATCGCCCTGCTCCAACTGGATTGGGCTGACATCATCGGCAAGTTGATCGGGCTCAATGCCGAGTGGCATTGCGCTGGCATCGAGTTCCAGACAGGAGCCATCGGCGCGCATGACGAGAATCGGCGCCTGGCCAGCAGAGCCGTAGGTGATGGTGCCCGCATCAGCATCAAGCTGGCCGAGGAATGCCGTGATGAAGCGTCCGGGGGGTAGATCGTCGCACGCCTGTGCGTTGAGGTGGGCCAGCATCACGCCGACATCCGTGTTGAGCCGTGCGCCCATTCGCACCATCGCACGCAACTGAGAGACTGAGAGCGCCGGGCCGATGCCGTGGCCAGTTGCATCGCCCATCAGCAGGAGAGCTTTGTTGTGGCCGAGCGGGCCGATGAGCGTCTTCATGCAGATGACGTCGTAGGTGTCGCCACCGGTTTCATCTGCGGGGAGCGAGGCAGCGAAGAGTTCAAAGCCGGGCAGCGTTGGCAGCATCTTGGGCCAGGATGACTGCTGAATCTTGCGGGCGACCTGCAGATCGGCCTCAATCTTGTTCTTGCGAAGCTCGGACTCAACGAACCTGACGCGGCGAATCGCCACTGCCGCCTGACCGCCCAGCGCGCTAGCCGTCAGCTCGTCTCCACCGTCGAAGCGGTCGCCGAAGGCGCCATCTTTATTGAGCACTTGTGCCACGCCTTGGAGCTCGCCATCTGGCGAGACCAGCGGAATGGTGAGCATGTTGCGGGTGTGAAAGCCGGTCTTCTTGTCGATGGCGGGGTTGAAGCGCGGGTCGGCGTAGCAGTCGGGCACGTTGATCATGCCGAGCGTTCGGGCTGCCTCGCCAGCAATGCCGAAGTCGATGGAGAAGCGCACCTCTGCGAGACCGTGTCCCTGGCTGATAAACAGTTCGCGCCGTGCGGCATCGTATTGAAAGACCGAGGCACGCTCGGCGTGCAGACAGGTTCTCAGCGAATCGATGATTGCCTTGAGTACTTCCTCAAGCGAGGATGAGCCACTGAGCCGCTGCATGACACCAAGCACGGTGAGCCACTGGTCGCCAGTGGGCACGAAGACCTGTGCTGTGGCGGCATGGGCGCCATTGTCTGACGCGCTACTCGCTTCGGGTTGGTTGAGCTCCGGGGGGTTCACGGGCAGAAATCCTGTCAGCGGACAGTTGCACAGACGCGTCGGCCGGATCGGGCACTCGGTCAGCAATACCGCTGCCTCCGACAATCACAATCGACCAGTATACAGAGGGCGGTTGGGCGGAGGTAAAAGTTATGGAAAGTGTTTGAAACTGATTCAGCAGAAATGGTCGCTTGGCAGCAGTTTCTGCGCTGATGTACAACGCCTGCGGTTGCCAAGCCTTGCCGGAGGCACTTGCTTTGGTGAGAGAGGTGATTTCCGCGCCGATCGGGCCGGTCATTCCGCGCCGCCCAGGCACCGAGGCCGGACAGGCGGCAAAGTCGCTCGCCTTGATGGCCGAAAGCAGAGAGGTCGATGGACCGTGCTGGTGCTCGCCCACAGCTCGCCGGGGTGACTTCGGTCACCTCTATCACAAAGTGATGACTGCTACGGGCCTCGCGGCAGGTGCAGTCGGCCAGAACATGCCACGCTCCGCATCGTTCCTCGTTAGAAAAGGCAGACCTATGAATCCAAAGACCATCGCCACCATCTGTTCTCCATTTCTTCTGATCGTTCTGGCGGGAACGGCGCTCGCCGCTCAGCCGGGGGATCAGGTCACGCCGCAGACGCCATCTCCCGTCAAACCGCAGATGCCTGCTGTTCCGGCGGGCGGTCTCGCGACGGACCCGAGCACAAAGCCCAAGGCAGAGTCTGCGATCAAGACGGTCAAGGGAGGCGAGAAGCAGCGGGTGACGGTGACCGACCAGATGACGGTGGACATGTCGGTGAAGGATGAGAACATCTCCTCGGTGCTGGAGATGCTGGCTGTGCAAAGCCGCAAGAACATCATCGCCAGCAAGAACGTCACCGGAAAGGTCTCGGCGGATCTGTTCGGTGTGACGTTCTACGAAGCACTTGACTCGGTGCTGAACGTCAACGGCTTTGCGTATCAGGAGCGTGGCAACTTCATCTACGTTTATACGCAGCAGGAGTTGGACACGATCGTCAAGGCGAGCAAGCCGCGCGTGGCCAAGGTTTTGCGTCTGAACTACCTCACGGCCCCTGATGCGGCGGAGTTTGTCAAGCCCATGCTCAGCCAGGGGGGCGAGATCAAGCACAACAACAAGACGGAGAACTTCTCCATTGCCGACAGTGCGCCCACCGGCAAGGACGATTTTGCCCTGGCCGCAACTCTGGTGGTGATCGACTACGAGGAGAACATCAGGGCCGTAGAGCAGTTGATCATCGAGCTTGATACCAAGCCCTCGCAGGTGCTCGTCGAGACGACCGTGCTCTCGGCTTCAGTTCAGGAGGACAATGCCTTTGGCATTGACTTCTCGCTGATCTTCGACTATTCGTTTAAGGATTTTGCCAATGCTGCCTTGGGCGGACCGTTCGGCGTCGTTGATGCCATACGCCGTCAGCCGACCAACGTCGGTCGCGGCGAGGCAATCTCATCGGATGTTGGCGGTACCGGAAGAGCTGGCGGCTTCAAAGTGGGCATCGTGCAGGACAATGTCTCGGTCTTCCTGCGGGCGCTTGACGCGGTGACGAACACCACCGTGCTTGCCAACCCGAAGATTCTCGCCCTCAATCGGCAGCCCTCGCGCGTATTGGTAGGACAGCGCATCGGCTACCTATCGACCACGGCCACCGAGACGAGCACAACACAGACCGTGCAGTTTCTTGATACCGGCGTGCAGCTTTACGTGCGGCCGTTCATAAACGCCAACAAGAACGAGATTCGCATGGAGCTGCGGCCGCAGTTCTCTCGCGCAACTCAGAAGAATGTCCCCGGACCGAACGGCTCGCAGGTGATCATTCCCGATGAAGACACGCAGGAGATTACCACCAACGTCATTGTGCCCGATGGCATGACGGTGGTGCTCGGTGGTCTGTTCCGTGAAGATGTGGTCAGCGGCAGGCAGCAGGTGCCCCTGCTCGGTGACATTCCGCTCGTCGGCTCGGCCTTCCGCGGCCAGAACGACAGCACGACGCGATCGGAGATCATCTTCCTGCTCACGCCGCGAATTGTCAGCGACCCGGCGATGGCCAAGCTTGGCGATGCGGCGACGGATCAGGTGGATCGTGTGCGGGCCGGCAGCCGTCAGGGTCAGCTCTTCTTTGGTCGTGATCGCATGACAGCGACGCTGAACATGGAGGCGGAAGCGGCGGCACGCGATGGCGAATCAGCCAAGGCGATGTGGCTCATCGGCCGCTCGCTCTCGCTGAATGCTAATCAGCCAGAGGTTTATCGCCTGCGTGAGCGCATCACTGGCGAGCGTGAGCAGTGGCCAACACGCTCACTGTTTGAGGATGTGATTGATCCGGAGGTCAACGCCCGCGTGGGTGATGGCAAGGTCGCACCGGGCATCAAGGGTGGCACGCCGTGGAACGGCGTTAAGGTACCCAAGCATCCTTCGCGTGAGTTCCCGCTGCCTGCTGGTACTCCGCAAAGTTCAATGCCGCCAGCGACCGAGCCCGCGGCGACAACCCCTGCCGCGGCGGTGACTGCACCGATCGCACAGCCGACGGTCGCGACGACTCCGCTCGCACCCGCGGCAAGCACGCCGTTGGCGGGTTTTATCACCGGCGCACCAGTGGCGCAAGCTTTGCCGGTTCCGGCGGGTGGCACCCCCGTGGCAACCGTGCCCACACCAGCGCAGACCGAGCCAGAGCTTGAGGAGCCCGGTTCGCTGCTTTCCGGAGCGGGCGATGACCCTGCCTCGGACGACTCGTTCTCGGGCGGCTCAGGTTCACCCGCGGAACAGCCGAACTAATCGGAACAATCCTCCAGGTTTGCCAAAAGCACATGCACACAAGCATGT
>Ga0105046_10010717_pt1 | contig 14260 bp, 14 predicted proteins | sample MAT03_FD_78385 | JGI IMG/M metagenome (GOLD analysis project Ga0105046, IMG submission 78385) | Freshwater microbial communities from Lake Fryxell liftoff mats and glacier meltwater in Antarctica - MAT-03 (megahit assembly) | ecosystem: Environmental > Aquatic > Freshwater > Ice > Liftoff... | reverse complement strand
GCAGATGCGGCCCCGTCGCACGACCCGTCGCCCCCACCGCGGCAATCACCTGCCCCTGTTAAATGCGATCGCCCACGTTCACATCGATGCGTGACAGGTGCAGGAAATTGGAGCTCACCCCATAGCCGTGGTCCAGCAGCAGGGTGCCGCCGGTCAGGTACAGGTCTGGCCCAGTAAAGGTCACCACGCCCGCCGCGGGCGCCTTCACCGGTGTTCCAGTGGGCACGGCGATATCCATGCCGGAATGCCCCGCACCCGGCTGCCCGTTGTAGACGCGGCCGTTGCCAAAGCGCCCGCTGATGCGGCCCTGCACCGGCCAGGTGAAGGGCTTGGCAAAATCGGTGCGGTCGTCATCGCGACTGCGCGCTGAGGTGACCAGGGCCTGCTCGCGCCTGATACGTTCGGCAATGGCGGGCGGTGGGTTGACCGTCTTCGGCGGCACGCCGTTGACGTGCTCCACCGGCCAGTCACGCGGCGTCACCGTGATCCGGGCGTTGTCCATCACCCCGTCCGCACGCTTGATGTCCAGAGTGAGCGGGCCACGTTCATTGCGGCCCACGCCAAACACCACGGTCCCATAACTGCTGACCCGCAGGTCGCGGCCCGCGTAACGGACCGCGCTGCCTTGTGGCACTTTGCCTACGACCAGGCTGCCCTGCTCGACGCTGGCCGGAAACACGATCCTGGTATCGGCCGCTGCTGGCGCCGACGTGGCCGCGGATTGCGCGATTGCGGGACTGGCAAGGCCCAAAAGCAGCATCAGCAGCAGTTTCAAAGTACGGACTCCAGTTGCTGGCCATCGACAACCACCCGGTCCCCGGGCTGTGCAGCCAGCGGCCGGCCAACATGCGTGATGCGGCCGTTGGCCGAGCGCGGGGCTCCCTCGAACTCGCGGGTTTCGTTGAGCAGGCGGGCGTTGGCGATCAGGGCGGAGTGCATCAGCGGGTTCCGGTGGGCTGCGTGGGCGGGACGGTCTTTTCGGGCACCGGGTCGGTTCCGCCCGGGTTCAACGGATGGCAACGGCCGATGCGGCGCAGCGCAAGCCAGCCTCCTTCGAGTGCACCGAAACGGCCAATCGCTTCCATTGCATACTTCGAGCAACTCGGTGCAAACCTGCAGCGGGGACCGAGCAGCGGGCTGATGAAGCGCTTGTAGGCACGCAGGATGGCAATCAGGACGGCGTCGATCATGGGCAGATGATAGGCGAGTTAGCTGAATCGGTGGTTGCCGGACCCGGCCGCTTAGGCTATAAAGACGCCCCCTTCCCGGGCCCCGGGAAGTTGAAGGAAGTGCTTTTCGTGGCTGCAAAGAAACCAGCGAAGAAGGCCGCCAAAGCGGTCAAGAAACCCGCCAAGCCTGTCGCCAAGAAGGCAGCGCCCGCCCGGAAGGCGCCCGCCAAGCCGGTGCCGAAGAAGGCAGTGGCCACGAAACCGGCCGCCAAAAAGGCGGTCGCCAAGAAGCCAGCGCCGAAGAAGGCGGTCGCCAAGAAACCCGCGCCCAGAAAGCCGACTGCCAAGGTAGCGGCCAGGAAAGCGCCTGCCCCACGCAAGCCTGCGCCGGCCCCAAAACCAGTACTGAAGAAGGCTGCAGTCAAGCCGGCAACCAAGCCTGTGGCCAAGCCTGTAGCCAAGCCGGGACCCAGGCCGGCACCCAAGCCAACAGGCAAGGCAACAGCCAAGCTGCCCAACAAGGCCGCGGCACCCAAGCCAGTGACCAAGCCGGCAGCGAAGTCAGCGCCCAAGCCCGCGCCGGTCACCAAACCGGCTACCCCCGTTGCCGTAGCCAAGCCTGCCGCCGCCAAGGCTCCCGCGAAGCAGTCCGGCCGCAATACGGCCAAGCCTTCCGGTGCGCCGCACGTGCACGTGCCCAAGGCACCGATTCCGCGACCCATAGGCAAGGTGGCCGTGGCCGTGATCTCCAGGCCCTCGGCAGCGCCAAAGCCCCGCGGCAAAGTCAAGGTGGTGGCCTACAAGACCGACCCGGCCAACGGTCGCCCGCTCATCCCCAACGGCTACAGGCCGTCTGCGGACGAGGAATACATGAGCCCGCTGCAGCTGGAGTACTTCCGCCAGCGCCTGTTCACCTGGCGCACCGACCTGGTGGAGGAATCCAAGCAGACCATCGAGAACCTCAAGGAGGAAGTGCGTGACGTGGGCGACGAGGCCGAACGGGCTACCCGCGAGACCGAGAACTCGCTGGAACTGCGCACTCGCGACCGCTACCGCAAGCTCATCGGCAAGATCGACAGCACCCTCAAGCGCATGGAGGGCGGGGACTACGGTTATTGCGCCGAAACTGGCGAGGAGATCGGGCTGGAGCGCCTGGACGCACGCCTCACCGCAGAGCGCACCATCGACGCGCAGGAGCGCTGGGAGCACCTGCAGAAGCAGCAGGGCGACTGAATCTCCTTACCTGGGGTGGGAAAAAGCCCCGTCATGCGGGGCTTTTTCGTTGGGCGAAGGCGTCAAGTGTGGTTTCGCAGATCTGCCGGCCCAGCGTCACCGCGACGACCCGTTACCAGAGCATCGCCGACAGCCGGTCCAGCACAAGACCGTGGAAACCGCGGCTGCGAAAGGGCGATGCAATGGCCGCTGCAACCGTGCTCATTGAAGCGTGCGAGCGGTGTCCTGGATATAGCCAAGCAGGGCCGCCAGCCCATTGCTGCGCGTGGGTGACAGGTGCTTGGACAAGCCAACGCTGGTGATGTAGTCGGGATCGGTGGCCACGATGTCCGCCGCTGAGCGCCCGGAATACACGCGCAAGGCCAGATAGATCAGGCCGGAGACGATCGCCGAGTCGCTGACTGCCTGGAAATCAAGCCGCTGCGCATCGCCCTGGGGCACGATCCAGACCATGGACTGGCAGCCGAGCAGGCGATGGTCTTCGGTCTTCAACTCCTCCGGGAAGACAGGCAGCTTGCGGCCCAGGTCGATCAGGTACTGGTAGCGCTCGGACCAGTCGCTGAAAAACGCGAACTCGTCCTGGATGGCGAGCTGGGCGTCGGCGGGGGTAGGTTCCAACGGGAAGGTCAGGTTGTTCATGGCGACTCGATCATCGTAAAGGCGGTCAGATCCGGCATTCGAGCCCCCTCCCAGCAGGAGCGAGCTTGCGCAAAGAGTGAAACGACGCTCGCGCAGTCCCAGCTTGGGCGACCCTCATCCGGCGCCCTGCGCCACCTTCTGCCTGGTGGACAAGGGTAGAGCTTCACCCGCGCTTCCATCTGACGCCCTGCGTGGTGTCTTCCAGGATCACGCCCTCAGCCGCCAGCTGGTCACGGATGGCATCGGAGCGGGCGAAGTCGCGAGCAACCCTGGCTGAGGTACGCTCGTCAATCAAGGCCTGGATGCGCGCGTCGTCCGCAGCGGAGGTGCCGCGTCCGAACCAGTCGCCTGGCTGCTGCTGCAGCAGGCCCAGCGCCAGCCCGGCCCCCAGCAGCTCCGACTTCAGCCGCTGCCGCTCTTCGGGGGTGGTCGCCTTGCGCGCCTCACCGGCAATGCGGGCAAGCTCGGCAAGCGCCTGCGGGGTATTCAGGTCGTCGTCCAGGGCGTCTTCTATCGACGCAGGGATGCGCGCCTCCACGACCACGTCGTCCAGGTCACGCAGCGTCCCGTACAGCCGATCCAGCGTGCGCATCGACTGTTCAACCAAGCCATCGGTCCAGTCCAGCGGCTGGCGGTAGTGCGCCGACAGCAATGCCAGGCGCAGCGCTTCGGGCGGATGCTGCTGCAGCAGGTCGTGCACGCGCTCGATGTTGCCGACGGACTTTGACATCTTGGCGCCGCCGAAATTCAGCATGCCGTTGTGCAGCCAGAAGCGGGCGAGGACCTTGCCATCGTGCGCGCATTCGCTCTGCGCAATCTCGTTCTCGTGGTGCGGGAACTGCAGGTCCACGCCGCCTGCATGGATGTCGATGGTTTCGCCGAAGTGGGCGCTGATCATTGCCGAACACTCGATGTGCCATCCCGGACGGCCGCGGCCCCAGGGGGAGTCCCAGCCGGGCAGGTCGCCCGTGGAGGGCTTCCACAGCACGAAATCCCCTGCATCACGCTTGTACGGCGCCACCTCCACGCGCGCGCCGGCCAGCATCTCATCCGGATCGCGGCGCGACAGCTTGCCGTAGTCCTTGAAGGTTCCCACCGCGAACAGCACATGGCCCTCTGCCGCGTAGGCATGGCCGCGGCCGACCAGTTGTTCGATCATGGAAATGATCTGCGGAATATGCGCCGTGGCCTCCGGCTCGATATCCGGCGGCAAACTGCCCAGTCCGGCCATGTCGGCCCGGTACGCGGCGGCATACTTTTCGGTAATCACATGGATGGCCACGCCCAGTTCACTGGCGGCAGCGTTGATCCTGTCGTCCACGTCGGTGATGTTGCGGGCGTAACGCAGGTTTCCATAGCGCCGGCGCAGGAGTGCGGCCAGCACCCCGAACACCACCGGCCCGCGGGCATTGCCGATATGCACGTAGTTGTAGACCGTAGGCCCGCACAGATACATGGTGGGGCAGGTCGGATCCAGGGGCACGAAAGGCTGTACCTGTCGCGTCAGGTTGTTGTGCAGCTGCAGGGTCATGGCGCAAAGGCGGGGTGGGAGCCTGCCGATTCTACCGGCGCAGCGAGCATGCTGACAGCATCGATTCAGCCCTACGCAAGCCGCACTCCCTACACTGTCCGCTGGATTTCACCTTGCAGGCCCATGGCTCCTATCCGCTTGATGCTCCCTATCGGCATCTGTCTTTCCGCCGTCATGCTGCTGCCGGTCGCCGCGCAGGACGCCGGTCACGCCAGTGCCCGCGCGCCGGAGAACGTGCGCCTTGACTATGCCCAGGTGCTCAACGTGGAGCCGGTGTACCAGACCCTGCGTGCGTCCCGCACGGAGATGCGATGCGAGGAAGTCAGCAAGCCCAGCCCTCCGCCGGCAGCCGAAGAGGGCCGCTGGGGCAGGCTGGTGGATACGGTCAAGGACGTATTCACCCGCGAGCCTGATCCGGTCGCCACCGCAATACGCAAGGCCGACTGCCGCATGGTGCCGGTGCAGCGGGAGTTCCGCAGGCCAATCGCCTACGACGTGGACTACGTGTACAAGGGCATCAAGTACCGGTCCAGGCTGTCCGAGGATCCGGGCAACCGCCTGCGGATCAGGGTCTCGGTGATGCCCTACCTGCCCGGCCAGGCGGTGGCGCTGCCGTGAGCCAGGCATGATGCCTTGCGCAATCCACGCCCTGCATGCGACGATGCCGGCAATGAAGCTGAACGCGCACCTGAACGCAAGCACCGCCCGGATGGCCTCGGGCACGACCTCGCGCACCCGCCGACCGGAACCGCTCAACTAGCTGGGTCACCGGACGCTGTCTGCCTGTTCAACCGGAACCCAGCCTGGCGCTGGGTTTTTTCGTTATTGGGAATCATGGGAAGCCGTTGATGAAGCATTTCTTGAATACGCAGGACTGGAGCCGCGCCGAGCTGGATGCGCTGCTGCTGCACGCGGCCCAGTACAAGCAGCACAAGCTGGGCGACGCGCTGAAGGGCAAGTCCATTGCCCTGTTGTTCTTCAACCCATCGCTGCGCACCCGTACCAGTTTCGAGATCGGCGCGTTCCAGCTGGGCGGCCACGCCGTGGTCCTGCAGCCGGGCAAGGACGCGTGGCCGATTGAATTCGAAGTGGGCACGGTGATGGATGGGGATACCGAAGAACACATCGCCGAGGTGGCCAGGGTGCTGTCGCGCTACGTGGACCTGATCGCCGTGCGCGCGTTCCCCAAGTTCATCGACTGGTCGCAAGACCGCCAGGACCACGTGCTGCGCGGCTTTGCCGAATACGCCACGGTGCCGGTGATCAACCTGGAAACCATTACCCATCCCTGCCAGGAGCTGGCCCACGTGCTGGCCCTGCAGGAACACTTTGGCACGCCCGACCTGCGCGGCAGGAAATACGTACTGACCTGGACCTACCACCCGAAGGCGCTCAACACCGCGGTCGCCAACTCGGCCCTGACCATCGCCACGCGCATGGGAATGGACGTCACCCTGCTTTGCCCGACGCCCGAGTACGTGCTGGACGAGCGCTACCTGGGCTGGGCCGAGAGCAACGTGGCCGAAAACGGCGGCTCGCTTTCCATCAGTCACGACATCGACAGTGCGTACGCCGGCGCCGATGTCATCTATGCCAAGAGCTGGGGTGCGCTGCCTTACTTTGGCAACTGGGATCAGGAAAAACCCATCCGCGACCAGTACCGGCACTTCATTGTGGATGAACGCAAGATGACGCTGACCAATAATGGCGTGTTCAGCCATTGCCTGCCGCTGCGCCGTAATGTCAAGGCCACCGACGCAGTGATGGACTCGCCGCAGTGCATCGCGATCAACGAAGCCGAGAACCGCCTGCACGTGCAGAAAGCGATCATGGCGGCGCTCGTTTCCCAGGCAGGAATTGAGAATGGGAAATAGGGAATCGTAAAAGCGATTCCGCCCACCTGCTGCCTCATTTCCCTCGATTCATTCCGGAAACCCAATGTCCACGCCAGCCCCGATTCCCCAATCCCCAATCTCCAATCCCGGCTCCAGAGACATCGTCCTGGCCTTCTCCGGTGGACTGGACACCAGCTTCTGCATCCCGTACCTGCAGGCGCAGGGGTATGCGGTACATACCGTGTTCGCCGATACCGGCGGCGTGGATGCCGCGGAACGTGAGTTCATCGAGAAGCGTGCGGCCGAGCTTGGCGCGGCCAGCCACGTCACCGTGGATGGTGGCCCCGCCATCTGGAATGGTTTCGTAAAGCCGTTCGTGTGGGCAGGTGAAGGCTACCAGGGTCAGTATCCGCTGCTGGTTTCCGACCGCTACCTGATCGTTGACGCCACGCTGGCACGCGCAAAGGAGCTCGGCACCAGGACCATCGCCCATGGCTGCACGGGCATGGGCAACGACCAGGTGCGTTTCGACCTGGCGGTCAAGGCCTCGGGCGACTACCGGATCGTCGCGCCCATCCGCGAGATCCAGAAGGAACACACCCAGACCCGCGCCTATGAGCAGAAGTACCTGGAGGATCGCGGCTTCGGCGTGCGTGCCAAGCAGAAGGCTTACACCATCAACGAGAACCTGCTGGGCCTGACCATGTCGGGCGGCGAGATCGACCGCTGGGAAGCGCCGGGCGAAGGCGCGCGCGGCTGGTGTGCGCCGCGCAGCGCATGGCCGACCGAGCCGTTGATCGTCACCCTGAAATTCGAGAACGGCGTGGCGGCCGAACTCGACGGCAAGCAGATGGAAGGCGCCAGGCTGCTGGCCAAACTCAACACCCTGTTTGCGCAGTACGGCGTGGGCCGCGGCATGTACACCGGTGACACCACCATCGGCCTGAAGGGGCGGATCGTATTTGAAGCGCCCGGCCTGGTCGCGCTGCTTACCGCGCACCGCGCGCTGGAGGAGGCCGTGCTGACCAAGCAGCAGAACCGGTTCAAGCCGGAGGTGGCGCGCAAGTGGGTGGAGCTGGTGTATGAGGGCTTCTACCACGATCCGCTTAAGACCGATCTTGAAGCTTTCCTTGAATCCTCGCAGTCCACCGTCAACGGCACGGTCACCCTCGAAACGCGGGGTGGACGCGTCGACGCCGTGGCCATCCAGTCGCCGCACATCCTCAACGCCAAGGGCGCGACCTATGCCCAGTCGGCCGACTGGGGCGTGGAAGAGGCCGAAGGCTTCATCAAGCTGTTCGGAATGAGCTCCACGCTGTGGGCAGAGATCAACCGCTGATGCTGGATCAAGTCCTCCGCCATCTTGAAGCGCTGGTGTCTTTCGACACCCGCAACCCGCCGCGTGCCATCACCACCGGCGGCATCTTCGAGTACATCAGCGCGCAGCTGCCCGGCTTCGTCGTTGAAGTCATCGACCATGGCGCAGGCGCGGTCTCGCTGTTCGCCGTGCGCGGCCAGCCCCGTCGGGTGTTCAACGTACACCTGGACACCGTGCCTTCCTCGCCTGCATGGACAGCCGACCCGCTGGCGCTGCGAGTGACCCAGGACCGCGCCATTGGCCTGGGCGCATGCGACATCAAGGGCGCGGCGGCGTGCTTGATCGCCGCGGCCCAGGCCACGGCTGGCGATGCGGCATTCCTGTTCAGCAGCGACGAGGAAGCCAATGATGCTCGCTGCATCGCCGGGTTCCTCGCCCGTGACCACGGTTTCATCGAGGCCATCGTTGCCGAGCCGACCCAGGGCCAGGCCGTGCTGGCCCATCGCGGCATCAGTTCGGTGCGCATGGCGTTTAGCGGGCAGGCCGGCCATGCCTCGGCGGAGAACGCGCTGTCGCTGAGCGCGGTGCACAACGCGATGCGCTGGGGCAGCGATGCGCTGGACCACGTGACCTCGCAGCAGCACCTGCGCTTCGGCGGACTGACTGGCCTGCGTTTCAACATCGGGCGGGTGGAAGGCGGCATCAAGGCCAACATGATCGCGCCCAGCGCCGAAGTGCGGTTCGGCTTTCGCCCCTTGCCCTCGCAGGACGTGGACGCCCTGCATACGCAGTTCCGCGGCCTGGCCAGTGCCGATGCGCTGGCCGAGTACGAGGAAACCTTCCGCGGCCCGTCGCTGCCTTGCGGCGACGTGGCGCGTGCGGAGGAGCGCCGGCTTCTAGCCCGCGATCTGGCCGATGAGCTCAACCTGCCGGTCGGCAATGCGGTGGACTTCTGGACCGAGGCTTCGCTGTTCTCGGCCGCCGGGATGACCGCACTGGTCTATGGGCCCGGCGACATCGCCCAGGCGCATACCGCAGACGAATGGGTTTCCCTGCAGCAGCTACAGTGCTACGCCGAGACGGTGCAGCGCATCTTCGGAACAAACTGAAACATGGAACCCCACAAGCAAACCCGGCAAACCATCATCCGCCTGCTGACCAGCATGGCCGGCGCCAAGGAGATATCGCAGTACGTCAAGCGCTTTTCGCAGCTCGACGCCAAGCGCTTCGCCGTGGTCAAGGTGGGTGGGGCAGTGCTGCGCGATGATCTGGACGCGCTGACTTCCTCCCTGTCGTTCCTGCAGGAGGTGGGCCTGACCCCGATCGTGGTGCACGGTGCAGGCCCGCAGCTTGACCAGGAGATGACGGCTGCCGGCATCACCAATCAGACCGTCAACGGCCTGCGCGTGACCACGCCTGAAGTGCTGGCGATCGTGCGCAGGGTGTTCCAGCAGCAGAACCTGGCCCTGGTGGAAGCCCTGCTGGCGTCTGGCGCACGGGCCACGTCGATCGTTTCAGGGGTTTTCGAAGCCGAGTACAGGGACCAGCAGACTTACGGCCTGGTCGGCGATGTTGCGCGAATCAACCAGGCGCCCATCGAAGCCAGCCTGAAAGCCGGCTCCATCCCGGTGATTGCCAGCCTGGGCGAAACGGTCGGCGGACAGATTCTGAACATCAATGCCGATTTCGCTGCCAACGAGCTGGTGCAGGTGCTGCAGCCCTACAAGATCATCTTCCTCACCGGCACCGGGGGGCTGCTGGACGACAAGGGAGCCATAATCGATTCGATCAACCTGTCCACCGAATACGACCAGCTGATGACCCAGTCGTGGATCAATGGCGGCATGAGGGTGAAGATCGAACAGATCAAGAACCTGCTGGATCGGCTGCCGCCGACATCCTCGGTGTCGATCACCAAGCCGGCCGAGCTGGCCAAGGAGCTGTTTACCCACCGGGGCTCGGGCACCCTGGTCCGCCGCGGTGAGCGCGTGCTGCGCTTCGATTCATGGGAAGGCGTCGACCATGCCAGGATGCGCCAGCTCATCGAGTCCAGTTTCGGGCGTAGCCTGGTCGCCGACTATTTCGAGAAGACCAAGCCCTTTCGCATCTACGTCAGCCAGAACTATCGCACCGCGCTGATCCTGACCCAGCAGGAAGGCTTCGCCTACCTGGACAAGTTCGCCGTGCTGGACGATGCGCAGGGGGAGGGCCTGGGGCGTGCGGTCTGGCAGGTGATGCGCGAAGAGAATCCGCAGCTGTTCTGGCGTTCGCGCCACAACAATCAGGTCAACATCTTTTACTACGCAGAGTCCGATGGCTGCTACAAGCAGGAAAAGTGGAAGGTGTTCTGGTACGGCATCGACGATTTTGCCGACATCGAGCGCTGCGTGGCGCACTGCCGCACGCGCGTCCCCACCCTGGTCGATGCGACATGAACGCTGACAGCCCCACGCAGGATTGGCAGGCACCGCGGCTGGCTGGGCGGCATGTCTCGCTCGCCCCGCTGGCTCCCGAACATCTGCAGGGTCTGCGTGCAGCGCTTGAGGGTGATGCGCTATCCCGCTTTTCGTACGCCAATGTGCCCAAAGCGGCGGAAGCGGGTGCATGGCTGGAGTCGGCGCTGGTCCGGCAGGCGCAGGGGATCGAGGTGCCTTTCGTGGTGCGCGACGCCAGCGGCGAAATCGTCGGCAGCACGCGTTTCTACGATATGGATCGCACGGTGCCCCGGCTCAACCTTGGCTACACCTGGTATGCACCCAGGGTGCAGCGCACCGGACTGAACACCGAAGCAAAGCTGCTGCTGCTGACGCATGCCTTCGAGACGCTGGGCTGCGCAGCCGTTTTCCTGAAAACCAGCTGGCACAACCATCCCTCGCGTGTCGCGATTGCGCGCCTCGGGGCCACGCAGGACGGCGTACTGCGCAACCACCGGCGTCATGCCGACGGCAGCCTTGGCCACACGGTGATGTTTTCCATCGTGGACGGTGAATGGCCCGCAGTGCGCAGCAACCTCCGCCACAGGCTCGAACTCGCGGGACACCCGCATGACGGCTAGAAAAACGGTCGGACTGGTCGGCGCACGCGGCCACACTGGTGCCGAGCTGATCAAACTCATCGCCCGCCATCGCCAGCTGGAGCTCGGGTTCGTCTCCTCGCGCGAGCTGGCCGGGCAGCCGGTCAGCGGACAGATCGATGGATTCACCGGTGACCTGCAGTACGAGAATCTCGCCCATGAAGCCGTCGCCGCGCGCGGCATGGATGCGGTCATCCTGGCCCTGCCCAACGGCAAGGCGGCGGAAATCGTCACCGCGGTGCAGGCACATGCGCCCGATACGCTGCTGGTGGACCTGTCTGCCGACCACCGGTTCGGCGATGGCTGGTTCTACGGCCTGCCCGAACTGACCCGTGACGCTTACGAGGGGCAGAGGCAAATCAGCAACCCAGGCTGCTATGCCACGGCCATGCAGCTGGCCATCGCACCGTTGCGCGATCGGCTGGCAGGGCCGCCGCAGTGCTTTGGCGTGTCCGGTTATTCGGGTGCGGGCACCACGCCGTCGGACAAGAACGACGTGGACAAGCTGCGCGACAACCTGATGCCCTACGCACTGGCCGATCACCTGCACGAGCGCGAGGTCTCCCTTCATCTCGGCCTGCCGGTGGAGTTCATGCCGCACGTGGCGCCACACTTCCGCGGCATCACCATGACCGTGAACCTGTGGCTGGACCAGCCGACCACGGTCGAAAACATCCGTGCGCTTTACCGCAGTCGCTATGCGGGCGAGCCGCTGATCCGGATCCTCGACGAAGCACCGTGGGTCAGCCGTATCGCCGGCCACCATCACATGGAAATCGGCGGATTTACCGTGGCCCCGGGCGGCAAGCGGGTGGTTCTCGTCGCCACCTTGGACAATCTGCTCAAAGGGGCGGCGACGCAGGCCATGCAGAACCTGAACATCGCATTCGGCTTCGACGAATTTACCAGCATCCGGATGGGGGAAGGCGCATGAGCGACCTGTTGTGGCAGAAACCCGGCGTGACCGTGGATGCGCGCATCCAGAAGTTCCTGGCCGGCGATGACGTGATCCTGGACCGCGAGTTCTTCCTGCATGACATCGCCGCAAGCCGGGCGCATGCGCAGGGACTGCAGCACATTGGCATCCTGTCCGGCGACGAACTGGAGGGAATGCTGCGCGAGCTTGAGGCGCTGGCCGCCGACTTCAGCAGGGGTGGATTCGTGCTGGATGAGCGCTTCGAGGACGGTCATTCCGCGATCGAATCGCTCCTGACCGAACGCCTGGGCGATGCCGGCCGCAAGATCCATACCGGCCGCAGCCGCAACGACCAGATTCTGGTCGCCACGCGCCTGTGGCTGAAGGAGAAGCTGGCGCACCTGGCCGCATTGAGCCGTGAGATCGCCAAAGTTGCGTTGGACCGGGCCAAAGCCGAAAAAGGCCTGCCGCTGCCGGGATACACGCACCTCCAGCGCGCCGTCGTTTCGTCGGCGGGCATGTGGTGGGCGGGCTGGGCGGAGGCCTTCATCGACAACGCCATTCGCGCCAACGACACGCTGCAGCTGATTGACGCCAATCCACTGGGAACTGCGGCTGGCTACGGCGTCAACCTGCCGCTGGATCGCGATCACACCACCCAGGCGCTCGGCTTCGCACGCCTCCAGATCAGCCCCGTCTATGCGCAGCTTTCACGGGGCAAGTTCGAGATGGCCGCACTCGAGGCCCTGGGCAGCGCCACCCTCGACCTGCGCCGGCTGGCGTGGGACCTGTCGCTGTTCACCAGCGCCGAGTTCGGTTTCGTCGCGCTGCCGGCGCAGTACACCACCGGCAGCTCGATCATGCCCAACAAACGCAACCCGGACGTGATCGAACTGATGCGCGCAAGCCACGCCAGCGTGGCGGCTGCACGCATCGAAATCGAGCAGCTGCTGTCGCTGCCTTCCGGCTACCACCGCGACCTGCAGGCCAGCAAGGGAGCGATCGTGCACGGCTTCGGGCGCGGCTTGGCTGCACTGGAGCTATTGCCGGACCTGCTGGCCAATCTGCAGTGGCGCGGGGACCAGATGCGCGCTGCGATGGATCCGAAAATGTACGCCACCGATGTCGCAGTCGAGCAGGCGGCCGCAGGTGTGCCGTTCCGTGACGCATACCGGGCTGCGGCCGCCGCGATCGACACCGCCGGCGCCGGGCGCTCCCCGGAATCCAGCCTCGCTGCGCGCGTCTCGGCGGGCGGGGCGGCCGACCTGCGCCTGGACCTGCTGCGCGAACGCTGGAGACTGTCTTGCCCGCAGATGCAGGCTGCGCCATAGAATCGAGGGTGCCGCAGTGTGCCCTGGGTTATGGCCATGCCGCCGACAGGTCTGTAGCGTGTGGTGAGGGCAACAAAAAACCGGCACTCTGCCGGTTCGATGATCTTCCTGGTCGGGGAGACAGGATTCGAACCTGCGACCTCTACGTCCCGAACGTAGCGCTCTACCAGACTGAGCTACACCCCGATTAAGCCCGCTATTGTATTCATTTGGCCCCTGCTGGGGCAAGCAACCCGCGATTTCCGGGCGAGGCTGGGCGTTCAGCCCTAAAATAGCCGCCTGACCACCAGAGCCATCACTGGCCGATACCCGGGAGCCTTTCGCTTGATCAAGCCGCGCACGCCGCCAGGGGTCATGGAGCTGTTGCCTCGCGACCAGATCGCCTTCCAGCGGATGCTGGACACGATCCGCCGCAACTACGAGCGCTTCGGCTTCCTGCCGGTGGAAACGCCGGTGTTCGAGCTGTCCGAGGTGCTGCTGACCAAGTCGGGCGGCGAGACCGAGCGCCAGGTGTATTTCGCCCAGTCCACCGGCGCGCTGGAGAAGCAAAACGAGGGTCTGCCCGAACTGGCCCTGCGTTTCGACCTGACCGTGCCGCTGGCCCGGTACGTGGCCGAACACGAGCACGAGCTGGCCTTCCCGTTCCGCCGCTACCAGATCCAGCGCGTCTATCGCGGTGAGCGCGCCCAGCGTGGCCGCTTCCGCGAGTTTTACCAGTGCGACATCGACGTGGTGGGAAAAGACACCCTCAGTATCCGTTTCGACGCCGAGATATTGGCCGTGATCCACGCCGTGTTCTCCGAGTTGGGCATCGGCGATTTCACCGTGCAGCTGAACAACCGCAAGCTGATGCGCGGTTTCTTCGAAGGCCTGGGCGTGGCCGACGGCAGCCGGCAGATGGACGTGCTGCGCGAAGTGGACAAGCTGGACAAGCGCGGCGCGGACCACGTGCGCGAGACGCTGACCGGCGCAGGCTTCGGGCTGTCGCAGGACACGGCTCAGAAGATCCTGGATTTCGTGGCCGTGCGTTCCAGCAGTCATGCCGATGCGCTGGCGCGGCTGGACGCGCTGGGGCAGGGCAGCGACACCTTCAACCAGGGCGTTGGCGAACTGCGCGAAGTGCTGCAGCTGGTGCATGCGTTGGGGGTGCCGGAAAGCGACTACTGCCTGAACTTCTCCATTGCGCGCGGTCTGGATTACTACACCGGCACCGTG
>Ga0105046_10010715_pt1 | contig 14261 bp, 8 predicted proteins | sample MAT03_FD_78385 | JGI IMG/M metagenome (GOLD analysis project Ga0105046, IMG submission 78385) | Freshwater microbial communities from Lake Fryxell liftoff mats and glacier meltwater in Antarctica - MAT-03 (megahit assembly) | ecosystem: Environmental > Aquatic > Freshwater > Ice > Liftoff... | reverse complement strand
TCTTCGAGCGCCGGTACGTCGGAGATCAAGCCGGGCCGGGGCTGCTCGCCCGCGTAGTCACCCAGTACGACGATGTGGCGCTCTATCCACCAGTGTATTTCCACCCGACGGTCGGGGAGTCGAAGTCCAACCCTGACGCGAAAGGGTTCCTGAGGGCTGCACATCTCTTTGCGGGGACGTGGGTTGTGGAAAACCGCTCCCGGCACTGTCGGTTGTGGGAAGCGAACGCCTAAAACCGCTTCCTGACATCCACGAACGGCTAACAACGGATACACTGGCCACATGGCTCGTACCCATCTAGGGCCCGGTCGTGCTGCGCCTCCGCCCGAGGTCATGACCATTTCTGACCTTTCGGAGTATCTCCAGGTGTCCAAGTCATCCCTCTACAAACTGGCGCAGAGCGGCAAGGTGCCTGGGCAGAAGGTCGGCAAGCACTGGCGGTTTAGCCGCGTCGTTATTGACAAATGGCTCCAAAGAGGATCACAGGAACGACCCTCCCCCCACACATGACGTGAACCGAGACCATGCCCATGACGCTGCAGCGATTCCACCCCGACCTGATCTCGATGGGCAAGCCCCAACGAGCTGCCGCGTCGTCGGTCCGTCTGGGGCGACCGTGCATTCATGGCCTCGGTGCCAGCAACATGACGGCATTCGATCGCTCTGAGGATGCAAATCGGTGGGACTGTGTCACCATCAGGGAGGTGTTGGTTGGCTAACACCAGTACACATCAACTCAATGGCGATGACCCTATTGGTGCGGTCGCCAAGGCTCTCCGCTCACAGCAGGGGCAAGTTGAGTATCTCTGTGAAGTGCCGCTTCCGGACGGAGTGAACCTCACGTCACTTTTGAAGAGCCTCCGTCGCCAACATGGATGGGGGATCGGACGGGACGCGCAGCTGGCGTTGGCCCGCGCTGCCGTCGAAGTGTGCTTTGAACACGAAGATTCCGGAGGCCTTGTGGTCCCGTTTATGCGGCAGCTCGGCATTGCTGACGATGACGCATGTAAGCGAGAGTGGGCCAAGCACGTTGGACCTGCAGTACGCGGAGCGATCGAACAATGGGCGGGTTTCGCACCGGAATTTCGGTGGAGGTACGTCGGACCTGTCCGGGTTCACACGGGTGTCCCCAGGCTGCTGATTCCCCGGTTTGCGAGATTGCTTTTCGACATCGCGTGTGAACATGGACTAGAGGCTGTGGCCAGCCTGCCGAATGAGACGCTTCAGCGTTCAGTAGAGGCCGCATTTCAGGGCACTCGGTTTGCCTCTGAGTTCCTCTCTTCTGAGGCGGGCGAGGAGCTCGTTCGAGCAGCCGGTGCCGTGCTCGCTCGCGCTGGTTGGCCGGCGCGGCGAGACGTTGCTGGTGGCCTTGCACAGGAGCCTGGGTTCCATGCTGGATTTCTGCCCAGACTCGTTGAGGAACTGAACCCGTTGCTCGATGGCGAGGGTCGCAAACCCAAACACGGTGTATCGAGAGGGCTTTGGCCGGTGCTCGTCGTCCTCGAAGAGCAGGGCCGAATGGCGGTCCGGTTCCCGGGGCTCGTAGCGAACAGGAAGTGTCAATACACCTGGAACCAGAGCAGTAGCTACTCGGGGATCATCAAGTCGCTCATGTACCTTGGGAAATCAGTGCGCTACGAGGGCACTTTCACGGGCACAGTTGAGCAAGGGAATACCGAAGGTGACTGGTCTATCAGGGCTTGGCCGAGGGATAGCAGCGAGTGGGCAGTGTTTGACCTACGAGGAGCGATCGTGGGGTCGCAAGGGGAGATGGCGTCGCTTCCAGCAGGTGAGTACCTGATCGCCGTGAGTGATCGCCTGGCATCAAAGGCGCTGCGGGCTTCTGGACTCGAGGTTCGGGCTGACTTGGGACTACTTGAGTTTGATGGGGCCGCCTTTGGAGACTTCGTTCTGCTGCAGGTCGCGTTGGTTGAAGGGTGCGACGCACTGCCCGAAGTTTCGGTGTCACCGGCGGCGTCAGTGCCCAGGTTTGAGGTCGAGACCTTGCACTCACTTGACGGGGCCACTCCGGACGTAGACGTAGTACTTTCTTTGGACGCCCCGTATGTCCACGTGACAGACTGGTCGCCCGAGCGTCTCGCACACTTTCGCGTCATTCGGGAGGCAGAAGGGCGCGTCGAAGACGTAACACAGCAACTACGTCCTGGTTCGGGCTCACATCGGCTCGCGATGCCGAATCGGCCGCACGTAGGAATCGTGCGGATCGAGGGGAGAGGACGGCGTTCGGGATCGCTCAAGTCCGAGAGCACGCTCACCTATGCAGTGTGGCCTGAAGTCCGGCTTTTGAAGTCACCGAACGTCCTAGGCGCTAACGACACCGGCACCATTACCATCACGACGTCTACAGCGATCGACGTACTGGACCACAGAGGACAGTTGTCGTCTCGCGTCATTGACGTTGCGCCACCTTCGGATGAGGCAACGTTCTTCCTGAGACTCGACCACAATGAATTGCGGGTCACAGCGCGCCTGCCACGGGCTCGTATGGTCGTGCCGGGACAGCAGGGGACACCGGTACTCCTCGACATGTCGGCCATCGACAATCGTGATAAGGGTCCGTCCACAGGACGTCTGGGAGATTTCACGATCGTCGCCGCACCCCGAAAGGGCTGGAAGCTCACGCTTCGCACCGCAAACGGGACCAGCCAGCTCTTCGAGGTCTCTGACTTTGCGGCCGAAAAGGCAGGGGTCGTTCGGTATCCTCTCCGGTGGTCGCAGATATGTGACGCTATTCGAGGAGCTCAGGCGGAAGTTGGCCTGTTCGAGCTGGCCCAGCACGGACGTCAGTTGACTCTCGACGTTGTGCTTGTGGACACGGCGGCTCTCGGGCGGCCACATACATCGCTCGACGCACCCATAGGCACACCGCCCGAACTTATCGCCGCGTTGAAGGGGCTAGGTGACCTCCAGGCAGGCTGCCGGCCTCCCGATTCCGGAGTGCCCGCACCTCTGGACTCACTTCAGAACATCATCGACCCCTGGCTGATTGGGGCACGGATCGTGTTTGGAATCGAACGTCTTCTCGATGGCACTGCTCTGGGCGCAGCCTCGCTCATACGGCGCTCGCGGGAGCGTCTCAGACCATCAGACGCCACTGCACTTCTTGAGGAATGGCGCGGGCTCGATGTCGAGTCTGTGCTTGCGCTCACCGGCGTGCGGCGCGACGCATGGCCGGCCGCATGGCGAACCTTGTTGGCTGAGGCCGAGCGGAGGCTGATCGCTGCGGCCGATGCGACATCGATGATGCGGCAGCTCCGGCGAGCCGTACTTGAGCGGACGCCGCCACCGTCCGACGTTCCGGATGGACTACTCAACGGCCTCAGAAACTACCGGACCGCGTTTACTGCGGAGACATTCGATGCGCGGCGGGTCGCGGTGCAATCCGCGCTGCATCAGCTCAAAGCAGCCTGGATGGCGGCGACGGACCTCTGGTGCGAGGTGGCTAGATCGTTCTACTTGTTGACGATGCTCCGGAGCGGCAACATCACACGTTTCCTGGTTGAAACGTCGCTCATCGATCCGCACAGCGCTTTCCCCCCGTGTTTGACCTGCGTGGTAAACAGACTGAGAGGTGGCGCTGTTGCCAATCCGGCCGTTGAATGTTCATGGGCCCTCGCCGATGTCAGCCCACTTGAGGATGACGTCGCTCTCGTCGCGATTGCGCAATCTGATCCACAGATCGGGATTCATCCCGGGTCGTGGCTTACTTTGTGGTTGCTCTGGCGAGCGCTCGTCTCCGGAGCGCATGGTGATGCAGCCGACGTGCTTCTGCGTGCGCGAGCCAGAATGCATGAGATACCGGTCACCTTGCAGGACCGTGACAAGATCGTCAGTGAGCTCGAGCTCGGAAGGCTGGTCACATGGGAATGAGCGAAGCAAATACGAACGGTCCCCAGTCAGACAGGTCCGGATCATCGGATTCAAAATCTCCGCTTCAGGCGATGCTTGCTCGCGGCGCGTTGGGAGCTGCTGACGCAAAGGACTTCGAAGCTGCCCTGAAGCACAAGCAGGAGCACGCTGAGCATGCCGCCGAACTCCTCGCAGCGCGATGGGCGGAGTTGCCGAAGGATCTTCAGGTCGTTGCACTTAGATGGAAGTGGCAGGAACGCCAGCCGAAAGGCCGAGCATGCGCATGCATGTACCTGGGTGCGGCGGTCGCCAAATCAGACCCCGTGAGTGCGAGCGGGCTGCTCGGCGAGGCCGTGAGATTGATCGCCGGGAAGGTCGGCGGCGGAGCGCGGCCTGGCGAGGGTGGTGGCACAGCACCCGGCACGGGACTTCGCGCGTCGCTTCGCAGACTTCTTTTTGACCGATGGATGCAACCGGTCGAGACGGCCCCCCTGTTTGCGATTCGCTACAGCCACATAGCCAGGGAGGCGCGGTCAGAGTTTGACACCCTTCTGAACGAAGTGCTGAGCGGGCAGCCGGCGGCGCTCCGTGAAGCGGTCACGAACTGGCTGGAATCCCAACGTGTCAGTGAATCGTCCAGCGAGAACCGCCATGCAGTAGAAGCGGCGATGACTCGCCTGCGACTTCCCGGTGCAGCCGCGGCACCGGTGCCTGCGCCCGTAGTCTCGAACCGCGAGCCCCAACAGGGCCTGTCCTCGAACGTCACTGCCGCGCCCCGCGTACCTCCAAGCGGCGTTGCGGACTCCAAGCCCGAGTCGAGATCGAACCTTGCCCAGGGCACCTCGGGTGGCCCGATGTCGCATCCGAAGGTCCTTATCGCCGATGCGCTGCGGGTAATACAGACGGAACTGAAGCGGTGGAGCAGCGAAGACGGTTCGGAGCTTCTGAGTCTGCGCCGCAGGACGACGGACCTCGACGAAAGTCTGAAGCGCCGTACGCAAGAGCGAGATGAACTCGCAACGTCGCTCGGAGTCACGAAGGAGCGCTTCGAGCAACAGGAGCGCTCGCTCGCGGAGGTAACCGACCAGCGCAACCGCGCGTTGCGCTCGGCGGAGGTTCTCGAGTCAGAGCTTCGGCACCTGAGAAACCTCGCCGCTCGCCTGGAGACGACCACCGCGGAGGCGAAGAGTCGAAATGAGCAACTCGAGCGGGATTTGGAGCGAGTCAAGGAGGACAAACGAAGAGATGTTGAATACACACGGGACACGGAGCGGACCGCGATGGCACAGGAATTGGGAAAGGCGGCGAGCATTCACATCGAGAACATGAAGGACCTACTGCAGTTGGAACCGTCGGAAAAGCAGCGGACCGCATTGAGGTCATGTCGCGAAGAGCTCACGCGGGCACTACGTCTGCCGGCCCCTCGCTTGATTGGATGAACCCATGGCATTTGGCATTGACTTCGGCACAACGAACACTGCGGTCGTCTTCGACGAAACCACGCTGCTGCGCGGTCCGTCGAACGGGCCCATTCCCACTGCCATTGCCATCAACCGAGCCACTGGGGAGGTCGTGTGCGGCGATGAGGTAAAGCAAAGACAGGAGGAACTCCGCGACGCCAACTACGAGGTGGTCCTGTCTGTGAAAACTCACCTCGGCACTGACCACCGCTGGAACACCCCAGATCGCTCCTGGACACCCGTGGACATTGCCGAGGAGTTCTTCAGGCACCTGGTCAACCATGTCCGACTCCAATCCAAACGCGATCTGCGCGAGGCCGTCCTGTCGATCCCGGTGGGCTTTCGGCGTGCCAAGCGGCAGTCCCTGCGCGAGGCGGCTCAGCGTGCGGGGGTGGTCATCACGGACTTTGTGTCGGAGCCAACCGCCGCATTCTTGAGGTATCGGAAGGACCTCGGGAACTGCTCAACTTTGGCCGTCTTCGATTGGGGCGGGGGCACCCTCGACGTGAGCGTGCTCTCCGTTGGCGGAGGGCAGATACGAGAACTAGCGGTGGATGGCATGGCCCTGGCGGGCGACGCCATCGACAACCACATCGCCGAGTGGGCCCATCGGCAGTTGACGCTGGGGATGCCGGATGCCCCGGCATTCAAGCATGTCAGCCCGCGCGACAAAGACCGCCTGCGATACCGCTGCGAAGTGGCTAAGCAGACTCTGTCTCGCGAGACAGAGACCACTATCACCGTGCCAGGATACCTTGGTGAGGCTGCGCCATCAGTACGGATAGAGCGTCCGTTGCTGGCCGACCTTGTGCATCCCATCGTCGAGTCAGCGGTGGAGGTTTTGCGGCGTGCTCTGAATTCGGCGAACGTCGGAACACGTGTGGTCGACCAGATCGTGCTTGTAGGCGGCAGCAGCCAACTAGTGTCCGTGCAGGATCGGCTTGAAGAGCTCTTCTCCGGCAGGGTGTTCCACGGACGCGAACCGGAGTGGGCAGTCGCCCAAGGAGCATCCGCCTTGGCCAACAACCCTGGGCAATTCAAGGTCCTCGATCGGATTGAGCTACGACTCGCTGACACCTCGGCGCTCCCCCTTGTCGAACCGGGTGATCCGTTTGACGGCCTCCCCGAACATCACGTTCTCGGCATCGTTGAGGACGCGCGAAGTGCGGAGCTGGTCTTTTGCCGAAGCCGAGACCTTGAAAGCTCCACACACGGAGCGACAGATACCGAGAACATTGGGTACGTGTCCGTCCCGATGCAGGGCTTCGACCGTGAACGGCTGGAAGTCTCGACCATGCTCACGCGAGACCTCACCTTTCAAGCGCGAGCGCAGAGCCAAGCGGGCAACGACGGAGACATCCGAGAGTTCGAATACGAGAAACTACGCTTCACGTACAACATCTCGGGGACTGACCGCAAATGACTATGCCCCGTTCCAACGTCATGCCGGTGTCGAATGTTGCACCAAGGGACGTCCGACTTGGGCGCATCAGCGATGCGGCGTTTGTCAAGCACGTTCGAGGTGGACCAGCGATACGACAACTGGTCGTCGACATCTTGGGAAGGTCGACTCCACCGCCGTCATCGGTCGAGGAGCGAGACATTCTTTGCGTGCTGCGCCCCGAACAGTACGCGCAGCGCCACGAGACGCTGCGGTGTAAGACGTGCCATCGGGTGGTCTACGGGCCAGTGAGGCTGGCGGACGGAAGTGTCGCCTGGAAGTGGTTGTTCGGAAGCGAGTGTCGTTGCGGCAGCGGAGCCTAGGCCTATGTCAAACGTGAGCGTCGTCAATCCTTTTCGCGTGGCCGGTGCCATGAGGGCCCGGTACCTCGACTACATGGTTGAGGCACTACCCATCCATCACACCCAGGGACGCCTGCGTACGCAGTTTCGAGAGCAGCTCGCCGTTCCGGACGCGTTCGTGCGCGAGCCGCTGATCTCGGCGATACCAAGCTATCAAACGGCGGAGACGCCGCGTCAACTGTTCGATCGGGCGGAAGCTCCCAGCCTCTCCGGCCGAATGGCGCGGCTCAATCAGCAGGTCTTCCACGCGGACAGGCCGCTGTACACGCATCAGTTAGCGGCAATCAAAGCGGTGCAGAGCGGGCGCAACGTGGTTGTCGCTACCGGAACGGGTAGCGGAAAGACCGAGTGCTTCCTGCTCCCCCTGCTCGATGAGGCGATTCGGTCGGGCGTGCCTTCCGGTGTTCGGGCGATTCTCGTGTACCCGATGAATGCGCTCGCCAATGACCAGCTGGATCGGATGCAGAGCCTCATAGCGGACTCAGGCGTGACGTTTGGCCGCTACACGAGCCAGACTCCAGACGAGGTTGAGGCCCAGGACGGGCCAGCGGTGTGTCCGAGCGAGCGAAGGTCGCGGGATGAGATCCGGAAGGATCCTCCTCAACTTCTGTTGACGAACTTCGCAATGCTGGAGTACCTGCTGTTGCGGCCGGACGACCAGCGAGTCTTCCGCCACGGACAAGTGCGGCACGTGGTGCTGGACGAGGCACACAGCTACATGGGAGCCCAGGGTATCGACATCAGCCTGCTGATGCGCAAACTGAAGCGACGGTTCGGCGACTCGCTCCGGTTCATTCTCACCAGCGCCACTTTAGGAGATGATGTTCCAGAAGCCTCGCAGAGGATCGCAGACTTTGCGACCCGTCTGACGGGGTCAGCGTTCGACGCTGGTGATGTGGTTCGGGGCGTGAGGAAGGACCTGTTCGGCTCGGCCCCTTCCGTCGATCTCCCAGCATCGGTGCATACGTCTCTCGAGGCAGTGGCGTCCGATGACGCGATCGCCTCCGCACTGAGCAGCACAGCAGCCATGCTGGGAATGCTCGAACACTGCGGGTTTGCCGCCCAGACCGGCGAGGGGCCGCGGCAGGCCCTTTTCCGTACGCTGAAGCCGCTCGGCGTAGTTCGACGCGTGTGCGAGCTGATTATCGCCAGTCCAAGGTCGATCTCCGAGTTACAAGCAGCCCTGTTGCAAGAGGGAGTGACGATCTCGTCCAAATGTCTGGAACGGTTGGTCGTGCTGACCACCAACGCACGCACAACAGAAGTCGACGGCGTGCCGCTGCTGTCGGCGCGGGTACACCAGTTCTTTCGCGGGGTGGCAGGCGCTTCTGTCTACCTCTCCGGAGGACAGGGTGGGGCAGTTGGACCGGACGGGGTGCTCGAGCAACTCGTGCTTGAAGACCGGCGAACCCCCGACGAACGGGGGCGACACCCCGTACCACTGTCGGTGTGTCACTCGTGCGGTTTTCCCTTCGTGGTTATTCGTGAGGATGGAGATCGTTGGGCCTACCCAACTATGAACGATGGTGAACACCGACTTGCGCTGACCTGGGTAAGTCCAGAGTTCATGGTCGAGCTTGATCCGGACGACCAGACGGAGGCTTCGGAAGGGGACGGCGATGGCGTGCCGTCCCTGTGGCTGGACACCCAGTCACGAGGGCTGCTTCGTAGCAGTCCGACCACTCCGGCCGACTCACTCGTTCAGATGTACCTGGTCCCTACCGCGAACGAACAAGGGGACATTCAGAAATGCCCATGCTGCGGAGCGGGACGAGGCGCCTTCCCATCGGCTGCTCGCTCCTTCATCACAGGCGATGATGCTCCCACCGCTGTACTTGCGGAAGAGTTACTTCGGCAGATGCCTGTCCAGGACAAGTCCAAGCCCGCTGGTGGTCGGCGGTTGCTCGCATTCTCTGACAGTCGCCAAAGAGCGGCCTTCTTTGCACCATATTTGAGCCGCACGGTTGCCGAAGCGTCATTCGTCGAGCCGGTGCTGACGGCGATCGCACAATCCGACACCAAGGGTGAACTCCACAGCATCCCGGAGTTGGCGGAAGCTGCGGCCCGACACGCCAAGAGTCGACGCTGGGTGATTCTGCGGTCGACCGACGAGGAGGGCTACGACTGTTACGACGTGGCAGAGTCCGCAACGTTGCGGGGTGCTGATGAGCGCAAACTCATGCGGGAGTGTGCCCTTGTCTTGTACCAACACATGACCTCGACGCCACTCCAACGGACGCGATTGCCGCGGCTCATGCTCGCGGCACCGCATATGGAACTTCGATCGGGCGACCTCGATGCCCTAAGGAACAGAGTACCGGCGCTGTTCCGCGATGACCGAGTTGGCATCGATGCGGTCCAACGCATGTGCGCCTTCTTGATGCGTCGTTTCGCGATAACGTTTTGGCCAGATGACCTTCAGGCACGCGACCTTCTGCCCGGACGCAAAGGACCATTGCAGGTCGCGGTGCACAAGGACCCTTCAGGAATGAGCCGCGATGGCATGAAAATCATGCGATGGAATCCCTACCGGCAAACTGCCCGCTATCGACGTACATCGGTGAAGCGGAGCCACCTGCGAGATGTGCTTGAGAAGACGCTGGCTCTTTATGGACCGGTGTCAGAGACGCTCTTGGACGAGACGCTTGAAGCGCTGTGGGACGTGCTGACGGCCGAGAGTAGCGCGATACTGAACGGGCTTGGCACGGGCCTGTTTCAGGTTCCTGCCGGCGCGATTCTGGCGAGCGGAAAGGGACCGTGGTACCGATGCCATTCCTGCGACGCCCGAACCGTGCACCCCATGGGTGGGCAGTGCGAGGTATTTGAGTGCAAGGGGCGATTGGTGGAGGTGACCGCAGCGGAGGCGGGGGCACCGAGTGGGCATCTCACCAAGCGGTACAAGGCCGAGCCACTGCCCTTGCGGGTGCGAGAACACACGGCGCAATTGAGCCTGGAGCACGGCCGTGAGTACCAGGACGAGTTCAAGGCTGGCAGTTCCAACGTTCTAAGTTGCTCGACGACGTTCGAAATGGGCGTAGACATTGGTGACCTGGACTCGGTGCTGCTTCGGAATGTTCCACCATCGACATCGAACTACCTGCAGCGTGCCGGTCGAGCGGGAAGGCGGAACCAGTCGCTCGCGCATGCGGTGACGTTTGCCAGGTCCCTGCCGCACGATCTCCACCACTTCTTCCGGCCATTGGACATGGTGGCCGGTCGGGTGCCAGTTCCGATTGTGCATTCGCAGAATCGTGTGTTGACTCAGCGACACGTGAACAGCCTGCTGCTTGGTCGGTTTCTGCTGTGGTTGCTGGAATCGGGGGAGATGAGTCAGTTCGACAAACAACCGCGGTCGCTGGGACAGATGCGGGCGGGGGATACGGATAAGCACCTTGGCTTCTTCCCAAAGACCGTTGATGGTCCCGTTCGCCCGGCGGACCTCTTTGCTCCTTGGTGCCGGGAGCACGCCATCGAGCTCGTCGCCGAAGTTGGGGCGTTCATGCCCAACATACCGGGACTCTCCGCGGGTGACGCGATCGCTCAAGCAAGCAGCAGCCTGTTCGATCGCGATTCTGTGCAGGCGGATCGCACGGTGTGGCATAAAGGTCTGCGAGCCCATCTCCGGGCCTACGAGCTTCAGTTGAACGAACTCCGCGAAGAAGCCGACAAGGCTTGGAAAGACGGTGACCGCAAGCAGGCCACTGCTCTTGCCGCCGCCTCCGAGCGCGTGGAGCGGTTAGCCGCAGAAGTGTGCGACCGGAGTTTGATCGATTTTCTCGCCGGCAAGCACTGGCTGCCAAACTACGCATTCCCGCAGGATGTTGTGCAACTGACCGTACGGGCCGGTGATTTTCGGAGCAAGATGCGACTGGAACGGTCGCGGGACCAAGGCATTTCCGAATACGCACCAGGTGCCGAAGTGATCGTCGACGGTCTGTCGCTGACAAGCGTCGGCATTGATCTCGAAAGGCGTGAGCCGCGGCTGGAGACGGTTCGGTTCCTTCCCGGCCATCGAATCGCTATAGCCCTCGCGCAAGAGGGCCAAGCTACGGCCGGTCCTCAGGCGTTCTACTTCATTCAGCCGCTGGGATTCACGACGAGCGCATCCGAACGGCCGGTTCCCCCAAATCTGTTCCGGCGACGCCCACCGCCGAGCACTGAAGTCTTCTTGGCCGAGGGCGCTGATGAGGGAGCGTTTGTGCAGTGCGTTGGCCTGCTGGGAGTCCGGTCCGCTCTGGGACCGGAGTCTCGACTGTTCCGTGCCAACCTCGGAAAGGAAAAGCGAGGCTTCCATTTGTGCCTGCGCTGCGGCGCGCAAAGAACCGTCGGTGGACGGGGGCCGCACGAGTCTCCTTGGGGGGGAAGGTGCACCGGCATGTTCCGCCCTCTGGCACTGGCGCACAGCTTCTCGACATCGGTGCTGCAGGTACAGTTCGTCAGCGGCGGCGCACCCGAAGTAACGGACCAGGCGTTTTGGCACACGCTTGCGGCCGCCGTTGCCAACGCGGCCTGCGACCTCCTGGAGATCTCAAGAAATGACCTGGTGTGCGGCTTCCGAGCGAGCTCGGAGTCCGGTAAAGAGGGAGAGTTGTATCTCTACGATCAAATCCCAGGCGGGGCAGGCTACGCAGAGCGTATTCAAGAGCGACTGTCTGAGGTGCTCGCGAGAGGCAAGCACCAACTCGAACAGTGCGAGAATCCGCAATGCGACCCCAATGGGAGTTGCTACGGATGCCTGCGCAAGTACTCCAACCAGTTCAATTGGGACCATTTGCAGCGGTCCGTGCCGCTCGCTTGGTTGCGGGGTCTGACCGGTGCGCACGGCCAAGCCACATGACCGTTCCGGCGTAAATGACAGTCAGGCCGCTGGGCCATAATGTGAAGGGCAGAGATGGCGATAGACATCATCGGAGTAGACGGATCGCCAGAGTGGGATGCAGCGTGCGAGTTCAGCGACATGCTGTCAGAGGTGTTCCGTCTTCCGGACACGGTAACGCTCGTCGCCGGCGCAAAGTTCTGGGGCCAGGGCAAGGTGGACGTCGATATCGTCGCACTGGGGTCGATGGCAAAGGGGTTTGTCATCGATCAGAAGGCGCTGCCGGCGGAGTTTCGTGACCGCCCCGCATACTTGGCGAGCTTTGCACTGACCGTGGAGGTCAAGGACCTCCCCCCTGAGCGACTTCAGATCGTCGGTCATAACAAGGTGCTCGGGGAATACCGGGGAACCTGGTCTGATTTATCTGAGCAGTCATTCAAGCAGAAGTACGCAGCGAAGGGGTTCCTGGAGGATCTGGGTCTGAAAAGTCCATTCTGGCATCCGTTCCTCTGGCTTCGGAACTTCCCCGCGTCCCAGCTCCCGACAGGTTCGCACAACCTGCTAGGCACTCCCCTGGAGGGGCGAGCATTCCTGTCACGGCTTGTCGACCTCCATCGCGACAGTCTCCGCTGGCAAGCAGCGCAGGGGTGGAGTCACTTTGTGATTAGCGCCAGTAGGTCGGAGACTATGGCCTCTGTTCTGCAAGCCGCGGCGGCCTTTCGCAAGAAGATCCAGCCTACCGCACTCGATCGCAAGCGCGTCGAGCGTGTTTGCGATCGCCTCATCAAGGAGGGCGAGCAGCAGCAGCAGTACGTGCAGCGCCTGGGCAAGCAGCTGTTGGTTTTTCGAGGGCGTGGAGGTTCGGGCAAGACGGTAACATTGCTACGCCTAGCGAAAAACCTCTATGACGACTTCGGACACCGCATCCTGTTTCTGACCTACAATCGTGCTCTTGTCTCAGACCTGCGCCGCCTCTTCGCTATTCTGAATGTTAGTGATCGGTTGGGGGAGCGGTCGATCAGCATTCGGACAAGTGAGAAGTACTTCTTCTCGGTTCTCCGAGCCTGGAACATGGCTCCTTCTGACGAACAGGAGCATGGATACCCGGCAGAGGCGTATCAGGCCAACAAGGCCCAGTTGTTGGAGCTGCTTCGCCTGAGTAAACCAAGTGAACTCCGAGAGGATGCAACATGGCAGCAGAACCCGGACCTGTTCCAATGGGACTGTGTGCTAGTGGATGAAGGCCAGGACTGGCCGGACGACGAACGGGACCTGCTCTATTCGCTGTTCGGTCCCGAAAACATCGTCGTCGCAGACGGAGTAGACCAGTTTGTTCGCGACCAGACCCGGTGCGACTGGCGCAGTGGCGAACCGTTCGGCAACTGCGCAGCTCAGGTGGTGCCGCTCCGGAAATCGTTGCGGCTGAAATCCAACCTCTGCCGAGCCGCAAGAACATTCGCATTGCTGCACGGGCTTGAATGGGATCTGGAAGTCAACGACGAAGTTCCCGGCGGGCGAATTATCATCGTTGAGGGGGAGTACACAAAGGCGATCCACCAAATCGTGATGGAGTCTCACAGTAAGGCAGGCAACTCGCCCGTAGATTCGCTATTTTGTGTGACCGGTGGCTCTGAGGCGACATCGAGCAAGTTCGCAGCCGTGCTGGAGGCGTGGGGTGAGCGGGCGTGGGACGGCACCCAGGCAGAAACACGAGAGACGTTCCCGACCGATCCTGAGCAGTACCGAGTGGTCAAGTATGAGTCCTGCCGAGGTCTTGAGGGATGGACGGTTATTTGCCTGGAGTTCGATAGGTTCTTCGACCTCAAGCAACTCCACGCCAAACCGGAGGAGAGCGGACTTTTGCGAACGGCGGATGCGCTCGCCAAAGAGCACGCTGCGCGGTGGTGCATGATCCCGATGACGCGTGCAATCGACACTCTTGTGCTTCAAGTGCTGACGGGCAGTCGGCTTGGCGCATTGCTACACCAACTCCGGGCGCAACATCCAGACTTCGTTGAGATGCGATCTGAGGCAAGCGACACCCCAGCGTCAGCCTGACGACACACTGCATAGAGGCGAGTTCACCAGCCAAACACCCGTTCTCGCCGGCCCCGGGGTGAAAACAGGTCGCGCTGGCGGAAAACAAACACGCCGCGCCCGCCGCCGCACTCCCTCGCCCTAACGAGAGACCTTGAAGGCGCTCGCGCACCCACTATTCGTAATCAAGAAACCCCCGGGTCGCGAGACTCGGGGGTTGTCGTTTCGGCGACGATCTTCGTCGCCAGGCACCCCCGTGAATTGGTGTGGGTCGA
>Ga0105046_10010714_pt1 | contig 14262 bp, 13 predicted proteins | sample MAT03_FD_78385 | JGI IMG/M metagenome (GOLD analysis project Ga0105046, IMG submission 78385) | Freshwater microbial communities from Lake Fryxell liftoff mats and glacier meltwater in Antarctica - MAT-03 (megahit assembly) | ecosystem: Environmental > Aquatic > Freshwater > Ice > Liftoff... | reverse complement strand
CGCACCGGCCAATGCCCGGCCTGCGGCTTCGTGCGCGATTGCCCCGCGTGCGGGTACTCCGTCGCGAGTCTGCCACGATCGATCGTCCTCTGCCCCGAGTGCGGCGCAGCGCTCACAGCGGCCTCTCACCCCCATCAGCGTGCCGGCGATTCGGCACCATCGCCCAGTTCCGCCCCCGCAACCAAGAAACTTAAAGGTCACATCAGCAGGTGGCGCTTCAGCCGCTTCGTCTTCTGGTCGGCCGCGCTCGCCAGCGTCGCGCTCACGGGGGTCATGTACTGGTGTCGAGCCACTCCGCAGTTGGGTTGGCTCGCCACGCACTCATACTGCATCCTGTATCCCGATGTCGTTGTGTTCACGATCATCGACGGACCGCCGCCCAGCGGCCGCCTGCTCGACGCCCGCGGCATACCGGGCGGGACTTGGAAGACACCGATTTGGCGCACACGGTTCTCGATCTGGTTACTCCCGGCGTTCACGCTGGCTCTCACCATCACCGCATGGTGCTGGGGCCGAAGGCGTTGGCAGGGCCCGTGCCCAAACTGCAATAAGCCACGTCCTTCGCCTTGACCGGCAATCTGGTTTGGCCCGACTACCGCACCGGAAAACGATGCTGGAGCCAACTGATCCGCACTTCATCGCTCGTTTCGATCTCGATGACGGAATACGTCAACTCCGTCGGAAGCGCCTGCCCCGGCTGATGGCACGTCGTTCGCCCCAGCTTCGCCGTGTGCGACGGCTCGCCGCGCATCGCCAGCCCCACGTCCGGGCTCTCGTGAATATGTCCTGATAGCGTCAGCAGTGGCTGCCTCCGGCTCACCCACGCGTGAACAGACTTTGATCCAACGTCCTCACCACTCCACAGCCTTCCAAGCTCGAGATTCGCCGGTGGTGCATGGCTGACGACGACCGCACGCTCCAGTGAATCGCTCGGCCCTGCGAGTGTGTCCAAATGCTCCTCAAGCGTGGGTCGCGCCGCGAAGAACGCCACCGGGTCATCGATCTCGACGACCGCGTCATTCGTGGTTACCACCGACCGCCCGCGCGTCGGCACCGGCGCGGCATCGGCTCGGTCTCTCAGGCACCAGTCCTTCAGACCAAACCGGTAGTCTGGAACCCACGAGCATCCTCGAATCGTGACCCCACCCGGTAGCGTGTACCACCGCTGCGCAAGGTCATACACCCCGCGCTTTGAGCCCGCGAGCGCTAGCCAATCCTCGTGAACGCCCCGAAGATCGTCGTTGCCAAAAAGTCCAAAGAACTCAACTCCCTTTGACGCACATTGGTCAAGACACTCAGGCAGCTCGCGCTCCAGAAACTCATGCTGCGCAGCCAACATGTCTCCGCCCTTGGGCAGCATGTCGCCGCCTTGCACGATGATGCAAACGCCATGGTCGTGACAAAGTTCCGGCAACGCCGCGTACGCGCGGGCATCGCCATGCAGGTCAGTCACATACAGAAACCGTGTCCTGGTGTCATTGACGTTGCTCACGATGCTCCCTCTTTGTCGTCATTCTCCGGGCCCCGCCGTCCATGGTGATCAACAGCCACAAACTGCTTCCTGTCCATGATATCCGCAACCTGCGCCACACTGAGGGGCGCAAACCCGTTCGCATCCACACCAACATCCCACGACCGAGCCTTCGGATCGTCGGGAAGACTTCCATGGCTGTGACCATACAGGTGCCACGTGCCGTGGTGCGATCGGTCCCACACGCGCATTGCATAATGACAAAGTACCACGATCTGCGCGCGACCATCGATCTGCACCGTCACTTTCACAAGGTTGTGCACCGCCTTGAAGAGCGCCGCAAACTGCGGCCGGGCCGTGCCATCGGCAAAAACCGGGCCGTGATTCCCCAGCACCAGCACGATGTTCCGGCAGTGAATCCGGGCCCGATACGCCGCAGGATCGCCCCCGCGAAAACTGAAGTCTCCCAAGTGATACAGCCAGTCGTCATGCCCGACGCAAGCATTGATCGAGTTGATAAGCGCGGCGTCCATCTCCTCCGCGCTTGCGAACGGGCGGTGGCGGTGCTTGATGATGTTCGCATGACCCAGGTGCGTGTCGGCTGTGAAGAAGATCGCCATGGTGGATTCTTGGGCGCCTGCACGCTCCCGGTCGTGAACTTGGTGCCGTAGCCTCTGTCATGATTGAGATTCAAATCAACCGACTCCCCGGTGGCGACGCGTCGCGTCGCTCGACGATGGCGATCGTGACCCTCACCAACACCGGCGAGGGCCTGAGCGGAGTGAAGGTGTACGACATCAAACTGACCGAGGCCGACGAGCGCGTCCGAGGCGAAGCCATCGCCACGCACGCCCGCACTCATCGAGAGGTTGACGATGGAATCCTCCGCCTTGTCGAGCGAGCGCTCTCCCGCCTCACCCATCCGCCGCAAACGAAGCCACCAACGTCACCCTGAGGCATCGCGCCCAAATCTCCCAATCCCGTCCGGCCCGCAAGCCCGCGTCGATAGAACCCGCACTCTTCAACCGGCCCGCCCCGCCAGCATGCTTTGGGCCGCCGCCTCCGCCACCTTGATCCCATCCACGCCGGCCGAGAGAATCCCCCCCGCATACCCCGCCCCTTCTCCAGCCGGGTACAACCCCGTGGTGTTCAAACTCTGAAACGTCTCGTCGCGCTTGATGCGAATCGGCGATGAAGTCCGCGTTTCAACGCCGGTCAGCACCGCATCCCGCATGCTAAAGCCGCGTATCTGGCGGCCGAACTTCGCGAGCGCTTCGCGAATCGCGACGATGGCATAGTCCGGTAGGCATGACGAGAGATCGGTCGGATACACGCCCGGCTTGTAGGATGGAATCACGCTCCCAAGCGAAGTGCTCGGCCGGCCCGCCAGAAAGTCACCCACCAGCTGCGCCGGCGCCGCATATGTGCTCCCACCCGCTACAAACGCTGCCGATTCCCATTGGCGCTGAAACGCAACGCCCGCCAGCGGTCCATCGGGATAGTCCTTCTCCGGCGTGATGCCCACGACAATCCCCGCATTGGCATTCCGCTCAGCGCGCGAATACTGGCTCATGCCATTGGTCACCACCCGCCCCTCCTCAGAGGTCGCCGCCACCACCGTGCCGCCCGGACACATGCAGAAGCTGTACACGTCGCGCCCGTTCGAGGCGTGGTGCACGAGCTTGTAGTCCGCCGCGCCCAAAAGCGGGTGCCCCGCGCTCGCCCCGAATCGTGCCGCGTCAATCAGAGATTGCGGATGCTCGATGCGAAACCCCAGCGAGAACGGTTTGGCTTCGATGTACACCCCGCGGTCATGAAGCAGTTGGAACGTATCGCGCGAGCTATGCCCGATCGCCAGAACGACGTGATCCGCCGCGATCCTCTCCCCGCTCGCCAGCCCCACCCCGCGAATCTGCCGCGTCCCGTCGCTCCTGGTCTCAATATCCAGGTCCGTCACGCGGCTCTCAAACCGATACTCACCGCCCAGCGACTCGATCGTTGCCCGCATATTCTCCACCATCTTCACCAGCCGGAACGTCCCGATATGCGGGTGCGCATCGATCAGAATCTCCGGCGGGGCACCGGCCTTCACGAACTCGGTCAGCACTTTCCGGCCCAGATGTCGCGGGTCCTTGATCTGGCTGTAGAGCTTTCCGTCGGAGAACGTCCCCGCGCCACCCTCGCCATACTGCACGTTCGACTCCGTGTTCAGGACCGACTTGCGCCACAGCCCCCACGTGTCCTTGGTCCGCTCCCGCACCACCTTCCCGCGCTCCAAAATGATCGGCTTGAACCCCATCTGAGCCAGAAGAAGCGCCGCAAACAACCCGCACGGCCCCGCCCCAATCACCACCGGCCGCCCCGCAAAGTCCTTCGGAGCCTCCGCCACGAATCGGTACTCGATATCCGGCGTCGGCTTCACGTTCACAACCTTCGCCAGCCGCATCAGCACGTCCGCCTCGTCCTCCACCTCCACCTCCAACGAATACACCAGCATGATGGCAAACTTCTCGCGCGCATCATGCGCCCGCCGAACCACCGTGCACGAGATCAACTGCCCCGGCGCCACCCGCAGCCGCGCAGCCGCTGCCGCGGCAATCGCTTCTGGGGCATGATCAAGTGGCAGTCGAATCTCAGTCAGTCGGAGCATGGATTGCTTTTTGACCCGGCCGGGCGGGGGGGGGAAGTGCGGAAGTCGGGGGGACGGGTCGGACACGGCCGGGGTATGGTGCCGGTGCAGGGGTAGCACTTTCCACCCGAAGAGTACTCGGCATCCCGACGTGTGCTTGGAGTGATGGACGACTAATTGGGGTTGTTGGATTGTGGTGGGGGGATAGCGGAGGCCGGCTGGCGAAGCCATGCCCAGAATAACTGACGCTGCTGACAATGAACGCGGCGGCTTGGTGGTGCGTCTGCTCTCGAAGACGAACGATGAGGTGCGTGTTCAGCTTGGATTGACAGCACTTCTTGTCGCATCGTCGATGATCTTCAGAAGGCCCTAAAGTGCTGTTTGGCATGTCAAGCCTGTTGTGAGGTGCAAGACGTGATGAACTCAACGGGGCTCCACGCGGATGGTCCTGAACCGCAGCCGATAGGCCGCATCGACCGATTCATCGGCGAGTATCGCTTCCTTTCCAACTTTTATCCCGCCGCCATCAGCGACAATGCAGGCCGGGTTTATCCAAGCGTTGAGCACGCATATCAGGCTGCGAAGGCCAACTCTGAGGCTGAGCGATCCCACATTGCGGAGTCTCGCACGCCAAAGAAGGCCAAGCACCGAGGCTCCAAGCTCGTGCCAACTGCTGGATGGGAGAATCGCAAACGAGACATCATGCGCGAGCTTCTATTGAAGAAGTTCTCGCCGGGTTCGGAACTGGCTGGCCGGCTGGTTGCCACCGACGATGCGGAGTTGATCGAGGGGAATCTGTGGGGCGACATCTTCTGGGGTGTTTGCAACGGCGTGGGCGAGAATCACCTCGGGCGGCTCTTGATGGAGATCCGGGCGCTCCTGCACGGCCTTCCACCAGCAACGGATCCCGACGCTTGCTGATCTGGGCACACTGGGCCGTCACCCGTCAGTGAGGTGCGCCACAATACTCGCACCCTTCCCTACAGAAAGCCTTAGACCGGAAAGGGTGACCCCGGAGGAACCACGGTGTCGAACCGCCAACGCGGCCCGGCCCTAACCAGCGGAATTGGAACTTTTCTTATTGTCCGTCGCGTTCGAGCGCGAGAACTCTTCCCTCACTCCCCGTTGAAGAGCCGCGTGTTTCTGTAAAGTCCGTATGGTGCCAGTTCACTGATAGGTGACGGCGTCAACGACGCCCCCGCGCACCACACCGCCGATGTCGGCATCAGCGTCGACATCGCGGCAGACATCGCCAAAGAGTCCGCCGACATGTCCCTGCGGGGGGTGCCAATGTCGGACCCCCTTACACCTTCGCCCCGAAAATCGCCCCCACGCCCGCCGTCAGGCCCATCGCCAGCGCGCCCCAGAAGGTCACGCGGGCGGTGGCTCGCCACACCGGCGAACCACCCGCGCGGGCCGCGATGGCGCCCAGCGCCGCCAAGAACACCAACGATGCCCCGCTCACGCCCCAGACCAGATACGCCTTGGGCATCACGAGCACCAGCAGCAGCGGCAGCGCGGCACCAACCGTGAACGTCGCCGCCGAAGCAAACGCGGCCTGCACCGGGCGGGCCGCGAGTTCTTCAGTAATGCCCAGTTCGTCGCGGGCGTGCGCGGTGAGGGCGTCCTTGGCCATGAGTTGTGTGGCGACTTCGCCCGCGAGTTTCTCGTCGAGGCCTCGCTTCACGTAGATCGCCGTGAGTTCGGCGTGCTCCAGGTCCGGCTGCGACGCCAGTTCTTGGCGCTCACGCGCCATGTCCGCGCCCTCGGTGTCGGCCTGCGAACTGACGGAGACATACTCCCCCGCGGCCATCGACATCGCGCCCGCCACCAACCCCGCAAGCCCCGCAACCACAATGCCGCTGCGGGCCGTGTCCGCCGCAGCCACGCCGACGATCAAACTGGCCGTGGAGACGATACCGTCGTTGGCCCCCAGCACGGCGGCGCGGAGCCAGCCAATGCGGTGCGATCTGTGGGATTCGGCGTGGCGCATGGGAGGCCCCTTGATGACTGTCGCGCCGGCGGCCGCGAGTTTGAACTGGCCCGACAGTTTAGCCACGGCGTTCTCCCCCGCCGCGAGCACGTTCAAGAGGGACGGCGCCTTGGCATTGGCAATCCTCGTTTCGAGCTTGCCGGACATCGCTCGCTACGGATTGAGTCGCCACAGGCTCATGTTCAACGCCGAGGCAAACAGAACCCATGCCAGATAGGGCAGCATGAGCACGCCCGCAGCCACTGAGACTCGCCAAAACGCAACGGTCGTTGCGATGATCGCCAGCAAGAGCGCGATGATGTCAAGCACGGCCAGCCCGGGACGGTGGAGCCCGAAGAAGATGATCGACCACGCGACGTTAAGCGCCAACTGAATCACAAAGAGCATCATCGGTGTTGACCTGACCCGCCCCGTCTTCAAATACACCAGCCACGCCGCGACCGACATGAGTCCATACAACACCGTCCAGACCGGTCCAAACAACCAGTCAGGCGGCTGGAACGAAGGACGATTCAGCGTCTGAAACCAGCCCGACACCGAGCCAGCGGTCGCAAGCCCGCCAATAGCCGCCGCGGCATAGCACACGACCACAAACACTACCAGCGATGAGATTTTGCGCATTCGTGTCACGCAAGAGTTTATGCGCTCGCGCCGCTTGTTCACCGCTTAACTCGTCCCCAGAAACGGTGAGAGCGGAAGAACCGTTGGACGCACTCGTCGCGAGACACATTTGTGTCCTGACCGCTGCCCTCTGAATCGACCTCGAACCGAGAGCGCGTCGCCCCGTGAGGGGCAGCATCGCCAAACCACGCGGATTCTGCGGGGGGTTTGGGCCAACCGGCCGCGGCAGGCCAAATCGGGCTACTGCACCACTTGTGCGCGGCGACGGCCAGTGCCGAGATGATCACCTCACGCCGCTGGGCGGGGGTTGCCGGGGAGTCTTGCTGGGACACGAACGGCTCCTTCGCGGGTCAACAGCAACCCGCCAAAGAGCACCTAACCCGTTGGAGGACGGGTTCACGAAACGGGGCAGTCTTTCTTGAGGCACTCGGAGGACCGTTCCAAAGTCTCGGCCTGCACCCAGCCATCCCGATTTGGAACTTCGTTCGGCGACAGAAGTACAATCCCGCATGCGCGTGCTCTTGGTCATTCATGGATATCCCCCCAGGTACAACGCTGGCTCGGAGGTATACACCCAAGCCCTGGCGCGGGGGCTGGCGGAGCGGCACGAAGTGCGGGTCTTCACCCGTCAAGAGGACCCATTCCTCACACAATTCGCCACGGTCGACGAAACTGACCTGGGTGACCGACGGGTGCAGTTGCGGGTCGTGAACAATGCGGTCTCACGAGATCGCTATCGGTATGACGGCATTGACACGGAACTGCGGCGACTGCTCGATGAGTTCCCGCCCGATGTCGTGCACGTGAATCACGTGTCCCACCTCTCTACAACCCTTCTAAAGACAATCCGCGAGCGTGGTCTACCGCTGGTCTACACGCTCCATGACTTCTGGTTGATGTGTCCTCGCGGTCAGTTCATCCAGCGTTCTGCAGAGAGCGGGCAGGAGCCGTTTCCGCTGTGCGATGGACAACAGGACCGCAAGTGCGCAGAGAAGTGTTACTCCCTCTACTTTTCTGGTGCGGCTGAGCACTACCAAGCCGACGCAGATCGGTGGACTTCCTGGGTCGAACAACGAATGGCGAACGTCCGCGAGATGGCCAGCAACGTCGATCGGTTTATCTCGCCATCACGCCACTTGCTGGGCCGCTTTCGTGATGAGTTCGGTCTTCCTTCGAACAAGCTCACGCTTCTCGACTACGGGTTTGACCTCGCGCGTTTGGCAGGTCGGAATCGAGTGCAGGAGCGTCCGTTTGTGCTTGGTTACATCGGCACCCACATCCCGTCCAAAGGGATTCACCATCTTGTTGATGCGTTCGCACACCTTCAGGGTGAGCCACTCCTCCGAATCTGGGGACGACCACGCGATCCGTACACAACCTCGCTGCGACGGATCGCCGCAAGCCTTCCAAACCGCGCGGGCGAGCGAGTGGAGTGGATGGGAGAGTACCAGAATGAACGCATCGTCGCCGACGTGTTCAATCATGTCGACGCGATTGTGGTGCCGTCGATTTGGGAGGAAAACTCTCCCCTCGTCATTCACGAAGCCCAACAAGGTCGGCTTCCCGTGATCACCGCGGATATTGGTGGCATGGCGGAGTATGTCCGCCACGAGCACAATGGCCTGCTCTTTAAGCATCGCGACCGGCGATCGCTCGCAGAACAAATGCAGCGACTGGTGGACGATCCGGGCTTGGGCGTACGGCTCGGGCAACGAGGGTACTTGTACTCAGACTCAAGTGACGTGATCTCTGTTCAAGAGCACGTGCTCGCGGTTGAGACAGTCTATCGCGAGTTGCTTGGTCACCGGCCCGCATCGACAGTGGAGCCCAAGCCTGGTCCCTGGCGAATCACCTTCGACACAAACCCGGACGACTGCAACCTTCGCTGCGTCATGTGTGAAGAACACTCGCCGCATAGCACGCTGCAGGCTCAGCGCCGGGCCGCCGGCAAGCCTCGCCGTCGAATGGACATCGCAATGGTGAGACGAGTCCTTGAGAGTTGCAGGGGAACACGACTGCGAGAGGTCATTCCGAGCACGATGGGTGAGCCTCTGCTGTATGAGCACTTCGATGAGTTCGTCGAACTTTGCATCGAGTTCGGAGTGCAGATGAACCTGACGACGAATGGTACGTTCCCGATGCGCGGAGCCCGCGCGTGGGCAGAGCGGCTGGTGCCAGTCTGCTCGGATGTGAAAATCTCGATCAACGGCGCGAGCGCGGCTACGCAGGAGGCCATTATGCTCGGCTCGAAGCTCGAGCAGGTGCTGGCTAATGTGCGGGAATTCGTGGCTGTCCGTGATGCCTATGCAGCCGACGGTGGCAGCCGCTGCAGGGTCACGTTCCAGACCACGTTCCTCGACAGCAACGTGGCAGAATTGCCGGACCTCGTAAAGCTCGCAGCGTCGCTCGGTGTGGATCGCGTCAAGGGGCATCACCTGTGGGCGCATTTCACACAGATCCGCGGCCTCTCAATGCGGCGATCGCCGGAGTCAGTCGAGCGATGGAACCGGATCGTGGTTGAATCGGAGAGGGCTGCGGCCGTTCATCCTCTGCCGAACGGTGGGCGAATACTGCTTGAGAACATTCACAAACTTGATCCAGCTCATCGCGAAGACATCGCCCCCGGCGGGTCTTGTCCGTTCCTGGGTGAGGAAGCCTGGGTCAGCGCAGAAGGCCGCTTCAATCCGTGCTGCGCTCCCGACGCTCAGCGTCGTCTTCTCGGTGAGTTCGGCAACCTCACCGAGAAGTCGCTCATGGGCATTTGGAGCGGCCCGGAGTACCGAGCGTTGCAAGACACCTACCGCGATCATGCCCTCTGCAACGGGTGCAACATGCGGCGACCGGCGGTGGTCAAGTGAACTGGCAGCATTCAATTGTCGCACCGGACGGCACGCATCACATCTGCGATGGACGTCCGCTGTACTCAAGCAGGTTCTTGCAGGTGCAGAATTTCCGCGTACCGGGTTTGGCTTCGGTACGTGACAGCTCGGGCGCGTTCCATATCACTCCCCAAGGAGCCGCCGGCTATGCGACCCGCTTCAAGCAAACGTGGGGCTTCTATGACGAACGGGCTGCGGTGGAGGATGGATCCGGGTGGCTGCACATCCTGCCCGACGGTCAACCGCTGACAAAGGACCGTCATGCGTGGTGCGGGAACTTCCAGGAGGGCCGGTGCACGGTACGTGATCGGGGAGGCCGTTACCGCCACATCCGCATCGACGGCATACTGGCGTATCCGGCGACTTACCTGTACGCGGGTGACTTCAGGGATGGGGCCGCAGTTGTCCGTTGCCCGCAACGTGGGCTCTGCACGCACATTAACCCGAACGGCGATCTCATCCACGACACGTGGCTGATAGACCTCGACGTGTTCCACAAGGGGCTCGCACGGGCACGCGACCAGCGCGGGTGGTTTCATGTAACACTGCAGGGAACGGAAGCATACATTGGTCGTTTCGCGGCTATTGAGCCCTTCTACAACGGAACGGCGCTCGCGGAGACCTTCGACGGACGTCGTGTGCTCGTCGGCCTTGACGGATCAGAAGCACTGCCAATCGTCGTGACCGAGCACGCCACCACACAGAGAGCCGCCGTGGTCAAGGTGGTGGTGGTCGGCAATATTGGGTCCGGAAAGACGGGAGTCGCCAGACACCTGGCGGACCACTTCCGTTGGCCGTTCACGGGCATTGACACTCTCCGCCAGCAATTGGGCGATGGCACTGCCGCAGGAGAGTTTCGCGCGTGGGAGAGGTTTGCGGTGGACTCGCAGCAGGCGGATGCGCGGGTGCTTGAGTTCTCCGGCTCGGGGCCGATGGTTCACCTTGTCCGGCATGCGCTCTCGCGAAGCGGTGGCCGGGTCATCGTCCTTTGGATCGACGCGCCGATTGATGTGTGCCTTTCCCGTATTGCAGGCCGCACGTGGGAGACTCCGTACCCGGACTTCGGAGTGCCCATGGACTCCGTTGTGCGCGACCTCGGCCAGCGCCTCTTGCGCGAGTTTGGAGGCCAGACTCGCTGGTTGGGTGCTCCCGTACTGCCTCTCGATGGACGGTTGCCGCAGACGGTGCTGGCAGCGCAGGCGGTCCGGGCGGTCACCGGGCAGTTGGAGGCGCTCAACCAATGAGGCACCTGCAGTCCATCGCGACGACACTTACTGACTGGGCTAGCACGGATGAGCGGATACGTGCCCTGGTGTGGTACGGGTCGTTCGCACGCGGTGAGACGACCGCCCATTCGGACCTGGACGCCGCAGTGATCGTCCGGGCAGACGCAGACATCACCGATATCGTGGACTCGTGCCCACGCCGATTCGGAAGCCGCCTGCGGAACTACACCTGCTCAGTCACACGAGGGGAGGCGACCTTCTGGATTGACCAGGTCCTCACCAAAGTGGACCTCTTAATCGTGAGCGACCCCGAGGGTCTGGCGTGGCTTGCGGACTCCCCGGACATCTCGCCCCCTCGACTGATCATCGCGCTCGACAAGGACAATTGCTGCCACGCGCTCGTCGAGCGAGCCTCCAGGCCGGTGTCCAGAGACGCCCGGCAGCTCGCCGACGAGGAGATCGACAAGTTCATCGTGGCCTTCGAGGCATGCTCTGCAGCGCACAGACGCAGTGACGGGTATCAGTTTTATTTTCAGTTCAATCTGGCGTTGCATCGCCTTGCCAAGCTTGTGGAACTCGCTCGCGGACACGCCGTCTGCCTCTTTCTGCCGAAGATGCTACTACCAGCGCGGATGTCCGTGCCCGAGCAACTGCGTTGGCGTGAGCTTCGCGGCACGATGTACCTCCCAGAGGCCAACGACGCCAAGCGGCGTTTGGCCGCGGTCTTCCTCGAAGCGGTGCGGGAACTGTACAGTCAGGCACCCGGCGCGCGAAGTGCGGACGAGCTGGCGGACTTTCTCGACGCCGTCCTAAGCCGCGACCTGTTCTTCAACGTTCGAGATTTCGCGGACGCCTACGACGGCACTGTTGCCGAGGGCGTGTTGTTCCGAAGTTCGGCCCTGACACGTTGGAAGGAAGAACCCGCACTCCGCGCATGGTTGTCCGAGCATCGGGTTCGGTGCATCGTGGACTTTCGGCATCCCAATGAGTTTGCCGAGGAGAAGGCCATGTATCCAGCGGACCTGCTGACAGGAATCGAGTACGTGTCGCTACCGCTATCGGGAGCTCCGCGGCAGGACGCGACTCCGAAGCCCAAGGACGCCGGACCGGTGTACGAGCGCCAGTTCTTCGCCCATCGGCAAAGCGCGATAGAGGCCATGCGAGCCATCCTCCGCACACGCGACGGCAGCACTGTGGTGCACTGCCACGTGGGGAAGGACCGAACTGGCTGGTTCTGTGCCGCGCTTGCGATGCTGCTTGGGCTCCCCGACGAACAGGTCGTGCACGACTACATGCTCAGCGGACAAGGGGTTTCGTCCACAGCCATCGAGACATTTATGGTTGCCGTCCGACAGGCCGGCGGAGCGTCGTGCGTGTTCGAGCAGGCGGGACTCAGTCCGCAGGAACGAGAACAGCTCGCTTCGCGGCTGCTCACCCGAAGAGGTTCACTGTGATTGAGCTGCAGACCCAAATCGTGTTCGATGAGGTCATAGCCGGCATGCTGTCCGCCCAGTGCTTCGGCGGGAAATCGCTTCCTCGAACAGTCTCGGTCCCGGCGTCGTCCGAGGCACGGTACCAGGAGCTCGTTGACCGGGGCTACTTGTTCCTGCGGTTCCTGCCACAATGCGATTGGTACAACGCGAGGCTTGCCTCGCCCGACGACCTGGGTCGACTTCGACTGATCGCGGAAGAGTCGTGGTTCAGCGAAGCGTCTGCCGCGGACCGTTCGCTCGCGACGTGGGCCGCACTTGACACGCTCCCGGACTCGCACTGTCAGCGCGTGCGTCGGCTACTTTCTGAGGGGCTTCAGGTCGAGTGCATGCAACGCCGCATCACCCTCTTCGGTCGATCACCTGAAGGCCCTTTCACCATCCTCGACGGCAACCATCGGATGCTGGCGTTAGCCCACAACGTGCTTGCCCAACGCATGCCGATGGAGCCACTCGATGTGCATTTGGGGCTCTCCTTCGGACCATGCCGCTGGCACGGGGACCCCGTGATGTGGGAAGAACGACCGCCTCACGATGGCAAAACGCGGTTTGTCTTGAGGACGTGGTAGCATGTTTAGCGTCGTGTTCATCGTGCGCAACGAGGAGCGCTTGCTCCCGAGCGCGGTTCAAAGCCTCGGCAACGTCCCCGAGGTTGTCGTGTGTGATACGGGAAGCGACGACGGCACGGTTCGCGAGGCCAGAGCACTGGGTGCCACCGTGTGCGAGTACGAGTGGTGCAACGATTTCTCGGCGGCTCGCGCGTTCGCCGCAAGCCAAGCTAGATTCGACTGGATCGTCCGGTTCGATGCAGATGAACGACTCGATGTGACTTGCCCGGCGGGTGACCCGACATGGCTGGCGAAGGCGATTTCGTACGCAAATGAGGAGGACGCCGCTATGGTTTGCATCCGACGCGAGCATGCACCCGGGTTCGTGCACTGGTTCCCGCGTTGCTACAGGCGCTCGTCATGGTCGTGGCGCTATCCCGTGCACGAATTCCTGGTTTCGCAGACTGGTCGCCGGCTGCCCGTTGTTGCCGCCGACGGTGCCGCCGTGCGGCATCGACCCGACCCACGGCGACGGCCGTATCGGGAGATCTTGGAGCGAGCATTGCTGTCAGCTCCGTCGGCCCCGCACTTGCTGTACTACTTGGGACGAGCTTGCGTCGACGAGGGACTCTGGGCGGAAGCTCTCCGCAACCTCGACGCGTACCTCGCAAGCGAGGGCGGATACCGATGGCACCGCAGCGAAGGACACCTGTTGCGTGCCAGAGTACTTACCGCACTCGGTCACGTGGAGGCTGCACTCGAATCCTACGAATCTGCGCACGCGGCGTGCGATCCCCGGGCTGAACCGCTGCATGAGGCCGCCATCCTCGCGGCACGCTCTAGTTGCCACGGACGAGCACTTCGGTACATCGACGTCGGCAGGAATCTCGCGATCCCGCAGGAACTCCAGTTATTCGGGAAGCCAGATGTGCCATATGTCATCGACATTCGGGCTTACCGAGAACCCGCGTGGCTGACGACGTACAAAATTGTCGACCAACAGCGCTGTTAACCAGCCTCTGACCGTCCACCAGAGAACGCGAGAGCGTGAGAGGATTTCAGAGCCTTCATCCCAGGATACATGATGTCCTGACCGCTGGCCTCTGAATCGACCTCGAACCGAGAGCGCGTGGCCACAAGTGGCGGAATCGCAAAACCATGCGGATTCTGCGGGGGTTTGGGCCAACCCGCCCGACCGGGCCAAAGTGACCCGCCCGTAAACCAAAACGGCCTCGCCAGAGGCGAGGCCGTTCAGAACTCCGATCGGATGGGTGTTTCGAACCGGGGATGATTTCGGGGGCCGTTAGAGCCGCATTCCGGGCCGAGAGAGCGGGATTTGTCGCCCCGGCGACCCCCAGAGGCGACTGGACGGACCCGTGCTAGACAGGCGGATCGAACTCAGCGG
>Ga0105046_10010713_pt1 | contig 14264 bp, 2 predicted proteins | sample MAT03_FD_78385 | JGI IMG/M metagenome (GOLD analysis project Ga0105046, IMG submission 78385) | Freshwater microbial communities from Lake Fryxell liftoff mats and glacier meltwater in Antarctica - MAT-03 (megahit assembly) | ecosystem: Environmental > Aquatic > Freshwater > Ice > Liftoff... | reverse complement strand
TTGTGGTCCTGGAGGGCAGCAGCCAGGATCTCACTCGCCGAGGCACTGAATCGATTGGTCAGGACGACGATCGGGAACCCGCTAAATGTCCCGGCCTTTTTGGCGGTGCGGGTCACGGGGCGGCTGTTGCGGCCTTCGGTCGAGACGATCACCCCTTCATTGAGGAACTGATCGGCGATCTCGACCGCTGTTTGCAGATAGCCGCCCGGATTGAAGCGGACGTCAATGATGAGGCCCTTCATCCCGTCGGCTTTGAGGGACTTGAGAGCCTTCTTCATCTCGTCGCCACTGCGAGCGGTGAAGTGAGTCAGCCGGACGTAGCCGAGCTTCTTCTCCGGATCGAGCATGTAGTTCCATGTCCCATCGGCGTTCGGAATATCACCCAGCACGGTATCGAGGTGAATCAACTCGCGGGTGAGGTCGACGTGGATGATGTCGGGAGAATCGCCGCGCGTGTAGCCGACGTTCACGACTTCGCCGGGCTTGCCACGCAGGATCTCGATGGCCGATTCCATCTCGCGATTCTGTTCGAAATCAGCGACCTTCTTGCCCGCGACTTCGACGATGCGGTCTCCAGCCAGAATCCCGGCCTTGGAGGCTGGGCTCCCCGCGAGAGGGGTCGAGACTTCGATCGCCCGAATTTCACGCAGGAACCGAACTTGGATGCCGACGCCTCCGAACTCCTGGTCGACTGACTCGTTGAACCTCGCCAGTTCGTCGGGGCTGATGTAATCCGAGTAGGGGTCGAGGTCGGCCAGCATGCCGCGAATGGCCGATTCGATCAATTGGCGACGGTCAATGTCTTTGACGTAGTTCTGGTCGATCTCGTCAAAGGTGTCGACGAAGACCTGCATCAGCTCGAAATACTCGTCCTTCGGTGTCGCGAGGTCGGGCGTGGCGGCTTCCGCCGTCGCGGGCGCTTCGGCCCGAGTGGCTCCGATCCAGAATCCGAGTCCAGCACCCAGTATTGCAAGGCACGCGAATCGCGCCAGAACAGTCCGCATGGTTATTCCTTCATCCGTGCGAGAACGGGAGCAACGTCAGTTGCACCCGGGTGGTTGTGTTCATCTCCGCTACGCAAAACATCTTAGAACGGTCGCTCGCCGCCAGCAAGACGGGGACTGAAGGGGAGGTAAACGCAAAGACGCAGAGGCGCACAGAAAGAACGAGGCACGGTGCAATTCGACTTTGCGTCCTGGCGCTGAATTCCGAAGTCCTCAATTCGCTGCGTTCTCAATGACTTCTGTCGGCATTCCACAGTGCGTGTTGACAGCGCTGGCACGCAGTTATCCCAACCGCTTTTCAATCCACTCCGGATCCACAAACCGCCGCAACAACCAGTGCAGCGCGTACGTGAAGCGGGCCTCCACTCGTGATCGTTCTTCCGCAGTCGGACAGGTGGTCCACTCCAAACCATCGGTTCCCAGCCGAGCTGGCCACTGCTCGCGCTCGGCGAATTCCTCGTTGACGCGGTCCATCGCCCGCTTCATCCAGACGATGCCGAACATCTCCCGGAAGTCGTTCCACACCCGATCGGGTCCGGACTTCTCGTTGTTGCATTTGCGTATCAAGTAGCCGCTCCACTGCGCACCCAGCAGCATGACTACCGTTCCGATCCAGCGGAACATTTCCGTCGACATTCCGAACTTGGCCGAAGCCGTGGAACTGGGGGCCAGGATGAGCACCACTCCCGACGCATACATCAGCGCTGGAAAGGCCAGACGTGTGGCGATGTAGTTCCCGCACCCCATGACCAGCACAAGTACGAATCCGATCAGCACCGGCGATTCGACCCGCAAGGCTCCCGGTCCCGCAGTCGTCCAGACCGTGAGTGCGGGCCACCCGAGCACGAACACCAGCGGCAACAGCACAAAGAAATTCCACGCCTCGCTGCCCGGTCGCTTGGCCCCCAGAACCGCGATCGGCGGCACCATTGATACCACAGCTGTCCAGTACCAGAGCTGGTCTTGGATGGCGGGGCTTTCGGAATAGACGAACGCCGACAAGATTGCGGCCACCGTCCAGACGATCGACGTGAAGATCGCCCAGTTGGCTGTCGTCGTTAGCGTGGTTCCTCGTAGGCCGAGCCGCAGCTGGATCGACTGACTCAGCATGTGGAGTAAGAATAGGGTGACGATGAGCCAGAGAATCTGCACGGGATCCGATACTCCGTTGGAGGCCAAGAGACCGAATGGTAGTCCAAGACCAGCTTGAGTGCGTCTGCTCGCGGCATGTGTGAGCGGCCGGTCGCTGGCCGCCGGCTCTGCTGTGCGTGGTTCGTCGAGTGACGCGGGAGGAGCCGAGGGCGAGCGGCCGGTCGCTCATCGGCCAATCTATAGGATGGGCAATCCTACCCGTCCCTGCTTCGCATTCGTATCGATCAAATGGCTCTATCCGGATGGAGGCTCTTCAGAGAGACAACGTTGAGGGGAAGCGCCGGGCAGGATTGCCCATCCGACTGGGGATGCCACTCACCAAGGGGGCTTACGCGGCTCCGCTCGGCTGGTCGTCGACTTTCTTCACACCGACTAGCATCACGGCGATGAGGCTCACGGCGAAGACGACGAAGCTCGCCAGACTGAGCGGGCTAGGCAGCAGCAGGTCGCCGAGGACACCCAGCGCAGCTGTGAAACCGAGGACGGGTCGGAGCGAGGCAGCGCTGGCGGCGCGGCGAATCCGGTTCACGACCCACAGTGCGAGCAGACCCCAGCAGAGTGACCAGAGCCAGGTCAGCGAGCGGGTCCAGGCTTGGCGTGGTCGCAGAGAAAGGGTCAGCATCGGGGAGCCGCCGACTTTGGAGAAGACGGTTTGGGACCCTACGGTCGGGATCTCGATCGGGAGGGAGAGCCCGCCCGTTTGCGTCCAGGCGGCGGGGCCCTCGGCGGCTTGAATCGGGAGGACGAAATTACCTTCGGGATAAACGCGAGTCTGAAGCACTTGCTCTCCGCTGCGGCGATTGACATTGGCCCCGAACATCAGACGACTGGTGCGCCCCTCGGCAATGTCACGATCAGTGACAGCACCATTCCCATTGATGTCTTCCGACAGATTCAGTTGTTGCTGGTCGGAGAACCCGTTCACTCCGAAGCTGCCGCCTGGCTGGTCAGCCCCACCTTGTTGTCGACCCTGCTGCCCGTTGATGTACGACTGGCTCTCCAGCGACTTCCGTAACGCCCCGCGTCCGCCGGATTGTTTTCCCGTGAACTCGCCAGCGTCGCGCTTCTTGTCAGCGACCTCGGCTCCCTTGAACTGCAACTGCATGGGGGAGTCGTCGAGTGCTCTCCCGCCTTTGATGGAGTTCCCGAAAAAGTTCGCATCAGTATTGGTGATGATGAACGAGCGGTTGTCGTGATACTGGACCAGCGGAGCACCGCCTTGCACCGCAGGTTGATCGGCACTGTTCCTCCGGACTTCATCCAGCAACTGTCCATTAAAGTTCTTGGCTTCGTTATACAGTTGAACTGACTCTGGTTTCGACGGGGCATTGCTTTCAATCGTGGCGCACTGAAACGAGAGCAGCTCTCCCAGTTGCTTCAGGTTCGCCTGCGACTGGGACTTCCGAGTGCTGTCACTGCGGTCATCGTTAATAATCCGGATCAGCTCTTTGGCATCGGCCTCCATTCGCGAGGACTTCTGAATCTCTAGCGACGCGAACAGCTGGTCTTGACCCAGCTCTTCGACGTTGGACTTCTGGCGGTCGCTGACCAGCGTCACGTCGAGCTTGTCTGGCGTGAACACGCGCCACGAGGTGTGGGCCACCGTCAGCCCGAAGTCGGACGACTCCTCATGCGTCACCACATCGGGGGCCGGGAGGCTGATCTCCTGGCTCGCAAGACGTGTGTCGTGCTCCAGGGGATTCGGCAATTGCCCGCCGAGTGTGACCTCCACATCGAACGACAGATCGACCACGCTCGTCTGTGGCAGCGGCACCAGATGCACCGTCTGCTCCTGGAGCTTCGTCATCACGGTCCGCGAAGGCCGACCCCTCACGAAAACCGACAGCAGCTGGGAGTTCTCCGGCAGCCGCAGCCCGAGGAACTGTTGCCCCCGGTTCCGCACGGTGTAGACGGCGCGGGTCTTCCAGGCTCCGTCCCACGCGACCGAGGTCACCAGATCGCTGCCGGTAACGACGGCGCGGCCCGTGTCTTGAGTCGCACTGCGGACCAGTCTCCACTTGGGCAGTCCCTGCTGTCCCGTGAGTTCGGTGATCGCCAGAGCCTGCTTCAGCAGGGTGTTATCCACCACCAGCGGCAACTGATCGACGGGCAGCTTGTTGACTAGGCGTTCATCGACCGGGACGAGTTGCCCGGCGGACCGATTGACGACGATCGCGCAGCGGCGTTGACTCTCTAGCGGGTTCTGTTTTCCGGCCACGATCGTGTTGAGAAAGATCACATCCGGAATCTGGACCACATCATCGGCAGGCGGTGGCAGCGTGACAACGCCCGTGCAGAGGAACTGGTCACGGACCGCGTCGACGAGTTGAATCGTCCACAAGATGTCGCCGGTTTCGGTCGCCTCGGAGCTGATCTGCCGCACGCCGGGAACGTTCAGTTCGAGCCGCCCCTTGAGCCAATCGGGTGTTGTGAATTGAAACGTGTCGGCAGCGGCCCGGCTGATCTTCCAGCGGAAGGTCAACCCGTAATCGACTGAGTCATCCGCCACCGCGACCAGCGTCACGAGGTCGGCACTCAACTGGGCCACTTGCCGGGTGAGGTCGACGACGACCGGTTGGCTGACCGAGGCGTTCGTGCGGAAGGCGAACTGGATCGGCGTGGGGCGTAGATGTTGCAGCTCGCTGGAGAGCTGTTCTGGCGGAGCGTTTTTCCACCCCTCGGACGATCTGACGGTGGCCGAATAGATGTCGCTGAGCCAGACGGCGAGTGACGAGTTGAGCTGGGCGACACCGATCGTGTGCGGGGCCAGTAACTCGACGGAGGGGTTCCCGACTTTGCGAGCGACCAACCCATGGAGCAAGACCTCGACCTGGCCCAGTCGCGGCTGATCGAACTCAATGGTCAGCGTCCGCTGGCCGCCTTCGCCAGGGGAGTCGTACCAGTCGTTGATGAACTCCGACCCCTCGACATCCATCAATAAGAAGTCGGGCGGCAGCGTGACCGACACGCTGGAGCGCGGGGCTCCGGTGAGGTCGAACAGGAACCGGCTGGCCCATTCGAGCTGGCGCGTGCCGATCAGCACGCCCTGTTCGGCGATGCATTTCGTCTCGGGTTGCTTGCGGGAGAGCGCGATCGACAGACTCGCCGGACGGGTCGCGAAACGATATGCCGCGAGTGGGGCCGCCTCGGGCCGATGCGGCATCGCGGCCGGCTGGTACTTGCCAATGTCGATCTGCACCGCTCCCTGCACATCGGCGGCTCTCAAGGCGAACTCGCCCCCGGCGAAGAGACCGATCTGTCCGATCTCGCGCGTGGCGTCCATCGGCACTAACTCGGGGATCGGCAGCGTCTGCGTCGCGTCGGTGACGGGGAGCGGCATAAACTGATCGATCAGGATCAGCGTCTGGTCCTCGACGGTGCGGCGTAAGAAGACCCGCAAGCGGCGCGTCGCTCCCTGGGCATCATCGAGCTGCCAGCCCCCGACATCGGGTCCGGAAATCTCGCGGATGGTGAGCGTGGGCGTGGTCAGGAACGAGACCTCGGTGATCGACCCTTGCCGCACCTTGTAGGAGAAGTGGTGGTTCACTTGCAGGCCGGTATCGTCGACGATGATCGACTCGCCGGTGTCGACATGCACGATCGTGTTCCCCGCTCCGCGAATCGCGCGCGGCTGCCACGAGACGGTGATGTCGCCGCCGCGATCGACAGCTGTGTCGAGGACGGGACCGGCCTCGGTGTCGCGGATGCGGTAGGCTCCGGTGGCTCCGTTCACTCGCAGATCGCGGTCGCCCATGATCTTGGGGAGTTGGACCGAGAGCTTGGCTGCTGCGGAGGCCAGGACCTTGAGGACGAAGCGACCGGCGGGGCCTTCGGTGACTGCGGGGAGGTCGAACTCGACATCAAGGACGTGCGTCCCGCGCTCGGCCAGGACGACCTTGTACCCGCCGCCATCGGCTTGCAGCACCGCCGGTTTTCCGTTGATGACGGCGTTGTTCAGCGCGACTTCGCGGATGGGCAGTGCGAGGGCGATTTGGGTCTCGCGGAGGTTCATCACCACGATGCGGGACTTCACACGGACGACGGCGCTGTCGCCGGTTTGCTCGAACGACGCCGCGTGGAGCGACTCGACCACGAGTCCATCGAACGGGGCATCGGGTTTGGCGGCCTCTTCGGGATGGGCCTTCTGCCAGAGCTGCAGGAACAGCTCTTGCGGGATGTAGACGCGATCGGCGGTCGACGGGTCGTCCCCGGTGTAGGGAAGGACGACATGCGGGCCAGACGGGAGGGGGGCGGGTTCATCGGCGGGTGCCAGAGTCGGAGCGAGGCCCATGGCCAACAGGACCGCGACCGTGGTCAGCGGTGTCTTCGAGAGGGTGACGACATCCGGGCAGCAGCGGGCCTTAAACCTCATCAGCACACTGCAGACGACGAGCAGAATCAGCTGGGCCCAGCCGCCGAAGAACAGGCCATCGACAATCGGCTGGCACTTCGTCGGCAGCAGCGGAGCGGTGGCGATCGACCCGAGGATCAGCAGTGCGACGAGTGCCGCTCGAATCGTCCACGGCAGTTTGCGGCAGAACCACCCGGCGATGACGACCGAGGCGATCACGAAGGCGGTCCAGTCTCGCGACTTATCGCGGCGGATGAACTCAAGATGCAGGTCGGTCGATGTGCTGCCGTTCCCGAGGAACGTGAATTCGCGTTGGGTGGAGTCGTCCGGGGCGACGAGGGAGAGAGCGAGTGAGAGCAAGCCGCCGAGCTTGGCCTGGGGGGCAGGTTCATTAGTCATCGGAGGCGACTGTGGGGAAGGAGCGTTCACCGGCTGGTCATAGTTCGTCGTGTTGGGAATGGCGGGACTTTGCAAGCCGCCAGGAACTGAACTCGCTCCGGAAGCAGGTCGACCTTGAGAGTCGTTGGAGCCCGGCAGGCCACCGAGCCCCACATTGTTGGAATCGATGGACCCATTGACCTGTCCACCGAAGGGGTTCATCTCTCCGTCCGTGTCTCTGGCTCGATCAATGTCAAAATCTTCGGATTCGGACTGGCTAGGCAGCTTCTCTTTCGTTTTTTCATCAGAAGCGATATCCGCTTGCAGGCTTCGGAATCTGGATTTCGCTTTTTTCGTGGCATCAGGAGCTGCATATTCTCCGGCACTTTCGGCTTTCATCTCATCTTCCGGAGGAGCAGCCATCTGAGCGGGGGCCGCATCAGCAGGAGCAGCCTCGGCGCCCATCGGGGCTGTGAAATCGGCGCCTGGCATCCCGTTGCCCCCGAACGCACCGCCCATGCCACCAGGAGCGGAGAGGGCAACCCCATCAGTCCACTCCGGGGCTGCCGCTGGTGGGTCGGCTTTCGCTATCCACTGATCGAGTTCGGCTTCCTGGGCCTCGTATCTCGCTGGCGAGCGATTGGCTGCTTCCCTTGATTGTTGCACAGCGGGCAACAAGAGCGAGATCACGACGCCGACACACAGACAGGCCACAGCTCCGTTCAACAGGCGACTCCAACCAAACCGTTCGACCGTCTTCTGCAACCCCCACACGAGCAGGAACACGATCGCCACGAGCAGAGCGGCATCGCGAATCTGCGTGGGATTCGGGGCCCGCAGCAGCGAACTCCACTGGCCGAGCGACCCGTCCTGGTCGAGGTCGCGGGTCGGCTGGAACGCGCCGGGGCTGTCGATGAGCAGCAGGTTGTTGGGGTGGTAGAGGTTCCAGGATTGCTTGAGGATGTTGAGCGGCTGCTCGGCTCCCTGGCCGTCGAGAACGGTGAAGGCGGGGGGCATTTGGCGGAACTCTTCGCTCGCGGCAGTCGGCAGGCTCGACCGATAGAACAGCGTCAGCGTGTGATGCCGGTCGGCTTGGCCGTCTTGCGGAACAGCGACGAGCAGGCCGTCTGCTGGCCGGCGAATCTCCTGCGGCTGGCCGTCCAGTTGGACCGCCCATAGTTCGACTTCGGCGGGGAGTCGGACCTTCAGATTCTGGATGCCGATGGCCGTGAATTCGAGGTCGGCTTGGTGTTGGAGTTCGCCGTTGCGGCCCAGCACGGTCTTGTAGCTGGCGGAGTGTCCGACGGCTGTCGGAACCTGTGCCCGGTCGAAACGTTGCTCGACCACAGCCAGTGCCCAGCCCGGTCGGGTATAGCGGAACCCAGCCACGACGGGCTCCTTCGGAAAGTACGCAGCGGGAGGGAAGTCGATGGGGTCGACCTTGAGGAGTGGCTGGCCGGAGACATCGGTGGCCAGCGGTGAGAGGAACTGCTCTTGCGACGCTTCAATGGCGACGAACCCGGTCTCGCGTTCGGCTCCGACGACGGTGAAGACCGGGCAGTTGAACGGTCCCTTCTCGGGCCGAGGGTGCCGGATGTCAACGGACAGTAAATAGGTGTCGGTCGCGTACCGATCGAACCGCAACGTCCAGCGACGATGACCATTCCGTGCCGGGGCGGCGGTCTGTTCAACGATCTTCGGTGGGATCGGGATGAAGCGGGCTGGCTGACCGCCCCCTTGCTGGCCGCCGGTTGGACGGGCGTTGGGAGCCGCGAAGAAGTACGGCGAGAGCACGAACCTCAAGTCGGTCCCCGCAGACTCCGGCAGGTCAATCTGCAACTGCCGCACGCCGCCGCCTTCGATCTTCAGCTGGCTTTCGATATGCGTGTTGAGTGTGTCGGGTTCGATACGGAAGAAGGTCGACTCGTGGCTCGATAAACGCGCGGGCTTGCGCGAGACATGCAACTGGCCTTGGTATTCGGAGTCCTGCAAGCTGAACCCGAACCGCACGATCCGCCCCATCGCGGCGATCTTCTGCTTGAGGAGTTCCAACTCGGCAGGACTCGGGGCGTCGAGGCCCGCGATCTCCGTCGGGACGACATCGAGCGCTGCCTCAGCGATGATGCCATAGAGACCCTCGATGACGCCCGCTTGTGGCAATTGGATGCGGGGCAGGGCGATCTGCGTAAGGGCGTCCTCGACGGGCCACTTCTCCGGTTCGAGCCCCGCGTTCACGGTCAGCGAGGCCATGCCATCGGCGGGGATGGGGGTCGGGAAGGTGATGCGAATCTGGTTGATCCCAGCCTCTTGCGGGACGACTTGCCAAGTGATCGGTTGATCGCCCAGAAAGACGCTGCGGATTTGCCAATCGGCGGGGAGGTTGATTTGAGCATCGAAGAGCGGAGCCAGCCGCGTTTGCAGGTTGATGACGGCTGTGAAGTCGAGACCCGTCGAGTTGAGGTCGAGCAGATTCGTGATCGCAGCTCGGACCTCGCGGGTCTTCGGCTCGGTCACGAATGGCAGCTTGAAGTGCGGCTGCCAGATTTGGAAGTGCAGCAGCGAGTCGCCGTTCTCAGCGATGACGGCTGGGCTGACGACGGTGCGGACGCCATCGAGTTCACCGACCCGCAGGCGGACACCCGGCGGGTAGCGGACCTCGGCGATGCCGACCTGTGACGTGATGTCGTTGAAGACGAGGGTCGGCACCTCCCAGGCGATGTCGCTCGCCGCCTTCAGGACGCCTCGGAAGGCGATCTCGCGGCTGCCGTCGAAGGGCTGGCGGTAGGCGAGCGTAATCGTGGTGCGGGCGGGATCGTCGGGAGTGGCGGCGAGTTGCCAGGAGTCGAGACCGGTCGATTCGACGGTGGTGATTTCAAGCGTTTGCGGGACGGTGCAGACGATGCGATCGATGGGGCGACCGACGACTTGTAAAGCGGCCTGGGCGGACCAACTGACCTCGCCCGGAGCGACGGTCACCGCGATCGCAGTGTTGGCCAGCGTGAGTGAATCGCTGCGCGTGCTCGACTTTCGATTCGTGATTTGGAGAGCGACGCTGCTCCGACCGCCGATCGAGACGCGGTACTCCGCCGGTTGGTCGGCGGGGGTGCTGCGCTGGAGGGCGAGTCCGTCCGAAGTGAGGAACTTCCCTGCAGGGAGCGAGACGAGCAGCTCGCCGCTCGCAGCTGGGATGACGCCGAAGCCGGTGGCCAGATCGCTGCCGACAGCTGCCAGTCGGGCGGAGAGTTCGAGTGTCAGTGTGCCGGCCCCCTGCACATCGGTGAAGACCCGCAGGATGTTCGGGTTCTCGCCGTGCCAGCCAGCGAGTGCTGGCTGGCCGTTGATCTGGCACTTCTCGACGGAGAGGCCACCAGTCGGAACGTGAAACTCCGACCAGCTCCTCTCAAAGTTCGTGAACTGGATTGAGGCTGAGAGGACCAGTTGGTCGCCGTCGATCTTGGCGACATAGTTGGCACTGGAGATGACGATCCCGGCGGGGCGGACCTCGGAGGTCTTGTTCTTGATGGCCTCGGCGACTAGGGCCTCGAACTCGGCTTTCTTGAGCAGCGTCCCCTGCCGGTCGCGAACCATGACGGCGTCGAACTCTTCGAGCGGCACGAAGATGTGCCGGAGCGGCTTGTCGAGGAGATCGTCGGCGGAGCGGGCGGGTGAGGTCGCCCACCCGAGGACGATTAGCAGTGTGAAAGTGCGGAGGAAGAGGTTCGCCACGGAGGCACGGAGGCACGGAGAGGGTAAGGAGATTTGTTTTGGGCTCCACGGCCCAGGTCGGAACGTAGGGTCGGCAATCCTGCCTGCCCCACTTCGACACACGGAGCATGGAGTCGGGCAGAGACAGGAAGCGATAAGGCGTTCTGCGGTGGTTCTTAATCTGTCAATGGAGAGCCTTGCATGCTCTCGTGGGTCAGGCAGGATTGTCTGACCTACTCCGAATGGCCACGCTCTGGCTTCCCTCCGTGCCTCCGTGTCTCCGTGGTGAATTTCCGCTCGCGAAACTCCGGGGGTCGACGCCCAACGGCTCGCTGGTTTCACTTCTGGCTGATGGCTGACGGCTGACGGCTGATAGCAACTCATGATCTCTCTCCTTTCTCGAATCCCCAAAACTAAGCCTGTGGCTGGTCGGAACCAGGGTTCTCAGGCGCGGGAGGGGGAGAGTCATTTGTGACCGTCGAGGTCGGTGTCGGAGTGGGTGTCACCGGTGCGGAAGCTGCCAGAGGAGCCGCAGCCATCAGCGTGGCAGCGATGGCTCGTCTTCCGAAGACCGATTTGATAGTCCAGAGCCCGAGCAAGAAGAAGATCCCATAGCGTGCGGCCAACAGCACGTGGGCCAGGGACTGCGAATCTTTAAGTCCATACAACACGGCAGCGAAGATGGCCAAGCAGAGGACGCTGAGTTTGTTCTCCACCGAAGTGCGCATCAGCAGCAGCGCGACTCCGGCAGCTGCGAGGCTGAAGAGGCAGGCCATGCCGATGCGGTTCCACCAAGTGACGGTGATCTGGTTCGCTCCGCCGAGATTGGAGTAGGCGTAGGCGACACGTCCTTGAGTCGGCAGGCGATCAGGGGAGCCGATGTCGCCGAACCAGTTGTCATCAATGGCCGTCGTCTGGCGATGGCCCCACCAGAAGACATACCACGGGCGAATCTGCCCGGAAGCGACGAAGCCCACCGGGTCACCGACAAGCGAAAACTTCTCGGGGACGTAGACAATCGTCTTGAGTTGCTGCACGGGAACGGTTCCCTTTTGTCCCAGGACCGGCAGGGGCAAGTCCAGCGTACCGCGTCCGTAGGTGCTGTCGCCCAGCGTAGGATTGACGCCCCATTGGAAGTGCAGCGTCACGATGAACTCTTGATTGCTGCCCGTGTCGCGAGCGACGTTAATCCAGTAGGTCTCCCACGAGTTCCCGAGCTGCTGGTCATCGGCAATGTCGGCCTTTTCGAGGCTGACTTCGCGTCCTGTAACGGTCACGTTGAGGACCTTGAGCCCCTTCGGCAGGTGGGCGAGCAGGCGTTGCCGCTCGCTCGTCTTCAGTCGGATCTTGGCCAGGTAGGTGGCGTCTGCGGCCTCACCAGTCACGACTTCGACGAGCTGTTTCGACACCACGGTCGCGACGACTTCTTCGATCTCGTACTTGGTTTGAGAGACGGTGAGCTGGATTGCGGCGTCATCGGGTTGGGTGAAGTACCGGAAGGCTTGGGTTCCGTTTTGGGGCAGCAGAGTCAACTCGCGAACATCGATCGGCTCGACATCGCCGCCGGTGGCTTGGGCGCTGACGGCCAGCGAGTCGTCCTTGGTGATGACCAGTTCGCCGCTGACTTGAGAGAGCGGGGTCTTCGTTTCGCCCTTCTCGTCACCGAGCGGACGCAGCACGAGCGCGTTGATCTTGCGCTCCTTGGCCCCCGTCGCTTGATCGGGCTTCATGTCATACGAGATTGCAAACCGCTGGGTGCCGAGGACTTCACGCTGCATGACAACGGTCCATTCGACCCAGCCCTCTTTCGCCGGGGCAGCGGACTTCTGTTTGATGCCGGGCGAGTTGCCGTTGGTGGCCACGCTTTCGATTTGCACCCGTTCGGAGACCGATTCGGGGACGAGGAAGCGGAAGGTATCGATGCCAGCGTATTGGACCTGGAAGTCGAGCTGGGTCTTCACTTCGCTGAGTTCGGGTTGCAGGTGGACCGAGGTCGCGACAGACGCATTAATGCGAGTCGGCTTACGGGAGGTTTTGACAGGGATGGTGACCGGGCGGCGGGTGTAGCTCCACGAGGACGTGGCCAGAGCATCGCCGACCGCCGAGCCGGGGACCACCGGCAGCGGTTGAGCGCTGGCGAGTCCCTTGTCATTGGTGATGACCTCGATTGACTCCTTGGCGAAAACATGCAGTTGGCCGATGTCGCGTTCGGCACCGATCGGTTCGAGGACCGGCAGGACGAGTTCGGCCTGCTCCGTTCCGGCGGTGTAGTTGCGGTGTCCACGAACTGATAGCGGGATGCCTCCCAGCGTCTTGTCATTGAGGTTCACCGTCAGCAGGTGAGTCGCCTCCTGGACGTTGAACTCCTTTAGTCCGGGGCACTCGACATTGTCGATGACCAGCCCCTCGGGCAGCTTGACTTGCAGTTGAAATAGCCCGGCCCGCTCGATCGTGTATTGGAGCGTGGCGTTCAGTCGCAGTTCGTCATCCATGAAGACGAGTTGTGAGGTCTGGTCGACGAGAACGCGCGGCTGAACCGGCTTGACCGACGCTTTGAGGACGAACTTCGGGGAGTAGTATTTGAACGATGTGACCCGGTCGCCGCGCAAGCGTTCGTGGAGTTCGTGGGCATCGATACGGACAACGCCTTGTTGTTGGTCGATGTTCAGGGTCAGGTCCGCCGAGTGAAAGAGGCCGATCTGACCGGACTCTCGCACGACATCGAGAGCGTGAATCCCCACGGTTCCGGCATCGGTCGATCCGGCGATATCGAAGGCCTCGTCCGGGATTTTGCGTTCTGTGTGGACCTCGACGTTGAACTTGCCGGTCTGGCCGCTGAGCATCTCGATCGTGACGACCTGACGCCCGTCTTCTTCCTTAGCCTGCCATCCCTTGAGGCGCGCCTCGGCGGAGACATCGAGAATACGTTGGTCCTTTGGAACTGAAACTCGCAGCTGGGCGACTTCCCCGCGCAGGACTTCGTAGACGAAGAGAGCATCGGTGTGGATCAGTCCGTCCTCGATGCTGACGCGAGTGTAGTTTGTGACACTGGCCAGGAGGTCCATTTCGGGCTTGCTGGTCGCCTTGGGGCGCCAGCGGGCGGAGATGCGGGGAGTGGCCCCGAGGTTGGCCTTCACGCGGGTCTGCATGGCCGCCGCTTCGACGGGGATACCGATGAGGCGGGGGGTGACTTCGACGGTCTGGTCGGCCTCGGGGATGACGATCTCGAACGTCGTGATGCCCGTAGTCGGGACATCGAAGCCGAACTCGCGCCCCTCGGGCGAGGTGTTGATGCGAACGGTCAATTCGATGACGATCTTCTGCTCGCCGGTGTTGCCGAAGAGGAGTGAATAGTTGCCATCGCCGGTCCCTTTGAGCAGGATTTTCTCCCCCGCCTCCAGTTTACCGACAGCCGCTTCGCCGAAGCGGATCGGGACTTCGACCCAGGGAGTTCCCAGGACGTTGACCGTCAGTTCGGCCCGGATGCGGGCGAGATCCTGCTCGATTGTGGCGACATAGGTTGCGCTCGTGATCACCGCATTGATGGCGGGCGGCGCGAGTGGAGCCTTGTCGGCGGCGGCCTTAAGACGCTGGTACTCGTCCAGCGGGACGACCACGCTGGCTCCCTGGCTTTCGAAGATCCCCTTGAGAAACTTGAAGGGGAGATAGATCTC
>Ga0105046_10010712_pt1 | contig 14264 bp, 16 predicted proteins | sample MAT03_FD_78385 | JGI IMG/M metagenome (GOLD analysis project Ga0105046, IMG submission 78385) | Freshwater microbial communities from Lake Fryxell liftoff mats and glacier meltwater in Antarctica - MAT-03 (megahit assembly) | ecosystem: Environmental > Aquatic > Freshwater > Ice > Liftoff... | reverse complement strand
TGATCGAGATCCATTCTGCGGTCTGTATGCTTCGGGTACTACAGATCGTGTCACCAATGGGCTACCATGTCCGGCTTTTGCACGAGGATAGGCCTGGTCGGTGCTTCATCGTGGCCGAGTGAACGACAGGGTCAGGATGGGGCGAAGGGCTATATTTGCCGCGTTGCTAGTATCTATGGGTCTGGGCCTTGGACCGAACAAAGCGGGCGGGGCCGGTGGTCTGTAAGAGCGAAGGTGAATGAACCCAGGGTGAGTGACCGCGGATCAGCGGAATGAAAGAGCAGTCCATAAAGCCGAGTATCACCATCTACACACCGGATTCCGCTATGCGGCGCCCGGGTCTGTTGGTCCGCGAAATGCTCTCGGATCTTGCAGCCTCGCGGGAGTTGGCCTGGAGTCTTGCGATCCGCGATATCCGTGCCCAATACCGCCAATCCCTTCTTGGCTTCGTCTGGGCATTCATCAGTCCGTTGTCCAACACGGTGGCGTGGATATTACTCAATGCCAGTGGTGTAGTGCGCGTCGCGGATACAGGGATCCCCTATCCCGCTTATGTCTTCACGGGCACCATGTTATGGCAGCTCTTGGTTGAATCCATCCAGAACCCGCTCCAGCAGACCATGTTGGCGAAGCCCATGCTCTCGAAGTTGAACTTTCCCCGGGAGGCCGTGATCCTTTCAGGAGTGATAAAAATGACGAGCAGTGCAGGCATCAAATTACTCATACTGATACCCGCTATTTTTCTGCTTGGAGTTGTTCCGGACTGGCATTTGGCGCTGGTGCCTCTCGCCATGCTGGTGATCATGATGGCCGGCATGTCAGTTGGCTTGCTTCTTGCTCCGGTGGGTATGCTGTACACGGATATAGGGCGTGGCATACCGCTCTTGGCACAGTTCGCCATGTACCTTACTCCGGTGGTCTTCGCCATGCCGCAGAGCGGTCGATTGCTCCAACTGTTCCAGTATAATCTGGCCACTCCGTTGATCCTAACTGGGCGAGCATGGCTAACGGGATCAAGCTCGCCCATGTTCATTTATTTCTTGGCCGTTGCCGGTATCTCTTTGGTGTTGCTGCTAATGGGTTGGGTTTTGTACCGGATCACCATGCCCGTGTTGATCGAACGCATGAGTTCCTAAGCCATGGAGAAGGATCTCTTGATCAAGGTTGAAGGTGTCTCGAAGAAGTTCTGCAAGGACCTGCGCACCTCATTGCGATACGGGCTTCGTGACCTTACCGGAGAAGTGTTGGGTAAACCAGCGAGCATGGAACTACGGCCCAAGGAGTTTTGGGCGGTGAAGGATGTGAATTTCGAACTGCGCCGAGGCGAATGTTTGGGTTTGATCGGAAAGAACGGGGCGGGTAAGACCACGTTGCTCAAGTTGTTGAACGGGTTGATCAAGCCGGACCATGGCCGGATCGAGATGCGTGGTCGTATCGGGGCGTTGATCGCCTTGGGTGCCGGCTTCAATCCGATCCTTACCGGTCGTGAGAATATTTATGTGAACGGCTCTGTGCTGGGCCTCAGCAAGGTGGAGATCACTTCCCGGTTGGAAGAGATCATCGAATTCTCCGAATTGTCGGAGTTCATCGATATGCCGGTCCAGTCGTACTCCTCAGGAATGACCGTGCGCCTAGGTTTCGCCATTGCTACTGCCATGGACCCCGATGTGCTTATCCTGGACGAGGTGCTGGCCGTTGGTGATGCGTCTTTCCGGCATAAATGCTACCACCGGATCAATAAGATCATGAAGGATTGTGCGGTTATACTCGTATCGCACAATATGAGCCAGATAACGGCCGTATCCAGCGCTGTTGGCATGATGCGGGCGGGTCGCTTCGAGCATTTTAGCAACGTGGTGGATGGGGTGTCGGCCTACGATTCGGACAATGCTGATAAGGAAGCACTCTCAGATGCGGAACGTGTCTTTACCACGTATGCACCGGTGCGCACGGCCAAGCTCATCGTGCGGAACGAGACGGTAGCCTATGGCGAGAAGCTGGACGTGGAACTCCACACGGACCTGGAAGCTGCTTTACCCGGTGTTAGGCTGTCCTTCACTGCGGTGAATGCAAATGAACAGTCGGTGATGAACTGGAACAGTTCGCGGAGCGGAAAGCCGATGGACCTGCCTGCGGGAAGGTCCATCTTACGTTTTTCCATCGCCCCGGTGCTGCTGCACGATGGTCGCTATCGGTGGAACCTATGGGTGGGCCGCGAAGGCTCCATAGAGGTGCTGATCTATTACATGCGTGGGGGGGAATTCCACGTCCAGAGCGGTTACCAGCCGGTTTCGGACATTCCTTATCTCCCGGACTCTTCAGGATTCACCGTAGAGGCCGGGTGAGCTGCTCGCCCGTTACGATTTCTCTTTGGGAGAAGGACGCGATAGTCCTAATGGCCAATTGGGGAAAAGGCACGGAACCCCTACCTTCGCGACCGCTAGAACGGTTGGTTCCAGCAGCTTCACGTACCAGATCCAATCCATGCGTTCAATCCTCGTCACCGGCGGTACGGGTTCCTTCGGCAAACGATTCGTTAGTGCCGTTTACAAGAAATATCCGGGTGTGGAGCGGGTGGTCATCTTTTCGCGCGACGAACTCAAGCAGTTCGAGATGGCGCAGGACTTTCCGCGCGAAAAGTACCTGAGCATTCGTTTCTTCTTGGGCGATGTGCGCGATGCTGCCCGCTTGCGTGTGGCCATGGAAGACATAGATGTGGTGGTGCATGCAGCCGCATTGAAGCAAGTGCCCGCTGCGGAGTACAACCCTTTCGAAGCGATCAAAACCAATGTGCTCGGTGCCCAGAACGTGATCGAATCAGCGATCGCAGCCGGTGTGCAGAATGTGGTCGCTCTCAGCACCGATAAGGCCGCTGCACCGATCAACCTCTATGGTGCTACCAAATTGTGCAGCGATAAATTATTCATCGCGGCCAACAACATCAAAGGGAAGCATAAGATCAAGTTCTCGGTGGTTCGTTACGGGAACGTAATGGGATCACGCGGTTCGGTAGTTCCTTTCTTCTTAGCTCGACGCAAGACGGGCGTGTTGCCTGTCACCGATCCGAACATGACCCGTTTCAACATTTCCTTGGATGAAGGGGTGGATATGGTCTTCCATGCGATGGATCATGCCGTTGGTGGCGAGATCTTCGTTCCCAAGATACCCTCGTTCCGCATCACCGATCTGGTCGAAGCGGTGGGGCCGGAATGCGAAGCGCCCATCGTTGGAATTCGACCCGGAGAAAAGCTGCACGAGGAAATGATCACGCACTCCGACAGCCAGAACACCATTGGCACGGACCGATACTACATCATCGTTCCCACCAAGGACGGCCTTTCTCCGGAAGAGAACCTGGAACGGTACATCAAGCACCACGGCGGCAAAGCTGTGCCCATGGGCTTCTGCTATTCCTCTGGCGACAACCCGGATTGGTTGGGTGTGGATGACCTCCGCAAGTTGATCCGCGAGCAGGTCGATCCACAGTTCGATCATACCAAGGTGCCCGTTGCAGTGAAATGATCGGTACCAACAAGGTCTCTTCCATGTTCACCGACACTTCCGTGAAAGAGGTCATCCCGTATGGGCGACAGGACATTTCCGCAGCGGATGTGAAAGCGGTATTGGAAGTTTTGCAAGGCGATTTCTTGACGCAGGGACCAGCTGTACCCGCATTTGAGAAAGCCGTGACCGATCATGTCGGTGTGGAACATGCCTTGGCCATGAACAGTGCCACCAGCGCGCTACATGCCGCGTGCCTCGCACTCGAAGTAGGTTCCGGTGATCTTGTGTGGACCAGTCCGATCACCTTCGTGGCCTCTTCGAATTGCGCGCTTTACTGCGGTGCCGATGTGGATTTTGTGGACATAGACCCGGTTTCCTACAACATGAGCGTGACCAGCTTGAGGAAGAAGTTGGCCCAAGCTAAAGCGTCCGGAAGACTACCCAAATTGGTGATCCCCGTTCACCTCTGCGGCCAACCGTGTGACATGGAAGGGATCCATGCCTTGGGTCGGGAATTCGGTTTCCGGATCATCGAAGATGCTTCCCATGCCATCGGTGGTAGTTACAAAGACGGCCACATTGGCAATTGCAAGTTCAGCGACATCACCATCTTCAGCTTCCACCCAGTGAAGATCATTACTACCGGTGAAGGCGGCATGGCGGTTACCAATGACGCGCAGTTGGCGAAACGCATGGGCTTGTTCCGGAGCCATGGTATTACGCGTGATGAGGACGAGATGACCCAAGAGTCGGATGGACCATGGTACTATCAGCAAGTGGATTTGGGATACAACTACCGAATGACCGACCTGCAAGCGGCGCTTGGTGCAAGCCAAATGACAAGATTGGATGCCTTCGTGGATCGCAGGCACCAGATCGCAGCTCGGTACAATGAGCTTTTGAAGGACTTGCCGGTGATGACACCCGAACAGCACCCCGATGCTCATTCAGCTTTTCACCTTTACGTGATCCTGTTGAAAGAAGGCGGAGCCAATGAACGGCGACGTATATTCGAAGGACTGCGAGCTGCGGGGATCGGCGTGCAGATCCATTATATCCCGGTCCACACGCAACCATACTATCAAAAGCTCGGCTTCAAGATCGGAACCTTCCCAATTGCGGAGGATTATTACGCCCGAGCGATCTCCATCCCGATGTATGCTACTTTATCAAATGAACAACAAGACCGCGTGGTGCAAACCTTACGCGCGCTGGTAGCCTGATGTGCAAGCAGTGTGGAAGGGAACATCGCGGCAGTAGGAACCTTGCCACCACGCATAACCGCAAAGCGCCCGTTTGGCCAAATGCTAGCAGGGTTGGCCATTTGAAGAGGGGTATATGTGAAGGAAGGACCGAGCCTGCGTTAAAGAACGTGGGCAATGAATTTGTTTGAATGGCAACGATCGCACTAATACCTGCGCGAGGAGGTTCCAAGCGTGTTCCGAGGAAGAACATCGCCCTTTTGGGTGGAAAGCCAATGCTGGCACATACGATCGCCTTGGCTCAGACCGCCGGAGTGTTCGATACCATCTACGTTTCCACAGAAGATCTTGAAATAGCGCGCATTGCGACAGAATACGGCGCAGAGGTGATCGACCGGCCAATTCAACTCGCACAGGATCACATTACGGTAGATGACGTGGTAACGCATGCCCTGGAAGCCAGGCCGGAAATAGACGTACTGTGTTGCATCTATGCCACAGCCATATTATTGAGACCGGAGACAATTGTTGCGGCGCAGGCACTTTTAGAGAGCGGTCAAGGTTGCGACCACGTAATGGGCGTCTCGGAATACGAGCATCCACCGGTCCAAGCCTTGATAGCGGATGCCGGAGGTTTTCTAGGTTATATGTGGCCGGAATGGCGCGGGGTCCAATCACAACAACAGCCGAAATTGGTGGTAAGCGATGGAACTTTTTATTGGACCAAGGCTGAAGCATTTCGCAGGGAGAAGACCTTTTACGGTAAGCGACTAAAAGGCTTCACAGTGCCAAATGACCAGGTTTCTGATGTTGATACGAAAGAAGATCTTGAAAAACTGGTCCGCGTACTGGAACAAAGAGATAAGTGATCATGATCAGCTTTGCTAAGGATCGATCCTCCGTTATGAATGTTGCTGCCTTGGTCCATTGCAAAGCTGCGATCAGTGAAGTAACCAAGGATTGTTCTCTGATCGAAGATGAGAATTAGCTCCAGCACAGGATCCAAAAAGTAGAACTTCCATATCACGGAACAATGGAAAAATTCAAGCATATACAGCGGATCAAAGAGATCTATGCGAACGGGGGTAACATCATCAAATTTCTCAAAACGGATAGAACCGGCGAACGGAATACGATCGAGGATATCTTGATAAGTTACGATCTGCAAGCCGGTGCATACACCCAGCACTTAGCCAAGAACTACGCTTTCAAAGTGAGCTATTCCAAGGCGCTCGCGAATGTCCTTAAAGGTCTAGGACAATTCGATTCCGTAATGGAAGTAGGTGTGGGTGAAGCAACAACGTTGGCAATGCTTATCAAAAACATGGATCGCAGACCAAAGCACTTGCTTGGTTTCGATATTTCTTGGTCTCGATTAAAGTTTGCAAAAGAACTATTGCAGGGTTTCGGCATTGATGAAGTTGAACTATTCACTGCCGATCTTTTCGAGATCCCGTTGATGGATAATTCGGTGGACATAGTATACACATCACATTCCATTGAACCGAACGGCGGTCGAGAAGAAGCGGCCTTGAAAGAACTCGCAAGGGTGGCTAAGAAATACGTGGTCTTGCTCGAACCTTCGTCCGAATTCGCGAGCGAAGAGGCAAGGAACAGGATGAAGGCGCACGGATATGTCTCGGACCTGCGAGCTACTGCGGAGAAGTTGGGACTGAACGTAACTGACCATCGGTTGTTCGATCTTTCCGCGAACCCATTGAACCCAACCGGCCTTATGGTCATTGAGAAAGACCCGGTCAAAGGTAGCGGACCTGAATTGGTCTGCCCAGTTACGCACACCCCTCTTGCACCTTACGATCGCTCGCTGCTCTTTTCAGCCGAAAGTTGTTTGGCGTATCCGGTCATTGATGGCATACCGTGTTTGTTGAAGGACAACGCCATATTGGCAACACATCTCTTAACGAATTACGAGGAATTCAGATCGACCCATGGGGTCTCATTCAATGGCTAGTGAGCGGCTTACGGCTTGCGCTGTGTTGCAAGGAAGTCTCCCGTATTCAAGGGTCCTCCATCGAGGACGAATTGAACTGGGCGAAGATCAAAACTGAAATGAACATCGTATTCCGAGCAGATGCTTCCTTGGAGATCGGCAGCGGTCATGTGATGCGGTGCTTGGTCTTGGCCGATGCATTGGCCGATGTCGGGGCACGTTGCACATTCATTTGTCGGGAACATATAGGGCACCTTGGAGCAGTGATCCAGCAATGCGGCCACGACCTTCGCATATTACCGTTGCACACCGATGACCAAGCCACGACCACGAATGGAACAGCGCATGCACACTGGCTCGATGCCAGTCAAGAGGTGGATGCCGAAGAGACCTTGGCGTGCCTCAACAACGTGCAGTTCGAATGGATGATCGTTGATCATTATGGCATTGATGCACAATGGGAACAGCGGATCCGTGAGCACATACCGAACACCTTCGTGATCGATGACCTTGCAGATCGACCACATCTTTGTGATGCATTGCTCGATCAGAATTTGGGCAAGAGCATAGCCGACTACCAAGGCTTGATAGCGGCTTCATGCAGAACGTTCTTCGGCCCGCACTACGCCTTGCTTGCACCTGTTTTCTTGAAAGAACGGGATGCAAGCCTTGCAAGAAGGAAGGGTCGACCTGCACGAAGTATCCTGATCACCATGGGAGGTGTGGACAAGGACGATACCTCCGGTTGGATATTGCGCGAGTTGAAGGCATGCAAGTTGCCGGAAGAGGTGAAGATCACGGTAATAATGGGCCGCACTGCACCATGGGTAGAAAATGTGCGTCGCATAGCGGCTGAAATGCCTTGGAAGACCGAAGTGTTCGTGGATATCCAAGACATGGCAGCCCGCATGTCATCGGCCGATCTGGCGCTCGGTGCGGCAGGCAGCACATCATGGGAACGTTGCTGCTTGGGCTTGCCGAGTGTGATGCTGGTGTTGGCGGAGAACCAAGCGCCCATTGCGAAAGCATTGGCCGCAGCAGGTGCGGCCATCGTTGTGGATCATCGCGAACCCACTGCTGGTGTTACTTTGCGGAATGCCATGGAACAACTTGTTAGGGATACGACGATGCGCATGCAGATGTCGCTCGCCGCGGCATCCATAACGGATGGTGGTGGAGCTGAGCGGGTATGTACCTTTCTTAGCCGTTCTTTAGAGCGTGTTACTGGATCAAAATAAAGTTGAAGATCGAGTTCGTCATTAAGTTGGCGGGACCGGATATTCGTTGGAGCAAGCAACAATAGGGACCGGATGGTCAAGGAGCGATGAGGATCACCATATTATGTACATCGCACACCCATCCGGTGAATGCGCGTATCGAAACATGGATGGCATGGCGATCGAAGGACCACCAAGTCGATCTGGTAAGAACACGCAAGGAACTTACTCAGGGCGAAGTGCTCTTTCTCATCTCCTGCGGTGAGATCATCACCAAAAAGGACCGGGATCAGTATGGGCACACTTTTGTTCTGCACGCTAGCGACCTGCCCAAGGGACGGGGTTGGAATCCACACATTTGGGCGGTTGTGAACGGCGCGAACGAGATCACAGTCACCTTACTGGAGGCGGAGGATAAGGTCGATACCGGTGCCATTTGGGGGCAGCTGGTGGTCCCCATTCCAAAGCATTTGCTATGGAATGAATTGAACGAAGCGCTCTTCGATGCGGAGTTCAAGTTGATGGACATGCTCGTTGACAGCCTTGGCAGCATTCAGCCACGTGCGCAAGCAGAGGATGTGGAACCAACGTACTACCGACTAAGGAGGCCTTCGGATAGTGAGTTGGATCCGCAGCGGTCCATCGCCGAGCAATTCGATCTCTTGCGCGTCTGTGATCCTGATCGCTATCCGGCCTACATTCAGCTGAATGGCCACCGCTACACGGTTAAAGTTGAGAAAGTACCGAGCATCGACGCATGAAGTACGACGAATGAATGGGAATAGCTAAAGCCATGATCACTGAACTTGCCACTACACACTGCTACATCATCGCGGAGATCTCCGCCAACCACAACGGCTCGTTGGATGCCGCACTGGAAATGGTGGCGATTGCAAAAGAGGCCGGAGCGGATGCCGTTAAGATCCAGACCTACACGGCAGATACGCTGACGCTGGATTGCGACAATGAATATTTCCGGATCGGCGGCGGCACCCTGTGGGATGGCACTACGCTCCATGAACTCTACAAGAAGGCATACACGCCGTGGGAATGGCACACCGACATTTTCGCTGAGGCCAAACGCTTGGAGATCGATTGTTTCTCCACCCCCTTTGATGAGAGCGCGGTGGATTTCTTGGAGCAGTTCGATCCGCCTTTTTACAAGATCGCTTCCTTTGAGCTGAATCACCATCCTCTGCTTGAAAAGGTGGCCGCAACCGGCAGGCCTGTGATCATGTCCACAGGCATGGCCACCTTGGCGGACATTGAAGGGTCGGTGGCGGTGCTGCGCGCAAACGGTTGTACCGACCTAACATTGTTGAAGTGTACGAGTTCCTATCCAGCCCCAGCCTCCGAGGCCAACCTGGCGAGGATCCCGGACATGATCAAAAGGTTCAAGGTGCGTGTCGGCCTGTCGGACCATACGCTGGGCACGACAGTGCCTGTGGTCGCTGTTGCGCTTGGTGCCACGGTCATCGAGAAGCACTTCTGCCGGTCGCGTAAGGAACCCGGTCCGGATAGCGCCTTTTCCCTGGAACCCAGGGAGTTCGCAGAAATGGTCCGTGCTGTGCGCATCGCCGAGCAAGCGATCGGTGTGGTGACCTATGACCGGTCCGCCGCCGAGGAAAAGAGCATCGTTTTCCGTCGTTCAATTTTCGTGGCGGAGGATATGAAAGAAGGTGATGAGATCTCCGAGCGGAACGTGCGTGTCGTACGACCGGGTCATGGTCTGCATCCGAAGCACTATGCATCTTTACTTGGTCGCCGTGTTACGGTGGCGGTGGAAAAAGGCACCCCGTTCACCTTGGAAATGTTGAAGACGGAATGAGCGAAGTTCGAAGCGGGTTCTTGCGCTTGCCTGCGGTCAGTTATTTCAAGCAGCGATCGGATACCCGCAATGGTTGGAGTGACCATTACGGTGCTTTGGATGTTGCGTTGGCCTATGCCGAATTGCGTCATCACGATGGTTACTTCAACGCCATTTGGCAGCATGGGTGTCACCCGCCGTGGCGTACACATTCACCCGGATTATTGGCCTACAATTCACCGGCACTTGAGGAACTGGCGATCTTCGTGGCCAAAATGGAACAAGTGGAACTTCTTGCTGGCATTGGGGTCAAGAATGTCAGGGCGATCGGCCTGCCCATTGTCTACACCAGGAGCGTTGGCAGGTCGCGGCGGAAGGGCAGTTTGGTCGTATTTCCCACCCACACGCTCAGTGGCGAATCATATCCCGATCGGACACCCTTTAAGCGCTATGCCGAGGAGATCGGCCGCCATGCCAAGGAATTCAAGTCGGTAGTTGTGTGCGTGCACCCCAGCTGCATTCAGAACGGCCTTTGGGTGGATGAGTTCAAGGCTATCGGTGTGCCTGTGATCGAGGGTGCTAACACCAGTGACCGAAATGCATTGATACGGATGCGCGCACTTTTTGAGCAGGTCGAGACAATGACGACGAATGGCTGGGGAAGTCATGTGGCGTATGCTCTGGCGTTCGGCACCAAGGTATCCATCTGCGGATCCAAGCCGGAGCGTGGCCGTGAGCATTACGAGAACGATACCACATGGCAAGCAGACCTGAAGGCCATGGAGCATGCCTTCTCCACCGACCAAGCAATGGCAGAGCAGCTTTATCTGCAGAAACTGTTCGTGGAACCGACCGAGGCGATCGGAGACCTAAGTTGGGGTAGGGAAATGATCGGATGGGAGCATCGAATAGCACCTGAGATGATGCGCACCTTGCTTCAAGAAGCTTTCCGTGTGCCATTGGAAAGATCCCTGCGTTGTCGTTTGAGGAACATCTTTATGTCGCATTGAGCAAGTTGCATCACCTACCGCGAAAGGGTCATCACAACGCTTTGGAAGCGGACGCAGGACCTCAGCAATATTCCGGTAGATCCGCCACCCGTCTCCATCGTACAACCGCACCGACCACCCAAACTCGCCACCAATCACTTGGCGAGCCTTGATCTGCTGCGTGCATTGGCGATCATCTTGGTGGTGCTGTACCATAGCCAGGATTTTCTCTTTCCGGGGTATATGTTGCCGCGTGATGGGCTTATTGGAATACCGCACGATTCGACATGGCAGCGCATGTTGCTCACTTTTCGCCTTCGGCATATGGTTGGTCGGGAGTGGACCTTTTCCTGTTGATCAGTGGTTTCCTGATTCATGCGAATTCTATTTCCAAACCGGGTCCACCGGCATGGAAGTCCTTTTTTAGCAAGCGTTCCTTTCGGATCTATCCGCCCTACTTGTTCGCGCTGGTGCTTTTCGGCTTATGGTTCGGTCCGTATTCGTTCGAGCAATGGACATGGCACTTATCGATGCTCTTCAATTTGAATGAGCAAACGTTCTATGCGATCAACCCTTCCTTTTGGTCCCTTACCTTGGAGATGCAACTCTATGCGGTCTATCCACTGCTTCCCTGGTTCCGTGGGCGTTGGGGCATACGCGGAGCAATGGCCATCATTCTCGGGATCTCAATTATTACCATGCTGTGGACCTTGGGGACCGGGCCTTATGGACCTGCTGTTCGCATGTCCTTGCCCCGGTTATGTATCCTTTGGGCCATGGGGGCGTGGGTGGCCGAACGGTATGTGAATGGACGATCGCTCTTCACCCACCATGTCCAGTGGTTGTTGGTCCTGCTCGTGTTGATGCCCCTTGTGCAATACTCGCTCTTCGCGAAGTGGCTTTTCGGTACGTAATTACGCTGCTCCATGCTGTTCTATTGGAATGGACCGTGCTGCGAGGTGCAAAGTTCGATCCGGCCAGTGGGTCTTGGGTCTGGCGCACTGCCAAACGCCTGGTCTTGGCGATCGGGCTTTCCAGCTACAGCCTGTATTTGGTGCACCAACCGTTGATCCATTGGGTCTATCCGCTTCTGCCGTTCAAAGGAGCATTGCTCGGTCCGGTGCTCAAGTTCGCTCTGCTCGTGCCGGTGATCATGGTCTCGTCTTACGCGATGTGCCGTTTATTGGAAATGCCAAGCATCCGGTTGGGCCAACGGACACGTGGCAGGAAGCATTCGTCCCAATAGCGTCCATGGCAATGCCGTAGTTTCGCGGCTTCCATGAAAATTCTCTTCATCACCACCAACGACGAGGTGCCATGGGGCGGTAGCGAAGAGCTTTGGAGCGCATCTGCGGTTTTGTTGGTGGGCCGCGGTCATCGGGTAACCGCTTCTGTATGGGGCCGTGATCCTGAGCCTGTTCCAATAGCGAACCTTAGGGCCAAGGGGGTGCGCTTACATAAGCGTCATCGCCAGCCTATTCTCCGCAACCGCTTCTCTCAGGCTTGGTCGACGCTACTAGAAGGTGCTCCGCAAGCGTTCCGTTCCAACGAACTTGAGGGTGTGGAATTGGAGGATCCGGAATTTGTTGTTTTCTCGGTCGGTTATCAACTCTGCCCCAAATTCGTTCGCATCAGTCGCGAGCTACGTCGCCGGAACGTGCAGTACGGTGTTGTGGTTCAGCTGGTGAGAGAAGGTTTGCCCATATCCGATGATCTCTGTGAAGAGGTGAGGGCAGCCTATAATGGAGCCAAGCGTGCGTGGTTCGTTTCCGAGCAGAATGTGGCGATCATGCGTCGCGAACTCGCCGACCAGTTCACGAACGCTGAGTTGGCTGACAATCCAGTGGAACTTGAGGTGGACACACCAGCTTATCCAGATCCACGGTCAACGTTATCGATCGCGATGGTGGGGAGCCTTACCCCATATCACAAAGGCCAGGACCTTGTCATCGAAGTACTGTCTCGACCGCGCTGGCGCGAAAGGCCGCTGCGTGTTGATCTATACGGTGAAGGTTCAGCACATACAACGCTGCAACGACGGATCGATCAGTTGGGCTTGGATAAGGTCGCATTCAAAGGATTCGAGCCTGACAAGGCCGTGATCTGGGGGGGGCACCAAGCGGCCCTTTTCGCTTCGCGAATGGAGGGTCGTTCATTGGCCCTTCAAGAGGCTATGGCGCATGCGCGTATGGTCATCTCAACCGACGTGGGTGGTGCAAGGGATCTGATCGACCACGGTACCAATGGCTTTCTGGTGCCTTATGCCTCGGTTGAAGCATTGGACAAGGTCTTGGAAGAAGCCTGGCAGGATCGGGCAAGATGGGAAGCGATGGGGCAGGCTGCGCGACAACGCATACTTGGCGCTATCGGGAAAGATCCCGCATTGCGTTTTGCCGAAGCGATCGAATCTGCCTTTTCTGGAACCGCTCAACCATTTGGCCTAGGCTATTCGAAGAACCGCCGAACTTAGCACTGAATGGTACCGCTTGTTTCCGTCGTCATCTGCACACACAACCCAAGGCAGGATCACTTGGGTCGAACCTTGCGTTCGTTGGAAGCGCAATCGTTGGACCGGCAGGCTTGGGAATTGGTGATCGTCGACAATCACAGCACCAACAATACGCTACAAGCCTTGTCATTAGAGGGTTTTTTTAACGCCCGTGTGGTCGATGAACCGCGTGTTGGGCTTACCATGGCCCGGCTTCGTGGCATTGATGTAACCGCTGGGGATCTGATCCTCTTCGTTGATGACGACAACGAACTCCATTCTGATTATCTGAGCAACCTCTTGGAAATAGCGGCGAAGTATAGCATGTTGGGCGTTATCGGTGCCGGGCGTATCGTACCGGAATTCGAGGAAGCACCGGATCCGCGTTTGCTCCCGTATACCCCGATGCTCGCCTTGCGTGAAGCTTCGGAAAGTTATTGGTCGAACGACCCAAAGGATGGTACAGTGCCTTGGGGAGCCGGCATGGCGGTGCGTAGGGAGGTGGCGGACCGGTACCATGCCATGATCCTTGCTTTTCCGGAGAAGCAACGGTTGGACAGGGCGGGGAACACGCTCAATTCCTGCGGCGATGATGAGTTCTCTTGGGTAGCGTGCGAAATGGGTTTTGGAAAGGGGATCTTCACGGAACTATCCCTGGTGCATCTGATCGGGCGCTCCCGGGTGCAGAAGGAATATCTGTTAAGGCTTGCCGAGGGACATGCCTTCTCCAGATCATTGCTCGCCCATTTGCACGGCAGTGTCGTGCCTTCTCCTATGCCAGTACCTTCACTCCGTCTGGTGTTCGGTAAACTGGTCAAAGTACTCATGAGTGAAGCGTTCCATGAGGGTTCACGCTGGTTGAACGCCCGATCGCTCAACCTTGTTGATCGTGAATTCGATGCAGTAAAACGCGCAGGGATCCATCGGTTCCTCCGGACGATCCATGGCTGAACCAGTCGTTTCCGTTATCCTCCCGGCCTACAAGATGGGGCGTTACATCGGCGAGGCCCTGGACTCGATCGCTGCGCAATCCTACACGCATTGGGAAGTGATCGTAGTGGACGACCATGCGCCGGAAGACGGTACCCGAGCGATCGTCGAGGCAT
>Ga0105046_10010711_pt1 | contig 14264 bp, 9 predicted proteins | sample MAT03_FD_78385 | JGI IMG/M metagenome (GOLD analysis project Ga0105046, IMG submission 78385) | Freshwater microbial communities from Lake Fryxell liftoff mats and glacier meltwater in Antarctica - MAT-03 (megahit assembly) | ecosystem: Environmental > Aquatic > Freshwater > Ice > Liftoff... | reverse complement strand
TTGCTGCTGACGCCGCAAGATGCCAGCGCCGTTCCATTGGCGATGATTTCCCTCGGGCGTCGTTACGTGCAGTCCGTCAACAAGCGTTACGCACGAACCGGTACGTTATGGGATAGCCGATATCACGCATCGATCGTCTGCTCGGACTCCCATTTGCTTGCTTGCCAGCGCTACATTGAGCTCAATCCGGTTCGTGCCGGAATGGTGCGCGATCCTGCCCAGTATCGCTGGAGCAGTTTTAAGTGCAATGCGCTCGGCAAGTCTGACCAACTGATTTCAGCACACCCGACCTATGGTGAGCTTGGTCGGAGCGATGCTGATCGTCGGCGCGAATACCGGCAACTCTTTGAGCGCGGGCACGACGCCACGGTTGCCGCAGAAATCCGCTTGGCAGTCAATCAGAATCAGCCCCTTGGCTCGATGTCTTTCCAGGTTGCCATCAGTGACCTGGCGGGTTCGGATCGACGAGTGCGGCCGCGTGGGCGGCCTCGAGTGAATCGGGACCTGCCGATGTTCGATGATGCGCAGGCACCGGACTGGCCATAGTGCATCGAAGCGCATGTTCAGCTAGTCGAGGCAGTCGGCTGGCCGTTGACGAAATTCGAGCCTGGCCCCTTTGTTTAGCGTTAAGTTGTGCCAAGGCTTGCTCCATCGTTCAGTTGGGAAGATGGCGCCGCATCGGGTACGTCGTCTAGCTCACTCTCTTAAACGGGATATCGGCCCAGCGGTTGCAAGAACCGCCATGCCGATTCACCAATATCGATGACGCCACCCAGGACCACGCTCACACGCGGGATAAAGCACCATTGCCTGATCGGTCTTCAGCGGCGCCACCGCCCAGCTTGCCACAACGAAGCCCCCAGTGTTTCTTCGGCGCGATTTGCGGCAGGGGGCCGATTACTACGCTCACTCCGGGTCGCACAAGGTCGGCAGCACGCTTTCGGGATGAAAGCCGCACAAACAATCAGCCGCGCATCCTCTCGCCAGTGGGATCAAAGAACGGTCGAAGACTCGCGCGGGCGGGAAAACGCTCGCCGGCAACCATGATTTCGAACCGACCAGCCGCGATCCGAGCGGCGTCGATTCCGTCCGGGTTCGAGACATATCCCATGCCTATTGCACGGTCCAGGTAGTGTCCGTAGCCGCCCGAGGTCAGGTATCCAACCGACCGACCATCGCAGATGATCGGTTCATTGTGAAACAGCATGGGCTCCGAATCGTCCAAGAGAAACTGGACCAATGCCCGCGTGCGGCGCCCCTTCTCCCGCTGCCGAAGAACTGCGTCGCGGCCTATGAACGGGACTTTCTTGTCGAAACTGCAGGTGAAGGACAGGCCTGCGTCGATTTGCGTGTCCTCATACGTAACGTCGTGCCCCCAATGCCGGAAGCCCTTCTCCAGGCGCAGCGAGTCGACTGCGTGCATTCCTACATAGGCAAGTCCGCAGCCCTGTCCGGCCGCCTCGATAGCGAGCAGCACGCGTTCAGTGCTGGCAGCGGACACAAAAAGCTCCCAACCCGTCTCCCCTGGATACGATAGACGCTGAACCCAGATTCTGGCGTCGGCGATCCGGGTCCATGCGGCGGAGCCGAACGGCAGGATCGCCGCGTCGTTGCCGCAAAGCTTAGCGATGATCTCGCGTGACCGCGGTCCGTGCAGGCTGAGTACACCGTACTGATCGGTCACGTCCTCCACCTCGACATGCGCGCCCTCGGGCAGGTGGCCCTCCAGCCAGGCGAGATCCTTCACGTGCGATCCGCAGGCCGTCGATATCATGAACTCGTGCTCCCCTAGTCTCGCGACTGTCAGGTCCGCCTCTATGCCGCCGCGCTCGTTCAGCCACTGCGTGTAGACGGTCTGGCCGGCGGCGACCGAAACGTCATTCGTGCAGATACGCTGCAAGAAGGTCTCCGCGTCCCGTCCGCGAACGACGAACTTAGCCAGCGATGAGGCATCGTAAAGACCGGCGGCATTTCGCACCGCCAGATGCTCACTCCTGGCCGCGAAGAACCAGTTACTGCGCTTGTAACTGTAACGGTAGCGCGGTTCCTCGCCCGGCTGGGCAAACCAGTTCGGGCGCTCCCAGCCGGCCACCTCGCCAAAACACGCACCGCGCGCCTTGAGAGCCGCATGCACGGGCGAGCATCGCTGGTCCCGGCTGCTCTCGTACTGCTGGTAGGGCCAATGCATGGAATAGCTGCGCGAAAGCGCCTCGCACACGCGTCCTCGCAGATAGGTCTCGTTTCCTTGATGCGGCATCACCCTGCGCACATCGGATTCCCATACGTCCATGGTTGGATAGCCGTGCACAATCCACTCGGCCATCACCTTGCCGATTCCGCCGCCACCGCCTATACCCCGCGAGTTGAAACCGCACGCAACGTACAGATTGCGCAGCCCCGGAGCTTCGCCCATGATGTGCTGGTTGTCGGCAGTGAAGCTTTCCGGACCGCAGAAAAAGGTGCGAATGCCCGCTTCCGACATCATTGGGAGCCGCTCGATCGCGCGCATCAAGTAGCGCTCGAAATGCTCGACCTCTAACGGCAGCTGGTCGAAGCAAAAGTCCTTCGATATCCGGTTCATGTCTACCGGCGTGGCGTTGTCCTCGAAGAATCCCACCAGCAGCTTCCCGGCGTCCTCCTTGAAGTAGTTGCCGCTATCCAAGTCCCGCATGATGGGCAGATTCCTGCGCAATCCCGGCATCGCCTCGGTAACGGCGTAATAGTGGGCGCACGCGTAGAGCGGAAGCGTGACGCCCACTGAGGCCGCGAGATCACGAGACCACATTCCACCGGCGATTACGACCTTCCGCGCCTTGATGGTGCCCCGGTCCGTTTCCACGCCGACGGCGCCTCCACCCTCGACCAGGATTTTCCGTGCGGCCGTGTTCTCGAGGAGAAGCGCCCCCCGCGCCCTTGCGCCCTTCGCCAGCGCCATGGTCGTATCCACGGGATTGGTCTGACCATCCTCGATGATGTGCAGCCCGCCGACTAAGTCCTGCGTCTTCAGGCCTGGGTACAACTCACCAAGGGTCTGCGGCCCGACCACTTCGACCCTCACGCCGAACACTTTGGCCATGTCCGCCGAACGCTTCAGTTCTTCCATGCGCTCCGGCGTCGTCGCAAGGCTGATGCTTCCCGTACGCTTATAGCCTGTTGCCTGGCCTGTCTCCGCTTCCAGGGATTGGTACAGATCGTGGGAGTACTTACCCAGCTGGGTCATGTTCTTAGTGGGCCAAAGCGTTCCCACGAGACCCGCCGCATGCCAGGTCGTCCCGCAGGTCAGCTGCCGGCGCTCAACGAGCACCACGTCGCTGACTCCCAACTTTGCCAGGTGGTACGCGATGGAGCAGCCTCCGATCCCGCCACCGATGATTACTACTTCGGCTTCTCGTGGAATGTCACTCATCGCTTGCCTTGCGACCGCTTCGTATCACTTGCCCGCGATGGCTGCGGCGATCGGCTGCGGCATTGACGCGATTCCGTCAGCAACTCCCATCTTTGCGCGCAAACTCGCCGTTGCCTCGGCATCCACCGTCATGGCGGCCCGGTCGATGACTACGCCATATTCCCGCTTGGCGTGTCCCGTCGTCATCTTCTCTTGCCGCACATCCTCGAGTACCGCCGCGACGTTGCGTTCGCGAGGCTCCCCGAATCCTCCCCCGCTCGCCTGAATTAGCCGGTAAAGATCGCCCTTCTTGAGACTGATCAGACACTTGCCCGGCAGTCGGCGATTTTCACCGTCGGGATTGAGATAGTTCATCGTCGGCGTGCCGCCCTTGCCGCCTTCCAGACCCCAGGCTACGAAGTCCGAACGGTCGGACCGCAACTGAAACAACGTCTCATCCGCCAGCACCCTGAAATCCCGGATGATCGCCAGTCCGCCGCGGTACTTCCCCGGACCGCCGGTGTCGGGGATCAACGCGTACTGCTCCACGATCAGCGGCTGTTCGGCTTCGACGCTCTCCACCGGGATATTCGCCATGTTGTGTATGGGCGCGGACAGACCGTCCGCGCCGTCCGCGTAAGGCCCGCCCCCGCGCGGGCCGTCGTTGATCAGATCGAGGTGTATCCATGCCTTGCGCGCGGCCGTGTACCCGGAGAAGCTCAGTCCGACCTCGCCGCCTCCCCAGGCCGCGGGAATCTTTCCCGGCAATGCCTGCGCCATCGCGCCGAAGATCGCGTTGCAAATGCGGAAGCCCGACATCCCCCGCGCGGCGACCGGCGCGGGATGCTGGGGATTCACGAAACTTCCCTCGGGTGCAGAAATCCTGAACGGCCTGAAGAAGCCGCTGTTCGACTGTATCTGCGGATCGATCAGGCATTTCATGGCCGCGTAGGTCAGCGACTTCGTATAAGCGAGATTCGGGTTAATCGAGCCCTTGGCCTGAGGCGAAGTTCCCTCATAGTCCACATGCACCTCGTCGCCCGCGATCTCGACCCGGACCACGATTGCGATCGGTCGCATATCGATTCCGTCGTTGTCGATATAGTCCGTAAAGGTCCAGACACCGTGAGGCAGCGCCAAAATCTCCGCCCTGGTCAACCGCTCCGTCGTGTCCAGGATGTCATGCATGTACACGAGCAACGTGTCCCGCCCGTACTGCTCCATCAGGCTCAGGAACTCGCGCTCTCCCAGCCTGACGGCCGCGAGTAGCGCTTTCACGTCGCCCAGCACCATGTGCGGGACGCGCACGTTTTTCTCCAGAATCCGCCAGACGGCCTGATTCAGATTGCCTTGGTCGTAAAGTTTGATGGGCGGGAGAATCAACCCTTCTTGGTAAATCTCCCGGTTGTCGCAGACGACGCCGCCAGCAACGCGCCCCCCGATGTCGGTCTGATGCCCAATCGCATGCGACCATCCCACCAGCATTCCGTCCACGAATATCGGCTTGAAGACGAAAATATCAGGCAGGTGGCTGCCTCCCTCATACGGGTCGTTGTTCACAAAGATGTCGCCGGGGCGCACGTCCTCGCCAAACGCCCGCATCACGCCTTCCAGGGCGGGAACCATCGAGCCGAGGTGCGAAGGCACGGTCAGGCCTTGCGCGACCTGCTGCCCGTCCGCCGTGAATAAGGCAGTGGAAAAGTCCATTCCATCCTTGACGACCGCTGAGCGGGCCGTGCGCAAGACTGTCCACGCCATCGAGTCCGCGATACTCATCAGCGCGTTCTTGATGACCTCTCGGGTAACCGGATCGGTATCTGCCATGTCTCGCTCCCCTAAATGCTATTTCGCTTGCTGCAGATTGATGTTGCCGTGCGCATCGACAGACGCCCCCCACCCCGGCGGCACCACCGTCGTCGAGTCGTATTCTTCGATCAGCAGCGGACCGGAAGTGACCGCTCCAGAAAAATCCTCGCGTGCGAAAATGGGCGCGTCGATCCAGCCGGCCGCAGCGCCGAAATACGCCGCCCGTTTGCGCGGCCGCTCGGCCTTCGGCGCCGCCACCGGCTTCATGCGGTCGGGCACGCGCGAGACCCGGGCAATGGCGCGGCCGATTACCCGGACGTTCGCCAACTGATGGGGCGCATCCGTAACGTGGCCGAATGTCTTGTCGTGCTCGATCTCGAAGGCCTTCACGGCTTCGTCCAGTGACTCTCTGGTCACATTGTTCGAGGGAATCCAGACGCTCAGCTCGGATCCCTGCCCCTCGTACTTCAGGTCGACCTGCACGAGGATATCCTGGTCCTTCTCGTCTATGCGCTCGGCGCGCAGCGCCGCAGCGGCATCGTTGCGCATCTCGCGAAGAATCGCGTTCAGCTGGTCCAAGTCAAGCTCGGAAAGAGGCTTGAAGTAGCTCCTGACGAGGTGATGCTCAACATCCGAGAACAGCAGGCCAAACGCGCTGAACACGCCCGGGTGGCGGGGAACGACAACCCGCGAGATTCCCAGCATCTCGGCGAGGCCGGTGGCGTGGATCGGACCTCCGCCGCCAAACGCCATCATCGTGAAGCTGCGCGGATCTCGCCCTCGCTCGCTGGACACAGCCTTCAGCGCGCGGCTCATATTGGAATTGGCGACGCGGTGAATTCCGTACGCCGCCTCGACCTCGGGCAGCCGCAGCGGTTCCGAGACGAAACGGGCAACGGCGGCGCGCGCCTTCTCGATATGCAGCGGAAACGCGCCCCCTAACAGGTGGAGGGGATTCAGGTACCCGAGCAGCACGTTCGCGTCCGTCACGGTCGCCTGATCGCCCCCGCGGCCATAACATGCCGGCCCGGGCATCGCGCCCGAACTGTGGGGGCCAACCCGTAGCGAACCGCTCTCGTCGACCGTAGCAATGCTCCCGCCCCCTGCACCCACCTCTGCCAGATCGATCGCCGGCACTTTCAGGATGTGTCCGGCGCCTTTTAGCAAGCGGTGCCCGACGTTCAGGCCGGCGCCCACTTCGTACTCCTGCGAGCGCAGGATTTCGCCATCTTCGATGATCGTCGCCTTGGCGGTAGTTCCTCCCATGTCCAGCGTGATCAGATTTCCGAGATCCAGCCGGCGCCCAAGATGGAACGCGGCCATGACGCCCGCCGCCGGGCCTGACTCGATGCAGAAGGCGGGTCTCTCGCTTGCCATGCGCGGTGTTGCCAGGCCGCCGTTCGACTGCATCACTCTAAGGGGTACCTCCACGCCGATCTTCTCCAAGCCCTGGGTCAGCCGGCCGATATAGCGCTCCACCACGGGACGTACATAGCCATTGATGACGGCTGTGCTGGTACGCTCGTACTCCTTCATCACCGGAAGCAATTCACTCGACAGCGTAACAATCAGATCAGGCGCTCGCCGGCGCAGCGCATCCCCGATCCTGCGCTCGTGCGCCGGATTGACGTACGAATGCAGCAGGCAAACGACAACCGACTCGACCCCAGCCTTGAGCACGCTGTCGATGACCGTGTCGATTTCGCTGTCCTCCAGCGGACAAAGCACCTCGCCGCGGAAATTCAGGCGCTCGCGAACCTCGAAGCGAAGATGGCGCCGTACCAGTGGCGGCGGCTTTTCGTAGTAGAGATCGTAGAGCCGCGGCACGCGGTTGCGCCGGAATTCCAGGACGTCACGAAATCCGCGGGTCGTGATCAGCGCGGTTACAGCACCCTTTTCCTCCAGAATTGCATTGGTTGCGATAGTGAATGCATGCCCCACCTCCGTGATGGACTTGGCGGACTCGCGCAATTTCTCGATTCCATCGCAGATGCCGTCAAGCACCGCACGGCTGTAGTCCTCGGGCGTGCTGGCGACCTTTAGCGTAAGCACGTCGCCCTGATCGCCGAGGAACACGACGTCGGTAAATGTCCCGCCAATATCCACGCCGACCCTAAAACGCTTCATATCCCCCCCTTCGGGGCCTGAGGTTGGTGCCGCGTCGCGAAAAGCGACGATTGGTGGCAGCCGTGCAACGGCACGGGCTTAGTCATTGGCCTTCGGCGCAACCGGCCTGCCAGTGGGAGAGCGCACGAGCTTCAACGCAGTCCCTTTCGCAGCCTTGTCACGGAGTTGCGCCACCAAAACCTTTCCCTCGTCGATGTTGTGCCGCCTTGCCTCGCGCTCGGCGCCGCCGCCGCGCCTCTGTAGAATCGCTGTCACAAGCGGCGCATGCATCTCGACGATATTCTCCGCGGCGGGGATCAGCGCGTTCGAGCAAGCGATGTAGCGCCGGACCTGCTGCTCTATAAGCGTATATTGCCGCTGCAGTCGTCGGTGATTCGACAGCTCGATAATCAGCTTGTGCAGTGCGAAGTCAAGTTCCGTAATGCGCCCGCGGCTGCCACGAACTGCGGCTTCCACGAAGGTCTGAAACGCGAGTTCCAACCGCTTCGCGCCTTCGGGCACCAGCCGCTCGGCGGCAAGCCGCGCCCCCATGCCTTCCAGTGCACTGCGCAGCGTAAAGAGTTCGTGAGCATCCTCGCTTGAGAGTTCAGGAACCGCCCAGCGAGTATAGGCGACCTGCTCAACCAACCCCTCGTGCACAAGCTCGCTTAGCGCCGCGCGCACGGTACCCCGGCTGAGGCCCAGCCGTTGTGCCAGCGAAACCTCCACCAGCCGGTAGCCCGGCGGAAACGCGCCTGAGAGGATCTGGTCGCGGAGCATCTCGGCCGCACGCCGCTCCAGCGGAAGCCGTTCAACCTGCCGTAGACCGTTTTTTCGCGATAGTGCCATCTAGCGATTGCCTTCCAAGCTGTGAATCAGCAACATCATAGAGCGAATTTAGCATGGTGGCAAATAATAGATTGTCGACAATAGATCATAAATAAAAGAGTTGACGATCCTCGTGGCGGACGATAGGATCCTTCGGTTAGCTCGTGCGCGATCGACGTGACTTTTGGAGACAGGATTGAACCCATCTCAGTCAACCATTGCCGCTTTGGACGCGATGGAAATTCTCGATTGCCGCGGGGATCCCACGCTACGGGTGTTTCTGACGACTTCGTGTGGGCTACGCGTTTCGGCCGACGTGCCGGCCGGAAAATCGACGGGCGCGCACGAGGCGAAGGAACTGCGCGACGGCGGGAAGCGTTACGCCGGCCGCGGTGTGATGCGAGCGGCAAAGTCCGTTCGGGGGCCCATCCGCAAGCGGCTGATGGGAATGCCGGTGAACGATCAGAGGGCGATCGACCGCGCCATGATCGATCTCGACGGCACCCGGGACAAGTCCGCGCTTGGCGCCAACGCCATCGTCGGCGTTTCACTCGCGGCGCTGCGCGCGGGTGCGGCGGTGAGCGGAATTCCGATTTACCGCTACATCGGTATCTCGGCCCACACGCTGCCGGTGCCGTTGATCAACCTGATCAACGGCGGGAAGCATGCCTCCAACAATCTCGACTTCCAGGAGTTCTGCATTTTTCCCGTGGGCGCTCGATCGTTCTCTGAGGCTATGGAATTCGGGCACGCCATCAACCGCGTTCTGTATCGGCTGGTGACGCAGAAGTTCGGGCTGGTAGCGGGAAACACCGGGGACGAGGGCGGCTTCGCCCCGCCGATCACAAGCGTCAAGCAATGCCTCGATCTGCTGATGGAGGCCACTCGCCGTTGCGGCCTTGCGTCAAAAATAGTGTTGGGGCTGGATTGCGCGGCCACCCATTTGTATGCCCGACGCACGCGGAAGTACCGCGTCGAGGGCAAGGATTACACGACCGACAAGCTTCTTGACTACTACCGCAAGCTAATCCGCAGCTACCCGATTGCGACCATCGAGGATCCGTTCGGCGAGGACGACGTCGACGGCTTTGCCGCCGCCGCCGATCTCGGCATTCAGATCGTTGGCGACGATTTCTTCTGCACCAACCCGGAACGGATCCGGAGCCGCGTCGGCCGGCCGACTGCCAACGCGTTGCTCTGGAAGGTGAATCAGATCGGAACGGTGACGGAAGCAATCGCCGCCGCGGAAGTCGCTTGGAGGCACGGGCTGGCCGTAATGGTGTCGGAGAGGTCGGGCGAAACGGAGGACGCGATAATTGCGGACATCGTGGTCGGCCTGAACGCTGGCCAGATCAAGACCGGAGCCCCTGTCCGCGGTGAACGGACGGCGAAGTACAACCGCCTGCTGGAAATCGAGAGGGAGCTGGGCTCCGGTGCGCGATACGCAGGCCGCAACTTCAAGGTCGCGGTCTAGGTCCGGGACGTAACATGAACGGCGCCTCGGTGACCTTCGAACCGGCCTCGCCGCGGGATGTATTCCGTTACGTCTCGAACGCCCACGAGCTGCTGTCCCATGGCTCCGTCGGTTTGCGCCGCGATGCTCTCGACATCATGGAGCACGCGCTTGACGCCGCCAGGCCCTACGGCCTTTGCCTTCAGTGCCTGGACCTGCGGGGAAGCAAGCTCTACGTCAACGGGCAGCTCATCTGGGATCTAGCTGCCGATGCGTCGGTCTGGTTCTTCGGGGCCGGCAAGGCGTCGCTCGATCTTGCCCGCGGCGCAGAAGAGGTATTCGGCGAGAGGCTCAGGGGCGGCCTCGTAATCTGCAAGCAAGGCGAGGAGGGATCGCTACGGCGCATTTTGCTTCGGCATGCGTCGCATCCCATTCCCGACGAGTCAAGCCTGCGGGCAACCGACGAGTTGATCGCCTTGCTCTCGGCGCCCAGGCCCGGCGACCTTGTTGTCTTTGGAATCACCGGAGGCAGCTCCGCATTGATGGTCAAGCCCTGCCACGGCCTCACGCTCGCCGATCTTCAGGATCTGGCCCGCGTTCTGCTTACTTGCGGTGCCGACATCACCCAGATCAACGCCGTCCGAAAACACGTGTCCGACGTCGGGGGCGGAAAGTTGTTGCGGCATCTCGATCCGGAGGTGTTCGTGCTGAACCTGACCATTTCGGATGTCGTCGGGGACGCTTTCGACCACATTACTGATCCAACGGTGCCGGATCGGTCGACGATCGCGGATGCCCGTGCGACGCTCGACCGGTTCGATCTTTGGGAACGGGTAAAGCCGAATGTTCGAAGCTACTTGTCCGAGGGCGGGCAGGTAGCGGAAACGCCGAAGGCCATCGAACGGCCGCAGCGACTAGATGTCCTCTTGGCGCCTTCCTCCATTGCCTGCGATGCGGCCTGCAGCCGCGCTCTCGCGCTGGGCTACGCCTCGATCGTGTTGTCGACCTCATTCCAAGGAGAGAGCACGTCGCTCGGCAGCCACTTGGGGGCGATAGCGGATGAGATTGCGAAGCGGAGCCAACCCCTGAAGCCGCCTGCGGCACTGTTGAGCGGCGGAGAGACCGTGGTCGTCGTCGGCAGCTGCAAGGGCACCGGAGGGCCGAATCAGGAGTTCGTGCTTGCAACGATACTGGCCTCGTCGACCAAGCGGCCGATGGTGGTTCTCGGAATCGACACCGACGGCACGGACGGCCCCACGGACATCGCGGGCGCGCTTTGCGACGGAGAGACGCTTCGAAGGGCGGAAGCGCTCGCCGTTGACATCCCGAAGGCGCTACGCGACCACGACGTCACGCCCACTCTGCTGAAGCTCGGCGATGCCGTCATCACCGGCTCGACCGGTACAAATGTCAACGACCTTCGATTGCTGTTGGTCGGATAGCTGGCGGCCTAGAACCCTTTGTCAACGTCACGAAAAGGAGTCAAAAATGTTACGGACGAAATCCAAATCACCTACGTCAAAAGTCACCCGGCGCCGGTTCCTCCATGGCGCGGCAGGCGGGGCGTTTCTCCTAGCGGGCGCTGGCCGTATGGGCGCATCTTTCGCGCAGTCGCCTATCCGTCTGCGCTATGTGAATTTCGGTGAAAAGAATTCCATATGGGCCGAGCCTACCTTCGAGTTGCAGCGGCAGGTTGAGAAGCGGTCGAACGGCGCGCTTAGGATCGAATGGACAGGCGGCCCGGAGGTTGTGTCCCCCTTCCAGGCGGTTGAAGCCGTGTCGCGCGGGGTTTTCGACATGTGCCATACGGCCACTTCCTATTACACGGCGGCAGTTCCGGAAGCGCTTAGCCTTGCAAGCGGAGACGCTTCTCTCAAGTCCCTCCGCGACGCGGGCGTAATTAGTGCACTTGACGAACTTCACCGGCAAAAGCTCGGCGTCAGCCTGATCGGTATCGCGACGAGCGGCGTGCGCTACATGTTCATGGCATCGACCCCCCCCTCGGACCTCGCCTTCTTCAAGGGCAAGCGCTTCCGCTCCATACCGCTGTTCGACCCCGTCCTGAGGACGCTCGGCGCGGCGACGACAACCATCTCCCCCATTGAGGTTTTCGCCGCCCTGGAACGCGGCGTGGTCGACGGCATCGCTTGGCCGGAAATCAACATGGCCGACCGAGGCTTTCACCGCCATGCCAAGTACATGATGCGTCCTGGATTCTACGAGTCACGGACTCCGACGCTGATCAACGTTAAAGCTCTCGAGAAACTGCCGGCGGACCTCCGCAAAGTTCTGGCCGACAGTTGCATCGCTGCGGACGAGTGGACCGCTAACCTGTTCAAGCAGACCTACGTCAAGGAAATGGCCCTGATGCGTCAACAGGGACTTGTCGAAGTTCCACTTTCTGCGGCTGAAGCAAAGGAGTTCCTGGCAATGACCGAGCGCGTTCTCTGGGAGAAGATCAACAGTGATTCTCCCGTCAATGGTCCACGCATCCGCAAGCTGTTCGAGAAGGCGGCCGGGTAAGGCATGTCGCACTTGCCGGGCGATCGCGCGCCCGGCGAGTCGTGCGCCGGAATTCAAACAAGATGACGCCAGGCGGACTCTACGACCGTTTCATCGACGCCGTAGCTGCCGTCGGCGCAACCCTCCTCGCCGGGATGTCACTTTGGATCTGCGGCGAGGTCATCCTGCGCTACGTGTTCCGAAGTCCGACGATCTGGGCAATCGATCTTTCCGAGTACGCGATGCTCGCCGCCGCGTTTCTCGGCGGTCCTTGGCTCGTCCGGCGCGAGGCGCACGTCAGGATTACACTTCTGGTCGTTGTAGTCAGTCCAGCAGTTCAACGACTCCTCGGGATTGGGACCTCGGTCGTCGGCGCCATGATCTGTGCTCTGCTTTGCTGGCTGATGGGCACGCGCGCAGCCGAGTATGAAGAGCGCGGCATTCTCTTCGTCAAGGCATGGGTAGTGCCCCAGTGGCCGCCCTATGCGATCGTGGCATTGTGCTGTGCGCTGATGGCGATCGAGTTTGTGCGCCGCGCGTTGCGCTACGCGGGCGCGAAGCGAGGCGAGGCTGATCTGCGACCGACTACTCCTGAAGACTGGTCCGAGCTTGGGGGAGAACGCTTTTGACCTGGGCGATCCCACTCGCATTGCTGTTTGCGGGACTGATGATCGCTTTGCTGACCGGCTTGCCGGTGGCGTTTGCGTTCATGGCAGTCAACATTGTCGGGCTATATTGGTTCCTGGGCGGAACCACCGGCTGGGAACTGCTGCCCGGCAGCGTCTACGAAGCAGGATCACAATTCGCGTTGACTCCGATCCCGCTATTCATCCTGATGGGCGAATTGCTGATGCGGTCCGGCTTCGCCTCCGCGGTGGTTTCTGCAGGCGACCAATGGATCGGACGCGTGCCGGGGCGGCTGGCTCTCACGGCGGTGGGCGGCGGCGTCCTGTTCGGTGCATTGAGCGGGGCCACAATGGCCTCCGTAGCCGTCTTGGGCGCAACGCTGATACATGTGATGGAACGTCACCGCTACAAGCCCCCGATGTCAATCGCTCCGGTTCTCGCGGCAGCCGGACTGGACGCGCTAATCCCGCCGAGCGCGCTTGCCGTGCTGCTTGGCGCGCTGGCCAAGGTTTCAATCTCCGAGCTCCTTATTGCCGGCATTCTGCCCGGGCTGCTTCTGGCGTTCGCGTACGCCGTCTACTTCTCGGGACGCGCAATGCTGCAGCCTGAACTGGCGCCACCGTACGACGCTCCACCGACGCCCTACCGGGAGCGATTCATGACCCTGCTGCGCCTTTCTCCGCTTGTCGGCATCATGGTGGTTGTTACCGGCTTCATATTTCTTGGGATCGCGACGCCAACCGAGACCGCTGCGCTGGGCGCGGTGGCCTCATTTATGCTGGCGGCCGCCTACAAGCGCTTGACGTGGTCGATGCTGCGCTCGTCGATGATGTCCACCCTGGAGACCACGTCGGCGATTCTCTTGATCATTGTCGGTTCCACCGCCTACAGCCAGCTCCTGGCAGCAACAGGAGCCACCAGCGGCGTGATCGAATTGGCCGCCAATCTGGACCTATCGCCCATGATGATGGTGATCGTGATGCTGGCGGTTATCTTCGTGCTCGGATGCTTCATCGATACCATCTCGATCATGCTGGTGACGATTCCCATCTTCTATCCGATTGTCGCGAAGCTGGGCATCGACCCCCTCTGGTTTTCCATCCTGGTCTTGATCCAACTGCAACTCGCCGGAATCACGCCGCCCTTCGGAGTGCTGCTATTTGTCCTGCACTCCGTGCGGCCGGACTACAGCCTTTCCACGATTTATCGCTGCGTCACTCCGATCGTCTTGATTCAGTTCGCCGTCGTCGCGTTGATCATGGGGTTTCCGTCGATCGCAACTTGGCTGCCAGCAGCGATGTCACGCTAGGGATACTCTGAAGCAGTCCTTTGCTTCAATGCGCGTGTGCTGATTCGAGGGAACAGGAACGAATAGTCGGAAGCAAGCGTAATTTGCCGCAGCTGGGTTTAATAAAACAGGATCTTCAGGAAGTCGTGTGGGTAGTCTGAGGGCATGCATCGGCCCGGAAGCGGCGTGGATGCTGGCTTTGGGGCATGTTCAAGGTCGGTGGAAACTGCGAACATGTTTGCATGGCTACCTCAAAGAAGCGAGCGCGG
>Ga0105046_10010710_pt1 | contig 14265 bp, 9 predicted proteins | sample MAT03_FD_78385 | JGI IMG/M metagenome (GOLD analysis project Ga0105046, IMG submission 78385) | Freshwater microbial communities from Lake Fryxell liftoff mats and glacier meltwater in Antarctica - MAT-03 (megahit assembly) | ecosystem: Environmental > Aquatic > Freshwater > Ice > Liftoff... | reverse complement strand
TTCTGCGCCGCCGTCAGCTTCGGGTCTTCGAGCAGCTTGCCAAGCCGAGGCAACACGCTCGCCGGCCGCAGTTCCCAGACCAGGTCGGCAACCTTGTCGTTCCATTCGGGGAAGTGCTTGTCGAAGTCGGCGAGAATGGCCTCGCGCCGCTTCGGATCGGTCCCGCATGCGATGTTCAGGGCGGCACGGTAGAAGATGTCCTGGCCGTCGTAGAGTTTGGCGAGCGGGTAAAACAGTGGCAACATCTCGTTGGGCGGGAGCTTAGCGAGGAACAGCAAGTCCTCCCGCAGTACTCCCGGAGATTCCTTGGATATGTTTCGGATCGCAACCTCATCGAATTCCATCTCTGCAACAAAACCATTTCGCTTCATTTGATCCAGTAGCCTCCTCGCCAGTTGCCGGAACTCTTGAGATGGAGACTGCTCGCACGAATTGACAGCAGTTAGTCCCGAAAACTGTTCATTCTGGGTGCGGTTGCACACCGCAGCAAGGCATAAGCACGCACGTGCGATCAGGAACTGGTCTCGTTTTTGTTCTACCGCCGATTTGATTACGCCCAGCGAGAGGGATTCATCGAACCGACGCAGTTGCTCGATGGCCGCCGCGCGAGTCGCCAAACATGGTGAGGCCAAAGCTTCCACCGTTCCCGTCTTCGTCTCCAACTTAACCTCCGCCACCTTGTACCCCTTGTGTCCCTTCGGCGTCACGCGGTAGATGCGGCCCATCTTCCAGTCGCCCATGCCGTGGCCGCCGACGCCGGGGTCGTACCAGTCGGCGAGCATCACGCTGCCATCAGGGGCCACGCAGACGTCGCTCAGGCGGAACCAGTTGTCCGTGCTGGTGATCAGGTTTTCCTTTTCACATTCGTAACCCGCCCCCTTCGGCTTGATGTGGAACGCACGCAGTTCGCGTGGGCCGGCGTCCGTGTGCAGCAATTGGCCGTGGAACCGCTTCGGCAACAGCGTGCCTTCGTAGAAGCAGATGCCGGTCGGGCTGCCGAAACCGGTGCGCATGGTCTTGTGAACGATGCCGGGCTGTTCTTCATGCCAGTGGCTTTGGCCCGGACCACGCGGGTAGTAGCCGTAATTGCCGCCGGGCATGACGTGGCAGATTCGAGTTTGCTGATTGCCGTCGTCGTCGTTATCGGAAAGCCAGATTTCGCCGAACGAGTTCACGCAGCACTCGTAGTTGTTGCGGAAGTTGTGGGCGATCAGTTCGAGATTGTTGCCATCCATGTCGCAACGCCAAACGGTGCCGGCCTGGCAATCCTTTTCGCCCTTGAAGTATTTGCGGCCCTTGCCATCGGCGGATTGCAGGCCGTTCACGCCCGAGTCACCGACCGTGAAATAGAGTTTGCCATCCGGCCCGATGTTGATGCCGTGTACACCGTGATCGTGATCGAAGCCGTTGAAGTTGGTGAGGAACTTCTTCGGCGGTCCATCGGCCTTGCCGTCGCCGTCTTTGTCTTCGAAAAGCAAAATGTCGGGGGATTGGCAAACGAAGACCTTATAGGAGAACCCAGCCGCTCGCGGCGTAGCAGCGACGGCAATGCCCAGCGGGCCGTAAAGGTCCTTGCCCTGATAGAAGACGCTGCTGTCGTCCGCTTTGCCGTCGCCGTCCTTGTCGGTGAGGATGACGATGCGGTCGCCTGCTTCACGCAGGATCGGGCGTTTGAAACCGACGCGGCGATAGTTGACGGCTTCGCAGACCCAGACGCGGCCCAAATGATCGACATCGATCGACGTGGGGTTGATTAGCATCGGCTCGGCCGCGAATAATTCAACTTGAAGCCCATCGGCAACGGTCATGGACTTGACAGTTTCCTCGGGAGACTTCTGAGCGAATAATGGAAAAGCGAGGCCGCCAAGTGCGACCAAAGAAAGAAGCCAGCGTGACATAGGAGAGAGGCTCCGAGAAGGCGTTGAGGTAGGTGAGATGAGTTTAGTCCAATCCGGGCGAGCGGCGATGCGTAAGCATCCCGATGATGTCGAAATTGATTGGCGCGGGCTAGGAACGGACTTGCGCCGCTTGCAATGACAACATCGGGCCGCTTACGCGGCTCCGCTCGCCTGAATCCTCCTTAAACAAGCAACATCTAACAGGTAACTATGATCTTCGACCCACTATATTTCGTGTTTCTTGCACCCGCCATGCTGCTGGGTATGTATGCCCAGTGGAAGGTGATGACCGCTTACCATGCAGGCCATCGCCTACGATCGCGTAGCGGCGTCACCGGTGCGCAGGCTGCCGCGTACATCCTGTAAGGAGCATCATGAGTTTTGAAGCAATCGTGCCGGTCATCGTGCTCGTGGCGATGGCCGGCCTTATGATTTTGATCCTCCGCGGCGGCAAAGGCGGAGGCTGAAGAAACTGCTGAACGTCCTCGGTCGGGGACGACAATTTCCGGTTTGACAATCTCGCACTCTCACCCAGTCGCTCTGGGCGACGCCAATTCCATTGTGCTTTCTCACCTGAAATCTCCAGCCGAAACGACGCTTGTCGAGGCATGGTCCAAATTCAGCATGAGAGATACTTCAGTCATCAACTCTATCTGACTATTAGGTAACGACTTGCGTCCTCATCGATCCCCTGTTTTTTCTTGTCAGTTTCCATAAAATTGCGAGTGCAGTTCGAGGCATTCGCCAACTCGCGATTTCGACTTCAGGAAGGCTTTCCTACATGAGCATCGATCTCACCGTCCCCGCCCCGCCGCTCGACGATTACACGGCCGAGAACACCCAGGTTTTGCGGAACCGCGATCACATTCGTAAACGGCCCGATAACTACATTCCGGATACCTCCACGCGTGGGTTGCATCACCTCGTTTACGAACTCGTTTACAACTCCGTCGACGAGCACCTGGCGGGTCATTGCAAACTCATTCACGTCTCGATCTTGCCTGATGGCGGGCTTTCCGTGAGTGATGATGGCCGTGGCATTCCCGTCGATGAGCATCCGACCGAGAAGAAGTCCAATCTCGAAGTCGTCATGACGATCGTCGGGGCTGGCGGCAAGTTCGACAACAAGGCCTACAAATCCTCGGCCGGTTTGCACGGCATGGGTGCGAAGGCAGTGACCGCTCTCAGCGAAACGACCGTGGCCGAGGTGCGCCGTGGTGGCAAACTCTATCAGATGGAGTTTGATCGCGGCGTCATCAGCAAGGCTCTGGAAGTCATGGGCCCAGCTACCCACACGGGCACCAAGATTTCGTTCTGGCCCGATGCCGAGATTTTTGGCACCACCAAGTTCGAATTCGACATGCTGGAGAACCGCATGCGCGAGTTGGCCTTCCTCAATCGAGGACTGGCCATCGGCATCAAAGATGAACGTGACGGCAAGGAAACGCACTTCAAGTACGATGGCGGCGTTTCCGAGTATGTGAGTTGGTTGAACCGCAATGAAGACGTGTTGCATCTGCCTATTCACATTTTGCGAGTCGTAGATCACATCGATGGCGACGGCAACGCGGATCCCATCAAAGTCGAAGTCGCCTTTCAGTACACCACCGGCGAGGAAGAACGAATCCGCTGCTATGCCAACAATCAGTACAACCCAAACGGCGGCACGCACCTGACGGGCTTTCGCAAATCTCTAACCCGTGTCGTGAATGCCTATGCCGAGAAAGAAAAGCTCTACAAGGACGACATCAAGCCGGAAGGCAAGGACTTCGGCGAAGGCCTGACTGCCGTCGTCAACGTCACGCTCGGCAAGCCGCACTTCGAGGCCCAGACCAAGATCCGCCTGAATAACCCGGAGGTCGATGGGGCCGTTGCCAGTGCGGTGGGCGAGTATTTGTCGAAGTATCTTGAGGAAAATCCGAAAGACGCCAAGAAGATCGTTCAGAAAGTGGTGCTTTCGGCCGAGGTGCGTGCGGCTGAAGCGAAAGCTCGCAAGTCGCTGATCGACCGAAAAAAAATCCTGGGCGGCGGCGGTCTGCCTGGCAAGCTGATGGACTGCACCAGTCGCGATCGCGATGAGACCGAGTTGTTCCTGGTCGAAGGTGATTCCGCAGGCGGGTCGGCCGAGAGTGGCCGCGATCGGCATTATCAAGCCGTGCTGCCACTTCGCGGAAAAGTGTTGAACGTCGAGAAGGCCCGTCTCGAAAAGCTTTTGCAGAACAAGGAAATTGCCAGCCTGATCGCGGCCATCGGCGTCGATATCGGCGACGAGGTGGACATCAGCAAGGTGCGATACGGCAAGATCGTGATCCTGACCGATGCCGACGTGGATGGCCAACACATCCGCACGCTGCTGCTCACGTTCTTCTTTCGGCAGATGCGCAAGCTCGTCGAAGGGGGGAATATCTACGTTGCCCGCCCACCGCTCTACAAGGTCGTGCAGAAGAAGACGGTTCGCTTCATCAAGACGGCCGAGGAGATGACGAGCGAACTCAATCGACGTGGTCTGGACGGCACGCGGCTCATGGTCGGGGACAAAATCATCACAGACGGAACTCTCGCCACGCTGATGGACATCCTCGAAAAGCTTGAGGGTTCGCTTCTCGTTCTCGAACGTCGCGGTGTGTCCTTGTCTTCGTTCATCACTCATTCGAAGGAAGGCCTGCTTCCAAACTGGCACGTCAAGGTCGGTGCTCGGGAGTTTTGGTTCCACACGTCGAAGGAAGTGGATGAGTTCCGCCAGGCTGAATCGCAACGGCTCGGCAAGGATTTGGTGGTCGAGGATCCAGAGGCCGCCGTGGTCGATAACCCGGAGACCCTGTTCGTAGCCGACGAGTTTCACGAAGTCCGAGGCATCAATCGCTACCTGACCAGGCTCGCAACGGAGTTCCAATTCAAGGCAGACGATTTGCTGCCTGCTCCCAGAATTGCCGGCCGCGAACCGGTGACTCGCTATGTGATGGAGCATGGCGAGGCCCGCAAGCCACTGGCCCATCTTCGCGATCTGGTGCATGAAGTTCGCACACTCGGCGAAAAGGGGCTAACGGTCACGCGATTCAAAGGACTCGGCGAAATGGACCCCGATGAACTCTGGGAAACCACGCTCGACCCGACCAATCGAGTTCTGTTGCAGGTGACACTTGTCGATGCCCAAAGAGCCAACGACCTCTTCAGATGTCTGATGGGTGAAGAAGTCGAGGAGCGAAGAAACTACATCTTCGAGAAGGGGATCAACGTCAAGGACGCGATTGATTATGGGGCTTAGCGTGACAGTACAGCACAAAATCATAGAGAACAAAATCATGAATTTGGAGAGGGAGTTAGCCCCAATTCCTCTTCGTATTCATGATTTTGTACTCCATGATTCTGTCCCACACTTTGGAGTGATCTTGCCTTAGGCCTTCACCGCTGCGGTGGATCCACCCATCGTCGGTGTTCCGCGAACCTTGCCTTCACCGAAGATCAGCAACAGCGGGCTGGCGACGTAGATCGACGAGTAGGTTCCGATGACGACACCGATGACCATGACGAACGCAAACAGGTGGACCCCTTCGCCGCCGAAGATGTAGAGCACGCCGACCACAAGGAACGTCGTCAACGATGCGAGCAGCGTTCGGCTCAGTGTCTGATTCACGCTGTCGTTAATCATCTGTGGCGTTAGCGCCGCACTCTTGCCGCGCACTTCTTTGATGCGATCGAAGACCACGATTGTGTCGTTCACGGAATATCCCACGAGCGTGAGCAACGCGGCCACGGCCGGCAAGTCGATCTTGAAGTCTTTGAGACCCAGGAGTTGCCCGAGCGTCGTGTCGTGCAAATAGTGGCACAAGGCAATCATGCCGAGCGTGAAGCACAAATCGTGGATCAAGCAGATGACGGCCGCAGCTCCGAAGGTCCAGTTGCCGAATCGGAACCAGAGATACAGAAGAATCGCCCCCCAACTCGCGATGATGGCGTACAGGGCTCGCGATCGCGTTTCGGAGGCCAGCGTTCCGTCGAAGGTTTCCAGTCGTTCCGGCTGCGGACGATTGCCGATTTCTTTCTTGGCGGCCTCGATGATGGCCGTTAAGCCATCTTTCTCGGCCACAAGGTTGCGAATTCCCTCGTTGGCATCCTTCAGAATAACGAGCTTCATTTCCGAATAACGGCCATCCTTGGGTTCGCCCATCTCGATGATGTCGAACACGTCCGCAGCGACATACTGGTCGCCGAGTTTGGTCTGAAATTGCCGCTCGAATAGCGTCTTGACGGTCGTCTTCGAGATCGGATCCTTGAACTTGAGGAGGGTGTCGTTACTCTTCGGTACAGGATCGTGGCTCAAGATTTCGTTCTTGGCCAGCAGATCCTTTCCGCCTTCTTCGCGGAAAAGCCGGCTCGTGGCCGCTTCCACGAGTTCCCGTTCGCGCTCCGTTGTGCGAATGGTAAAGAGTGTGCTCGTGTTGCTGGAGGAACCACCCGGGAAGATCTGCTCGACTGAAAGGTCTTTAAGCTGCGAAGCCCGATCCTTGACGTTCGCGGCCTTCGCCTCGGGCGTCGAGCCTTCCGGAGGATTGGCCAGCGTGACGATGGTCTTCTGCCCATCGTTGTATGTGATCTCGAAAGTGTTCTTGGTTCGACCAGAAGGGTCAATCGATTCTTGAACATCCGTCACTTGAAGTCGGGTTTTCTGCTGGCCTTCAGATAATTTCGTGCGTAGTTGGCCAATGTCGACCGCTTCAACAAGTCGCCCGCTGTAAGCTGTGCCGCCCACGAAATCGACGTTCAGGCCTTGCTGGCCCCGCATTAGAAACAGGGCAACGCCGAGAACGGTCAGAATGCCGGTGATGGTGAACATCACATAGCGAAGTTTCATGAAATCGATATTCGGCCGCGAGAAGAACCGCAACATTCGCAGTTGCGTCAGCCAATTCTTGGACTGCCAGAAGTCGAAGATCAACCGGGTCAAATACAGAGAAGTGAACAGGCTGATGATCAGGCCGACCGTGAGCGATACACCGAAGCCCTTCAGTTGGTCGTTGCCGACGGTGTAGAGCACGATGGCCGTGAAAATACTCGATAAGTGCGTGTCGATAATTGTCGGCAAGGCCCGGTCGTATCCGTTGCGTAAAGCGGTTGGCAAGTTCATGCCGCGATCGCGTTCTTCGCGCACCCGTTCATAAATCAGCACGTTGGCATCGACGGCCATGCCGAGCATGAGCACCAGGCCGGCAAGACCAGGCAGCGTGAACGTGGCATTGACCGCGACCATGAAGCCGACTGTCAGGAGCAAGTTCGCCAACAGGGCAACCGTCGCCACAAGTCCGGCGAAACGATAGTAGATCATCATGAAGATCAGCACGGCCGCAAACGCGAAAGCGACCGACAACGTCCCGCTTCGGATCGTGTCCGCACCCAGGGTCGGACCGATGGTGTTCTCGCTCACGGGCAGGGGCTTTAGCGTCGCGGGCAAGGCTCCGGAACGGAGCAACTTGACGATGCGCTCGACATAGGGGCGTTCAAAATTACCTTCGATAATGCCGCGATCGCGAATGGCCGTCTTGATGCTGGCGGAGGAGATCAGATATCCGTCGAGAACAATACCGAGTTGCCGGCGAATCTGGCTGGGGCTGGATTCTGCACCCGTCGGCTTATTGCGACTGGTCATGTCGAAAAATCGAGAACCGCCACGACCGTTGAACGCGAAGCCGATCACCGGCTCCATGCTATTGCCTTGCTCGATGGATGCGGTGATCGAGACCTCGCCGCCAACCAATAAGCGATCCTTGTCCGAAATGCGGCTCAGGACGTAGTACTCGAACTTCTTTGCTTCCCGTTCCGTTGGGTTTTTCTCGTTCTTCGCTTCTCGACTCCAAAAAGTATTTCGCTGAAAAGGAACAAAGCTGCCGGACGTTCGTGCTTGCTGAAATACCGGAAACAGTTCATTCGACTCTGTCCCGTGCTTGCCGGCACCTGGGTTTGCGGTACTCAGCCCCATCTCCGCCCGTTGATTCATGCCCAATTCAACCCAAGCGTATTGCACCGGCTCGTTCATGACGATGTATTCGTTCACGTCGCCGGCGGGCTTGTTGGGGAACGGGGGCGGCAGGCCAGCACGAGCCGCGGCATCAAGGGAACGGGCTTCGTCGGACTCCGGAGCTTCACGGGCCCGGTCGAAGAACGCTTTGGCATCCGCGATGGCTTTGTCGTCGTCCTCTGGATTCGCCAGAATGCGAAACTCAAGGCTACCCACTTCGCGAATGAGGCTCTTGATCTTGTCCACTTCGCCGACGTTGATGGCCGCCTTGCCGCTGCCGCTGCGAGAGCCATACGGGAGGATGATTTCAACGCGAGAATCGCCGAGCGGGCGAATGACGACACCCAAAAGATCGGCGGGGTCAATTCGGCGCTTCAGCGAATCGGCCAGAGCCGTGTCCGCCTTTGCACGTGGTCCCCCGGAAGAACCTCCGCCCTGCGATTGCTTCGAGAGTTCCTGATCCACCTCGTAGACGAGGATTGTGCCACCTGAAAGGTCGATTCCGCGTTTGAATCCGCTGAGACCTTCAGGGTCTTTGAGATACGCCTTTACGATCAACGCGAGCGCGATCAGCGTGGGGATCAGACAGATGATCGTCCTGTTCCGAAAAGAGCGTTGCATCGTTCACCCGTGTCGGTCCACCCGGCTTCCTCGCCAGGGGAAAGTGTATCGCGTAGCCGCGAGTTGCTGATTAAGGCTTGGTCTCGCCCGTCGCCGGGTCCGAGATAATTCGCACGATCGAACTCTTCAAAACCCGAATCCGTGTGTTGCTGGTGTCGTCCACCTTCAAGGTCACCTCGTCCTCATTTTCCTTGACGGCGACCACTACGCCCAGGATGCCACCGGAGGTAACGACCTTGTCGTTCTTCTTGATCGCATTGAGCGATTCTTGTAACGCCCGTTTTTGCTTCGACGAGGCACGAAAGAACATCACCAACATCAGGCCCATGACCAAAAAGGGCAGGTACTGCCACATCCCCGGGCCTAGTGCCGCTTGTTCGCCTTCGGCAAATATCGCGATCCAAAATGTCATCGGACTCGTTTCTGGTTCCAAGAATGCCAAATCAGTAAGGCGAATATCCTAGGTCTGGCGCTCCCAGCGGGCAAGGCAGTTCGAGCGGAAGGCCCCGAACCGTCGTTCTTCGATCGCAAGACGGGCGTCAGCCATCAATCGCAAGTAAAACGCAATGTTGTGCAACGACAACAACGTCGGCCCCAACATCTCGTCGGCTTGGAATAGATGGTGCAAATACGCCCGGCTGAAATTCACGCAGGTATAGCATGGGCAACCGGACTCGACGGGGGCGGAATCTCGCCGATGACAAGCATTTCGCAGCCGGATCGGCCCAAAATTCGTGAATGCCGAAGCATTCCGTCCGTTTCGTGTGGGCATGACACAGTCGAACATGTCGATCCCCGCCGCGATGCCGGCCAACAGATCTTCGGGGCGTCCAACACCCATTAGGTAGCGGGGTTTGTCGCTCGGCAGCAAATCGGCGGATGCCGGCAGAGCGGCGTGCATGGCCTCGGGTGATTCTCCGACGCTGAAGCCACCCAGGGCATAGCCGGGGAAATCCATCGCCACAAGTGCTTGAGCGCAAGTCCGCCGCCAGTTGAGGTCTGTTCCGCCCTGCACGATCGCGAAAAGGGCTTGGTCGGTTCGCGTGTGAGCGTTGCGACAGCGTTCCGCCCACAAAATCGTGCGGCGCACGGCCTCGCGCATTACACTTTCATTTGCATCCGCTGGCGGGCATTCGTCCAGCGCCATGGCGATATCGGAGCCCAGGTTTTGCTGGATACGCACGGCACTTTCAGGCGTCAATTCCAAGGGCGACCCATCGATGTGCGAGCGAAACGCCACACTGTCGTCGGTCACTTTCCGAATCTTCGCCAGGCTAAAAACCTGAAAGCCGCCCGAGTCTGTCAGGATGGGGCGATCCCAAGCCATGAACTTGTGCAACCCGCCGAGTTCGGCAACCAATTCGTCGCCGGGACGCAAAGTGAGATGGTAGGTGTTGCCGAGAATGATCTCGGCCCCCACGCTTTTCAACTGTTGCGGTGTTAGGCCTTTGACTGTGCCCTGAGTGCCGACCGGCATAAAGACAGGCGTCTCGACGAGACCGTGCGTCGTGCTAATCCGGCCGCGGCGAGCGGATCCGTCGGTCGAGAGCAGAGAAAATTGGGTAATAGTAAGATCACGCAGAAAAAGCGGTACAAAATCATCGAGTACAAAATCATGAAACCGAAAAGGATAAAAGTTTACTCCCTCTTCGCCTTCATGAATCTGTTCCCCATGATTTTGTGCTGTCACTTCCCGGCTCAGTCTCCTCGAAGCTTCAGACCCATGGCTTCGAGCTTTTCACGCACTTCGTTGAGCGAAGTGACGCCAAAGTTCTTGGCTTCCATGAGTTCGTCGCCGGTGCGGGAAACGAGTTCGCCGATGGTGGAGAGAGTCAGCCGATTCATGCACTTGCGAGCACGGACCGAGAGATTCAACTCACTCACGGGTCGCCCGAGAATGGCTTGTTCTTCCGGAGACAGCGAGGTCGGCGCACGATAACGCTGTTCGTACTGGGCCCCCTGTTCGAGCGACTGGCCGACTCGAAGGCCCTTGGCTGTCATGATGGCCCGAATTTCCTCAAGCGACGTTTCGCCAAAATTCTTGCTGGCGAGAAGGCTGGGCTCCGTGATGCGGGTCAAGTCACCCAGCGTGCGAATGCCCATTTTTTTCAGGCAATTTCGACTGCGAACCGATAGTTCGAAATCCGTAACCGAAACTTCCATGACTTGCCGGAAGGCATTGTTCGACTGTTCTTCGTCCGGGTTGTAGGACTGCGTCATTGACGCTTGAGCATCCTTGAGAAACAGCTTGGCTCGGTCGTCATTTGGGTCGGCCTTGACGAGTCGCGAATAACACTCGGCCGCCTTGTCGTATTTTTCGTTGTCTTCGTACAGCACGCCCAGATTATTCAGAACGCCCTTGGTGTAGGGTGGGTACTTGAGGCAACGCTCGTAATAGCCCATCGCCTCGTCGTCGTTCCCGGCCAGATCGTTGATGTAGCCGAGCTGAAACAATGCACCCGTGTGGCCCGGTTCGAGTTCAACGGCCTTTTCCAGGGAAGCAACGGACTTGGAACGCTCCCCTTCGGCCTGGGCCACGCCGGCAAGCTGAAAGTGATATTCCGCGTTGTATTTGCTGAGTTCCTCAAGCTTGCCGAGGATCCCGCGTGCTTCCTTCAAATCACCCTTGCTGCGGTGAATGCCAGCCCGTTGAAGCTGGACGGCCGGAGCCGAATAGCCGGCCTTCTCCGCCTTGTCGAACGCCTTCATGGCTTCGTCGTAATGATGGCGATTGACCAGAGCCTTGCCCAGGTAAAAGAAGGCGAGCGGAACCTCTGCCTCCTTTAAGTGGTTCGTGGCATCGATCATGTGGCCGAGAAAATAGTTCGTGATGCCCAGCTTCAAATGCAGCTTCTTGGCGAGAATTGGCGGAGAATTATCGAGCCGTTTGAGCAACGCATCGTTCACTTCCTTGAGTGCTTTGAACTGGGCCCCGCCCTGGGCCAGCCCCTCGCGGAGCTTTTGGATGGTGCCGGCGTCGCAATCTTCGCGCTCGACTAACAAGGCTTTCAAATCGATGGATTGATCCACGGAAGGACCCCTTCGGATCGGTGAGTAACAGAAGTTTCAAACGTCAAGGTGAATAGGAGATGATACGGAAAGGACTTGGATTTTGGCAAGAGTCATCTGCTTCGGGGACGACCGCCACTCAGCGCCTCCGAACTATCCCACACGGTTGAGCAGTGGCCTTCCCGCCAACCCCGCCAGCAAATTCTCCACCGACATCTCCGCCATCTTGCGCCGCGTTTCTTCCGTCGCGCTGCCGAGATGCGGCGTGATGATCACGTTGTCGAGCTTCAACAGCGGATGATCGCGAGGCAACGGTTCCGGGTCGGTCACGTCCAGCGCAGCCATGCGGATGGTCTGCTTTGCCAACGCTTCCGTCAGCGCCATCGTGTCAACGTGGGCACCACGGGCTGCATTGATGAGGGCGGCCGTTGGCTTCATCTTTCGCAGTTCGGCAGCGCCGATCATGCCGCGCGTTTCGCTCGTGAGCGGCAACATCAGCAGCACATAGTCCGAAGTCGATAGCAGTTCATCTTTGGAGACATGCTTCACGCTGAGTCGTTGCTCGATTTCCGGTCGCCGATTACGATTGTGGTAGAGCACGTTCATATCGAAGCCGCGTGCTCGCTTTGCAACTTGCTCGCCGATACGGCCGAGGCCGAAAATGCCGAGTGTGGCATGATGCACCTCGCGGCCCAGCATATAGCTCGGATCGTAATGTGTGAACGACGGGCTCTTGGCATAGACATCGCCTTCAACGATGCGACGCCCGGCCGCGAGGATCAGCGAGAACGCGAGATCGGCAGTTGCCCCGTCGAGTATGCCCGGAGTGTTGCCGACGGGAATGCCGCGAGCAGTGGCGGCAGGAACATCAATGTGATCGACGCCGACGCCGAAATTGCTGATGACGCGAATGCCCGCGAGTTGATCCATCAACGCGGCATCGACACGCGGATGGCCATATGTGTAGATCGCATCGAACTTGCCCGAACGCGAATCCCACGGCACAAGATCGACCTTGTCTGTCAACAATTCGGTGACAGTTGGTGAGACGGGTAGATCAGCGAGAACTCTGGAGAGCATGGTGTTTCTTGTAGGGTGGGTGGAGTCTTCGGAACCCACCATTCGGAGACTAATCGCAAAAGGTGGGTTCCGCAAAGCCTCCACCCACCCTACAAATCAGATGCCCGCTGCTTTCTTGAGGGCTGCGGCTTTGTCGGTCTTTTCCCAAGTGAACTCGGCTCGTTCTCGCCCGAAGTGGCCGTGTCTTGCGGTTTCCTTGTAGATCGGCCGACGTAGATCGAGGCTCTCAATGATGCCCTTTGGCGTCAGGCGGAAGTGTTCGCGGATCAGGCCGATGAGCTTCTCTTCGGTCAGGCCCTTGGCCATCGTGCCGTTCGTGTTCACCCAGATGCTCAGCGGATCGGGGTGGCCGATGGCGTAGCTCAGTTGCACTTCGCACTCACGGGCCAGCTTGGCGGCCACGATGTTCTTGGCGATGTAACGAGCGACGTATGCAGCCGAGCGATCAACCTTGGTCGGATCCTTGCCGCTGAACGCACCGCCGCCGTGGCGACCGCGGCCGCCATACGAATCGACGATGATCTTGCGGCCCGTCAATCCGCAGTCGCCGTGCGGGCCGCCGACCAGGAAGCAGCCGGTCGGGTTGATGTAACACTTGATGCCGTTCTCGGGCACCCGCTTGTTCGGCTCGTCGGGGGTCATCATGACGAGCGGTCCCTTCATGAGGTCGGGGCGCTCGGCCTTCAGCACAGGAGAGATCAGCTTGTCGATGATCTCCTGGCGAGCATTGTCTGTAAAGCAGTCGGCCCCGTTCTTTGTCAGCATCGCGGTTTTGTCGTGCTGCGTGGAAAGAACAATCGTGTCGAAGCGGGCGGGCGTGCCGTCGGGGTTGTACTCGACCGTCACCTGGCTCTTGGCATCGGGTCGCAGGAACGCGAGCTTGCCGCTCGAACGCAGGCTCGCGTGGCTCTCGACTAGACGGTGTGCAACGTGAATCGGCAACGGCATGAGGGCAGGGGTTTCGTCGCAGGCGAAGCCGAACATCATGCCTTGATCGCCGGCCCCGCCGACATCGACGCCCATGCTAATGTGCGGCGACTGAGCGTGGACATAGCTGATGACGTTGCAAGTGTCGGCCGTGAATTCCATCTCGTGATCGATGTAACCGATCTCTTCAATGGTCTCGCGCGCGAGCTTTTGAATGGCCCCGACAGTCAGCGGTGCCCGCGTGGTAATTTCGCCCGCCACGATGGCCAGATTGGTGGTGACGAGTGTTTCGCAGGCCACGCGGCTGGTGGGGTCGTGCTTCAGGCAGAAATCGAGAACGGCATCGGAAATCTGATCGGCCACCTTATCCGGGTGGCCCATGGAAACCGACTCGCTCGTAAACAGGAATCTCTCGCTCACCGCATGCTCCTGAAGGTGGCAAAGGGGCCGCAAAGATTGCGCGACCTCCCCAAATTATCGCTCAATTCGCCAACCGATTGTTCTATGTCGGCGGAACGCGATGGCGACCTAAGGGGAATCTGAGAAGGAGTCGAAGCCATCCATGTGGACATGGGAGAAGATGATTCGCTTCCGTTTGCCCCGCGAGACTATTTCGAAAACTAGCTGCGACCGCTCAAGAGTGCCTTGAGCGTCCCACGAGTTACCAGGTGCGAGCCAGCCGAAGTGAATCCTTGCGGGAGGAAAGAACAAGTCGAA
>Ga0105046_10010708_pt1 | contig 14266 bp, 11 predicted proteins | sample MAT03_FD_78385 | JGI IMG/M metagenome (GOLD analysis project Ga0105046, IMG submission 78385) | Freshwater microbial communities from Lake Fryxell liftoff mats and glacier meltwater in Antarctica - MAT-03 (megahit assembly) | ecosystem: Environmental > Aquatic > Freshwater > Ice > Liftoff... | reverse complement strand
GCCGCAGGATCGCGAAGATCTGGGCTTCCGTGTATCTGCTTGTCTTCATTCAGAATCTCCTCATGCATCTTGCCGAGAAAATTCTACTTATGCAGCCCCTTACTTTCGGGGGGGATTACCCAGTTACATGAAAATTCAGTGCTTTAAGAATTGTGTCTGAGAGGAAATGCTGGTTGCTCGATAGAGCTGCAAGTACGATGGATTGGAGGAAGCTGAATTGGCGATCGCCGTTTGCGATCGCCATCGACTGGTAGACAGGGTTTGCTTCTGAGCTGCTAAGGTTAAAGAGTATCGACGGGGACCACTACGCCGCTACGCCAGCCAGCTTTTCCAGCTCTTTGACGACCTGCGCCTTCGTGACGGCAGTGTGCTCGTCTGAGAGACACGCCACAATGTAGTCTATTCGCTATTCCTTGAGTTCACTGAAGCTCGTCCGCTTGGCCGCAGCTGCCCGAAGGGCGTCCAGCAGTGCCGGATCGGTCATGGGTTCTGACATTGTTCGCTCCCTACTGTTTTTCCATCACCACACCACAAGTTCCGTCGGTCTGGAATCCCTAAGTTCATCAGGGCCTCGAAATATTGAAAAATCTTTAACGTCTGTGCGCTACGATGTAGTTCCGATTTTTGTCGGTAATCAGTCCCTTCTCGGATTTGTGACCCCCCTCACCGCTCCTCCACCAGAATCTCCCGCTTCCCTACGTGGTTCGCGCGGGTGACCACGCCCTGCTCCTCCATCTGTTCCACGAGCTTGGCGGCCTTGTTGTAGCCGATCCCGAGCTTGCGCTGGATGTAGCTGGTGGAGCACTTGCGGTCCTTTGCCACGATCGCCACGGCCTGATCATAAAGCGTGTCGTCGCCTTCGCTGTTCAGGCCGAGGACGGCGTCGATTTCGTTGTCGCGTTCGTCGTCCACGCTTTCGACCACGCCCGACATGTAGACCGGCGGGCCATAGCTCTTAAGGTGGTTGACGATTTCCTCGACCTCTTCGTCCGACACGAAAGGTCCGTGGATGCGGGTGATGCGGGCGCCGTTGCCCATGTAGAGCATGTCGCCCATGCCCAGAAGCTGCTCGGCCCCTTGTTCGCCGAGGATCGTTCGGCTGTCGATCTTGGACGTGACCTGAAACGAGATGCGGGTGGGGAAGTTGGCCTTGATCGTGCCGGTGATCACATCGACCGAGGGGCGCTGCGTCGCCATGATCAGATGGATGCCGGAGGCGCGGGCCATCTGGGCCAGGCGCTGGATGCAGGCCTCGATTTCCTTGCCTGCAACCATCATCAGGTCGGCCATCTCGTCCACCACCACCACGATGTAGGGGATGGTGACGGGCTGGAATTCATCCGTCTCGAACACCGGCTCGCCGGTGTCGTCGTCAAAGCCGGTCTGGATCGTGCGCTTGAACATCTCACCCCGGGCCAGCGCCTCGCGGACGCGGCCGTTGTAGCCTTCGATGTTGCGCACACCCATTCTGGACATTTTGCGATAGCGTTCCTCCATTTCGCCCACCACCCATTTCAGGGCAACGACCGCCTTCTTGGGGTCGGTCACGACGGGGGAGAGGAGGTGTGGAATGCCGTCATAAACGGAAAGTTCCAGCATCTTGGGATCGATCATGATCAGCCGGCATTCCTCGGGCGTCAGCTTGTAAAGCAGGCTTAGGATCATGGTGTTGATAGCGACCGACTTGCCCGACCCGGTGGTGCCCGCGATCAGCAGGTGAGGCATCTTGGCGAGGTTTGCCACGACAGGCTCGCCACCGATATCCTTGCCGAGCGCCAGCGGCAGGCGCATCGTGCTGTCCCCAAAGTCGCGGGTCGCTATGATTTCACGCAAGACAACCTTTTCGCGGGTGGCGTTCGGGAGTTCGATCCCGATCACCGTGCGCCCCGGCACGGTAGAGACGCGGGCGGAAAGGGCCGACATCGACCGCGCGATATCGTCGGCAAGCCCGACTACGCGAGACGCCTTGAGCCCCGGCGCGGGCTCGAGTTCGTACATGGTCACGACCGGGCCCGGGCGCACCGAGGTGATCTCCCCCTTCACCCCGTAGTCATCCAGCACCGATTCAAGCATCCGGGCATTTTCCTCCAGCGCGTCGGTCGAAAGCTGCGAGCGTTGCGTCTTGACCGGGGTGCACAGAAGCGACAGCGGTGGAAGTTCGTAGGCAGTCTCCGCCTCGTCAAAGCGCAGGCGTGGCTGGCTTTCGGCAAGGGCCTGACGCGACGGGGCGGCCGGTTTCTTCGCCGATGCCTGAACGACGGCGGGTCGGCGATCCGGGTTGGCGAAGTCCGGAGTGGTAAAGCGGTCCGTCAGGATCGATGTGGTATCATCCTCGTTGTCGTCCATCGCGTCGGCAGAACCGGGGGATGCTTCGGCGAACGGCTTGTCCGGCGCCGGGCGCGCGGTGACGAAGGGCTGGGGGCGGGTGTCGGCCATCAGGGGTTGCGGTCCGCGGCTGCGTTGCACGACGGGTTCGCGCCGCGCGGCCACGGCGGCCGAAACAACGGACAAGCCTCTTAGCGCTGCATCCGGGTGAACACGTGCGCGCACCACATCGGTGATGCGGGCACGGATGCGCTCGGCGTCGGGCAGGCCCAGGGTTTTCTCGGCCCAGTTTTGCGCAGGTTCCACCAGTTCCGGTTCCGGATCCACCGCGCGGCGCATGCGGGCGAGAAAACCCAGCTTTTCTTTCGGCAGGTCCATTGCCATGGGGAAGGCCCGCGGTTCTGCCCGCAGCGTCGCGGGTGCGTTCCAGGATTGCGAGGCCCGCAACGGTTCGGGCGTAAAGTCCTGCAGCCCCCGCACCAAAGGGGGCATGCGACGCCCGCCGGGCAGGGGCGCCTCAGCCGCGCGCCATTCGCCGTGGCGCAGCGCTTCGTTCGGGGTGACGCTGGCAGCGGCTGCGGCGCGGCGGCGCTCGTTTATCCCTGCGGCCAGTCTTGCCGCCCTGCCTGCGCCCTGACCCGCAAGCGTCAACGCGAGATGATAGGTCCGCACCCCGCCCAGAAGCAGGAAACGAGAGAGGGCGCCAAGTTCCGCCATGTCAAAGCCGGTGACGAAAAGCAGCATAGCCACCAGCCCGAGAAAGCTCGCCATGGCCATGAGGGTGAGGCCAAAACCTGCGCTGCCCGGAATGACCCCCACCAGCGCGCCAAGGATCGTGTCGCCGAACAGCCCGCCCAGGCCGAAGGAGTGCCCCCAGCCCGTCCCGGGCACTAGAGCGGCTGCGTAAATCGACGCCAATGCCACCGCGATCACCGCAAAGATCACCCGCGCGACCGCCCGCTCTCCGCCCCGGTGCAGAACGAACCGCGCGCCCCAGGCCAGAAGAATCGTTGGGATAGCCCAGGCGCCTTTGCCGATGATGATCATCAGCGTGGAGGCAACTGCCGCCCCACCGCGCCCCAGCAGGTTCTGCGCAGGCTCGTCCGTGGCCACCATCCAGCCCGGGTCCTCGGGCGAATAGGTCATCAGCATCAGCGTGAAGGCAATGCCTGCCAGCAAAAGCACGGCCCCCAGAAGCTCTCGCCCCCTGCGTTCCAGCATCTCCTGGGTACCCTGATCCAGCAGAGGGTCACGTTGACGTGCCTGAAAGGATGCCATTCTCGCCTGTCCTTCAACCGTAGAGGCAATCGCGCAGCATGGTGAGCCCGCGTTGCGTTTCTGCTTTTGGGGCCGCCAGGGCGACCCTTATGTATCCGTGGCCGGGGTTCTGGCCGAGCGAGTCGCGCGACAGGTACCCACCGGGCAGAACCCGTACGCCCGTATCGCGCCACAACTTCAGCGCGGCTGCCTCGCCATCCTCGACCGGAAGCCACAGAAAGAACCCGCCCTCCGGTCCCTGATAGCCCTGCATTCCGGCAAAAATCTGGTCCGCCAGCGCAAATTTCTGATGATAAAGCGCGAGGCTGGCCTTAACGTGATTTTCGTCGCGCCAGGCCGCTTCGCTGACCTTCTGCAAGGGCAGCGGCACGGGCGCTCCGGCAAAGGCGCGCAGTTTGCGCAGGGCCGCGATCCCCTCCGCCCCGCCTGCGACAAAGCCTGACCGCAGGCCCGGCATGTTCGACCGTTTGGACAGCGAATGAAAGACGAACACCCGCTCGGGGTCGGCGCCGGTGGCCTGTGCCACATCCAGCGCGCCGGGGGGCGGGGCGCTGCGCCAGATCTCGGAGTAGCATTCGTCGGCGAGGATGCGGAAATCGTGCCGCTCGGCCAGCGCCATCAGCGTGGCGAGATAGTCGCGCGAGGCGACAGCGCCCTGCGGGTTCGCGGGCGAGCAGATATAGGCGAGGGTGGTGCGGTCCAGCACCTCGGCAGGCAGGCTCGCGTAATCGGGCAGAAAGCCGGTGGCGGCGGCGGCAGGCACATAGACCGGCTCCGCCCCCACGGTCAGGGCCGCCACGGCATAGACCTGATAGAACGGGTTCGGCATCAGGATGACCGGCCGCTTGCCGCCCTTTACCTCGGGCGACAGCGCTATCGCCGCGTTGAACAGCCCTTCACGCGTGCCGTTCAGGTTCATCACCGAATCGGGCGCAAGGCGCACGCCATAGCGCCGGGCGATCCAGCCGGTGATGGCATTAAGCAGGCCCTCGTTGCCGTCATTCGGCGGATAAACGCCAAAGCCCGCAAGATTAGCCGCAAGGATGGGGCCAACAAAGTCGGGCATCGGATGCTGCGGCTCACCAATCGTCATGGAAACGGGGGGGCCCCCCGGCACATGCGGATCCAAAAGCTTCCGCAGACGCGGAAACGCATAGTCCGGCAGGTTCGAAAACCGCTCTGGGAACGCCATCATGCCTCGTTGCCGGGGTCATTTCGCCCCGTTCGAGGCGACGATAACCATGCGCGGGGCCCGGGTCCAGAAAAACGCCGCAACGCCGGGGGTTCGCGGCGGAGGATTGTGACTTTTTCGCCCCGCCAGCAAATCAGCGCAGCGCCCGCTCGGCAGCCACACCAATCCGCAGCAGCCGGTCGTCCGTGTGGGCCGCCCCCATCAGCGTGATCCCGGCCGAGGGCTGGTTGGTGGGCAGGGTCAGCGCGCACAGCCCCATCAGATTGGCAATCCGCGTGTTGCGCAGCGCGAGCAAGTTTTCGGTCACGTAGTAATCATCATCCGTCATCAGACGGTCTGCTTCGGGCGGAAGGATCGGCGAGGTGGGGACGAGCACGGCATCATACTGCGCCGTTTCCCCGGCCCAGACCCTGCGCAGTGCCTCCAGCCGCACCCAACCGGCCACATAGTCCGCAGCCGAAACTTCGGCGCCAGAGCGGAAACGTTCCAGAATGCGCGGGAACATCTTCTGCGGCGCGGCCTCGACCACCGTGCGCCAGATGCCATAGGCCTCGGCGGTAAAGAGGATTCCGGCCAACGCCATCGCCTCCTGCACGGCGGGCACCTTGATGGTCTCCACCCTTGCACCGGCCCGGGCGAGGCGCGTCAGCGCATCTTCGAACCCCTGCGCAGGGCGTTGCCGCACCCCCTCCAGCGCCACGGTTGCCAACACGGCAAAACGCAGGCCCGTCAGCGTAGCCCCTTCAAGGTCCATCGCCTTGCGCCCCTCCAGTGCTGCAAGAACCAGCGCGCAATCCTCCACCGTACGCGCCAGTGGCCCAACCGTGTCGAAGCGGGCGCAGAGCGGCACGGTCCCTTTAAGGCTCACCCGGCCAGCGGTTGTCTTCAACCCCACAAGGTCGTTCCACGCGGCCGGAATGCGGACCGACCCACCCGTGTCCGACCCCACCGCCGCAGGCGCAAGCCCAAAGGCCACCGAAGCTGCCGCGCCAGATGATGACCCCCCCGCCACTGCCCGTTCGTCATTCAGACAGGGCGGCGTCGCCGTCACCGGATTGAGGCCAAGGCCCGAAAACGCCAGCTCAGACATATGCGTCTTGCCCAGACACACCAGACCGCCAAGGGTTGCCATCCGCAGCACCTCGGCGTCCTGCGTGGGCACCCGGCCCTTCAGCAACGCCGAACCCGCCTCAGTCGCAACGAAGGCCGTGTCGAAAAGATCCTTCCAGCTGATCGGCACTCCATCCAGCGGCCCTCGGCGCAGCCCCGCCTTGGCCCGTCCCGCCGCGGCCATCGCCTCGGCCCGGGCGCGGGCGGGCGTGGCGCGGGCGAATATGCGGCCTGCGACCGGGTGTGCCTCGATCCCGTCCAGCATCGCCTCGACCAGTTCCACCGCATGGAACCGCCCGGCGCCGATCTCCCGGCCCAGCTCCGCCGCCGTCATGTTCGACCAACTGCGCATCGTCCGCTCCCCTGTTCCCGGTCCGAGGGTAGCGGCACAGCAACGCATGGACAATCCCGCGCCGCATCCCATAACAGGTGCATGGCACAAGACACCGATATCCTGATCGTGGGCGGCGGGCTGAATGGCGCGGCGCTGGCGCTGGCGCTCGCCCGGGCGGGGCTGCCGGTTACCCTTGCCGACGCGCGCCCGGCGCCTGCGCGGGCCGAGCCTGGCTTTGACGGGCGCGCCTACGCCTTGTCGATCGCCTCGCGCCGTCTGATGGAGGCGATCGGGATCTGGCCCGCCCTCGCACCCCGCGCACAGCCGATCCTGCAGATCAAGGCCTCGGACGGGCGGGCGGGCGAGGGGGCCGCGCCCTTCTTTCTGACCTTCGACTCCGCCGAGATCGAGGAAGGCCCAATGGGCTTCATGGTCGAGGATCGTCATCTTTACGCGGCCCTGATGGCCGCCTTGCAGACCACGCCGGGCATCACATTCCTGTCGCAGGCGAGCGTCGCTGAACAAGTGGTTACGGCCACCGGCGTCGCGATCACGCTCGCCTCGGGCGAGGTATTGGCAGGCCGACTGATCGTCGGATGCGACGGGCGCGGCTCGGGCACCGCCACCCGCGCAGGCATCGCCCGCACCGGCTGGGGCTACCGGCAGACCGCGTTGGTCACCGCGGTGCATCACAGCCTGCCCCACAACAGCATCGCGCATCAGTTCTTCATGCCCGAGGGACCGCTCGCCATCCTGCCTCTGCCCGGCGGCCACCACTCCAGCGTCGTGTGGAGCGAAGAGGAAGCTTGCGCGACGGCCGTTCAGGCGCTCGACGATGCCGATTACCTCACTGCGCTAAGCCCCCGCTTCGGTGATTTTCTGGGGGAGATCGCGCTCGCGGGCACGCGCTTCACCTACCCGCTGTCGCTCTCGCTCGCGCAAAGCCTGATCGCGCCGCGGCTGGCTCTGGTGGGGGATGCAGCCCACGGCGTCCACCCCATCGCGGGTCAGGGCCTCAACCTCGGCCTGCGTGACGTGGGCGCCCTTGCGCAGGTGCTGGTCGAGGCCGCGCGCCGTGGCGAGGATATCGGCTCGCCCGACGTGCTCGTCCGCTACCAGCGCTGGCGCCGGTTTGACGGAACCGCCCTCGCCCTTGGCATGGATGCGGTCAACCGGCTGTTCTCGAACGACAATCCGATCTTGCGCGTCGCGCGGGACGCAGGCCTCGGCCTCGTCAGCGCCCTCCCCCCGCTCCGCCGTGCCTTCATGCGCCAGGCCGCAGGCCTGACCGGCGACCTGCCGCGCCTGCTGGCCGGCAAACCGATCTGACGCCCTTGGCCCGCCCCCCCGATTTCGCTATCATCGCGCCGTGCCAACCCGGAAGGACCCGCCCATGACGATCAGCGCCCCCGAATCCCAAACCGTCACGACCCGGAAGGTCTCTTGCGACGGTGGCGAGGGCGCGCTTGGCCATCCCCGCGTCTGGCTGACCATCCCCGCCGACACCGGCTGGGTCGAATGCGGCTACTGCGACAAACGCTACGTGTTCGACCGCGACCACGCCCACGACGACCATTAGTACCAAGCCCGCCTCGCCCATTCACTTTTGCCCAAATATCCCGGGGGAGTCTTCGCCGTAGCGAAGACGGGGGCAGCGCCCCCCCCCTTATGCCCGGTGGAACCCCGGGCGCCTTCGTGGCAATACTGATCCCACAGCACCACGGCAGGGCAGATCATGACCTTCGGCAAAGGCCACCACCTCCACCTCATCGACGGCTCGGCTTTCATTTTCCGCGCCTATCACGCGCTGCCGCCCCTCACCCGCAAGTCTGACGGCATGCCGGTCGGCGCGGTCGCAGGCTTTTGCAACCTGCTGTGGGGGGAGCTGACAACCACCCGCAGCCAGGCCGCGCCCACCCACCTTGCGGTGATCTTCGACAAGGGCTCCCACACTTTCCGCAACGACATCTACCCCGCCTACAAGGCCAACCGCCCCGAACTGCCTGAGGATTTGCGCCCGCAGTTCGCCTTCACCCGCGAGGCGACGCGCGCCTTCAACGTCGCCTGCATCGAAGAGGAGGGTTACGAGGCCGACGACATCATCGCCACTCTTGCCACCCGTGCCCGGGAGGCGGGAGGCACGGTCACCATCATCTCCTCGGACAAGGACCTGATGCAGTTGATCGGCGACGGCGTCGACATGCTCGACCCGATGAAGAACAAGCGCATCGGCCGCGACGAGGTATTCGAGAAATTCGGCGTGGCGCCTGACCGCGTGGTCGATGTGCAATCGCTCGCGGGCGATTCTGTCGACAACGTCCCCGGTGCGCCAGGGATCGGGATCAAGACAGCCGCACTCTTGATCCAGGAGTTCGGCGACCTCGACACGCTCCTTGCCCGTGCCGCTGAAATCCCTCAGCCCAAACGCCGCGAGGCGCTGGTAAAGAATGCCGACCTGATCCGCATTTCGCGCCGGCTCGTGGCGCTTGACACTGACATGCCGCTGGATCTCGGCCTCGAGACGCTTGAGCTGCGCGCGCCGGATGCGGAAGTCATCATGGGCTTTCTCAACTTGATGGAGTTTCGCACCCTCACCCGCCGCGTGGCAGAGCGGTTGAAGGTGGCGGCCCCGGCCCTGGACGACGTTCGCGGGATGCAGGTCGAAGGAGCGCATGACGCGGCCCCTGCAGCAGACCGTCTGCCATTCGATCATGCCGCCTATGAATGCATCCGGGATGAGGCGGCCCTCGCCTGCTGGATCGCCCGCATCACCGAGCGGGGGCATGTCGCGGTCGATACTGAAACCACCAGCCTTGACGAGATGCGGGCCGAGCTTGTGGGCATCTCGCTCGCGGTCAACGCCGGGACTGCGGCTTACATCCCGCTTGGCCACCGGCAGGGCGGCGGCGACCTCTTCGGCTCCTCTGCATTGATCGAAGGGCAGATGACGATGGACCAGGCGCTTGCGCTTCTGAAGCCGGTGCTGGAAGATCCCGCCATCCTGAAAATCGGCCAGAACATGAAATATGACTGGAAGATTTTCGCCCGCCACGGCATCCGCATCGCGCCCTTCGATGATACGATGCTGATGTCTTATGCCATGCAGGCGGGGCTCAATTCGCATGGGATGGATGCATTGTCGGACCTCTATCTCGGCCATCAGCCCATCCCGATCAAGACGCTGCTCGGATCGGGCAAGGCGCAGATCACCTTTGACCGCGTGGCCATTGATGACGCCCTTAAATATGCAGCCGAGGATGCCGACGTGACCCTGCGTCTGTGGCAGCTCTTCAAGCCGCAGTTGCACCGCGCCCGGGTGACCACGGTCTACGAAACGCTCGAACGCCCGCTCGTGCCGGTTCTGGCGGAGATGGAGATGGCAGGCATCCAGGTGGACCGCGACACCCTCAGCCGCATGTCCAATGCATTCGCGCAAAAGATGGCGGGGCTGGAGGCGGAGATTCAGCAGCTGGCCGGTCAGACCTTCAACGTGGGCTCCCCGAAACAGTTGGGCGAGATCCTGTTTGACAAGCTAGGCCTGCCGGGGGGGGAAAAGGGCAAGACTGGCGCCTATGGCACGGGGGCCGATATTCTGGAGGAACTGGCCACCGAACATGCGCTTCCCGGTCTGGTGCTGGACTGGCGGCAGCTGTCGAAACTGAAATCAACCTACACGGACGCGCTGCAGGACCACATCAACCCGGACACCGGCCGGGTGCATACCAGCTATTCCATCGCAGGTGCCAACACCGGGCGGCTCGCCTCCACCGACCCGAACCTGCAGAACATCCCCATCCGCACCGAGGAAGGCCGCCGCATCCGCGAGGCCTTCGTGGCGCCGAAGGGGAAAGTTCTTGTCAGCCTCGATTACAGTCAGATCGAGCTGCGCATCCTTGCCCATATCGCCGATATCCCCGCGCTGAAGCAGGCCTTCCGCAACGGGATCGACATCCATGCGATGACCGCCGCCGAGATGTTCAACGTGCCGCTTGACCAGATGACCCAGGACGTGCGGCGCAAGGCCAAGGCAATCAACTTCGGGGTGATCTACGGCATCTCCGGCTTTGGCCTCGCGCGCAATCTGCGCATCCCGCGGGCCGAGGCGCAGGGCTTCATCGACCGGTACTTTGAGCGGTTCCCCGGAATCAAGGAATACATGTCCACGACAATCGCCTTCGCGCAGGCGAACGGCTTTGTGCAAACGCTGTTCGGACGCAAAATCCACACACCCGAGATCAACGCCAAGGGCCCGGCGCAAGGCTTTGCCAAACGCGCGGCGATCAATGCGCCAATTCAGGGGACCGCTGCCGACGTGATCCGGCGGGCGATGATCCGGATGCCTGCGGCGATAGCCGGGCTGCCCGCGAGAATGCTGCTGCAGGTGCATGACGAGTTGCTGTTTGAAGTGGAGGAGGACGCGGCTGACCGACTGGCCGCCATCGCGAAGGCCGTGATGGAAGGCGCCTCGGAACCGGCGGTGAAGCTCTCGGTCCAGCTGACCGTCGAGGCTGGGAAAGGGGCCACTTGGGCCGCGGCGCATTGATGCTGCAGGACTGGCCTGCGCTGAAATCCCTCGCCCTCGGGCTCGATCTGCCCGAGGTGAGCATCGCCCACCCCTGGGGCCATGAATGCCTGAAGGCGCATGGCAAGATGTGGTGCTGGTGGTCACCCTTTGTCGATGCCGCCGTGTTCCGGGCCGAACAGGAAGAGCGCGAGATGCTGATGCAGGCCGACCCCCCTACGTTCACGAGCCATCCGCATTACACGGCCCATGATCTGATCCTCGTCCGCGCGGGGCGGATCGACCCTGACTGGGCGCGCGCGCGGCTGAACCGGCAATGGCGCGATGCCGCCCCGAAACGCTGGCTGAAAGCGTGGGACAGCGCGCCTTGCGCGGTTTGATGCCTGCAGCAGACAGCGCCCCGATCCTGACGATCCGGAGCCGGGCCGACCTGCGCGCCTGGCTGGCAGAGAACCATTCTGGTGCGCCCACCGTCTGGCTTGCAAGTTTCAAGCGGCATCACCCGGAATACCTCGCCTATGAGCCGATCGTGGAGGAGCTTTTGTGCTGGGGCTGGATCGACTCGGTCACACGGGCACTCGACGCGGATCGTTCGATGATGCCGATCGCACCGCTCAGCCCGAAGCCGGCGCGGTCGGCAATCAACAAGGCGCATGTGGACCGCGCTCGCGCAAGCGGCGCCATGACCCCTGCGGGCGAAGCGAAGGTCGCATTGGCCTTGGCCAGTGGCCAGTGGGATTTCCGGAACGACGTCGATGCCTTGATCGCGCCCGACGATTTGTTGGCGGCGCTGGACGCGAAGGGATTGCGAGGTTTCTGGGAATTGACGCCCCGGTCGGTTCGGCGCGGGACGCTCGAATGGATCAAGACGGCGAAGATGGCATCCACGCGTGTAAAGCGCATTGCCGACGTCACGACTTCTGCCGCCTCCGGGCTGAGGCCGGGCCCGTTTCGAAGTGAGCAACCCCTGGGCCAGGGCGCCAAAATTCTTGAGCAAGAATTTTGCAGCCCGGAGGGCATGCTGCCCCTTCCCCCCCATGACCCTTGTTTCAGGTTAAAGTGGATCAGGCGTGGATAGCGCCATCCCCACAGGCGAGCGCGGCCTCGCGTACCGCTTCGGAATAGGTCGGATGGGCGTGGCAGGTGAGGGCAAGGTCCTGCGCAGAGGCTCCAAATTCCATCGCCACACAGATTTCGTGGATGAGGTCGCCGGCCATCGGGCCGATGATATGGGCGCCCAGAATGCGGTCGGTTTCCGCATCTGCGAGGATTTTCACGAATCCGTCGGCCTGAAAGACGGCCTTGGCGCGGGCGTTGCCCATGAAGGGAAACTTGCCCACCTTATAGGCGCGACCCTCTTCGTGAAGCTGCTCTTCGGTCTTGCCGACATTGGCGACTTCGGGCGTGGTGTAGATCACGCCCGGGATGACGTCATAGTTCACATGGCCATGCTTTCCGGCCATGATTTCGGCCAATGCCATGCCTTCATCCTCGGCCTTGTGGGCGAGCATCGGGCCGGTGATCGCGTCGCCGATGGCGTAGAGGCCATTGATATTGGTAGCAAAATGTGCGTCCGTCCTGATCTGTCCACGGGGCAGCATGGCCACGCCCAAGGCTTCGAGCCCAAGACCCGAAGTATAGGGTTTGCGGCCCGTGGCAACGAGGACGACTTCGGCTTCGACGCGGGCTTCGGCTTCCGTCTTGCGGGATTTGTAGGTGACCGTGGAGCGGCCCGCAGCCGTGGTGACGCCCTGTACTGCGGCGCCGAGGATAAACTTCAACCCCTGTTTCGACAGCAGTTTCTGGAACGCCTTGGCCACTTCGGCATCCATCCCGGGGGTGATCGCGTCAAGGTATTCGACGACTGTCACCTCGGTGCCGAGGCGGGCGTAGACCGAGCCCATCTCAAGGCCGATGACGCCCGCGCCGATGACGACCATCGACTTCGGGATGACGGGCAAGGTGAGGGCGCCGGTGGAGGTGACGACGCTGACCTCGTCGACCGTGACCCCGGGAAGGGAGGAGGGTTCGGACCCCGTTGCAATCACGATAGTCTTCGCCTCAAACACCTCATCGCCGACCTTGACCTTGCCTGCGGCTGGGATCGTGGCCCAGCCTTTGATCCAGGTGATCTTGTTCTTCTTAAACAAAAACTCGATCCCCTTGGTGTTGCCGGTCACCACACCCTGCTTGTAGGCCTGCATCTTTGCCCAATCGACCGTGGGGGCCGGGCCGATGAGGCCCATTTTGGCAAAGTTTTCATGGGCTTCGTGCAAGAGGTGGGTGGAATGCAACAGCGCCTTTGACGGGATGCAGCCCACGTTGAGGCAGGTGCCGCCAAGCGCCTCGCGACCCTCGACCACGGCCACCTTGAGGCCGAGCTGCGCCGCGCGGATCGCGCAGACATAGCCGCCCGGGCCGGCCCCGATGATGATTGCGTCAAAGCTTGCCATGGGTATTGTCCTTTTCTTGGCGGTGGAACCGGGGGCTGTCTGCCCCCGGACCCCTGAGGATATTTGTCAATAGATGAAAGGGCTAGAAGAGGGCAGCCACGATCATCAGAATGGTGGCCGCGAAGCCTGCGAACCAGATGGCGGAGCGCCAGGGGACGAGGCCCCAGGCATAGGCGGGAATGTAAAGGGCTCGGGCGCCGAGGTAGACCCAAGCCGCGTATTGGGTCACCGGGGTGGACTGGTGGCCGAGGGTGACGACGACGACCGCGAGGGTGAAGAGGATCAGCCCCTCGAAATGGTTGTTGAGCGCGCGTTGCAGGCGGGCGGTGATTCTGGACAGCGGTTTTGGCGGCGGCGTGTCGCGCGGGGAAGATGTGTACTGTGGTGTGAGTTCGATGTTCGCCGGGGTGGCGAAGAGGACGAACTGTGCGGCTTGGAGGAGGCCTGCGAGGGCCAGGGCGGTGAGTTCGGGAGTCATATCTGCGCGAAGGCCTGTGCAAGAAGGGTGGCGCGCGTGTCGTAATCCATCCCGCGCGCTGAAGGATGGATGGTTGGAATGTGGGGGATTGCGAAATGTTCCAGAACCCGGATCGCATCGCCCCCGGCGGCGATCGGGCGGCGGCCCAGCAGCTCGTAGCGGGTGACGGCTTCGAACGAGGCGCGGGCGTCTTCGGACCGGATTGAGTGCGAACGTTTGGGGGGCAGCAGCTTGAAGACGGGCGTGATGTAGATGTCGGCCCGGTTCAGTCCCGCAAGCTTCAGCGCCCGGTCGATCACCACATTGAACGGCATGCCGGGCATGTAGCCCGATTGCAGCAGCAGCAGGCGGTGCAAGCGCGCCGACGGTGCGTCGAACCAGTCTTTGCTGATCAGCATGGGGCCGGTCAGATTGCCCGAGGAGATCTGGATCGGCGAGACCCAGGGGCCGTCACACCCGGCTTCGGTCAGGGTGACGTAACCGGGCAGACGGAAAGCGCGCCGACGCTCGATGGCGTTATGGTAGAGCGCGGCGCGGTCCATGTTCAGAGGTCGATCCATGTGTTGTGACGGGG
>Ga0105046_10010705_pt1 | contig 14267 bp, 10 predicted proteins | sample MAT03_FD_78385 | JGI IMG/M metagenome (GOLD analysis project Ga0105046, IMG submission 78385) | Freshwater microbial communities from Lake Fryxell liftoff mats and glacier meltwater in Antarctica - MAT-03 (megahit assembly) | ecosystem: Environmental > Aquatic > Freshwater > Ice > Liftoff... | reverse complement strand
GGCTTGATGGGCTGAGTGGCGCGATGGGCAGAGTCGGCAATTTGGTTTCAGCAGGCAACGGGGACTGTTGAATGGCGGCCAACTCATCATGCAGCGCACGCAGTTCTTCCGGCAGTTCATCCAGCGGGATGTCTTGCTGTTGGCGGAGTAAGGCCGCGATGGACGCCTCGCGCACCGAGACATCGCGCAGAAATTCCGGCATGACTGGCGCATTGTCCGAAACGGCTTGCGGCGTGTCTGTTAAATCGCCAAAGCCCGGGTCGCGCAGTAAGGCCGACAAATCCAGCGGCTCGGAATTGCTGGGCCTAGACTCGTAAGCCAACTCGTCATCTTGCAATGCTGTGAGGAACGAGTCGAAATCATCATCCGCCACGCGGGGCTTGGGCAAGGCGGGCTTTTGTGCGGGACTAGGTGAGGCCTTCAACGGTGCGGGGTCATCCGGGGGTAAAACCGCCGCTGAGGGCATTGGCGGCGACTCTTGCGCGTCCGCCATGTCAAATTGCGAGAAGTCAAACGATGCAGAATCGTCCGCCGATTGCGAGGCTTGCGGGTCGTCTATCCTCAGCATCGAGACATCGAACGGGACATCCGCTAACGGGCTGGGTTCATCCAACATCGGGTGATACTCGGGAGTCGGATCGGGTTGTGCCAACAGCGTGGCGAAATCTGGGAAATCGTCATCGCTGAACTCAGAAGGCGACCCGCCGCGTCCCTCAATCGGTGTCAACATCCCCGTCCTAACCGAATTCCCGCCGTCGGTCTGCTCTAGCAAACTCAACAGGTCAAGGTCGGCATCGCCCGATGCGCCGCCCGATTGGAGCAAGTTGCTTAACAGCGGATCCGTCGTCTCGCCGGGGAGGGTTGGCATATCGCTTAAGAAGTCGGCAACGTTATTTTGTGGTAGCCCGGCTTGTTCGCGGGTTCGCATCCAATCGGGGACATCGCTACCAAAAACTGCTGAGGTTGATGGCTCGCTCAAGCCGCCAAATGGATCACTCAAGCCGCCTGCCGCCTGTGGGTCAACATCAAAATCAAGGTCGTCAAAAGATGATTCAAAGGCGTTGGCGTCCGCTGCGCCTAAATCATCAGCATCTTGCAGCCATGCGGGCAGGTTGCTGGCTTGGTCGCCGGCGGCGACTGTCGGCTGGGAATCTGATTGAGCAGCGGCCTCGCTGAAGGCTTGTTCCGAAGTCTCATCGGCTTCTGCCAGCCACGGCGGAACATCGTCTTTATTGGCGATAGGCGCTGCCGCCATCTCTTGCGTGTCTAGCCATGACGGAATCCCCTCGGTATCGCTGGTGGCGGGCTGCCCCAACGGTACGAGGTCAACGATATTCATTTCTTGCGATTCGCTTTCCGGGGCGCTTGCTTGTAACCAAGAGGGTATTTCTTGGGTGATTTGGGCAAGCTCATTGGGGATCGGCACTCCGGGAGCGTCGTCGAATAGCCCAGCAAAATCATCCTCAGAACCGGGGGTGAGTTGATCTAATGGATCGCCTATATCCAGCGATGGCAGTTCCCAATCAGGCGCAAAATCGCCCTCATTTTTCCCATTAGGATCATCCAGCCAAGATAAATCGTTTGGGTCGAGGTTATCGGTCATCGTCCCTCTCCCTTATTCTCGTGTGGCACGGTCTTGGCCGACCAATACCCGGATGCCCGCGACAAGAGTCGCCAGCGCCGTCCCCAACAAAATAGACCGTGTACCCGCGTCTACTGGCACACTATTGACCCAATCCACCACCACCGCCCATTGTGAGGTGGGTGACAGCGTAACCGAAGCCAGCAACATGCCTACGGTGGTCAGCACGAACAACGCGCTTGACCAGCGCGGACGACGACTGGTCAGCGATGCCGCGCCATAGACCAGCGAGAACAATACCAACGCCGAAAACGCCAATTCGAGCGCGATTTGGACTTCCTCCAAGACCACCCGTCCCTCATCGTCTGAGGGGCGCAGGCCGAAGAAAATCACCGCGCAAAAACTAATCAACATAACCACGCTATATAAAGCGAGACTGCGCTTGGTCGCCGCCCGCCGCACATGCACCGCAATCAGGTTAAACACCCCGGTCAGCACAGCTACGGCGGTAATAATCACCACAAATCGCAGCATCAGTTGAACCAGCGCCCGCACGGGCGTTTGGTTCACCACCCGCGAGAGCAAGCTGGGGTCATCCCCCACCACCAACCCGGCCAGCGTCAGCAGGCCAAATCCCATCGTCAGCGCCGTCAAGAGCGCCGCGCTTAAACGCACGCGCACGCTAACCTCCCCCATTCAGCACGCGCTGGGCGGCGACCAAAACGATCACCCCAACCAGCAACATACGTAGTAAATCCAATGCCACGGTCTCACCTTTACGGGTGGCGCTGTCGCCCAAATACGCCGAAGCTTGAAACAATTCCTCGGCAATCAAGGTGCGTGAGCTAAAGGCGAACGCAACTGCTTGTCCGTCTAAGCGATCCGTGGCGGCAATCACTGGGTGTCCGCGCCGCACACTTGACTCGGCAATCAAGGCTAATTCTGTGCCAAAACGCCCGACCAACACATTCGCAGAAATATCTTCTAGCGGTTGAAGCGCCGTCAGCGCGGCAGCATAGGCCAGCGAACGCGCCCCAGCCGGATACCAGCGCGCATCAGTGAACTCACGCCGATGTCCCGCCCGCTGAGACGCCCGTCGGACGGTATCTTGAATCAACACCAACCCGGTTGGGCTAGACGTTGACAATAACGGTGTACGATCTCCAAAAGCCGAACGCACCGCGACCTGATAGGCGATTTCCGCCGCCGCCAGCGCGATCAATGAGCTATCGTCACCCAGCCCGACATTCCCAATCGCCACCGCCATCGGCTGCCCAGACTCGACTGAGAGCGCGGCATAGCCCGGTAGCGCCTCATAAGCATCCTGTCGCCGAAGCACAAACAGGTCAGGCCGACGGCGGACAAATTGGGTCACAACCATCGTGACGGCAAAGCCCAACAGCAAAACCAAAATGGTCAGCACCTGATTCGCGGTATCCAATCGTCCCCCTCGCTGTACGACAGTTTATCCTTCACGCAGGCGCTTTCGCAGCCCGTCCACCCCACCCGGAGCCTCCAGCACATCGGCTAGAACCTCCAACGGAAAATCACGCACCAACACCCGACTCACCGGATGGCTGACATGCAATATCTGCGCGGCCAGCGGCGCTAGTGGCTCAATCACATCCAACAGCGCGCACACCGAACCAACCCAGCCCCGTGCGCGCACTCGTTCAATCCAAGCGTCTAACTGTTGTTCGTCCATAGAGCATACTATAGCACACCCTCAAAACTACCGAAACAACCTCATGTCAATAGGTTACTTTAATGTGCTATTTTTTGTACGATTTTCATCCATTTACCGGCACAAGCCGCCCTCGCCTAAAACCGTGCCACGGCTGACGATACGGCGAACCCCATCCGCGCAGACAAAATCCACCGACTGCCCGATCAGCGGGCCGTGGTCAAACACCGCGTAGCCCGGCGCAAATGACCTCAGTCGCCACTCGTATACCCCACGATACACGGTTAATCCGTTTTCTGAGTCCCATCGCAAGCGTAACGCCGAGCCATACTCCCCGGCAAACGCGCTATCAGACTCTACGGGTGCAATCGTCCGCCGCGCAAAATCCTGCTGAGCATTGGATTCCCGCGCCCAACGGTCACGCAACGCCGCCGCGCCGGAGGGTATTAACCCGTAAGCGCGCTCAATCACAGCATAGCGTAGCGCATGGATAAAATCGTCCGCCCCGCCCCGGTTGGCCGCGATGAACATCCCAATGCCCGCCGCTGGGTCAAGCATGATGGCCGCCGTGAAGCCTAACCCATCCCCGTCGTGCAGCCAGAGCGTGACCCCGGCATACTGCTCGACAAATAGGCCGCGCCCGTAGCGCACATTCGCCCCCAATGGACAGCAGTAAGCACCCGCCGCGCTGACCGTCTCAGCAGCGAAAAGGGTTTCGGCAGCAAGCAACCGTCGTAGCACCCCCACCGCGTCTGATGCGCTGAGTCCCGCGTCTAAAACCACCGACATCAAACCCGGCTGGCGCGCTGTTTTGCTTAACGGGATCAGTCGCCCGTCCAACGCACGGTCATAGCCGGTCACATCAGGCGGAAAAATCGGGAACGACTCGCCGGTGTAGGCCTCGATTCCGCGCAACGCCAACGCGAACAAGACGTTATGGTAGGTGAATATCTGCCCCGGCGGGGCAATCGGGTTGGCTTGGCGCATCAGGTCGCTGAGGTCGGCGGCGGATAGTTCGCGGCCAATCCACGCCCAATCCTCACGCGGATAACCAGCAGTCTGGTCAACCGCTTGCGCCAGCGTGACCTGTCCCGCCGCGCCTAAATTTAAGCTCGGCCATAGCTCAGCCAGCGGCGTCTCCCATCGGATCGCGCCAGACCGGATGCGCTCATCCATCCACAAGGCGACGCTAGGTTTTATCGCGCTGGCGACAGCGAATCGCGATTCTGGCGTCACGGCCTGACCGCTCGCAATGTCTGCGACTCCGAAGCCCGCCGTATACGCGCCATCCGGCCAGACCAACGCAAAAGCCGCCCCCGGCACGTCAAATGTTGCGAGGGCGGCTTGGATTTCTAGGGCTAATGAATCGGCTTTGGCGTCGTTTAACGTCCCAGTCGCGCCACCGCAACTGGTCAATAACCACACAACCAATACGATAAGGGTAGGGGCGCAGCGCGCAGCGCCCCGGTCAAAACCAACCCATAACTTACCCCGCATACATCCCGCGAGTCAGCGGCCAATTGGGCAAGACATCAAAGTCAAGGTCATCCCGCTGCCCCGCCACAAACCGATAATATCCGGCGGCGGCAATCATGGCCGCGTTGTCGGTACATAAGTTAATCGGCGGATAGCGTACTGGCAAACCGGCGCGGCGCTTCATCTCATCGCGCAGACGACTGTTGGCGCTCACCCCGCCGCTGATCAGGATTTCGGTAACACCATATTCGGCGGCGGCGCGGGCAGATTTTTCGACCAGAATATCCACCAGCGCCTCTTGGAAGCTGGCTGAGGCATCGCTAACGTTCAAGCCGCTGCGGAGGACGACGTTTTTTTCGCTGACGGGCGCGTCGGCTTTGGTCGATTTATGGGCGGAAACGGTCACGGCGCGCAACACGGCGGTTTTGAGACCGCTGAAGCTAAAATCATACGAGGAGTCGCGCTTGCCGCGTGGGAATTGGAAGGCCTCTGGATTGCCCTTTTCCGCCCATTTCTGGATGTTCGGGCCGCCGGGGAATGGTAAGCCCAAGACTCGCCCAACCTTATCGAACGCTTCTCCGGCGGCGTCGTCCAACGTGCCGCCGAGTCGCTCGTACTGGCCGTGGTCGTGCATCAGCAATAATTCGGTGTGGCCGCCGCTGACAATCAGGACGAGGACAGGGAAAACAGCCTCTTGTAACGGTTGGGTCAGCCACAACGAGTAGACATGCCCCTCAAGATGATTGACGCCGACCAATGGTTTGCCGGAGACCAGTGCTAAACCTTTGGCGTAGTTGATGCCGACCAACAGTGACCCCGCCAAACCGGGGCCGCGTGTGACGGCAATCGCATCGACATCGTGAATCGACGCGCCCGCCTCTTTGAGCGCTTGATTGACCACCGGCGTGATGGCTTCGACATGGGCGCGGGAGGCGATTTCGGGGTAGACCCCGCCGTATTGCGCGTGCAAATCGACTTGTGAGGCGACCACGCTGGACAAAATGCGACGGCCATCGACCACCACAGCGGCGGCGGTTTCGTCACATGAGCTTTCTATTCCGAGGATGAGTGTCACGGGTTTTCTATTTCTATCCCTAAAACTTCGCGTCTGGGGATTGTACAATGCTAAGCTGAAAATGTGGACGCGGACTCTGACCATTCATGATGACTCAACCTGATTTAATGCGCGCATTCGATTTTTCCGCCGACGACTTGGCCGCCAACCGCGACGGTGGCCTGAGCGAGATGCAAGTTTATACCCTCAAATTACGGCTACGAAACTCGGTTTTGATTGGGGTGGGGATTCTACTGGTGCTGGCGTTTGTCGCGACGCTATGCCTGTTCTTTGGCAGCCGCCAATCATCCCTCATTTTGACCCTGACCGGCATCGGCATCACGATTTGCTCGGCGGCGGTGATGGGCAATTTTGCGCGGGGCTGGTTACGCCTGAATGCCGACATTCGCGGCGGGAAGGCGCAACGACATCACGGTAAATTAGAGCGCGTCGTCAAGCCGGTCACGCGCAAGGTGGCGATTTATCTCATCCGCGTGGATGGGGCAGAGTTCAACGTCGGCAAAGACGCGCTCAAATTATTCACTCACGAGGCCGTTTATACCGTCTATCGCGCCCCATACAGCGGGCAATTGATGAGCATTGAAACGCCGACTTAAAAATGTTTCACGAAACCATCCGTTTGACACAAAAACGTCCCCTCACCGAAATCGGATGAGGGGACGTTTTTGTATGGGTTTGGCCTATGACCGGCGCGAGCGCGTTATTTCTTGACCAGCGCGGCCATCGACTCTCGGTAGGCGGCGACGTTGCGGAGTTTTATGTGGTCGTAGCCGCGAATCATATCCGGCAGTTCAGCCAATTTGACCGCGACATCGTAGTCTTGTGCCAGCGTCGGCAGGTGCTTGGTGATCAGGTCGCGATATTCGGTGATGAGGGCGCGCTCGACCTTGCGAACGTGGTCATAGCCGAAAATATCCAGCGGTGTGCCGCGCAAACTTTTTGCGCCGCGCAACATCTTCATGAACGGGGTGAACCACGCGCCTAACTTCAGCTTGCTTTTCAACCCCATGCTGCGGAGCAACGGCGGGTGGAGCATGACCGCGACTTTAGCCGATTGGCCGAACTGCTCGGCCAATTCCGCTTTGACGTTCGACTTGAGGTGCAGACGGGCGACCTCGTATTCGTCTTTGTAGGCCATCAGCTTGAACAGGTAGCGGGCGACATTTTCCGCCAGCTTGGTCTGGCCGGGCTTGGCTTGTGATTCGGCTAGCGCGACTTGCTTCACAAAGTCGGCGTATTGGCGGGCATAAGCGGCGTTTTGATAGGCGATCAATTCCGGCACGCGGATTTCCAGCACGCGCAACACCTCACCCGTCGCGCCCACCGAGTCCACAATAGCGCGGGCTTCGGGGCTGAGGGCGGGCGCGGTATAGTCCAAATCGCCCTGACGGCTGGTCTTGAGCGTGTTGACCCATTCCGGCTCAACCACAATCCGCCGCCCGACCCGGAAGGCTTGGATATTGGCTTTGACGGCCACGCCGTTGAGCGTGATGGCCTGTTCAATCGACTCGGCGCTGACCGGGATCAGGCCGCGCTGATAGGCCGCGCCGACCATCATCAGATTGGCCTGCATGTGGCTGCCGAACAGCGCCTCGCTGATTTCGATGGCATCAAAGTAGACGTTCTCGGCGGGGGTGGTCATGGCGTCAATCGTGCGCTGAAGATGGTTCATGCCCGGATAACCGACCTTTGAGTTGGCAATCATCTGGCCGGTGGGGACGACGCTGCTGGAGACCACCGCAACCGTCTTGCCGGGGGTGGCGTGCATCAGATTGGCCGTCTGCGCGCCACTGAGTTCATCGAATACCAGATACCCGTCTGCGCGACCCCGGCTGACCTTGTTGGCGCCTTCTTCGATGTGATCCAAAATTTTGATGTGCGAGATGACCGGGCCACCCTTTTGGCTCAGGCCGGTTTGATCCAGCGCGACGACGGATTTACCGTCAATCACCGCCGCCGTGCCGAGGATTTGGTTGACCGTGACCACGCCCGTCCCGCCAATCCCCATCATGTACAGGTTAGACTCGCCTTGCGTGCGGAATACCGGTTGCGGGAGCGCGATATTGACTTCATACAACGGTTTGGTGCGCTTGAGTTCAGCAGCCACCGGCTCAATCGTCATGAAGGCCGGGCAATCGCCTTTCAAGCACGAGTAATCTTTATTGCACGAGGATTGGTGAATCTGAGTCTTACGGCCAAACTCGGTTTCGACGGGAAATACGCTCAGACAGTTAGATTTCTCGCCGCAGTCACCGCACCCCTCGCAGACCGCCTCATTGATGAACACGCGAGTATTCGGCTCTTCAATCAGGCCGCGCCGACGCTTGCGCCGTAGTTCCGCCGCGCACTCTTGGTCGTGAATCAAGACGCTGACGGCGGGGTCTTCGCGCAAGGCGAGTTGAGCTTCTTCGATGCGGTCACGATGCCAGACTTCGACGCCTTCCGCCCATTGGGTATTAGGCGGATAATCGTGCGGGTCTGGGGTCGTGACGATGATTCTGCCGACGCCCTCGGCGCGTAGAAGTTGGGTCAAGCTCCAAATCGGCATTTTGACTTCGGGGTCTTGGCCGCCCGTCATCGCTACTGCCGAGTTCCATAAGATTTTATAGGTGATGTGCGTGTTGGCCGCAATCGCTTGGCGAATCGCTAATGTCCCGCTGTGGAACATCGTGCCGTCGCCCAAGTTCTGGTAGATGTGGTCGGTCTCGGTGAACGGGGCGGAGCCGACCCATTGCACACCCTCGCCACCCATTTGGGTCAAGCCGCTGATCGAGTCTTTCGTCCTGTCCATCAGCAAAGTCATGGTATGACAGCCGATGCCCGCCGCCACGACAGCGCCCGCCGGGACGATCATGGTGGAGGTGTTGTGGGGGCAGCCGGAGCAGTAATAGGGTGTGCGCGCCGCAGACGATACCAGCGGCATCAGCATCGGCAGCGGCAAGTTGGTGAGTTCCGCGACGCGATTGTTGAGCGCCTCACGCGGGATGCGCTGAGTCAGCCGTTGATAGAGCAGCGCCGCGAGGTCATCACTGTCCAGTTCGCCGTAAGCTTTGACCAATGCGCGGTCATTCTCGTCGTATTTGCCGACGATGCGCGGGCGGTCTGGCATGTTATATAGCGCGTCGCGTAGGATGGTTTCGATGAACGAGCGTTTTTCCTCGATTACGAACACTTCTTCAAGGCCGTGGGCGAAATCACGCAGCACCGTTTTGTCCATCGGATACAACATCCCGATTTTCAGGAGTCGGATGCCGTACTGCCGTAGCGCGTCCTCGTCTAAGCCCAATTCTTTCAGGGCTTGGCGCAAGTCATAATAGGTTTTGCCCGCCGCCGCGATGCCAATCCAATCATCTGCCCCGCGCACAACCACTTTGTTCATCTGATTGACCGCGCCGAACGCCCGCGCCGCCTCTAGTTTGCCCTCGATGATTTCGCGCTCAGTTTGCAACGAGTACGGGGTGAGCAGCATTGGGCGCTGAATCGGTTGCCACGGCTTGCCTTGTAAGGTGAAGCCCGGATCGGTAATTTTCAGGCGGTCTGGCGAGGCTTCAACGCTGGCGAATTCGTCCGCGACATTGGTCACGACCTTAAAGCCAACCCATAGCCCGCTGTAGCGCGACAGTTCAAGCCCGACGCGCCCGAAGTCGATCATCTCTTGGACGCTACCCGGGTACAGTACCGGCATGAAGGCATCCACCAACTGCACCTCCGTCGCTGAGGGCAGAGTCGACGATTTGGCGTTGGGGTCGTCACCGGCCAGTGCCAGCACGCCACCATATTTGCCTACGCCGGCAAAATTGGCGTGCTTAAAAGCGTCGCCGCTGCGGTCAACGCCGGGGGCTTTGCCATACCACATGCCCAATACGCCGTCGTATTTGGGGTTGGGGAGCGTGTTCGCCATCTGACTGCCCATCACGGCAGTTGCGGCGAGGTCTTCATTCAGCCCCGGCATGAATTTGACATGATGTTGCACCATAATTTTTTCGTTCTCTTGGAGCAACATATCTAGCCCGCCCATCGGCGAGCCGCGATAGCCAGAGATAAAGGTAGCGGTGTTCAAACCACGTCGTTGGTCGGCGCGACGCATATCCAGCGGCACACGCACCAGCGCCTGCACGCCGGACAGGACGATCACGCCGTCTTCTTGTAGATATTTGGCATCGAGCGAAAAATCGGGTTTGCCCGACAATTTACGCTTTTGACTGATGCTGCCAGTATCGCCCGGAACATCGCCGGGGGTGGGCTTGATATTCTCGGCCATTCGTTTCCTTTGGAAAACTCATCTATCGAATATACTTTTTATAGTACATGATGTTTGTGCAAAGTGCCATAATGGTTCATGGTTAATATACCCTAAGTAGAGGGACGCTTTTTGTGTGAAATGTTCAGCTGACCGGCTAAAATTCCCCGACTCCGGCCATCCTGACGCGCTCAATCAGCAAAAACCCGATGGCGCACACGCCCATCAGAATCACGCTCATGGCGAGGGCTTGGCCGTAGTTACTCGCGCCGGGCTGACCCAGCAGCCGGAAAATCACGACGGGCATGGTTGGGGTATCCGGTCTGGCGAGGAATAACGACGCGCCAAACTCGCCCATGCTGACCGTAAAGGCGAAGGTCGCGCCCACCGCCGCCGCCCGCCCAATAATCGGGAAGGTCACGCGCCGCCAGACCTCAGACGGGGACGCGCCCAAGATGCGGGCGGCCTCTGGCAGATGCGATGGGATGGCGCGCAAGGCGGGCAGTACATTTCGCACGACGAACGGCAACGCGACCAGCGTGTGCGCGATGGGGATCAGTAGCCACGATGAGCGCAGAGCCGTCAGCGCGACCAAATAACCAAATCCGAGCGTCACGGCGCTGGTCGCCAGCGGCAGCATAAAGGCGGCGTCCAGCCATTTTCCACGCGGGCTGTGAATCAAAACCGCGGTCAATGTGCCTAAAATCACCGCAAATACTGTGGTCGCGGCCGCGAATGCCACCGAATTGCCGACGGCCACCAGCGGCGGCACGAATAAGATTGAGCCGCGTGCATTGGTCGATAAGCGGGTGAAATTTTCGACCCCGCCCGCCACCGTGAAGGCGCGGATGACCAGCGCGGTCAGCGGCGCGGCGATGAGGACGATCATCACCGTCACCGTCATGCCCACCGCGAGGCGTTCTTTGGCCGTGCGCGGGGCGCGTTCGATTTGCTCACGGGCGGCAATCGCGCCACTTGCACCGGCCTGTAGGCGCGTGTAGATAATCATCATGGCGGTGGTGACGAATAATTGCACAATCGAGAGCGCCGCCGCCGTAGGCAGGTCAAACAGGCTGACGGTTTGACGGTAGATTTCGACTTCAAGCGTCGAAAAGCGTGAGCCGCCCAAAATCAATACCACGCCGAAACTGGTAAAGGTGAAGATGAATACCAGTAGCGCGGCGGCAGTTAAGACCGGGCGCAGCATCGGCAGTCGGACGCGCCACCACAGCGCCCATCCGCTGACGCCCAAGATTCTGGCCGCCTCTTCGATGCGCGGAGATTGGTTGCCCCAATAGCCAGCGATCATCCGTAGCGCGACGGCCACGTTGTAAAACACATGCGCGATCAAGATGAGCGCCAGCGTGCGCTCCAACTGCACGGGCGGCGAGTCTAGCCCGAACGCGCCCATCAGCGTCTGATTGACCAGCCCGCGCTCCCCAATCAGCGCGTCAAAGGCGGCGGCGACCACCACTGTCGGCAGCACAAATGGTAGTGTCCCCAGCGCCATCAACATCGACTTGCCGGGGAACTTGAAGCGCACGAATACATACGCTCCCGGAATCGCTAAGGCCAGCGTCAGGGCGGTAGAGGCCAACGCTTGCCAGACTGTGAACCACAACGTTTCGAGGTAATAAGGCTTCTGGATAATTTTCAAAAATCCACTCAGGTCGAGTCCGCCAGTCGTGCTGTCGGTCAGGCTGACGCGCATAATCTCAAACAAGGGGTACAGGAAAAATATCACCAAAAAGGCGATGGGCAAACCATACAGGGTAATTTTCAGGACGCGCATAGATTTTTCTTTATATCGTTTTCATGTTCAAAAGTAGGGGCGCAGCGTGTTACAACACCCTCAATGGTTATGTTTCAGGGCGCAGCACGCTGCGCCCCTACAGTCAAATGGTTTAGCGCAGAACTGCGTCCGTCCACGCCTCAAGCCATGCTTCGCGGTTGGCGTCGATGTCCTCAAAGGCGATGCTAGCCGGTTCTTCGGCGAGTTGCGCGTATTCAACAAAGACTTCCGGCAATTCGGCTTCGGCGTTGACCGGGAACACAAACATTTGCAGCGGCAAATCCTCTTGGAAGGGGATGCTCACCAAGAAATCAATGAATTGTTCGGCCTCAACGCGCTGGTCTGTCCCCGCTAGGATACCCGCAAATTCGACTTGGCGGAAGCACATCCCCGGCGCGACAATGCTGCCGGTGGGGGCTTCTTCTGGGGCGGGATCGGCAAAGTAAACCTCTGCCGGAGGGCTGCTGGCATAGCTCACAACCAGCGGGCGCGTCCCCTCTTCGCTGGGGACGGTGAATTCGCCGTAATACGCTTCGCTCCAGCCTTCAACCACCAACACATCGTTGGCGACCAAATCTGCCCAGTAGTTCAGCCATGTATAGTCTTCCGTCTCGCCAAAATGCGCGATGGTCGCCAGCACAAAAGCCAGTCCGGGGGAGGAGGTGGCCGGATTTTCAACCACCAAAAGACCGGCATAGGCGGGGTCGGTCAGGGCTTCTAATGTCTGGGGGATATCGAGGTCATTTTCGGCAAAGTAGGCGACGTCATAGTTCAGGCACACATCGCCATACGCCACGGGCGTGACGTGGAAATCGGCATCCAATTGGAAAACTTCGTCGATATTTTCCAGCCCCGCTGATTGGTACGCCTCGAACAGGTTGTTGCTTAGGCCGCGTGATAAAAAGGTGTTGTCGATGCCATACATTACATCGCCCAGCGGATTATCACGGGTCAAAATCGCTTGATTGACCATTGCACCCGCGTCGGCAAGCCGCACGATTTCGACTTCGATACCGGTTTCGGCGATGAAGGCGGCCAAAACCTCTTCACTGACGGCGAAACTATCATAGGTGACGACGGTCAGCGGGGTTGATTCTTGGGCGTTGACGGTCAACATGACCATCAACAGGGCGGTCACGACCAGCCCAAAACGGGTGAAATGCTTCATAGCGTGATGTACTCCTTATTGGTGCGTAAACCCTGCCAGAGAAACCCACACAGACAAAATGCCGCCTGAATTATTTTCAGACGGCGTGGTGAGGGCGATGTTTTGAGACATCATAGACACTCCCTACGCCGGTATGACCCGGATCAGGTGAATAGGGTCGGCGCGATAGTACGCGCCCTCTCAGCCCACTCATGTGTGGACTCCCCCGGTTGGGTTGCTAATGTAAACAACATGGACAGCATAACAAGTTTACGGAAAACTGTCAAAAAAACATTTATATGTTCGTTTGACCAGCGCGCCCGATATACCCCTCAAAATTTCCGGCGGAACAGGCGTCCATGTAGTCCAAAATCGCCGCGCCGTCCATCGGATAATCAGGATAGCAACTGGTCGGCCAAGCGCCACGCGGGGCATGTACCAGCACGTTCGGCACAGGCGAGGGGATAATCAGCCGGTCAGCCGATTTGAACAGTTCTGGCACGCGGCGCTCATAGGTCACAATCACGGTCTTGGCGACGGCGGCCAATTCAAGGTCGATGGCGGTGTTGTTGTTGATAGCGACATTGCCATAGTCGTCGGCTTCCAGCGCGTGCAAAACGACCACATCCACTTTGATGGCCGGGAAAGCCATCAGTATTTCGCCAGTGTAGGGGTCAATCACAGTTTTGACATCTGGGCGCAGCGACGGCAAATCCGTCCCCAGCCACGCGGCAGAGGGCATAAACCCGATGCCGCTCATCTGGGCGCGTAGACCACAGCCGATGCTGGCCTCGGTTTCCTCTAGGACTTTGACCGCGCCTTTGGTCGCCATATCCGTGAACATTGGCGCAAGGCCGAACGATTCCAATCCAAAATAACATGAGCGCACGACAGCAATGCAGCCGCCGCCGACCAACCAATCGGCATCAATGCCGTGGGTGAATCCGAGTAGGGTCAAATCACGCGGGCGGATCTCGCGCCGCTTGAGGTCACCCGTGCCGACCTCGCGCGGACCGATCTCGCACGTGCAAGCGCGCGTGATGAAGCGCCGGTGCGTCAGCCACTGCCGCGAAAGCCAAGCGGCACTTTGGGCCCAACGTCGGCGCCGCGGCCTCCAGCGCCTGCGCCATCTGTGCCTCCACCGCCTCGTCCGCGGGGCGACCAGACGGCGCGTGGAATTGGCGAGAGAACGGAGAGCCCCTCGTTCGAGTCGATCTCTCCTCCGCGCCCTGCGCAGTACGCGCCGCCACCGCCGCCGCCGCCGCCCACGC
>Ga0105046_10010704_pt1 | contig 14267 bp, 13 predicted proteins | sample MAT03_FD_78385 | JGI IMG/M metagenome (GOLD analysis project Ga0105046, IMG submission 78385) | Freshwater microbial communities from Lake Fryxell liftoff mats and glacier meltwater in Antarctica - MAT-03 (megahit assembly) | ecosystem: Environmental > Aquatic > Freshwater > Ice > Liftoff... | reverse complement strand
GGAACAGCGCACGCAAAGCCTGCTGGGCCTGATCGTGCGCGAGGCGGGCAAGTCGCTACCCAACGCGATCTCTGAAATCCGCGAGGCGGTGGATTTTTTGCGTTATTACGCCGCCCAGGTGGATGCCACCTTTGACAACCAGACCCATCGGCCCCTGGGTGTGGTGCTGTGTATCAGCCCGTGGAATTTCCCGTTGGCGATTTTTGCGGGCCAGGTGGCGGCTGCCCTGGCCAGCGGCAACTGTGTGCTGGCCAAACCGGCCGAACAAACCCCGCTGGTGGCAGACGTGATGGTCAAAATCCTGCACGAAGCCGGTGTGCCAATCGATGCCGTGCAGTTGGTGCCTGGCACGGGTGAAGTTGTGGGCGCTGCGCTGGTGGCCCACCCGCTGGTGGCGGGTGTCATGTTCACTGGCTCCACCGAGGTGGCGCGCCTGATTGCACACACCCTGTCCAGGCGCTTGAGTCTGCAGAGCCGCTGCATTCCGCTGATTGCCGAGACCGGTGGCCAGAATGCGCTGGTGGTGGATTCGTCGGCATTGGCTGAGCAGGTGGTGGGTGACGTGTTGTCGTCGGCGTTTGATTCAGCTGGCCAGCGTTGTTCTGCACTGCGCCTGTTGTGCATTCAGGAAGATGTGGCAGACCGCGTGCTGGACATGATCAAGCAAGCCATGCGCGAATGGGTCATGGGTAACCCGGACCACATGCACACCGACATTGGGCCAGTGATTGACGAGGACGCACGCACGCAGATTGAGCAGCACATCACGCGCATGCAGGCAGATGGCCAATCGGTCACACGCATGGCGCGCGACGAGAGCGCCGGGCAGGGTCATTTTGTGCTGCCCACCCTGATTGAAATCGACCACATTGAACGTTTGCAGCGCGAGGTGTTCGGCCCGGTGCTGCATGTGCTGCGTTACAAGCGTGATGACCTGGATGCGGTGCTTGATGCCATCAACGCCACCGGTTATGGGCTGACCTTCGGGGTGCACAGCCGCATTGATGAAACCATTGCCCAGGTCACGCAAAAGGTGCAGGCGGGCAATGTCTATGTGAACCGCAATGTGATTGGTGCGGTGGTGGGTGTGCAGCCCTTTGGTGGCATGGGCTTGTCAGGCACCGGCCCCAAAGCAGGTGGGCCGCTTTACCTGTACCGCTTGCTGCAGCAAGACCCGGCGCAAAACAACCCGGCGCTCACCGCGCTGGCAAGCTCAAGCGCCAGTCGTCCGGTGGCGCCAGCCAGTGCCGAGCGACACCTGGCCACGCACCCCACGCTGCAAGCCTTGCAGCGCCTGATTGAGAGTTTGCAAGAGCCCCAGCTGGCGGCAGAGGAGGGTGGGTTGAGCCGTTTTGACGCAGCCCAAGCAGTCATCGCCTGCGAGACCTACCGCGCTAGCAGTGTGCTCGGCCACGCATTCATGCTGCCCGGCCCGACTGGCGAGTCAAACCGTTACCAACTGTTGCCGCGTGGTGTCGTCTGGGCGGTGCCACAAACAGCGCTTGGACTGATCCACCAGGTGGCAGCTTCTTTGGCCAGTGGCAATAAGTGCTGGGTCGAGACACCTGTCAGCAGCTCTGAAGTTGAACGTGCGCTGAACGCATTGCCCTCCGAGCTGCAAGGTTTTGTGCTGCGCTGCAGTGCCGACCAACTTCGCATCGAACCGCATTTGAGTGCCATGCTGTTTGAGGGAGATGGCGACGCCTTGCAAACACTGTCGCCCCTTGCGGCACAAAAGGCCGGCGCCATTGTGCGTATTGAAAGCCTGTCACCCGCGCAGCTGGCAAGTGGCGCATGTTATGACCTGAGCGCGCTGATGCATGAGCAAAGCATCAGCACGAATACCGCAGCGGCGGGCGGTAATGCACAGTTGATGACCATGGGGTGAGAAAAAGCCCGTAAGCCAAAAGCTCAGGCCATTGGTGGTTGCGACGTAAATTCAGTCACGTGGGCCAACGCAAATAGGTGCACACGCGTAAACATGGCGACGCATCATGCAAAACACTTCAAAGCCGTGACTTGGTGGGAGAATCAGCCTTCATGGAGACCAAGTGGCTGGAAGATTTTGTAAGTTTGGCTGAAACCCGGAGTTTCAGCCGTTCGGCTTTGTTGCGTCATGTCACGCAGCCGGCGTTTTCTCGTCGCATTCAGTCGTTGGAGGCCTGGTCAGGTTCTGACTTGGTCGACCGCAGCAGTTATCCGACACGCTTGACCCCCGCCGGTGAAACGCTGTATGCGCAGGCGCTGGAGGTCTTGCAGGCACTCAACACCACACGCGCCATGCTGCGCGGCCATGCGACTGCCGCGCAAGATGTCATTGAGTTTGCGGTGCCCCATACCTTGGCGTTCACTTTTTTTCCGGCTTGGGTCACGGCTTTGCGTGAGTCTTTTGGTCCGATCAAGAGCCGCCTGATTGCGCTGAATGTGCATGACGCCGTCATGCGGCTGGTAGAGGGCAGCTGTGATGTCTTGATTGCCTACCATCACCCGTCACAACCTTACCAGCTTGACGCCGCCCGCTATGAAATGGTGAGTCTTGGGGATGAGTCGGTGGCGCCATACGTGAAACCTGATGAGCAGGGCAAACCCATGTTTGAATTGCCCGGCAAGAGTGGCCGACCCCTGCCATACCTGGGTTACGCGCAGGGCGCTTACTTGGGGCAAATGGTTGAACTGATTCTGAAGCTTTGCAGCGCGCCCATCCACTTTGACCGCGTCTACGAAACTGACATGGCAGAAGGCCTGAAAGCCATGGCGCTGGAGGGGCATGGCATTGCCTTCTTACCGATGAGTGCCGTCCGCAAAGACCTGCGGGTGGGGCGACTGGTCAGTGCGGCGCCGCCAGAGCTGAAGGATTTGTCCATCAACATGGAGGTGCGTGCTTACCGGGAACGCCCAGCGCAGCGTGATGTCCTGCGGCCCGGCAATTCCGCAAGTGGACGCGCTACCAACCCCTTGACAAAGCACAACGCTCAGGCCTTGTGGGACTTCTTGGTGGCGCAAGGACGCGTTGTTTGATGCATGAGAGCGTCAGAGGCGGGCTTTGGCGCGCCGAGTTTTTGGGACAATGTGTTGCATGACCCAAACCCAAACCCTGACACTGACCCGCCCCGATGACTGGCACTTGCATGTGCGTGATGGCGCCGCACTCACCACCGTGGTGCCGCACACTGCGGCCCAATTTGGCCGCGCCATCATCATGCCGAATTTGCGGCCACCGGTGACCACCGCCGCACAGGCACTGGCGTACAAAGCGCGAATTCTTGCCGCTGTGCCAGAGGGCATGCAATTCGAGCCGCTGATGACGCTCTACCTCACGGACAACTTGCCTGCAGACGAGATTTTGCGTGTCAAAGAAGCCGGCGTTGTGGCAGTGAAGCTTTATCCTGCTGGCGCCACCACCAACAGTGACGCCGGTGTGACAGATCTGCGCAAGACCTACCAGACCCTGGAGGCCATGCAGCGTGCCGACATGCCGCTGCTGGTGCACGGTGAAGTCACTGCGCCAGAGGTTGACCTGTTCGACCGTGAAGCGGTTTTCATTGACACCCAGTTGATCCCGTTGCGCCGGGATTTTCCGGAGCTCAAGATTGTGTTTGAGCACATCACCACGCGTGACGCGGTGCAATACGTTCAGGAAGCAGACCGGTTTGTGGCTGCCACGCTGACGGCGCACCACCTGCTGTTCAATCGCAACGCGATATTTACCGGTGGCATTCGGCCGCATTATTACTGTCTGCCGGTGTTGAAGCGTGAAGTTCATCGACAGGCATTGCTTGGCGCGGCAACCTGCGGCAGTCCGAAATTTTTCCTGGGCACCGATAGCGCCCCGCACGCGGTACACCTCAAGGAACACGCCAGCGGCTGTGCCGGTTGTTACACCGCGCACGCCGCCATGGAACTGTACGCGCAGGCGTTTGACTCAGTGGGGGCGCTGGACCGGCTTGAAGCCTTTGCCAGCTTCCATGGCGCTGACTTTTACGGTTTGCCGCGTAATACGGACACCATCTCGTTGAAACGTGAGACCTGGACACCGCCAGAAAGCTTTGTGTTTGGCGACGCACTGCTCAAGCCCTTGGCTTGCGGAGATGCGCTCTCGTGGCGCCAAGTCTGAAGGCAGGGTCAGCAGTGCCTCAGCCCGGCCTTGACCCTTTGTCAGGCATTGATTGGCATGTGCCCTGGTTGTTGCCATGGCGTACGTTTGGAGAACCAACAGCGCAGCGAATCATCGCGGGCAGGCCGCAGTACGAGGTGCTCAATGAAGCGGTTCAAGTGTGTTTGTCGGGCGCGAACCCGGCCATCGTGCGCTTTGTTCCCCAGTCTGAATTGCCCGCGGGCGCGTCTTATGAAAGCCATATTTTTCACCATCACAACTGCCCCACCCGCGACGGGTTGCATGATTTTTTCAATGGCCTGGCGTGGCTGCACTTTCCCTTGGTCAAGCGGCGGCTGAACCAGTTGCATGTGGCACAAATGAACTGCACCGGTATTGCACCAGTGCGCGGCCCGGCCCGCGATGCCCTGACGCTGTTTGACGAAAACGCCGCCATGCTGCGCGCGCCAGATGAACTCTGGCACGCGTTGCAGGCGAAAGACTGGGCGCGGGTGTTTGGCGACCTGCGCGGGCACTGGGCGCAATCCTATCTGGTGTTGTTTGGGCACGCCTTGCTTGAAAAGCTGGTTTTTCCAAGAAAATCGATCACAGCCCACGTGTATCGGGCGTATCCAGCTACAGATTCTATAGCAGACATGGATGCCTGGGTGGCCGCCAGTCTGGACGCGGAGGTGCTGGCTGCCAAGCCGTTTGCACATCTGCCAGTGCTGGGCGTGCCGGGTTGGTGTGCCGCCAATGAAGTCGCGGCTTATTACGACGACCCCTTTGTCTTTCGCAAGTTGCACGTAGCGGGTTGACTTGAGCAACTGAGGCGGCGGCTGTGACCGGCCCGCAGGTGTTCGAACGCATCGCAAATAGCCACGCCACATGAGGAATTACGCGGCGCATGACTTGAATACGGCGGCTTCGCCACTACCATTCCCCCCTGTGAACGGCATATCCGTTTGATTGAGCTTGAAGGACATCATGAAACGTATTTTGTTATTTGTGTTGACCAATGTGATGGTGGTGGCGGTGCTGGGCATCGTCGCCAGTTTGCTGGGCGTGAACCGGTATCTGACCGCGAACGGGTTGAACCTGGGCGCGCTGCTGGGTTTTGCCCTGATCATGGGTTTTGGTGGCGCCATCATTTCACTGTTGATCAGCAAACCGATGGCCAAGTGGACGTCGGGTGTGCGCATCATCAACCAGCCCGCCAACGTGGATGAAGCTTGGATTGTGGAAACGGTGCGCAAGTTGTCCGAAAAAGCGGGCATCGGCATGCCGGAAGTCGGCATTTTTGAAGGCGCACCCAATGCCTTTGCCACGGGTGCGTTCAAGAATTCGGCTTTGGTGGCGGTCAGCACCGGCTTGTTGCAAGGCATGACGCACGAAGAAATTGAGGCTGTGATTGGCCATGAAATTGCCCACGTGGCCAATGGCGACATGGTCACCATGACGTTAATTCAGGGTGTGATGAACACCTTTGTGGTGTTCCTGAGCCGGGTCATCGGCTACGCAGTGGACAGTTTTTTGCGCAAAGGCGACAGCGCCAATTCAGGCCCCGGCATTGGTTATATGGTGACGACCATCGTGCTGGACATCGTGCTGGGCTTTGCGGCCGCTATTGTGGTGGCCTGGTTCAGCCGCCACCGTGAATTCCGGGCGGATGCAGGTGCAGCGCAATTGATGGGAAGGCGCCAGCCCATGATCAACGCGTTGGCGCGTCTGGGCGGCATGACACCTGGCGAATTGCCCAAGAGTGTGGCCGCGTTTGGCATCGCGGGGGGGATTGGGCAGCTGTTTTCGACGCACCCGCCGATTGAAGACCGCATTGCTGCTTTGCAAAACTTACAAGCCTGAAACGGCAGTGACACAAGGTCGATTGATCCTGTGAGCCTGGATGATCAACGTGGTCAACCCTAAGGGCACTGTGTTTTTAATGGCGGGCTCATTGGTGGCTTTTTTTTAAGCGGGCAGGGTGAATGAAGGCTGTGCTGGCGCTGACCTGGTGGCTATTGGTCGAATGACTAATTTTTTAGTATTTTCAGCCTGTAGTCCACATGGTACAAAGGTAGTTTGCTATGGAATCAATTATTTCTGTTGGCCAGAGCAACAGCCTCAGCCAGCTTGATACCATCCACACCCGCTGACAAAATGCCGCCAGCGTAACCGGCACCTTCACCACCCGGGTACAGGCCTTGGGTGTTGACACTCTGAAAATTCTCCCCACGCGGCATGCGTAACGGTGACGAGGTGCGGGTTTCCACCCCAGTTAACACGGCATCCGGCATGTCAAAGTCTTTGATCTTTTTGCCAAACGCAGGCAGTGCCTCGCGCATGGCGTCGATGGCATAGTGCGGCAGGGCCTGGTGCAAGTTACCGAGTTTCACGCCCGGCTGGTAGGACGGCAGCACGGACCCCAAGGTGCTTGATGCCTCGCCATGGATGAAGTCACCGACCAGTTGCCCTGGCGCCTGGTAATTGCTGCCGCCCAGCACATAGGCATTGGACTCCAGTTGCCGCTGCAGGTTGATGCCTGCCAGCGGGTGAACTACTGCAGGGTTGCTTGCTCTTAATGCAATAGCTTCTTGCGCATATTTAACGCCGGCCAGGGGCCCAAAAGCCTCTGTAAACGACGCATTCTCCTGTGGGTAGTCCACGGGTTCGATGCCCACCACCATGCCGGCGTTGGCATTGCGCTCGTTGCGTGAATACTGGCTCATGCCGTTGGTCACAACGCGACCCGGCTCCGAGGTGGCCGCCACCACCGTGCCACCTGGGCACATGCAAAAGCTGTACACCGCTCGGCCATTGCGGGCGTGGTGAACCAGTTTGTAGTCCGCCGCACCCAGACTGGGGTGGCCAGCGTGGCGGCCCCAGCGGGCACGGTCAATCACGCTTTGTGGGTGTTCAATGCGAAAACCCACAGAAAACGGTTTGGCATCCATGGTCACGCCACGCTCATGCAGCATGGCAAAGGTGTCGCGTGCGCTGTGGCCAAGTGCCAGCACCACCTGGTCTGTGCGCAATTCGTAGGTTTGTCCGGTGGATTGGTCCAGCACGCTCAGTCCGCGGACCCGGCGGCCATGTGAATCGTTTTCAATCTGCACGTCGGTCACACGCTGCTCAAAGCGAATCTCGCCACCCAATGCAATGATCTGCGCGCGCAGGTTTTCCACCACCTTGACCAACTTGAAGGTGCCAATGTGGGGGTGTGACTCGACCAAGATCTCGGGCGGCGCACCGGCCTTGACAAATTCCTCCATCACCTTGCGGCCCAAATAGCGCGGGTCCTTGATCTGGCTCCACAACTTGCCGTCCGAAAACGTGCCGGCGCCGCCTTCGCCAAACTGCACATTGCTTTCCGGGTTCAGCACATGTTTGCGCCACAGGCCCCAGGTGTCCTGGGTGCGCTCACGCACTTTTTTGCCACGCTCCAGCACAATCGGCTTGAAGCCCATTTGGGCCAGCAACAGTGCTGTAAAGATGCCACACGGGCCAAAACCGATCACGACCGGCGGCAAAGCCAGATCAACCGGGGCTTGCGCCACCAGCCGGTAGCTCATGTCGGGCGTTGGTTGAATATGCAGGTTGCCAGCGTGCCGCTGCAGTGCTGCCGCCTCAATAGCCGGTTGGGTGAGGGTGGCATCCACGATGTACACCACCCGCACCTTGGCCTGGCGGGCATCAAAACTGCGTTTGAAAATGTGCCACTTGGTTAATTCGGTGGCTGACACACCCAGGGTTTGCAGGATGAGTGCGTGCAGGTCGTCGGGGGTGTGGTCAAGCGCGAGCTTGAGTTCAGAGAGACGGATCATGGCAGGTGCGCGGTGGGCTTGTGTTTATCAAGCAGAGGCCGCTATTTTACCGGGCGCTCTCAACGCGGATGCCGCCACTCATCCCGGGAGCTGATCAGGTGGGCAGAAAACCTTCAACCGACAAATAGCGCTCACCGGTGTCGTAGTTAAAGCCCAGCACGGTGGCGCCAGCGGGCAGGTCAGGCAGCTTTTTCGCAATGGCAGCCAGGGTAGCGCCACTGGAAATACCGACCAGCATGCCTTCTTCAGTGGCACTGCGGCGGGCAAATTCACGGGCGGGTTCGGCATCCACCTGTATCACACCATCTAGCAAGGCGGTGTGCAGGTTTTTCGGGATAAATCCTGCGCCAATGCCCTGGATCGGGTGCGGGCCGGGCGGGCCACCAGATATCACCGGGGAGGCGGTGGGCTCCACCGCAAACACCTTGAGCTTGGGCCATTTGGCTTTTAACACCTGCGCCACGCCGGTGAGGTGGCCGCCGGTGCCGACACCGGTGATCAGCACGTCAATGCCATTGGGGAAGTCGGCCAGGATTTCCTGCGCGGTGGTGCGCACGTGCACTTCCACGTTGGCCGGATTCTCAAATTGTTGGGGCATCCAGCTGCCGGGTGTGGCGGCCACCAGCTCTTCGGCCCGCGCAATGGCGCCTTTCATGCCTTTTTCACGCGGCGTCAGTTCAAACGATGCGCCGTAGGCCAGCATCAGGCGGCGGCGCTCAATGCTCATGCTGTCGGGCATCACCAGCAGGAGTTTGTAGCCTTTCACGGCAGCCACCAGTGCCAGGCCAACACCGGTGTTGCCGGAGGTTGGCTCGATGATGGTGGCACCGGGCTGCAGCGCGCCGGATTGCTCAGCCGCTTCCACCATGGCCAATGCGATGCGGTCCTTGATCGAGCCACCGGGGTTGCTGCGCTCAGACTTGATCCAGACGTTGTGTCCTGCGCCAAACAAGCGGTTGATGCGCACATGGGGTGTGCGGCCAATGGTCAGCAAGATGTTGTCAACTTTCATGGGACTATCTCCTCAAATTGATTGAATAGGTATTCTGACCCAATTCATTCATTGTTTTTGGCGTAAGGATAGCAGCGCCGGCTCTAAGCCGGGTTCCGCCGCGATAATGCAGCTGTGAAGCCCGCCAGACTGTCGCTGGTGCAAGCCGCAAGGACGACGCTATATGCGTCGGGTGGAAACACCGCACTGGAGGAACGTCCGGACTGCACAGGGCAGCGTAGCAGCTAACGGCTGTCCACTGAAAGCCTGGCCTGCAAGGGTTGGGTATAAGGTGAGGATCAGAGCAACAGAGACGAGTCGGCGTAGGTACCCTGTTTCCGGTGTTCTATGCGTGCAGGCTGGTGATAAGCCAGCCCCCGGGCAACCGGGAGCGCATAGCCACCCATTACAGGCTCTGCCTGCAATGGGTAAAACGGGCAATCTCTACGCGCAGCAATACCAAGTAGGCACACGCAAAACGAGGCGGTTCGCCGCAGCGCCATGACCGGGGCCCCCGGAGTGTGCGGGTAGGTAGCACCGAGCCACTGGGTGACCAGTGGCCCAGATTAATGACAGTCACGCGTGAACAGGTCGCAAGACTTGTTGGCGTGCACAGAATCCGGCTTATCGGTGGGCTTCACACTTTTATCTGGTCACCACCAACGTGAGGTTGGCGGCCAGGCCTCAGCCTCGTGCCAGCAATGACTGGCCGAGCGCAAACACCGAGTTCGGCGCATTGCTGCGCACGGGCGCGGACACCGGCTTCTTGAACACGCCACGGTTTGGTGCCGGCTTTTGTTCAATCTTGACGCCCTTGGCAAGTTGCTCCAGCACCAGTGAGCGCAGGGTGACAGACTGCATGAAGTCAAACACCTTGGCGTTCATTGAGTCCCACAAGTCCTGAGCCATGTCTTGCGCGTCGGCAGCAACTTGTGAGCTGGCTTTAGGCGATGTTTCTTCTACCGCGCTGATGATGTCGGCAACCGTAATGGCCTCGGTGCGCTGCCCCAGCATATAACCGCCACCCGGTCCACGCGTGCTGCTGACCAAACCCTGCTGGCGCAGTTTGCTGAACATTTGTTCCAGATACGACAGCGAGATCTGCTGGCGCTCGGCAATGTCAGACAGCGGCACCGGCCCGAGTTTTTCGCGAAGGGCCACATCAATCATGGCGGTCACGGCAAAACGACCTTTTGTACTTAAACGCATATGAATTCCTCCTGTCAGTGTCAATAAATCAGACACAGCCTTAAATATAAAGTTCAAATAACTTCGCGTAAATTCGAATTAATGATAAATTTACTTCGATAAAACCGAATAAACTGTCATGGACTTGAGGCTGTCCCAATGAATTTCAAGCACCTTTATTATTTTTGGGTCACCGCCAAGGCCGGCGGGATCATGCGCGCTGGCGAGCAGCTGCACACCACGCCGCAAACTCTGTCGGGGCAAATCAAGCTGCTGGAGGACTGGCTCGGGCGCAAGTTGTTTCGCAAAAGCGGCCGCCAGCTGGAGCTCACCGAACATGGCCGCCTGGCGCTGGGATATGCCGACCAGATTTTCAGCCTGGGGCAAGACATGGAAACCGCCTTGCGGCAGGCCCGCGGCGTCCAGCGCAGGCTTGACTTTCGGGTGGGTGTGGCGGATTCGGTCAGCAAGTCGGTGGCGTATCGCCTATTGGAGCCCGCCTTCCTGATCGCGCAACCCATCAAATTGCTGGCCAGCGAAGGCAAGTTTGACGATTTGCTGGCGCAACTGGCACTGCATCGTCTGGATCTGGTGATCGCCGATGAACCGATGCCGAAACGGGTCAGTGTGAAAGCGTTCAGCCACCCCTTAGGGCGCAGTGCCATGAGTTTTTTTTCCGCGCCATGCTTGATGCCGCGCATCACTGGCAGCTTTCCGCGCTGTCTGGACGACGTGCCGATGCTGGTGCCGGGTGCCACCGTGTCTGTGCGCCAACAACTTGAAGGCTGGTTTGCGCAACACCAGATAGCCCCGGTGGTGGTGGGCGAATTCGATGATGCCGCCCTGATGAAAGCTTTTGGCCGTGAAGGCCAGGGCGTTTTCATGGCGCCCAGTGTCTTGGAAGCCGAAACCTGCAGCCAGTTTGGTGTGGTGGTGGTGGGCCAAACTGCGGAATTGGTGGAAGAGTTTTATGCGGTGTCGGTTGAGCGGCGCATCAGCCACCCGTGTGTGCTGGCCATCACGGACGCGGCGCGCGGCCAGTTGTTCAGTGTTTGAATCCAATCACAGAATGACATTCGCGAGTTAATTGCCCACGGATAATCTGCCTCATGCCCTTGCGAGAAATATCCCACCCAGCCATTGACGTGGACTTGCGTTACGCAACGCCAGACAACTTCACCGGTCAAACCATTTATGACCATGCGGTGGCTTACCTGCATCAGGATGCACTGGCGGCGCTGGTGCAGGCTGCCAAACTGGCGACAGCCCAGGGGCTGCGTTTGCGCGTGCTGGATGCCTATCGACCAGCTGCCGCGCAATGGCGCCTTTGGGCGGCGCTGCCTGATCCACGTTTTGTGGCCGACCCGCGCACCGGATCGATGCACACACGCGGCGTGGCGGTGGACCTGACGCTGTGTGACGCCGAGGGTGTGCCACTTGACATGGGCACCGCGTTTGATGAAATGACCGAGCAGTCGTTTCATGGCTGTGTGGACATCCCGCTGCTCGCCCAGCGCAACCGCCGTCAGTTGCAGGACTTGATGCGCCTAGCCGGTTGGACCCACCACCCTTATGAGTGGTGGCACTACAACCTGGCGGACCCCACCCGTTATCCGCCGCTCAGCGACGGTGCCGAGGGCAGTTATTTGATGGACTGAGTTGGGTGACGCGACCAGCCGGCCTCAAAACCGCTCACCTTCCTGCAGGTAGCGCCACTGGCCTTCTGGCAAATTGGACAAGGCCACTCGGCCGACGCGCTGGCGTTTCATACTTTTGATTTGCAGGCCGACGCGTTCACACAAATAAGCAATCAACCCCGGGTGTGCGCCCTTAAAGGCAAAACGCAGGCGGGTGGAGGTGTCAGACGTGCTGTTGATGCTGACTTTCACCGGTGGCAGCGGGTGGCCGTCCGAGCTCAGGCCCGCGTTGAGTCGTTGCAGCAGCTCAGGTGCCACCTCGCTCGCCACCTCCACCACCAGTTCATGCTCCATCACTGCGGCATCTTCGGTCAGTTTGCGCAAAATGCGCCAGTCTTGGGTGAACACCACCAGCCCGGTGGCTGCTAGTTCCAACGGCACGCAGGCGGTGAGTTTTGCAAAGTGGTGTTTCAGCAGGCGCATACCGGAGGGGTCTTGGGTCCAGTGGCTGGCTGGCAACAGCAACTGGTGCGCGGGTTTGACGCGTTTGCCGGCCTCGCCCGGTGTCGCCATGGTCTCAAAGCCAGCCGGTTTGTGCAGCAGCAGTGTCACGTCGGTGACTTCCATCAGGCTGGCGTGCGGGTCCACCGTGACGGTTTGGTCAAGCACCCGGGCCATCGGCTCTTCGACCAATTTGCCGTTCACGCTGACCCAACCCCCCTCGATGTATTGCTCAGCCTCACGACGCGAACAGTGCATCAGCTGCGCCACATGTTTGGACAGACGCTCGCCGGTTGACGCGGATGTCTTGGCAGGTGGCTTGGCAGGTGGCTTGGCAGGTGGCTTGGCAGGTGGGGCGGATTTTTGAGGTTTGATCATTGCTGGCAATGGTAACCACTGGCGGCATGGCAACACGAGATGGACGGGCGGTGCGCCGGGTAAATGGCAGTGACTACCAACTCAGCGGGTCCAGCCGGTAGAACTGGCAAAGCTCATGGTAGAGCTGCGGGTGTGCGTCCGCCATGGGGCCGGGCTGTTCAAAAAACACCTCCGAGATCACTGCAAAAAATTCGCCGGGGTTGGTGGCGCCATAGTCGCTGAACAGTGACGCCTCGCCTCGCGCCGCCTGGGCTTGCAGGTTTGAAAACTCGGCGTCGAGCACCTTGGCCCAACGCTGGTAGTGGGCGCGCCTGGCCAGCATCGGTGCGCCGTTGGCGCTGCCGGTTTCCTGATCTAGCTGGTGGGCGAACTCATGAATGGCGACGTTTTGCCCGTCGTCCACCACGGCCGCGCCCGCCAGGGTGTCCTGCCACGACAGAATGACTTGCCCCTCGGACCACGACTCACCGGCCAACACGTGGCGTGCCTGGTGCGTCAGGCCAATCGGGTCGATCTGCTCGCGCTCCACCACAAAACTGTCAGGGTAGACCAGGATCTGGCGCAGCCCAGGGTAATAGTGGCTCGGACGATTGAGGATCAGCAGGCAGGCGTGCGCGGCAATTGTCACCCGCACCTCATCGGTGATTGGCTGGCCGTTGCAGCCAATGAAGCTCTTTTCTGCCAGAAACACCTGGATGTGTTGCTTGAGCTGCAGTTGCAGGTTGGCCGGCAACAGGCGCACGTATGGCACGCGCTGTTTCAACACCTCGCGCCAAGCGGCAGGAAAAGGTTTGGCCCGCAACGCTTTGCGTTTGCGCTCGGTCAGCCAGGGCGCACCCAGAAACCACAGCACCAGCAGTAGGCCCAGGCAGGCAACGATCAAGACCGGCATGGTAAAGCTTCCAAAATGGTTTCAAGAGCTTGGCAGATGGTCACGCAGGGCGTGCTTTTCAAGGGTGTCGCCAACCCATGAGGTGTCCTGTCTTGCCTTGGAATTGGAACCAAATTTACTTGGAGACCCTATTTCATAGTATCTATTGCTATATTAAATATAGCAAAAAGTGATTGCATCAGGCGTTTTTTACGTGGGCCTAGAAGCACCATCCGCCCCACCGGCTGGTGCTTGAGCTGCAGGTACAGCAGCATGCACTGCCACGCAGGAGGGCACGGGAATAAGCAAAGTGTTCGGTGGCGTACAGTCAGTCGGGTTGGGGGCCTCTACATTGGGTGATCACCAAAGCCTAAGAGCCAACCTATGCCCAACTCCCCACCCTCAGGCCACGTGGACAACCACGACCTCGAACGAGAAGCTGCCCGCCAGCACTACTTTGGGCTAAGAGACAAATTGGTCAGTTTGAGATCGGCCTCGATATCCGACCTGGCGGCCATTGACGCAGTTGTTCGGGAACTGGAGCAAGCACAACTGGCATCCAAGGCCACCTTTGGACTGTATGGAAACAATCCTGTTGACGATGATCTCTAGTTTGTGGGTGATCGGGCTGGCAAGTCGTCGTCTCATCGCTTTGTCAAGTCTCTGCCAGACACAGAAATCTGGTGTGCCATGGCGTTTTACGCCAACTTGCGTCCATGTGTTCAGGCAACATTGCGAAGGTCACTGCGCCAAGTGAATGGATGTGCGGTCATCCCACCATCGATTC
>Ga0105046_10010703_pt1 | contig 14268 bp, 11 predicted proteins | sample MAT03_FD_78385 | JGI IMG/M metagenome (GOLD analysis project Ga0105046, IMG submission 78385) | Freshwater microbial communities from Lake Fryxell liftoff mats and glacier meltwater in Antarctica - MAT-03 (megahit assembly) | ecosystem: Environmental > Aquatic > Freshwater > Ice > Liftoff... | reverse complement strand
GTCATTGCGGCGGTGCTGGGCACCACGTATCTCGGCAACGCGTTCCAGGCGTCGAACAGCGTCTCGAACGTGTTGTTCGAGTTGTTGGCGGCGGGCGCGCTGTCAGCGGTGCTCGTGCCGACCTTCATCGGCTTCGTCGACCGTGGCGATCGGGCGGGGGCCGAGGCGTTGAGCGGCTCGTTGCTCGGGGTGGCGCTCGCCGCCATGGCGGTTGTCAGCGTGGTCGGCGTGCTGACCGCGCCATGGATCGCCCGTCTGATCGTGACAGCCGTTCCGGACGAGCGGGTCGCCGCCGAGCAGCAGGACCTGGTCACCTTCCTGCTCCGATGGTTCGTTCCCCAGGTGATGCTCTACGCGGTCGGGGCCGTCACGACGGCCGTGTTGCACTCCCGCCGGCGATTCGTGGCCGCGGCGGTGGCGCCCATCGGCAACACGGTGGTCATGGTCGGGTTCCTGGCCGCGTTCGCCTGGTCCGCCGGACCGAACCCGGGGCTGCAGCTGGCGTCGGTCGACCGTTGGTTGCTGGCCATGGCCGGCACCCTCGGCGTCGTGGCATTCGTGGCCATTCCCTACGTGGCGCTGGCCAGAACCGGATTCCGGCTCCGACCGCGAATGGGTTGGGGTCACCAGGCCGTTCGCCACCTGGTGGGCCTCTCGGGCTGGGCGACCCTTCAGTACGCCGGTTTTGCCTCCCTCAACGGCGCGGCGATCCTGGCCGGTGGCTCCGTCCCGGGTGGCGTCGTGGCCTTCGGCGTGGGCTGGTTCTTCTTCCTGGCCCCGTTCGGTGTCGTTGGACAACCGATCGCCACGGCCGTGCTCCCCGAGTTGGTCGAAGCGCTCCGACACAACGACCATGCGAAGTTCGCCCAACGGGTGCGATGGGCGGCTGATCGCATCACCGTGCTGCTGGCGCCGATCACGGCGCTGGCCTGCGGACTTGCCGTGCCTGCCATGTCGGTGGCGGCTTTCGGCCAGGCCTCCGGCGACGCCGGCGTCTCGGTGCTGGCCGCGGCATTGGGCTCGTTGTGCGTCGGCCTGGTCCCGTACGCACTGTTCCATCTGTACGCCCGGGCATGGTTCGCGCTGGACGACAGTCGCACCCCGGCGGTGGTCGGGGCGGTCGGTGCCATCGTCGGGGTTGTCGGGATGGCGGTCGCCCCCATCGTGGCCGACGGTGCCGGCACCGTGGTCGTGCTCGGTCTGGCGCACACCGCTGCGTTCGTCGTCGGTGCCGCGGTGCTCGCCGCGCGACTTCGGCGTCGGGTGGCGTTCGCCATCCTGCCGACCGGGCTCTGGAGAACCGCCGCGGTGACGGCGATCGTGGCGACCCTGGCCTGGGTCGGCGCCCGGGCATGGAACCCGGGGGACCGCGTCGCATCTCTGGCCGCCGTGCTGGTGCTCGGTGTGCTGGCTGCGGGGACCCACCTCGGTGTGTCCCAGCTGGTCGGAGTGGGCGTCCTGGGTCAGATCCGTCGGAGAGGTGAGCTGACATGACAGCCTTCGCCACCATGCTTCGGTCCATTCGGCTCGTCCCAGTGCTCCTCGTCGTGCTCGTGCAGCTGGCGGTCTCCGTCCCGGCCGCGTCGGCCGGGACGCCGCCACTGGGTCGAGCGGATCGGGTGCTGGTGATCTCGCTCCCGACGTTGACCTGGGTGGACGTGGCTTCGGGCCGGATGCCCGCCTTGGACCGGTTGTTGAGACGTTCGGCCATCGGGAACCTGTCGGTCCGGTCGGTGGAACGCCAGACCTCGGGCGCAGACTCGTACCTGACCGTTGGCGCCGGGACCCGTGCAGTGGGAGGTCGGTCGGCCGGCCTGGCGTTCACTGCGGGGCTGGCAGTGTCGTCCAGTCTTGATTCACATGGGGACCCGGTGCTGCCACCGCCGATGGCATTCGAGAGCGAGGGCGTCGAGGGAGCGGTTCCTCCGCCACCGATCACGGGCGGCGCCGCTCCCCGGGCGCAGGTCGGCCAGCCGACTCCGGCCACAGATGAGTTCGTGCGGCGGACCGGGGTGCGTCCGCCAGCTGGGGAGATCTTCGATCTGGGCGTGGTCCAGGCCAGCCGGATCAACTCCGACCTGCGGTACGGGGCAGAGGTGGGTGCGCTGGGTCAGGCGCTCCGGGACGCCGAGTGGTCGCGCTCGGTGGTGGCGAACGGTGACCTGCCTGCTGCCGGGGCGACGGAGTACCGGCGAGAGGCGGTCGCGTCGCTCATGGATGTGCGGGGGATCGTCCCCGCCGGCGCAGTCGGGCAGGATCTGCTGGAAGCGGATCCGTCGAGTCCGTTCGGGGTGCGTCTCGATTTGGCGCGTGTCGAGGCGTCGATGGTTTCATCGTTTCCTGGCCGGAGCGTGATGCTGGTGGAGGCCTCGGATCTGGTTCGGCTGGAGCGTTCGGCCCCGTTGCTGGCCGTAGCCCAGTTCGAACGGGCACAGGAGGGCGTGCTGGATCGTACCAACCGATTGGTGGAGCTGGCTCTTGACCGGGTGGACCTGGCCCGCGACGCGGTGGTCGTGATCACTCCCTGGTCGGTGGGGGAGTCCAACGCCGTCGGGGTCATCGGCGTTGCGGGACCAGGGGTCGAGCCCGGCCTGATCTCGTCGGGGACCACTCGGCGTGCCGGATTCGCCCAGACAGTCGACGTTGCACCCACCATCCTCTCCTTGGCGGGAGTTGCCGTACCGTCGTCCATGGAGGGCACGCCCATGGAGCGGGCGAGTGCCGGCGGCTCCTATGGCCAGCGACGCGCCATGTTGATCAGCACCGGCGCCGCCGCGACCTTCCGAGACGACCAGGTCGGGTTGGCGACCGTGGTGTTCGTGTTCGGTCAGCTGGTGCTGTGGTTCCTGACCTGGCTCTCGTGGCGACGGGGTGGATCGGCCTGGTCGACGGTGACCCAGGTCAGCGCGTTGTCGTTGCTGTCGTTTCTTCCAGTCACGTACCTGGCCGGTCGCTACCCGTTTCACGAAGCCGGCGCCGGCTGGTTCTGGCTCTTCCTGGCCGTTGGATCAGTGGCCATGGGCTCGGTCATCCACGTGTTGGGACGACGGGACCTCACCCTGCCGGTCGAGATCGTGTCGGGTGTGATGCTCGGCCTGTTGAGCATCGACATCCTGGTGGGCGGCCCGCTGCAGCTGAACACCGTGTTCGGGTACACACCGACCGTGGCGGGCCGATTCGACGGCATCGGCAATCTGGCGTTCGGAATGCTCGCCGCGTCGGGCATAACGCTGGCGGCATTGTTGTCGGCGCGGATCGGTGGGCGACGGGGCGTCTGGGTGGGCATGGGGATCCTGGCCTGGTGTGTGGTCCTCGACGGCTTCCCCAGTCTGGGTGCCGACGTGGGCGGCGCATTGACCCTGGTCCCGTCCGTTTCGATCACCGCCATGATGCTCCTCGGTCGGAAGATCCGTTGGCGGGCGGTCCTGCTCACCGGGGTCGCCGCGCTCGTCGTGGTGATCGGATTCGGACTGTTCGACATGGGCCGTTCGGTCGAGGATCGAACCCACCTGGGCCGATTGTTCGCGCGGATCGGCGACGATGGCGTGGTCGCGTTCGGCAACGTGGTGGCCAGGAAGCTCGACGCCAATCTCTCGGTCCTGACGTCCTCGGTCTGGTCGCTCGCTGTTCCTGTGGTCTTCTCCTTCGTGGCGTGGGTGTTCTGGAGGGCGCCGTGGCGGCTCCGGGCGTTGCAGGAGGCCGTGCCGGAGCAGCGGGCGGCCATCTCCGGACTGCTCGTCGCCATGGTGCTCGGGTTCGCCTTGAACGACAGCGGTATCGCCGTTCCTGGGGTGATCATCGGGGTGGTCAACGCGTCGCTCGTCGTGCTGGTCTCCCGGCTCGATCAGTTCGGTCTCACCGATGGGCATCCGACCATCGGACTCGAGCGCGGCCACGGCAGGGTCACCGGGTTGGTGCCGGCCTCAGGTCAGTCGGGCTGATCACACGATGGCCGCAGGAACATCCGGCCAGGAGGTTGCCAGTTGCCGACGGCCCGGTAGCCCAGCGCCTCCAATGCGTCGTCGACCCTGGGGAGCGCGCCGAACCGCTGGTCCGAGCGGATCACCACCGCACAGACGATGGGATCGGCGGCCGCCACTGCGAGGGTGTCGGTCGTGATCCGGCCCTGTTGGATCCGCAACATGGAAGTGTCCACCAGGTCATCGGTGGTGCGTCGTCCGGCCCGCCAGACCAGCCCGGGATCATCGGACAGCGCCCACGTTCCGGCGGGCATCGCCTCGAGCAGCGACACGATGCGTGCGTCCTCGGCGCCGTAGGGGCCGGGGGCAAGGAAGTCCCAGAGTTGGAGCCCGACGAGCGCCAGCGTCGATGCGGCGAGACCAACGCCGATCCGACGCGCCAGGCCGGGCGAATTGACCGAGCTGGCCACCGGGCCGAGTGCCACGCCGAGCCATACGGCGACGGGAGGGATGATGGCCGAGACATGGGGCCGGAACATCGGCGTGACGGCCACGATCAGCCACGTGATCGTGGCGAGGATCCATGAGTTCACGAGCAACCGATCGCCGGGAGCACGGGGCGCTCGATCGCCGGTGTGTGGAAGGGCCGAACCGAGCTCCACGCTCGGTCTTCCGGTGGGGCTCGACGTCAGTGGTGCGCCCGTCGGTCGCCGGTTGGCCAGCACGATTCCGACGATCGAAAGTGCCAGCAGCCACCAGATGACCAGGTCCCGGTCCCACAGCGTCGACACGATCTTGCGTGCGTTGGCCAGCGGCGTGCGCTCCATTCCGGCGGGGGACTTGTAGGTCACGGACTGGTCCCAGACGTCCGCCAGCCCGAAGGGCACGGCCACCACCAGCCACACAGCAATGGCCGAGCCCATGGCCAGGGCGCCGTCCCCGATCATGCGTGGGATCGTCCGCCCGTGCCCCGAATTCGAATCCGCGAGTGAACCCAACCGTGACCGAAGGGCGTTGATGAGCGGGACGACGAGTACCAGCGCGACGGGGACGGCCATGGGGAGTTCGATGGCCTTGGTGGACAGACACGCACCGAGCGCCACCCCGGCGCCCAGTGCGGTGGCGGCGCGCGGTCGATCTCGATGAGCCAGCGAGAATCCGATGGCGATCAGTCCGAATGCCAGCGCAGGGCCGTCCGCAGCCACCGGAGCGGTGACCCAGCCGATCGAGCCGGAGATGGCGATGATGCCGCCGGCGATGAGGCCGGCCTGCCGCCCGGCCAGTCGGTCTGCGACCCATGCCGCCGCGGCAATGAGGATCAGGCCGGCGATCACGTTCATGATGCGAGGGCCATTCGACGATCGGAATCCGATCAGATCGCCCAGCCAGACCAGCGGCAAGAAGAGCGGTCCCTGACTGGAGAAGACGTCGCGGAACGGAACGCCACCGTGGCGCATGGCGATAGCCGACGCGCCGAAGACCCCATCGTCGAAGGTGAGGTGGCGGCCGGACAACGCGGCGGGGAGCCTGACGGCCAGGCCGAGCATGGCCAGGACCGCGAGGTCGACTCCTCGGAGCCTGCGGTCCGGACGGATCGGACTCGCCTCGTCCCGGAGGCCGGCGGGTGGGTCGGGTGTGCCCGGGACGTGATCAGCCATGTCGAACCCCGGCGATCGTACCGGCCGAGGGCCGAAGGTGTCCGGTCCCGCCAGAAGCAGGCGCTACCCTCATTCGAACCCCAGGAGGTCACGTGCCCAAGCACATCTTCGTCACCGGTGGTGTCGCCAGTTCGCTCGGGAAGGGTCTCACCGCCAGCTCCCTGGGCCGGCTGCTCCGCTCCCGAGGGGTGCGGGTGACCATGCAGAAGCTGGACCCGTACATCAACGACGACCCTGTGACCATGAATCCGTTCGAACACGGTGAGGTCTTCGTGACCGACGATGGCGGCGAGACCGATCTCGACCTCGGTCACTACGAGCGGTTCGTCGACTGCAAGCTGACCCGGGACTCCAACGCAACGACCGGCTCGATCTATCAGGCGGTTCTGGCCGCCGAGCGACGTGGCGACTACCTCGGCAAAACCGTCCAGGTCATCCCGCACATCACCGACGAGATCAAACGCCGGATCTCCCGGCTCGTGACCGACGAGGTCGACGTGGTGATCACCGAAGTGGGTGGCACCGTGGGCGACATCGAGATCCTCCCGTTCCTCGAAGCGATCAGGCAGTTCCGCCTCGACGTTGGGCGGGAGAACGTCTGTTACGTCCATGTGACCCTGGTGCCGTTCATCGGGCCGTCGGGCGAGCAGAAGACCAAGCCCACGCAGCACTCGGTGACCGAACTTCGCAGCCGAGGCATCCAACCCGACGTCATCGTGTGTCGATCCGAGTCCCCGATCAGCCAGGACCTGAAGCGGAAGATCTCGGGTCTGTGCGATGTTCCGCCGAACGCGGTGGTGAACGCGGCGGATGCGGACAGCCTGTACGACATCCCGTTGGTCATGCACGACGAGGGTCTGGACAACTTCGTCTGCGAGGTGCTGCGCCTCGAGACCGCTGAGCCGGATCTCACCGAGTGGCAGGATCTGGTTCGACGGGTGAACGAGGCCACGTTCCCGGTGCGGATCGGGATCATCGGCAAGTACGTGGCGTTGCCGGATGCCTACCTGTCCGTCGTGGAATCCCTCCACCACGCCGGCGCCCATCACGGCGCCGACATACAGCTCGAGTGGATCCAGGCCGAAGATGTCGAGGGGCTCCTGGCCGCCGGGCGCCTGGCGGATCTGGATGGCATCGTGATTCCCGGAGGGTTCGGCATTCGTGGTGTCGAGGGGAAGATCGCCGCCGCGTCCTACGCCCGTATCCACGAACTGCCGTGTCTGGGCATCTGCCTTGGCATGCAGGTCATGACCATCGAGTTCGCCCGCAACGTGCTCGGTCTGGAGCGGGCGCACTCCTCGGAGTTCGATCCGCAGACTCCCCATGCCGTGATCGACATCATGGACACACAGCGAGGGGTGACCGACAAGGGCGGGACCATGCGCCTCGGGGCGTACATCGCGCAGTTGGAGCCCGGGTCACAGGTCGCCCGGATGTACGGGACCACGGTGATCTCCGAACGCCACCGCCACCGGTACGAGTTCAACCCTGCCTACCGGAGCCGATTCGCCGATTCCGGCTTCCGGTGCAGCGGCACCTCGCCCGACGGGCGGCTCGTGGAGTTCATCGAGCTCGACGACCATCCGTTCTGGGTGGCGACCCAGGCCCATCCCGAGTTCAAGAGTCGCCCGACCAACCCGGCGCCGCTGTTCCGTGAGTTGGTCCGCGCCGCGAAGGATCGAGCCGAGGGGCGCAATCCGCATCTCATCGATCTGGATCCCCTTGGCCACGGGGCCTCGGCAACGGACCAGGAGACGAATGCCCCAGCACTTCCGATTCGTTGAGGAGACGTTGGTTCACCAGGGCCATGTCGTGGGTTTCTTCAGATCCACGTTCGAGACGCCGGACGGGGATCTGATGGTGCGGGACGTGATCCGCCACCCGGGGGCGGTGACGATCGTGCCGCTCCACGACGACGGCTCGGTCACCTTGGTGCGCCAGTTCCGAGCCCCACTGTCGACAGACCTGCTGGAGGCGCCAGCGGGCAAGATCGATCCCGGAGAGGATGACCTTGCCGCTGTGGCCCATCGTGAGCTGACCGAGGAGACCGGTCTGCGGGCTGGCCGACTCGACCTGCTGACATCCATGGCGCAGTCGCCGGGCTTCAGTGACGAGCGGAACCACATCTACCTGGCCCGGGACCTCACTCAGGGTCCTCGAGAACTCGACGGCCCCGAGGAGCGGCACATGTCGCTGGTGAGGTGTCCGTTGAGCAGCGTGCCCGCCATGATCGCCTCCGGCGAGATGGTCGACGGCAAGTCCATGATCGGCCTCCTCCTGGCGCTGCGTCTCGTCGATCAGTGATGAGCGGAGCTGGCGGGGCAACGCCCGTTGGGGTCGTGCTGGATGGCGACGTCGAGGAGTTCCTGGTGGCGATGGTGTCCGAGTTCGGGCGCCGTCCCAGCACGGTCGAGGCCTACGAGCGCGACCTGGCGAAGTACCTGATGACCTTGTCATCGGTCGGGCGGACGCCTCGCACTGCGTCGGCCACCGATGTCCGTGATCATCTGGCAAGGCTGCGCTCGGCCGGTCGCTCGGATGCAACCGTTGCCAGAGCGGCCTCGGCGATCCGGATGCTGCACCGGCATCTGGCCACCGAAGGGGTGACCCCGGTCGATGCCGCCGCGCCGGTTGAACCGCCCCGTCGCGGGCGGGGGCTGCCCAAGGCGATCAGTGAGGGCGAAGTGGCCACGTTGCTCGGCTCGGTGACGGGGGATCGGCCGGGAGACCTCCGGGATCGAGCGATGTTGGAACTGCTCTACGGCACGGGCATCCGGATCTCGGAACTGGTCGGTCTGGACCTGGTGGACCTGGATCTGGATCATCGGATCGCTCGGGTGTTCGGCAAGGGGGCCAAGGAGCGGATCGTGCCGATCGGTACCCTGGCGGCCGACGCGCTGGCCGACTGGTTGTCCACGGGCCGTTCGGCCGTGTCGATCACCGGGCCGGGTTCGCACTCGGCAGGTGCGGCCGTCTTTTTGAATCAACGCGGTGGCCGCCTCACCCGACAGGGAGCGTGGGGGATCCTCAAATCGCGGGCTACGGCGGTGGGACTCTCGGATCGGGTTCACCCGCACGTCCTGCGGCACAGTTGCGCCACTCACATGTTGGACCGAGGGGCCGATCTGCGGGTGGTGCAGGAGTTGCTCGGTCACGCGTCGATCTCCACGACGCAGACCTACACGCTGGTGGCCAACGAGCGGGTGGTGGAGGCCTTCCGGGCTGCCCATCCTCGGGCCATGATCGGTCGAGCATGAGTTCGGCCTTCCGCCCCGTGCACTGGGTGGCACGATTCGTCCGGTCGGTCCGACCGGGGTATCCGTCGGTGGTGGATCGCGCCTGGGCGGACGGGTTCCTGACCGATTCGGAACGCAAGCTCTTCTCGAAGATGTCGTCGGCCGACCAACGCCATGCCATCTGGGTGGCCCGGTCGGCCTCACCGAACCTCGACTCGATGGACCTCGAGCCGACGCTGAGCGTCGCCGCCCACGCCGCGGCGCTCCTCCATGACGTCGGCAAGACCGCCGCCGCTCTGGGGACCTACGGCAGGATCGTGGCCACGTTGTCCGGCGCCGTCGGCGGACGGGACACCGCCGAGTTGTGGGCCCAGACCAGCGGCATCACACGGCGGGTCGGTCTGTATCTGCAGTACCCGAAGTTGGGCGCCGACATGCTGAAACTGGCCGGATCCCACCCGTGGGTGGTGGCCTGGTCACGGGAGCACCACGAGGGCGCCGACGCCTGGAGCCTTCCGCCCGAGGTCGCTCGCATCCTGGTGGTGGCCGATCGCTGACCGTGCTGCTGAGCTGAACTCCCGCCCGAACGCTGCATGATCGAACTACCAGCGAACCCTCAGTAAAGTTGCCGGGTGTCCACTCGTGCCGAGATTGACGAACGGGTTGCGAAAGTGGGCCGGTGGCGGCACCGAATCGACGTCGGATCCGGTGTCGTGACCCCTGGGGTCGAGAACAACGTCGACGAGTTGACGCGCCTCATGATTCCTCAGGACCTGGTCGGCAAACGGGTGTTGGATATCGGATGTTCAGATGGCTTCTATTCGTTCACCGCCGAGGAGCGCGGAGCAACCTCTGTCTTGGCCATCGATGACGAGAGTTCGACCCTGACGTCGTCGAATGGATTCAGGGCCGCAGCGTCACTCCGCAACTCGACCGCTCGCTATGAGGCGCGCGATGTCGAGAACCTCGAGCGGGAGCGGGATGGCGCGTTCGATCTGGTGCTGTTCATCAACGTGCTTTACCACCTTCCGAACCCGCAACGTGCGCTGGAGCGGATCGCTTCGGTCACTGATCCGGGTGGACTACTCGTTCTGAAGACCTACTTCCAGACTGATTTTCGCTGCTGGTTCCGTGGTCGCTGCATACAGTTCGACTTCGATCGTCGGCCCAAGTGGTGGTACTTCCCGTCGCAGGAATTGGGTGGCGACCCGACCAACTGGTGGGGACCCAGTCGTTCGGGCCTGTCGGGCCTCCTGGCAGCAACCGGATGGACCGATATCCGGACAGTTGCCTCGAAGGGCGACCGTATCTATCTCCATGCAACCAGAGCCTGACCTCGTCAGCGAGCAGTGAGGCCGATGGCTGACCGTGCCCGTTCCAGGGTCACCATCGCGCGTCCGCTCGCCTGCACGGCACCGTCGGCCAGCACAGCTTCGATGGCGCCGGGGTCGAGGGCCAAGGCCTCGTAGCGTTCGCGGATCGGTCGGAGGAGCTCGATGACCGCTTCGGCACATGCCGCCTTGAGCGGGCCGTACTGCTGGTGGTCGCCGGCGACGTCCTCTGGCGCCCGGCCTGTCGCAGCCGCGAGGATCGAAATCAGGTTGCTCACGCCGGGTTTGGCCTCCCGATCGAACCTGACGTCGCCGTCGGAGTCGGTGACCGCTCGTTTGAACTTTTTGTCGATGACCTCGGGGGGATCGAGGACGTAGACGATTCCTTGCGGGGAGTCGATCGACTTGGACATCTTCGAGGTCGGGATCTGAAGGTCCATGATCCGTGCGCCGGCCGCCGGGATCGAGTGCGCCGGGACCACGAAGGTGTCGCCGTAGCGGCTGTTGAACCGCTCGGCCAGGTTTCTGGCCAGCTCGACGTGCTGACGCTGGTCGTCACCGACCGGCACCTTCTCGGTGTCGTACAGCAGGATGTCGGCGGCCATCAGCGCCGGGTAGGTGAACAGCGCCGCCGGGATGGAGTCGGCTCGGTCGCGTTTGTCCTTGAACTGTGTCATCCGGGACAGCTCTCCGTAACTGGCCGTCACCTCCATCAACCAGCCGAGCTCACTGTGCGCCGGAACGTGGCTCTGGACGAACAGCAGGCATCGGGACGGATCGAGCCCGGCGGCGACAGAGAGCCGGGCCAGTTCCAGCGTGCGACGACGCAGCTCAGCGGGTTCGGTCACGCTGGTCAGGGCGTGGAGATCAACTATGCAGAACACCGAGTCGTCGGTCTCGAGGTCCTGAACCCAGTTGACCACCGCCCCGAGGAGGTTCCCGAGATGGAGATCCCCGGACGGTTGGATGCCGGAGAAGACGCAGGCCATGAGCAGAAGGTAACGGCCGGACCCACCTCGAACGCGAATCACACACATGTCATTCAGCGCTGCGGCGGTGCTACCGTCTTGGCCTGTGAGTGTCGCCGTCACCACCCCTGTGTTCGAGGGGCCGCTGGATCTGCTGTTGCACCTCATCTTGCGCGAGCAGGTGGAGTTGTACGACGTTTCGCTGGTCTCGATCGTCGACGCCTATCTGGTCGAGCTGGCCAAACTGGAACACCTCGACCTGGAGCTCACCACCGAGTTCCTCCTGATCGCCGCCACCCTGGTGGAGATGAAGGCCCGTCGTCTGCTCCCAGATGCCGACGAGGTCGACCTCGATGAGGAGCTCGCCCTGTGGGAGGAGCGGGACGCATTGCTGGCCCGTCTGTTGGAATGCAAGACGTTCAAGGACGCCGCTCGGGTGCTCGAACGGCTGCACGCGGTAGCCGCACACCGGGTCCCTCGTTGCGTGGGCCCCGACGAGCGGTTCGTCGATCTGACCCCGGACGCCCTCGAAGGGGTCACTCCCGAGCAGCTGCGCCGGGCGTTCATTCGCGCCACGGCACCGCGTCCCGAGCCGCGGGTGGACCTGTTCCATGTCGGCGTCGTCCGTGCGTCGGTCATGGACGCTGTGACCGAACTCGTGGCCGAGCTGCCCGGAATGGGTCGGATCACCTTCCGTGAGCTGACCGCCGCACATGTCGAGCGCCTCGAGATCGTCGTTCGGTTCCTGGCACTGCTGGAGCTGGTGAAACAAGGCCTGGTGGACGTGGTGCAGGTGGACAACTTCGGCGACATCGTGATCGAGTGGACCGGTGGTCGGACGGACCGGCCTGCGTTGGAACTGGTGGACAGCTATGACGGATGACGAACTGGCCGGTGTGACCGAGCGCCGTCCGGGCGATTCCGGCGTCGGTGCCGAGACCGAGGATGGGCGTGCGCCGTCGAACGGGTCGGAGACATCCGAGGGACTGCGGCGCCACGCCCGTGCCGCCCTCGAGGCGATCGTCCTGGTGACCGACGAACCAGCCGATCCACGTCTGTTGGCTCAGCTCCTCGAGATCTCGGTCGACCTGGTCACCGAGCTGTGCCAGGAATTGGCCGACGAATACGACGTGACCGGTCGCGGTTTCGAACTGGTCATGGTGGCGGGAGGATGGCGTTTCCAGACCCGCGCCGAGCTGTCGCCCTATGTCGAACGGTTCGTGCTGGCGGGTCAGTCAGCCCGCCTCTCGGCGGCCGCCTTGGAGACGCTGGCCATCGTGGCGTACAAGCAACCGATCTCTCGGGCGCAGGTCGGATCGATCCGAGGTGTCAACGTCGACGGCGTGATGCGGACCCTGCAGCAACGCGGATACATCGGCGAGCTGGCGCGTGATCCCGGCCCCGGTCAGGCCATCCTGTTCGGCACCACGTCGGCCTTCCTCGAGAAGTTGGGACTGAACACGCTCGACGAATTGGCGCCACTTGGCGAGTTCGTTCCAGAGCCGGCTGTGATCGAGGCGCTGGAGGCTGGGCTGCGCGTCGACGAGGGTGACCCGATCGTCACTTCGGAGCCGCAGGGCGCTCAGACGCTGTCGAGCGCAGACGAGGTGATCGACCTCACGGACTCCGGCCCCTTCGGCGACTCACACGTCGCGGTCGACTCGCACGTGGTCGCGGCCTCAAACGTCGCCGACGTGCCGCTCGATGCGCTCGACGTGCTGGCCGACGATCCGTCGTCGGACGAGGTGCCGCCCTCTGTTGGCTGGTGACTCAGCGGTCCGTAATCAACGCGGCACCACTCGATCGCTCGAGCATGATGGAGAGAGGGTGATGAGCGACGACAGCGGCGCCGACGACACAAGCCTCGGCGGGTCAGGAGCGGAGCGACTGCAGAAGGTCCTGGCTCGTGCGGGGATCGGCAGCAGACGGGTCTGCGAGGACCTGATCGCAGACGGTCGGGTCAGCGTGAACGGTGTTGTCGCCGGGTTGGGAGATCGAGCCGATCCCGAGTCCGATCTGGTCGAGGTCGACGGTACGGCCATCGGGATACGCCAAGGCCTGGTGCACTACCTGTTCAACAAGCCGACTGGCGTGGTCTCCACGGCATCCGATCCGCAGGGGCGGCCCACGGTGGTTGGTCTGGTGCCTGAGGAACCCCGTGTGGTGCCGGTGGGTCGGCTCGACACCGACACCGAGGGGCTCCTGCTCCTGACGAACGACGGCGAGCTGACGTATCGGATCACCCACCCCTCGTTCGGCGTGGAGAAGGAGTACCTGGCTCATGTTCGGGGTCGGGTGTCCCGTGGAGCGGTCCGCACGTTGCGCGAGGGAGTGGAACTGGAGGACGGCCTCACGGCTCCGGCGCAGGTGTCGCTCGTCGATCCCAGCGTGATTCGACTGGTGATCCATGAAGGAAGGAACCGCCAGGTTCGTCGCATGTGCGACGCGGTCGGTCATCCGGTGATCCGCCTGATCCGGGTCCGTATCGGTCCAATCACCGACACGCGATTGGCCCCCGGGGCCTGGCGGCACCTGGAGCAATCCGAGGTGCGGGCGCTGGAGCGGGCCGTCGGTAGGATCGCACCCCGTGTCGAGCCCTGAGGTCCCCAAGCGCGCCCAGGTGGTGGGCACCGGCCTGATCGGGGGCTCTGTGGCCGGAGCGCTGCGCCGCGCCGGCTGGTGGGTCACGGTCTCGGATCGAGATCCGCAGGTCGCCGATCGAGCCGTGGCGCTCGGGCTGGCTGATCAGGCGGGAACCGACCTCACCGCGCAACTGGTGGTCGTGGCGACGCCGGTCGGCGATGTGGCTGCGTGCGCGCGGGAAGCGCTCGAGGTGTTTCGCCACGCTGTGGTCACCGACGTCGGTTCGGTCAAGCAACCGGTGACCGAGGCCGTCTCCCATCCCGGCTTCGTCGGCGGTCACCCCATGGCGGGATCGGAGCAGGACGGGCTCGACGGGGCGCGGCCGACCATGTTCGACGGTGCCGTGTGGGTGCTGACCCCGACCGACGACACCGATCCGACGGCCTACGCCCTCGTGCACTCCGTGGCGGTCTCGCTGGGCTCGGACGTCTTGACCATGTCGCCGGAGGATCACGACGCAGTGGTCGCCATGGTCAGCCATGTCCCGCACCTGACGGCGGCGACGCTCATGG
>Ga0105046_10010700_pt1 | contig 14272 bp, 1 predicted proteins | sample MAT03_FD_78385 | JGI IMG/M metagenome (GOLD analysis project Ga0105046, IMG submission 78385) | Freshwater microbial communities from Lake Fryxell liftoff mats and glacier meltwater in Antarctica - MAT-03 (megahit assembly) | ecosystem: Environmental > Aquatic > Freshwater > Ice > Liftoff... | reverse complement strand
TGGTCAGGAGGCCCGAGCCGTCGCCGGTGGCGCTGATCGAGATCTTTACGGTGACGCTGCCGAGGCCGGGGGCATCAACAACCTGTTCGATCGGTGCGAAGTCGACTCCATCAGCCGGAACCGACCAACCGCCACTGTCGGTGTAACGCTTGCCGGTCAGGGTGATCTGATCGGCGGGCAGGGGCACTTCGCCCAGCGCCGCGAGCGATAGGGAACCTTCCGTGAGCGTCGCCTTCACGTTCTTGAAGGGGCCCGTGAAGTCGGCGCCCTTTACTGACCAGGACGTTGCCGCCGGTGTCGGATCAACCATCGCCGAGCTGTTGACCGCCTGAACGGTCACGGTGTGTTCACCGATTGAAAGCGACGAGAGTGCCAGCGGGCTCGTGCAGGGCGCGAAGACACCCGTGTCGACCTTACATTCGAAGGTCGCGGTTTCGTCGTCACTTTCGAACTCGATGTTCGCTGTGGTCGACTGGACCGTTCCAGTCGGGGCGGAAGTGATGGTGGTGTCCGGGAAGTAGAGGACGTTGTCGAACCTCGGTGCCGTGTCGTTCCCGGCGTTCTCGTCACCCGTTGTCGAGCCGGTGTAGTTGACCGTGATTGACGGGGCGTTCGAACGGTTCGGTCGCAGATCGATGTTCAGCGCGGGTGCCGAAGCTCCTACTCCGATCTGATCATCGCGGTTGCAGACGATGTCACGAACCTGCTGGGAGCAGGTCCAGCCGCTGCCGCCGGATCCGGACGCTGCGCTGTCCCATTGGACGCCATCCGGGAGCGGGACCCTGACCGCGATCGGTGTCGAGGTCGGTGAGGTGCCTACGTTCTGGACGGTGACTACCCGGCGTGAGGTTTCTCCGGCCGTGAGGTCGCCATCTCCATTCGGGGGCACTGCGACCGAGGTCTGCAGGTCGGTACCGCTGAGGTTCGAGGTGGCGGTGTCGACGTTGTTCGACGGGTTGATGTCGCCGCTGGTCGTGACCAGGGCGAGGGTCGCGGTCTGGGTGTCGTCGGTCGGGATGACGTCGTACTCGGCGACGAGCACGGCGCTGGCACCGGGCGCAAGCGGATCGGGCAGATCGCAATCAAGCGACGCCGGTTCGGGGTCGGCGGCCGGGGTGATGCTGCAGTCCCAGCCGTCAGGGCTGGACGTACCAACCGGATCGAGACCCGAGGACGCACCGATCTTCAGCTTCACGCTGGGCGAACCCGACGTGTCTTCAGTGCCGATGTTCTCGACGGTGTAAGTCACGTTCACCGGATCGCCGACCTTCATCGTCGCCGGCTGGTCGATATTGACCCGGACATCGGCCGAGGCCACGATCTGGATCGGGCCGTTGGTGGTGTTGTTGGCCGTGAACGGGTCGCCGGAGTGGCTGACCGTAGCGGTCGCATCACGGGTACCTGCGGCGTCACTCGGAATGTTGAATCCAACCGTGATGACCGGAGTTGTCCCGGCTGCCGGCAGCGAAGCGGTGCGGGTGCATGCCACGTCGTTGCCGGTCACCGAGCAGCTCCATCCGGGGCCGCCGGCGGCCACATCGGTAAAGGTCGAGTTGACCGCTTCGTCGACGCGGATAGTCCCGCTGGAAGCGGTGTTGCCGACGTTCTCGACTTCGATTTCGTAGCTCGAGCGGGAGCCGGCCTTGACCGCTGCCGGATCATGCGACTTGGCGATCGTGAGGTCGACCTTTTCGAGTTCCTGAGCGACGGTCACGGCGTTGTTTGCGAGGCGCTGCGGAGCTTCACCGGTCGTGCTGACAGCGACGTTCGTGTTCCAGGTAGCAGGGGCAGTCGGACCGACATTGGTCCTGACCTTGAGCGGCGGTGCCGTGCCACCCGCAGCGATGATCGGCGACCTGGTGCAGGTCACCTGGGTTCCAGCGCCGGGCGAAGAGCAGGTCCAGCCGGTGACGGTTGATCCGGTCGGGCGGTACGAAGTACCTGTCGCGAGCGGGATCGTGACGACTGACGGTGCCGAAGTTGCGGCGCTGCCGATGTTGTCCAGTCCGACCGAGATCTCGCCGATTCCACCGGCCCGCGACGGGATGGTCATCCCGGCGTCGAGGTCGAGGTCGATCCGCTTGACGCTGGTCGGGTCGGTCGAGATGTTGTTCGGGCTGAGGGTCGGGTTCGAGTCCCTTGCCGTGGAAACCTCGGCGACGTTGTTGGACGCGTCAGCGGCGGCATCAGTGATGAAGACCGGAATATCGATCGTGATCGATGACTCGGGCTCCATCGCTGAATCGAGAGCGCTCGGCGCTTCGATGGTGCAGGTGACATCACCCGCATCCTCGACGCAGGTCAGATCCCAGGTCGGGCGGTTCGAGTCAATGTCGGCGATCAGGGGCAGGATTCCGGTCGGCAGGTCGTCGGTTATGACGATCGGCTCGCCGGGATCGGTACCGAAGAATCCGACATTACGAACGGTGAGCGAGTAGACGTCTTCCGTCATGACCTTGAAATCGCCGGGGTGGGTCGAGTCGATCGAGAGATCGACGGCAACCGCCGTGGTGTCCACGGTCGACGTGTTATTCGCCGTGATCGCCGCATCGGCCGGCACGTTCCGGTTGTCGCGGGTGGTATCGACGTAGGCGGTGTTGGTGACGACGCCAGCCTGGGCAGCTGCGTCGAGCACAGCGACCCTGACTTCGATCGGAGCCGCCTGTACGCCGGGGCCGAGCAGTGAGTTGCGCACACATTCGACGTGCTGCTGGCCGATCAATGAAGCGCCACAGTTCCAGCCGGCTCCAGCGACACCGTTGAGCACGAGTCCGGCCGGCAAGTCGTCAACCACAGTGGTCGACCCGACCGTGGCGGCATCACCGGTGTTGGTCACGTTGAGGCGGTAACGGCCTTCGATGCCGACGTTGAATGGCTTGACGGCAAGCTTCTGGATCGCGACATCGAGACGCCTGACGGTGACGTCGGCAGCATCGGAGTCATTGAGCGCAAAGCCATCTTCGGCGTTGGCCAGCGTGGAACTGACGGTGACACCTGGGTAGGCCGCCTGGGCGACCGCCGCGGTGGCGTTGAGGTTAGAGGTGCTGTCTAGCGCACCGAGACCGGCCGCGAACGAACAGCTGATGTCGGATGTACCGAGCGTGGTCGCGGAGCAGTCCCAGCCCGAACCCGAAACCGCGGTCACGGTCAGTCCGGCAGGCAGGGTGCTGGCGATCGTGGTCGGCCCGTTGATCGGCACGACCGACTGGTTGGTGGCCGAGAAAGTGACGGTTCCCGGGTCACCGACCTTGAAGTCTCCGGAAATCGAGGTGTCGGCCGCGAGATCGGGCAGGATCGCGACGGTCGACGTATCGTCGTCGGTGTCGGGCCCACCGAAGGCGTTGATATCGCCCTGGGTAGCAACCGTGCCCGTTACGGTGCTGGGAATTGCAGCGGCGGTCCGGTCGATGTTGGCGACAATGGTGATCTGCGGAGCGCTGGCGTTGCCGGCGATCGCGGCCGATCGGACGCAGGACACATTGCGGTTGTCAACGGGAGTTGTACAGGTCCAGCCTGAACCGCCGGAACCGATGGTTCTGTACGAGAAGTCCGGCGGCAACGCGACATCGACTGTCGTGTCGCCGACTGTCAGGCCGTCACCGGCGTTGCTCACGTCGACCGTGTACGGAGTCCAGCCGTTCGCGACGAGCGGGCTGGTCCGGGTCAGGTTGACCGCGAGGTCGGTCTTGACTACATCCACCGAGACGTTGTCGGAATTGTTACCCGCAGCCGGATCGCCCGGCATGATCGCGGATCCCTGGACCAGTGCCGGGTCAGGTGTGCTGGTGTCAACATCGACGGTGAGATCGAAGTTGTTGGTCGCATTCGCGGCGAGACCGGACTGTGGCAGGGTGCATGTTGCGCTGGAAGAAGTCGTGTTGCACGACCAGCTGTTCGGCGAGTCGAGGTTGGTCAACGTGACCCCGGTCGGCAGGTTGGCCGTGAAGGTGATCGGCTGCGAACTCGCGTCGTCGTCCGAGTTGTTGGTCACGTCGTACTCCACGTGGGCGCTCGACCCTGCGCGGAAATTGGCACCAGCCACGCTGGACACTGTCGTATCGATGGCGATGTCGGTCGCCGGAACGACTCTCAGACGACGGGTTGTTGTGTCTTCGTCACCGTCGGCGTCCTTGACCTTTACCCGAATCGGGAGCTGAATCGCCGGGGAGCCTTCGTTGATCACCGGTGCGTTGAACAAAGCAACCGGGTTCGTCGTCCAGGCCCCGAAAGAGCCTGTCCCTAGGTCAAAGGCGTAACGCTCGGTCGGATGCTGACCCGCAGTGAAGCGGGAACCTGAAGCATCGATCGATACCGACTGGGCGGAAACCGCGGTCGGGGTCTGCGTGGCGAGCCACGGATCAGCCGAGACGCCCGGAGCCTTGAAGATCGATTTGACGGCCTTCTGGACGATCGCGTTGTCACCCACGCGGACCGCCGGAATCGGCGCAAACTTGAAGTCAAGTGTCGCGGTGCTGTCGCCGACATTCGACGGCAGACCGATCTGGGTGTTTACCTGTCCGTTGATGGTGCCGGCCAGGAGTCCGGTGCCACAACCCGAGGCAGCCGGTGCCCTGAGGGTCTCGTTGGCACCGCGCCAGGTACCGGCGACACGCGGGATGAAGTCGGTGAGTTCGTTGTAGGGGATCTCCGAAGGAAGCGGCTTCGGCAGGGTGCCGATCGGCTTGCCGGGTACCTGTTTCGGATCCAGTGCCCAACTGCTGGCTTCGTCCGAGTACGGCTCGGCGGCGAGCCAGCCACCGGCGAATGCGCCGCCGTCAGAACGGAAGTCGGCTACATAGACTCCTCCCGCCGTGCTGGGAAAGGCGCCGTTATGGGTCGTGGTCCCGAGGCTGACCGGACTACCGGCAGAGCCGATGTAACAGTTACCGCCCAGGCTCTGGCCGAGCACGAAACCCTCGACCTTGATCCGGATGTTGACGTTCAGGTCAACCCGGCCGGAGAGCGGGTCGATGAAACCGGTGGCATCGCTGACCGGCAGGAGGCGGATGGTGACCGGGCTGCCTTCAAGTTCCACGGTGATCGGCGGGAAGGTGATGCCGGCTGCGGGGAAATTCATGACTCCATTGCGCTGTCCGTTGACCGAGATCGTGCCGACCAGGCTCGGATTGGGAAGCGGCGGCTCGAGTTCCGCAAAGTTCAGCGGCAGCTGGAGCGGGGTTCCGTTGGTACCGATGAACTGCAGGAAACCACCGGTGACTTCAACACGGAAGTTGGGCGGAGAGGGATTGTTGACCTTGGCGGCATTAGCCCCTGAGGGTGCCAGTGCAACGACCATCAGCAGCGTGGCAACGATTGCCACTGCCATCTTCCTCACTGCTGCTGTTGCGTTCCGTTTGGCTCCCATGTTCTCTCCTGCTCCCTTGTTTCTGCTTGTTTCCCTGGCTGCGATCACGTTTCTCCCTTGATTCATGACCATCACCTATTTCAACACCGTTACGTGGCCTCTATAGGCCGGTGCTTTGATTCCTCCGGCAGCCGAAGCGGTGACCGAGAAGTTCATCCTCTTCTTCTTGCCCTTGATCTTCTTGGTCTTCACCTTGAACTTGGCGACGCCACGCTTGCCAGGGGCGATCGTCTTGATCGTCTTGCAGCGCTTCGCCTTGCCCTTGGCAAGCTTCTTCGCCTTCTTCAGCGCGAGGCAGACCTTGACGTTCGTGGCAGCCTGATCGCCGGTGTTGGTGACTCTGTACCTGATCGTCATCTTCTTGCCGGACTTGAGCTTCTTGGGCGACTTGACAGTCACATTCTCAAGCACCGGACCTACGGGCTGCGGGTCCTTGCAGTCGGGGAAGGTCCCGATCTGTGGCGGCGTGCATTCCTGGGGCCCGGTGATGTCTTCGAGGTTGAAGGTCATGTCGAGCGCGATGTCGCTTCGCGGCAGTTCCAACAGGCCATTGACGGTGCCGCCGAGCGAGCCACAGCCGGGACTGACGGTCGGGAATGAGACAGCGTCCGAACTGACCGTGAGAGTCTTGCCGGCTTCGTCGTAGGTACCGGCCAGGTCGAAGAGGATCGGCCTGAGGAAGCAGTCCGCCTCCGGACCGATGATCGGAATCGTGCCGAGTGCCGCTTCGAGCTTGGCCCGGACCGGAAGGACGAACGTCGCCGCTCCGCCGCCGCTCGGCAGGGTGCCGAGGCCGGGGCCGGTGGACTGGATCGAGATCTTCACGGTGACGGTGCCGATGCCGGGGGCATCAACAACCTGTTCGATCGGCTTGAATACGACGCCACTGGCGGGTACACCCCAGTCGCCGTTCTCTGCGCGTTCACCGGTGAGGATGAGCTGCTCGGCCGGCAGCGGCGCTTCGCCGAGTGAAGCCAGCGAAAGCGTGCCTTCGGTCAGGGTCGCCTTGATGCCGGGTCCGTCAGGCAGTTCGATCTCGGTGCAGTTCGGTGGTGTGCCTTCGAATCCGGGGGCACAGACCGGGTCCTCGATGATCCAGGTCGCTACTGCCGGTTCCGCCGACAGGTTGCCGGCGGGATCCACCGCGCGGATCGTGACGGTCTGCTCGCCCTCTTCGAGGCTGCCCAGGTTGAGCGGGCTCGAGCAGGAGTCGAACAGTCCGGTGTTGATCTTGCACTGGAATCCAGAGTCACCGTCAGTACTGGAGAAGGTGAGTGTCGCCGACCTGGTGTCGGTCTTCGCGGCCGGGGCGGAATCGATGGCTACATCGGGTGCGACCGTGTCGATCGTCCAGAAACGCGCCGGCGGAGTTGGATCCTTGACACCGATCGGGTCGACCGCGCTGATCGCACGGACCCGCAGCGAGTGATCGCCGTCGGGCTGATCGATGAACTCGATCGGGCTTGTGCAGACGGCCCACGCGGCGCCGTCGATCTGGCACTCGAAGGTACCGGCCTTGTCGCTGGTGAAGGTGGCAGTCGAATCGTTCTGGCGGGTGAGTCCGGAAGGTCCACTGTTGATCGTGGTTACCGGAGCACCAGCCTGGACGTCCCACTGAACGGAAGTGGGTGCGCTGAGGTTGTCGGCGATATCCCGGGCCCGCACGTCGAAGCTGTGCGGACCGTTTCCGAGACCGTCAGTCTGGAAGGGACTCTCACAGGCGACCCACAGGCCACCGTCGAGGCGGCACTGGAATCCGCCGAACGAACCTTCGTTCTCGTCCTCGTGTGAGAACGCGAATCCGGCTGTGCCGAGGCGCGTCGTGGCGCCATCGGCGGGATCGGAGTTGTTGATCACCGGAGCGACCGGGGGGCCGCCCAGGACCTCGAAGGTGTAATCGACTGCGACGCTCACGTTGCCCGCCTGATCAGTGGCACGCACGATCAGGGTGTGCGGTCCGTTGGCGGGGTCGGCAATCGAGAGGCTGCGGTCGCAAGCCTCGTAGCCGGCGCCGTCCAGGTTGCATTCGCTGTCAACCTCGGGGGCATCAGTCAGCGGGCTGCCGTCCTTCACGGACCAACCGAAGTTGACCGAACCCTGGGGCACGAACTCGGCCGGAGTGCTGGTGAACTCGACCACCGGGACAACCGTGTCGATCGACCAGGTGACCGCGGCAAGTGTCAGTTCCAGGTTGGCCGCTTGATCAGTCGAGCGCACGTTGAACGTGTGCGGGCCATCGGCCAACGGGTTTCCGCCGTTGAGCGAGATGAGCGCGACCGGACTGGAGCAGGCGCTCCAGGAGCCACCGTCGAGACGGCATTCGGAAGTGGCAGTCTCGTTGACCGAGAAATCGACCGACGGTGAAGCATCGTTGTCGACCGGGTCAGGTGAACCGTTGATCGTCGTCACCGGAGGCGTACGGTCGACGACCCAGGTGATCTCTTCCGGAGTGGAGTCGAAGTTGCCGGCTTCATCACGGGCCCGGATCTCGAGGGTGTGCGAACCATCGCTCAGGCCTCCGAAACGCTCGACCGACTGGCAAAGAGTCCAGTCTTCGTCAGCGGCAGAGTCGAGTCGGCACTGGAAGCCGGACATCTGCCGGGTGTCGTTGCCGGAGAAGGTCACGTCGATCTTTCGCGACTGGGTCCTGCGGTCGAGGGTCGGGCCGTCGCCGTAGTTGACGTTCGGGTCGAGGGTCGTGGTCGGCTCAGTCGCATCCACCTCGAACTCGATCTCGAGCGGCGTCGGATCCGGGTTGGTCGCCGGATCGGTGGCGATCGCCGTCAGGACGTACTCACCGTCGCTCGGGACTGTGAACTCCGGCCTTGAACCATCGGCAGCACCGGGGCTCGGGCACGGACCCATCGGGAAGACGTTCGGCCCACCGGCGTAATCGAGCTGGCAAGTGAAGGTCGACTGGCCCTCGGAGGATGAGAGCACGTACTCGAGGTCACGGGTGTTGACCAGACCTTCGGCGCCACTGGCGAGAGCCGTCTCGGGCGGGCTGGTGTCGACGACGAAGTCCTCTACCAGGACCGGGCCGAGGTTTCCGACCTCGTCGGTGGCCCTGACTTCGATCGTGTAGGGACCTTCAGCCAGGGGATCGGTGATCCCGAAGTCGGGCGTCGGGCCGACGATGTCGACCACGGCACTTCCCTGGGTGTCGGACGGGGCGCCACAGGCCTGCCAGGTTCCGCTTTCGGGTCCGAACAGGATGCGGCACTCGTAGGTGACGTATTCCTGAAGCGAGCGTTCCGCGGCGGTGGCCCGGAAGATGTAGCTGGGCGTGGTGTCGTTAGTCAGACGCGGCTGCTGGTTCGGCAGATCCGTAACGGGGCCGACCCTGATCTCGGTGTCGGGTGCTGTGTTGTCTACCCGCCAGGTCCGGATGGCCGGCGTGCCGTCGCGCTGGTCTTCGTCGTTGATCGCGCGGACTTCAAAGCGCTGGAGTCCGTCCTCAAGGTTGCTGTACGCCTTCGTCCCGTCAATGTCCTCGGCACAAGTTGCCCAGTCCTCGACGACACTGCCGTCGACGAGTCGGCGGCATTCGTATTCGTTGACAGGGTTCTGTGGCGAGCTGAAGTCGAACGAAGCGCTTGTATCTGTGGTCGATCCGAGGAAGCCGTTCGGCAGGTTCGGATTGAGACCATTAGGTGCGGCCGCATCGATCGTCGTGTTCGGGCGGACCCTGATCGTCAGGGTGGCCGGCGAACCGGTTCCCAGACGGTCGTCAGTCGCCGTGAAGACGAAGGTGTCAGTACCGGTGTAAGTGGCCGGCCAGCTGTACGGCTTGGTGTTGTCACCGATCGGACCGTTCAGGTTTCCTCCAAGCGATCCGTCGTTGCCGGGATCGGGTGTGATTGCGACCTTGTAAGGGTCACTGTCGACGTCGGTCGCCCTGAATTCAGCGCCGAACGGTTGCGTCGTGTCAGCTTCGATATCGATTGTCTCGGTAACCCCCTCGGCGGGCGAGTTGATCGTCGTGTTGAACACGAAGATCCGCGACACGGCCACGTTTTCGGAGGCGAGGGTCGAGCCGTTGTCCGTGACGCGGGCGCGGATCGTGTAGGGACCGGGGGTCTTGCCGGTGGTGTCGAACGCCTGGACGAGTGCCTCGGCCGGCGGCTGAGCTGACGAATCGGATTCGCTCCGGAACTCGAAGCCGGCACCGTCGGCACCGTTGGTGGTGTTGCCGTCGAGGTCCCACTCGATTACCTGGGCCTTGCCGCCCTGGGTGTCGAAGGCACTGACTGGATCGGCGGGATCAGCGATGTTGGCGCTTATGGTGTAGCCGGTGTCGGTATCCGGTCGGGCACCGAGCGTGCCGCCGAAGGTCAGGGTCGGGCTGGTACCGGAGAGATCGTTGACGCGCAGCGTCCCGAGGCCGAAGTACCGGGAGTCGTCTTCGTTGGTGCCCTGAGGCGCCGCTTCAACAATCCACCGTCCGCGGGACGGAATGCCGGGGATGGTCAGGGTTTTGACCCCGGCCGCGCGGTCCGGGAAGTTGAACCGTCCGCCCTGGGTGAAGTTGGCGTCGGCCGTACATGGTTCCGCACAGGCGGCGTAGTTGCCGTTGACGATTCGGAACATGTCGCCGGTCTTGGCATTGCGGATCCGCCAGTTGACGCCGTCGATCCAGCCCGGATCGCCGCCGAGTGCGGGGGCACCACGGGCCCTGGTGTTGAACTGGAAGGTTGCGGACTCGCCCTTTTCGGCGATGGTGTCATTGGTGCCTGAGGGGAGGCTGTCGCCGCCTACCTCAAGAATCCTCTGGTTGCTCAGGTTCGGGCCCTGATTGTTCGGGCAGGCATACACCTGGTTGGAGAAACGAACGATCGAGCCGACCGCCGGGGTCAGCGCTCCGCCCGAGCCGCGAACCCGGAACCAGACACGGCGGTTCGAGTTGGCGAAGTTGCCGCCCAGGCAGCTAATGATGATGTCGGTACCGGTGCTGAAGCCGTAACTGCCGTTGGAGGTTCCCATACTGGTCGACTGAAGTGGCACTTCCGCCCGGACCAGGGCTTGGGTACTGCCGGGTTTGCGCTGGATGTCGATCTCACCGCCGGCAAGAGTCGAGATGTCCTGGAAACTGCCGGGAGGGGTGTCGTTGGTTGTGTTGGAACTGCCGATGTCGACCGCGTCGATCGACTGGTTCACACCGATGTCGACTTCGAACGCGACTCGAACCGTGTCGCTGGCAAGCGGTCCGCCAGGGGCGAGGCTGAGGCTTTCAAGCCAGCGCTTCTGCGGTGATACGCCGGTGAGGTTGTCGATGACGTCGTTCCGGATCGCGACGCCGGTTGCTTCACCGGTGAGGCTGACCACTCTGGCAGCCGGGCTGACCAGCGGATTGGACGGGTTAAAAGTCAGGGTCGCTGAGCGGGTTCCCGCACGCGTTGCGTTGAAAGTGATCGTGGTCGTACAGCTTGCTCCCGGAGCGAGGCTGGCACCACAGCTCGAGGTGCGGACGAATTCCGAAGCGTTGGCACCTGTAACGGTCTGGGAATTGACGTTGTTGAGAACGGAGTCGCCAGTGTTCTTGACGGTGAATATGTAGGCCTGGCTACTCCCGATGTTGGCTGTGAGCGTTCTTGACGTCAGGTTCGTGGTGTCACCCGTGTCCCTGATCGAGAGTACCGGCGTCGGCGTGAGCGACGTGCCGGTGAGCGGGATGTTGCTGGACCCGCCGTTGCTCGGGTTGATGTTGAGGCTGGCGCTCATGCCGGCCTCGACCCGGTTCGGGCTGTAGGTCACGGTGACCGTGCAGGTCGCGTTCGGGGCGAGCACTGCGCCACAGTTCGTACCGCGGGCAAACTGGTCCGCGTCGTCACCGGTGATGCTCTGGGTGCCGACGTTCTGCAGGTTCACATTGCCGGTGTTGCGGATCGTGAAGACGTACGAGGCTGAGCTGAGAGCGATGGTGTTCGGGAACGTGTAGTCCGGCAGGTTCGTATCGCCGGCCGTGTTCTGGATGGTGGTCTGTTTGACGCCGGCGAGCGCTGTGCCGTCGAGGGTGACGGTGTCGCTGCCGCCATTGGTGGTGTTGACCTCGAGCGTTGCAGTCTTGGCGCCGGGCGTGAGCGGGTTGAAGCCGACCGTGATCGTGCAGGTCGCGTTCGCCAACAGGGAACCGGCGCAGGTGGTCGACCGGGTGAAGTCCGCGGGATCCACCCCGCTGATCACCTGATTGGCGACGCCGGTGAGTGGCGCATTACCGATGTTTCGCAGCGTGAAGACGTAGGTCGGGAAGAACGGCTCGCCGACGGGTGTCGTGGCGAATGACCTCGTCGTGATCGGGGAAGTTCCGGCCGTGTCCTGGATGTCCGGTATGAAAGTCGGCGGGATGCCGAAACCGAGCAGGGGAAGGCTGAGCACGCCCGCGTTGCCCGACGTGACCACCAGGCTGGCGGTCCGGTTGCCGGAACCTTGAGGCGTGAACGTCACCGTGATCTGGCAGGTTGCGCCAACCGCGAGGCTCGCACCACATGTGGTGGCCTGGCTGAAGTCGCCCGCGTTCGCGCCGGAGAACGAGATGTTGTTCGGCGTGCTTACAGCGGCGTTACCGGTGTTACGCAGGGTGAAGATGTAGTTGGTGCTGTTGCCGACACCGACCGAACCGAAGTCACGGTCGGCCAGAGTCGTCGTATTGCCGGTATCGCGGAAATCTGCGAGGAAGGTGTTGGCAACAACCGTGCCGTTGAACGTGCCGGTGCCGGCCTGGGTGCCACCGCTCCAGCCGTTGCAGGTGCCGCTGCCCGATGGAGGACCGTTACAGCCATTGTTCGTATTGTTACCAGGGGCGGCAGCAAACGGGATCGACTGACTGTACGTGGTGTTGTCCGCGATGCCGGACTTGAGGCGGAAGGTGAAACCGCAGGACTTAGTGCCGGTTCCGGTGTAGTTCATGACTAGCCTCAGGCCGTTCGCACCAGCGTTGGTGCCACAGTTCCGGGAGCCCGACCCGCCAACCTGTCCGGCGTATTCATACGCCGTGCCGGTCAGGTTTACGTCGACCGCGATGTGGCGGCGGCCGGTGTTGAACAAACCACCACTGTTCGTGTCCGTCCACAGGAACATGGTCTGAACGGTCGAAGGCAGACTGGCCTGCGTGAACGAACCGAAGTTCACGGTCTGACCGTTGAACGTGGAGTTCGAGTTGTTGTTCGAGAACTGATCGGTCGCCTGAGCGGCCGTCGGAACTGCGACCAGCATGGCGAGAACCGCCAGAATCGCGATCAGGACACGGCGGCCAGTGAAGGGCCCGCGTTCCTGTTTCCCGCAGGTAGTTACGACGGACATTTTCTTGTTCTCCCTATTCATGATCGACCTCTATCTCCCTGTACCGATCGCCTATTTCAAGAGGGTGACGTGGCCCTTGAATTCCTTCTTGGCCGCACCCTCCGTGGTGTACTCGACCGTGACCTGGAACTTCACCTTCTTGCCCTTCTTCTTCTTCGGCTTGGTCTTCACCTTGAACTTGGTGTCGACCGTGGCGCCACCGGCGACCGTCACCGTCTTACAACGCAGCTTCTTGCCCTTGACCAGTGCCTTGGGCGTCTTGAGGCAAACCTTGGCGCTCGTTTCCTGCTCGCCGGTGTTGCGCACACGCGCAGTCAGCGTTACGGGCTTGCCGGACTTGACCTTGAACGGTCCATCGACCAGAGGTGCGTCGATATCGGCCGGTGTCGGTGCGGGCGGGACTGGAGGATCAACCAGCGTGTCCGAAACCGTCCAGGAGACCGAAGCCGGGGTCTGGTCGGTCAGGCCGCCGGAAACCGAACGCACCTTGAAGGTGTGATCGCCATTGCCCAGCCCGGCGTAGCTCTTCGGGCTTTCGCAGGCTTCGAATGCGCCATCGTCAAGGCTACATTCGAAGGTGGACAGTGCCTCACTCGAAGCAAATTCGAACGTGGCTGCCTTGGCAGTGGTGCGAGCCGGCGGCTGCCGGGTGATGTTCGTATTGGGCGCGGTCGCGGCCGAAACGCTCCATGTATCGGTGGCCGGCGTCGCGTCCGTGGTTGCGACCTGGTTGGTCGCACGAACGCTGAACGTGTGCGAACCGGTGCTCAGGGCGTTGTAGGTCTTCGGTGAGGTGCAGGAGGCGAACGCACCGCCATCAACCTTGCATTCGAACGTCGCCAGCGGGTTGCCCGGCGAGTTGAATCCGAACGAAGCCGTCTGGCCCGTCTTGGTCGAACCGGTGATCACCGTGTCCGGGGCACCGCCGACCGTGGTCCAGGTATGCGAAGCGATGCCGCCACCGGTCGAGGCGTTGCCGGCGCTGTCAACTGCGCGAACTTCCAGCTTCCTGGTGCCGGAGCTGAGACCGGTGAGCTGGAGCGGCGAGGCACAGGTGCTCCAGGGCCCGGGCGCACCACCGTTGACCGAGGTGCGGCACTCGAAGAAGCCTTCGGCCCCGAGCGCAGTCGATGCGGTGAAGGTGAAGGCGGCCGAGGGGCCGGACGGGCTGCCCGGCGTATCGCCGAACGCCGCCGAAGCCGCCAGCGTGTCAACCGTGAAGTTCACGCTGAAGGCGCGCAGGTTTCCGGCGACGTCTTCAGCCTCGATGTGCAGGGTGTGCGCACCGTCGGACAGGTTGGTCGGCTGCTGGAACGGCGACAGGCAGGGCCCGATCCATGCCTGAGCGTCGACACGGCAACGGGTCAGAGACGAATCGAGATTCGTGTCTTCAGCGGTGAAGATGTAGATCGGCTTCTTGGCGTTGGTCGACTTGCCTTCGGTCGGGCCGTTCGCTCCGGGCGCCAGAGCGATGACCGGCAGAGTTAGATCGACTTCCCATTCGTGGGTGTCGGGGGCGCTGGCGTTGCCACCCGGGTCGACGGCACGGACGGCGAAGGCACGATCGCCGTCAGTCAACGGACCAAAGCTGTCGCCCGACACACAGGC
>Ga0105046_10010699_pt1 | contig 14272 bp, 14 predicted proteins | sample MAT03_FD_78385 | JGI IMG/M metagenome (GOLD analysis project Ga0105046, IMG submission 78385) | Freshwater microbial communities from Lake Fryxell liftoff mats and glacier meltwater in Antarctica - MAT-03 (megahit assembly) | ecosystem: Environmental > Aquatic > Freshwater > Ice > Liftoff... | reverse complement strand
GAGCTGATGAATCAAATAAATCTACCCATTATTGTTAAAGAAGTTGGCCAAGGAATGGGTCCAGCAAGTTTGAGGGCCTTAATGGCTCTTCCCTTGGAGGCTATAGATTTCGGAGCATTTGGTGGAACAAATTTTTCGACACTTGAACTCATGCGACAATCAGAGGAAGTTGCATACAAGGAAGCGTTCACCTATGTGGGACATACGGCCTCAGAAATGTGCGCCTATATTCGTGAAATAGTAAAAAAACACCCCGAAGAAATAAACTGCAAACAAATCATCATATCTGGTGGAATTCTGGATTATCTCGATGGTTACTATTTGATGGCGCAAACAGATATGCCTTCAATTTTTGGTCAAGCATCCGCTTTTTTAAAACATGCAATGGGCGATTATGAACCGCTACTGAAATACATGAAGAATGTAGCACACGGACTGGATATGGCTCAAGCTTTTCTTAAACCAAAACCACAACTTTGAACGAAAATCAGAAAAAACTGATACGCGGATTTTCCAAATTGACCAAACAAGCAAAACTTGATTGGATCATAACTTCTTTTTTCAACAAAACACAGTCCGTCTATCATGAAATGAGCAGCTTTTGGCTTCAGGACGATAAACAACAACAGATCATAGACGGATTTAGCGAAAATACTGTTTCCAATTTCATACTACCTTATAGCGTTTGTCCCAATCTGATGGTCAATGACAACATTTATTGTGTGCCAATGGTGACCGAAGAAAGTAGCGTAGTTGCAGCAGCAGCATCAGCAGCTAAATTCTGGCTTGAAAGAGGAGGATTTAAAACACAAATATTAGGTACTCAAAAAATAGGACAAGTCCACATCAAATGGGACGGAAGCTTTCAGGAATTGCTCGATGGGTGGCAAGTTCTGGAGCCAGCGTTTAGAAAAACCATACAGCCTCTTGTGCACAATATGGAACAACGAGGTGGAGGCGTGAAAGAAATGTCGTGGAAGGATTTCACAAACGAAATACCCGGTTACTATCAGGCTTTTGTAAAGTTTGAAACTTGCGACTCAATGGGAGCCAATTTTATCAATACCATACTGGAAGAACTGGGTAAAGCCCTTGGTGAACATTTTAATGTCCTAAGGGACGATCAATTGGAAGTCATCATGTGCATACTCTCTAATTATACACCTGACTGCTTGGTTCGCGTTTCTGTTTCATGCCCGGTGTCACAGCTAAAAGACTCAAGTATTCCCATCGATGCTGAAGATTTTGCTTCATTGTTCAATACCGCGATAAGAATAGCAGAGATTGACCCATATCGTGCCACTACGCACAACAAAGGAATCTTTAATGGTATCGACGCTGTAGTTATTGCTACCGGCAATGATTTCAGAGCCGTTGAAGCTTGTGGACACACCTATGCAGCCCGAAGTGGTAGCTATTCCAGTCTATCCCATTGTAATATCGAGCATGGAATATTTGAATTCTGGATGGATTTCCCAATGGCAGTTGGTACCGTTGGTGGATTGACAAAATTGCACCCACTGGCACAAAAATCCAATGAGCTATTGGGCAATCCAAGCGCCGAGACCTTGATGCAAATCATTGCGGCAACTGGTCTTGCACAAAACTTTGCTGCCATCCGTTCATTGGTAACTACCGGAATTCAAAAGGGGCACATGAAAATGCATCTTCAGAATATATTGCAACAATTATCAGCCGCTGACAATGAAACAGAGCTTGTTTTGCAGCATTTTGAACATCATGTTGTATCTTTCAATGCAGTAAGAACTTTTCTTCAGGATATCAGGAATTCGAAAGCTGCTCAATTAAGCAATTAATATGTCAAAGCGTCTATTCAGGGGAAACGGAAAACTCCTCTTGACCGGTGAGTATCTTGTATTGCAAGGTGCTGAGAGTTTGGCTCTTCCAACCAAATTGGGCCAATCTATGGAAGTAAAAGAAAGCTCAGGTGCAGAAATAAAGTGGTTGAGTCTGGATGAAAATGGTGAAAAATGGTTTGAAGCAAAATTATCACAATACGACTTTAAGGCAATCGATACTTCAGATGAAAAGATATCTGGTCTGCTCACAAAACTATTTAAAGCATGTGCCAGGCAGGATTCAGAATTCTTGGCGCAATGGGGTGGCCGACAAGTAACTACACGTTTGGAATTTGACCGCAATTGGGGACTTGGAAGCAGCAGTACTTTGATTCATTGCATAGCAGCTTGGGCCGATGTCAACGCATACCAGTTGTGCATGGACACCATTGGCGGAAGTGCGTATGACATAGCATGTGCCGCAGCCGATGGACCACTTATCTACCAATTGAATGACAATCAAATATCGGTCACGGAAGCTGATTTTATGCCCAAATACCACGAGCAAATCTACTTGGCTTTTCTTGGAAAAAAACAAGATAGTCAAAAGTCGGTAGCTGATTTCCTACGTTCCAACAAAGACTTCAAATCTGAAATTTCAGATATTAGTGCCATTACTCTTGAAATAGAAAAAGCTGCCTCTTTGGACAAGTTCATTGAATTGATGGAAGCACATGAAATTATTATGAGCAAAGTGCTAGGACAAGAGAAAATAAAAGATACCAGATTTGGTGATTTTGATGGAACTGTAAAATCATTGGGTGCTTGGGGAGGAGATTTTGCCTTGTTCGCAAGTAATATGGATCCACAAAGTATTGTTTCCTATCTGGACAAGAAAGGCCTAAATACCTATTTCAAGTATCAAGATTTGGTATTGAAAAGAACGGTCTAGGCACAATTTTTAATTAAAACACAGTCAATATGACAACTCTATGGTATGATGCGAAGGTGATCAATATTTTAAATCACAGTGATCGCATCAAGAGTTTTTTTCTAAAAATAGAATCAGATCAAATTATTTCCTTTACACCAGGGCAGTTTTTGACCTTCGATCTTCCTATTGGCGACAAAAGATTGGCGCGATGGAGAAGTTATTCAATCGCTTCGATAGTCAGTAATGACAATGAATTTGAACTCTGCATTGTGAATATGGAAGGTGGAACAGGCAGCACGTATTTGTTTGAGGAAGTAACGATAGGAACTGTCTTAAAATGCAAAGCTCCCGATGGCGGATTCGTACTGAAACAGCCACTTGACCATGATGTTGTTATGATTTGCACCGGAACTGGCGTGGCGCCTTTTAGAAGCATGATAGCGAGCATTTTTGCCCAAAACATAATTCATAAAAAAGTCCATTTGATATTTGGAACCAGGTTTCAGGCAGATATCCTTTATCAAGCAGAATTTAACGAATTGGCAAGCAAATTTCCTGAGTTTACGTATGATATTGTGCTTTCAAAGGAGCCTGATTGGCAAGGTATCAGTGGCCATGTCCACCAAGTCTATCTTGACAAATATGCTGATTCTGGCCCAGATATCCACTTTTACTTGTGTGGTTGGTCTCAAATGATCGATGAGGCAGTTGAAAATTTGTTGCTCAAGTGCAGATATGACAGAAGTCAAATAAGTTATGAATTGTACGGATAAAAGCAATTGCTATTTAGCAGCCATAGACCATTTTTTCAGAGAGGCGATAAAAACTGTTTGCTGATCAACAAAAACACTGTGCGAACAATTGTCAAGATACTTTACGTTCTTTTTGCCAATCAATTTCATCAAGCTCTTTATCTGCTCTACCGAATACAATCCATCTTCCTTCCCATATAATCCATAGATGGGCATCTTCTTGAGTTTTAAGTCTTTGATACTGTTAGTCAGGTCGATTGTGGTATAATGCTCGTTGTCATAGAATCCCTTTGGCCCCGGATAAGTCATTTTGGATGCATATTTCTGTAATAAGGTATCTGTCTTGAAGGTGGCATAAATGCTTTTCGCTTCAGCTGTTGCTTGTTTGGGGGAATAAAATCCGTTGCTCATGGCATGTCCAAAACAGTAGGAACTGTATTCCAACTTATCTGAATCCATTTTTTCAAGCAAAGCGATGTACTTCAGGTTTACAGAATCCTTCTTCTGCTCGTAGATTTGCTTTGATTTTTTGATGATTGTCCTGAAGCTTTCTTGAAGAGACACTGGCGCACCAACCAAAACAACTGATTGAACCAAGATTGGGTTTTTCTCTGCAAAAAGTGTTGCAACAATACCACCGAAGCTGTGCCCTATTAAAACTGCCTTCTCAATTCCCATCTGGGCATAAATTGCCTTTATATCCTTAAAGCTTTCGTCAAAATTGAATTGGGCATTCTTGTCTAGTGACCTTCCCTCGCCTCTTCGGTCATAAACTATGACAAAAAATCCATTTTCAGCGAGCTTCTGAGCAGTAGTTGCTTCAAAACTGGCACTATTGTAACCTGGACCTCCGTGCAAAAATATCACGGGTGTGGCTTTCCGGTCTCCAAAACTCTTTACGTATAAATTTTGAGCTTGGCTGGCTAAAAAAACAAGAGAAAAAAGCAAAGAAAAAAACAGTTTGCTCATAATTTGCAATTTGATAATGAAGTTTTTCTCAATCTTTTGGGTTTGAGAATCTCAAAAATACATCAAATTAAATAAGAACAGTCGACTATCTTATCATTAAAACCAATGAGGCAAACTGTTTCAAAATTAAAAGCTACTAAACGAAGCTTTTTTTAACAAAGGCGATTGTTTCATTGTGGGTCAATTTATCTGACGCTTTCACTATGATGTTTTTGCCCTGAAACTGCTTGTTTTCACTCAAATAATTTTTAAGTTCTTCTTGAGCCTTTCCGATTCCGAACAATAAAATGGCGTCATAACCCTGAATTTGCTTGGATATTTCATCATAATATTTGTGCAATTCCTGCGCTTTTTTATGATTGTGGGTGTTTTCACTATGTGTGTGGTCGCTATGATGTTTGTTGTGAATTTTAGCAGATACTTCATAAATACCATCATTGCTTTTATCTGGTGTGTGTATCAATAAAGCCTCGCTGTGATCTACACATACACCTATTACCGTCTTGTTTGTGAAACTCATAAAATTTGATTTTTTTATACCTGCAAAGATATGCTTAACTCAAGCCCGAAACCATGACATAAATCATGATTTAATAGAACATTAACTAGGTATAATCTATGCTTCCACTTGATTTGCAATCATGAAAAACGCTTCTTTTAAGGCTTCAATGATATCGCTTGCAGTAATCGTTTCCATTCCGTATTGTTGTGTGCACACATCAGCAGCCAAACCATGGACATACACGCCTAATTTTGCTGCTTCTTCAGCAGAATATCCGCTTGAAAGCAGTCCCGTAATAATACCTGTCAACACATCCCCACTACCTCCCTTGGCCAAAGCTGGATTGCCTGTAGAGTTAAAAAAGACGTTCCCATCGGGCAATATCACAGCCGTATGAGCTCCTTTTAGCAACAAAATTACTGAATATCTGGTGGCAAATGCTCTGCCGAGTTCTATCCTTTCAGCATCAGATTCCACTTTTTGAGTCATTCTTTCAAACTCTATGGCATGAGGAGTCAAGATAGTATTGGGCTTCAGAGAAGCAAAAGAATCCTTGTCCGATGCCAGTAAGTTGATGGCATCTGCATCAATGACCAAACTACAAGTGGATTGTGTGATAATTTCCTTAACCATGATTCCGGTTTCATTTTCGGTACCAATGCCGGGTCCAATCCCTATCGCTTTGTAGTCCAATCGAGCTGGAACCAAGCTAAGATGCGCAGTATTGGGATCTTCAATGAACATGGCTTCAGGAGCTTGCATTTGGATCATAAGATTTGCACAAATTGGTGCATACACGCTCGTTAGTCCTGCACCGCTTCGGATACAAGCTTTTGTTGCTAAAACAGCGGCTCCTACTTTCCCATAAGATCCGCCAACTATTAAAGCATGTCCAAAATCATGCTTGGATGAGAACTTAGCTCTCTTTTTATAAATATGGGCAATGTCAGCTTTGGTCGTAAAATGGTAATCAGAAGGCATTTGCTTGTCAATATCTTGGGGCCAACCTATTTCAAGCAATTCAAATCTGCCAACGAACTCAGATTGTTCTTTCATCATAAAATTGAGTTTTGGACGCTCAAAACTTAAGCTTACATCTGCTTTGAAGCAAAGTTGGTCATTACTTGAAGCTGCATTGGCATACATTCCGGTAGGTATATCGATTGCCAAACGCAAACAATTTTGCTTGTTTAGGTACGATACTACTGTATGAATACAATCTGATATAGGTCTATTCAGTCCATTTCCAAGAATGGCATCAATGATCATATCATTTTCAGCAATGGACAACTGAATGGGTTCACCGTGCTTTAAATAGATCAAATTTCCTTTGAAGGCTTTTGAATTGATCATGAAATCACGCGACGGTTCCCCGTCATAATCCAATACATAAGTTTCCACCAAATAACCCACATCTGTCAATAAGCGAGCAATGGCAAGTCCATCACCTCCATTATTTCCCTTTCCGCAGAATATCAATGTTTTTGCTGGCTTCTTTAGCTTGTTTTTGATGTAACTTACACATGCTTTTGCTGCCTCTTCCATCAATTCAATCGACTCGATTCCCAGGATTTTTATGGCATTATCATCACATGTTTTGACTTGTGTAGGTGTAAGAATTTTCATGAAATAAGTGTTTTATCCATCATTGGCTTTGTTGAATCAGATTGTAATCTCGTTCTCCATTTTACGATTTCATACCAAATTACTGAGATAAATCCAGCTCCAACAGCAACAATCAAACTTTTAAAATCAAGCGCTTCAAATTCAAAAAAGGCTGCAAGAGGTTTAATATAAATCAGCAATGCAGTGAGCAAGACAGTAACGCCAAGCATAATTGGTACCAAATTGTTCTGATACCTTAAAGTGGTCCAAATGGAATAATAGAAAGAGCGATTGACCAATGTCAGAAAGATATTTGCACTAACAAGTACGGTAAAAATCATGGTTCGCGTTATCCCTTCCGAAAATTGCTCACCAACTGAATATTGATAAATCAACAGGGAGAATAATGTAATCATCAAACCTTGGATAATACTTGTAGCCAATTCACGCCAATTAAAAAACGTGTCACTCATAAGTCTTGGCTTTTGAATCATCGCATTGCGTTCCATGGGTTCATTCTCGTATATAATTGAACAAGTAGGTCCCATGATCAATTCCAGAAATATGATATGAACAGGTGAAAGAATATTGGGGTAAATCCATCCCAAAACCAACGGCAGAAATACTGTTAAAATAATAGGTATGTGAATCGAAATGATATATTGAATTGCCTTTTTGAGATTCGTATATATCTTGCGACCCATAGCAACTGCGTAAACCATTTTGGATAAATCATCTTCAGCCAGAATGAGAGAGGCAGACTGTTTTGCAATTTCAGTGCCTTTGATGCCCATGGCTATACCAATATGTGATGCTTTGAGTGCAGGCCCATCATTTACACCATCTCCAGTCATGGCAACTATTTCACCTTTGGCCTTCAGTGCATTGATGATCTTGAGCTTCGCCTCTGGAAACATTCTTGAAAAAATGAAATAGTTATTCACCTTTTCAATCAATTCGCTTTCCGGCATTTTCATCAGCTGTTCTCCGGAAATGCTTTTCTCATATCCCAAAAAGCCTATTTGCTTTGCAATTGCAGCTGTGGTTTCCAGATTGTCACCGGTAACAATTCTCACCTTTATACCTGCCTGATAGAAATCCTGCAGAACAGTGTTGATGTTCTTTTTAGGTGGATCATAAAATGAAACCAAGCCCAGAAACTCAAAGGAATATGCTTGTTGCGTATCAAGAAATTTAGAACCAGCCAACTGTGCCTTGCCTACACCCAAGACCCTGTAACCTTCCAACGCAAGCGATTTGATGGCATCCAAAATTCTGTTCTTCTCGGCTTCCGTCAGTTTAGCAGTATTGATCAATGCTTCAGGTGCGCCTTTGGCAGCAATGATTCTATCTCCAAGCGCATTTTCATGAATGTGGGTCATCATAGGTGGAACGCCACCTAGTGGATATTCATGAATCAGTTGATATTCGCTCCTTAAATCCTTTGTTATGATTGCAGTGTACTTGTCATGCAGCGCTATTTCCATTGGATCGAATGGGATGGGTTCACTTGCCCACATGGATATTTTAATCAACTCCAATCCTGACTCATCTAGGGGTTCAGCGGATTCGACAATTTGACCAGTTTTGTGGATATAGATCTTGGCGAGCGTCATTTTGTTTTCGGTTAGTGTCCCGGTTTTGTCGGTACAAATAACCGTGGCACTTCCAAGAGTCTCTACCGTCTTCATTTGCTTAACTACAATACCCATTTTCATGAGCCTCCAAGCGCCAAGCGCCATAAATGTTGTAAATGCAACAGGTATTTCCTCCGGCAGGATGCTCATTGCCAGAGTCAGGGCTTTCAGCAAACTACCCATCAAATTCTGCGTCAGAACGTAGTTGATTCCCCACACAATCAAAAAAATAATTGCCCCAACAACTACCATCCGCAGCACAAAACTCCTGATCTGAATTTCTAAAGGCGTTTTTTCTTCTTGAATATTTTCCAGGCTCTTGCCTATCTTTCCCAGCTTTGTGTCCTTGCCAATAGCTGTAACAGTTGCTATTGCCAGTCCACTCGTCACATTTGTCCCGCTGTAAACGAAGTTATCCTCCTTGTTTTGGTCCTTTTCAACTGTGAATGATTCGCCTGTCAGGATAGATTCATTGACCGAAAAATCATTGGATTGCACGATGATTCCATCTGCAGATATTAAAGTTCCTTCTTCAACAATCATAGAATCTCCCACTACCAACTCTTCACTTTTGAGTTCAAGTGTCACACCATTTCTCAAAACCTTACAATTGGGCTCCGTATAAGTTTTTAGTTTTTCAAGTGCATTTCTGCTGCGTGAATCTTGATACAATGAAATAGTGGCCACAAGCACAATAGCCGATGCCATAAAAATGCCATCTCCTATATTGCCCGTGATGAAATAAACCGATGAAGTAAGAAACAATAACAGAATCATTGGCTCCTTTGCCAGACTTTTTAAAGCCTCAAAAAAAGGGTTCACCTTCTTATAATTGATCAGATTCAAGCCATATTGCGCCCGGGATACAGCAACTTGCTGATCATTCAATCCTGTAATTTTCAAGTTTTTTTCTACAAGAGACATTTCAATATGCTTAATTGCTTCGATCAGCAGGTAATTTAAAAATAGCTATAGCGGGAGAACCTTTGGCTCCTTCAAATATAACAAATTCCTGTCAAAAATGCACTAATGTTGAATTGTCCAAAGCCAGGCGTCCCCTATTTCATGATCATGGACCATGCTGTGAAATTGAAATCCATTTTTCGCAAGAATTTTGGAAGAAATATTGCTCTCGGGAACTGTTTTGGCAGTAATCAACAGATGCCGATTGGTTTTTTTAGCAATAGCTACCAGTGCTTGACATGAAAAACTGGAAACACCAAGCCCTTCCATTCCCTTAAAGGTGTAATATGCAATCTCTATTTGATCATCCTTAGGCGGTCCGGTAAATCCACCAGATCCCACGACTTCTTCGTCTTTCATGACAAAATATCCAATCCAAGGTTCATGAAATCCAATTATCTGATAGTAATCTTTATAAATGCGGAGCAACTCCTGACAGTCATCCGTCGAAAACAAGGGATTGGTCGGATCTTCATTCAAGCGTATTGGCAACAGTTTCATCATGGTGCGATTCTAACTACTTGTTCACTTTATTAACGTCTCTTGGTCGCAACCAGCGCAAAAACCATAGGAATTTTAGTGCCAAGATGTTTGATAGTGAATTTACCAGATTCAAGTTCTACCATTTGATTGAGACAATTGTAGGGAGAATAGTCAAATTCATCGAATGAATTGAGTTCCAAGCCTTGATGGAGCAAGCTGTTCAATATCTCACTTATGGAGTGATTCCATCCAACAGTTTTTAGAACAATATCAGCTGATTTATCAGCATACGTTCCTTGTTCCTCCTCCACGATTGGACCATCGTTGAAATAATTATAAGCTACTTCTTTAAAATCATTGTCGAACATCCAAACCACCGGATGAAAATCAACAAATATAAATTTGCCACCTGGCTTCAAATATCGGGACACAATATTAGCCCATTTGTCAAGGTCCGGCAGCCATCCTATTGTTCCATAACTTGTAAATACGATATCAAATTGCTGATCCAGTTGATTCGGTAACTCGTAAATATCAGAGCAAATAAAATTAGCTTGGGTATTGATCTGTTTGGAAATGGCTTTCGCTTGCTCAATGGCTATATCGGACAAGTCAACTCCAGTTGCCCTCGCTCCCATACGTGCCAATGAAAGCGTATCCTGGCCGAAGTGACACTGCAAATGAAGAATAGTTTTATCTTGGATATCACCGAGCAAATCCATTTCAATCCCCTTCAAAGAAGTCTCCCCATTTAGAAACGCTTCTTGATTGTAGAAATCGGATTTTACATGCAAGGTGGTTTTGGCATTCCAAGCTGCTTTGTTGACCTGCAAATAATCTGTTGCTTCATTCATGCGAAAAACAATTTTATGATCAAAAGTAGAGAATTATCTTCACACACATCAATAAAAAAGTGCAGTTTCATGAAGGAAACTGGGCTAAATCTCTTTTAAAAGTTGAAAAAGATCTCTTTTTCATGAAAAGTGTTTCTTTACATTTTTATGGATCAATACGATTATTTATGCGTATTTATGAACAAAATGGCTGTACTTTTGTAGAATCATTCCAAATAAGATTAAAATGGATCAAATAGTAAAGTCGCCCGTCATGTTATATACTGAGCAAACTCCCAATCCGGAGTCGCTCAAATTCGTTTTGAATAAAATGTTGTTCCGTGGTACCGCTGATTTGAGCGACCGCGAATTGGCAGCTGAGTGGAGTCCGATGGCCATGTCATTGTACGAGTTGCCTTACGTAAAAGCAGTTTATATTTCCAATAATTTTATCACCATTACCAAGGAATTTAACTACGCTTGGGAGGATATCATGCTCAAGGCAAAGGAACATATCAAAAAATATGTTGAGGATGAAGGCGTGGTAATCAAGGATGGATTTACAGAAGCCCAAGAAAAGTTAGCTGCTGAAAAAACAGCTGAATCATACACAGGCGATGAAGCAGATTTGGTTGTAAAAATCAAAGGCTTGATTGACACTTATGTAAAACCAGCTGTTGAGATGGATGGTGGCAACATTGAGTTCAAAAGATACGATGCCGGAAAAGTATATGTGATCATGCAAGGATCATGTAGTGGCTGCCCAAGCAGCACAGTAACCTTGAAAAGTGGAATTGAAGGCATGCTCAAGAGAATGTGTCCGGAGGTAACCGAGGTTATACAGGAAATGGGATAAGAATATTCATCGGATTCGCTCACACAATATGGTATCTGTATCACTGCTACATCAAGTGAAGCACTTAATTCGGTCAAATCGTCTATTCCTTATTTGAGTATTCTGAACTTGAATCCCTTTATGATTTCTGCCGATAGCATGACTTTTGTGTTCGACACAGGAGCAATACCCGTTGGCAATATTAACAAATATGCTTATTTTTAAAATTGTAATATAATTTAAAATAAATTATATAAATTTGGACATTAGGTTTTATCAAGACACAAAAAGTTAAAGATGAAACTGCACAACAGATATGCGTCCGCTCTTATTCTTGTACTCAGTTTGCTGGCAGGCCAATGTCAAGGTCAGCAAAAAACCAAGCCCAAGTCTGTCACTGGTAAAACAAAAACTGCAGCCATAAAAAAGGAGGTGGTTAAAAAAGAGCCGTCAATAATCACATATTCAGATAATTCAATTTCTGATTCGATCCGCCCAATTTTATTTCATATCAATGATACTACTGGGGAAGTAACGGGATGTCCATATATTAGAAAATTGGATAAGGCACCAATTATGAGCCAGAAAGCCGATCCTGAGAACAAGCTGTTAGCAAAGATTAAATCTCAAACACAACCAAGGCAAATGGCCGAATCTGGGCAAAATGAAATTGTCACTGGAGGTATTTACAATAAGTTAAAGACAAGGTTAGTATGTTATTCCAGTTTTCATGGAGGTGCCTTAAACGAAATAAGATTTTATGACGAAAAAGGTAATTTACTGAATAGGCATAAAATTGGTGGGAAATATAACGTATCAGAAACTGTAGCATTCAATGCGGCTGAAACTTTTGTAACGGCCATTCTTACCAATGGTGATTTTTAGATTTTTGATACTAATGGGAGAATCGTGCAGCAAGGCAATGCGAATTCAATAATTAAATGTGGTGATTACTGTGATTGGCACCTAGATTTAAATAAATCAGGCATTATTTTTCTTTTGAGTAATTTTGGAGAGACTGTTTTATTAAAAAGGGATCTTTCTTTAATAAAAAAATTAAGTATAGGGGCGTCTTCGTCTTATTTTGGTAATGACCAAAAAGGGATTTTCTTAATAAATCGCTCAAAACTAACCATTCTATCATCCATAAGCTATAATGCATTTTATGAATCGGATACAATAAATAGTTCCAGCTGGATATTTAAAAATTATTTTAAAATTCAATCATTAACAAACTTAAAACTAAAGTTCTATTATGAATTATTATAAAAATATTTTTATCTGTGTTTCTTTTGTTTGCTTGTTGTGCGTCGTTATAAGCAAATACTGCCCGAAGAACCACTAAATCAAATGTTTTATTTTTTGTACCTTAGCAGATTGAATAAGTAACTAACTTTTAGTTAAAAAATGGAAATTAAAGATATCGCAATTGTAGATTTATTTTGTGGAATTGGGGGTCTTGCCCACGGCTTTTTAAGGGAAGGCTTTAACGTTGTGGCTGGTATTGACATTGATGAATCTTGCAAGTATGCTTTTGAAAAAAACAATAAATCAAAATTTATTTCTAAAAGTGTTGCTGACATTTCAGCCGAAGAATTAAATACTTTGTTTGGAAACTCTAAAATAAAAATCCTTGTTGGTTGTGCTCCCTGTCAACCATTCTCTTCGTATACATTTAAAGATCCAGAAAAAAAAGATAATGATAAATGGAAGTTATTATATGAGTTCCAAAGATTAATTTTAGAGACAGGCCCTGATATTATTTCTATGGAAAATGTTTCTCAATTAATTAATTTTAAAAAAGCACCAGTTTTCAATGATTTTATAGAGACATTAGAAAATGAAGGATATTATACACATTTTGAAATAGTAAATTGTCCTGAGTATGGAATTCCTCAAAACCGAAAGAGATTAGTATTAATTGCATCAAAACTAGGGAGTATTAATTTAATCCCTAAAACTCATAATAAAGATAATTTCATTACAGTTCGGGATGCAATTGGGGATTTACCGCATATTGATGATGGAGAATTTCACGCTAAAGATAAATTACATTTTGCGAGAAAACTCTCTCCCGACAATAAAAAAAGAATTAAAAACACACCTTATGGCGGAAGTTGGAAAGATTGGCCTGAAGATTTAAAACTAGAATGTCATAAAAAAGAATCCGGTAAATCATATTCTAGTGTTTATGGAAGAATGAAATGGGAAGAACCTTCTCCAACAATGACAACACATTGTATTGGTTATGGCAATGGTCGTTTTGGTCATCCTGAACAAAACAGAGGGATTTCCCTCAGAGAAGCATCAATACTTCAATCATTTCCTAAAAATTATATCTTCTTTAAAAAAAATGAAGTCATGCCTACTGTTGCCATAGCTAGACAAATCGGAAATGCAGTTCCTGTTAGATTGGGAGAGATTATTGCAAAAAGCATAAAAAAACATTTATCTATTTAATTATGAAGACACCTAAAGAAATTGAATTAGCCGAAAACCAAATAAAAGACATTCAAGTTGATTACAATTATAGAATTGCGGACTTTTCTATAGGTGAGTTATTAAAAAAATTTGTCAAAAAAGGGGAAGTACCAAATTTTGAAGATGAATCAATCTCTGGGTTATATATCCCAGTTTATCAGAGAAATTTTATTTGGCTAGCAACAATGCAATCTGAATTCATTGAATCTCTTTTTATGGGCGTACCTATTCAACCCTTGTTTGCTTTTGAATTAGATGAAGATGGCAATTTAGAATTGTTGGATGGGGTTCAAAGATTATCTTCAATTAAATCATTTTATGATGGGAATTTGGTTTTATCAGGTTTAGATGAATTAGACACTTTAAATGGTTTTATATTTAATGATTTGACCACTGCTAGAAAAAGAAAATTTTTAAATACTCAATTGAAACTATACATCATAAACGAAAATACTGACGAAGGTATTCGTGCTGATATT
>Ga0105046_10010693_pt1 | contig 14277 bp, 14 predicted proteins | sample MAT03_FD_78385 | JGI IMG/M metagenome (GOLD analysis project Ga0105046, IMG submission 78385) | Freshwater microbial communities from Lake Fryxell liftoff mats and glacier meltwater in Antarctica - MAT-03 (megahit assembly) | ecosystem: Environmental > Aquatic > Freshwater > Ice > Liftoff... | reverse complement strand
GTGAATACGCAGATGTCGGCGGACTGGCGGCAGGCGGTCAGGCGGTGAATGATCCGACCCAGGTAGTCGTCGCCGGGGCTGAACACGGCCACCGAGTCCGGCTCCTCGGCCGCGCTGCCAGGGTGCGCCGGGACGACGACCTTGAGTGCATCTTCAATAAACGTGAGGACCAGAGCCGCCGCCGAGTCGGCGACGGCGGTGCGGCCGGCGTCGAACACCTGCCCGCGCGCCACCGACCGCTGCTGATCGTTGGTGACGTTCTTTTGTACCCACCCCATCAGGGTGGAGCGCTCGGACTTGCTCAGCTTGCCGTCCACGAGGAATTGGCGGAGCAGCGCGTCCAGTTCGGCGGCATTCATGACGGGTCGGGTCCGGGGTGGGGAGGCCGTGGCGATAGGGAATTATCGCCGACTGGTCCCGGACGGGCAACCGTGAAAGAAAGGGAGTTCGCCCGTCACCGCGCGAGCATGTCCTCGGCCAGTTCGTCCCAGTTCACTTCGTTGATGGCCCCGAGGACCAAATCCTGATGCAACGGGTCTTTCAGTTTCACCACCCCCTGGCTCATCTCGCTCTTCATTTGGTTGGCCAGCGCGTGGCTGGAAACCTCCCGCGCGGTGCGCTTCCCTTCCACCACCTCCGGCGCGAGTTGGGCGGCGTCCCGCTGCCGGGCCGCCTGCTCCTTCCAGTACGCCAGAGCCGCCTTGTCGTTGGCGAAGTAGTCATTCACCTTCTTCGTCGGCTTGCTGGCTTCGCCGGGCGTGACGGTGTATGCGCCTCGCCCGTTGGCCATCGCCACCTTGTCCTGGTGAGCGACCGCCCCGTAGGTCATCGAATCGAATGTCGAGCCGGTCTTGGCCGGCGTCCGCGCCACCCCGGACGGATCGACGAAGTAGTTCGCCACCGCCTGCTTCACCTTCTGGTCCTGCGCCCCGATCCACATGACCAGGAAGAACGCCATCATGGCCGTCACGAAGTCGGCATACGCCACCTTCCACGACCCGCCGCCGCCTTTGCCCGCCATGATGGATGCTCCGAGGACGTTTGCCGAATCGTGTCCGAGCCGGAAGCGTGAGCGACGGTTCCGAAAACGCCCGTCGCTCACGCTTCCGGCTCGGATCGAAGAAAACGCCCGTCGCTCACGCTTCTCGGATCGAAGATTATACCCGTTACGTCGCCGCGTTCGCCTCGTTGAAGATGGCGTACATCTCCTGCGAGGTGGGGCGGGTGTCGGTGCCGAGAAGACGGCGGGAGCGGGTGAGTACGTCCCGCGGGCTGGCCCCGTCGTTCATCGTCACGATGGCCGCGCACACCGCTTGCAGGAACACCGTCTCTTGATCGCCCATCGCGCCCATGCGGGCGGCCAGCGGGGCGAAGAAGCCGTAGGCCATCAGAATCCCCAAGAACGTCCCGACGAGGGCCGCGCCGACCTTGTATCCGATCACATCCACCGGCCCGCCGATGGCCTGCATCGTCACCACGATGCCCAGCACGGCCGCCACGATGCCGAACCCCGGCAGGGCGTCGGCCGTCTTCGTCAGGGCGTCCACCGCCGCGTGATGCTCACGGTCGATCACCCGCACTTCCTCGTCGAGCCAGATCGTTAGTTGCTCGGACGTGACTTTGCCGTCGGCCAGCAGCGACAACCCACCGCACAGGAAGTCCCGCAGGTGGTGGTTGTTGTTCACCTTCGGATACTGCTTGAAAATGCTGCTCTCGTCCGGGTTCGCCAGGTGCGACTCCAGCCCGAGCGCGCCTTCCTGCCGGACCACGCGGGCCAGAGCGTACAGCACGCGGAACAACTCCAGGCACGTCGGCTTACCGTAGGGCGACCCCTTGATCGTCGTCATCAAGCCTCGGATGATGTCCTTGATGACTTTCATCGGAGACATGATGATGAGGGCACCCACCGTCGCCCCGCCGATGGTGACGAACTCGGACAGGTGCAGCAGCGACATCGGCTTGCCGCCGGCCATGCTGAACCCGATCAGCACGGCCGCCATGACGACGACGCCCCCGATGATGACGAACATGCGCTTCCCCCAGCCGACGGAACACGGATCCCCACCAAGGGATGATCGAACGGCGGGCGGGAAAGTTGCGGCCGGCCGGCGACGGCGGAACCGTTTCACACCCCAGGAGGAAAGTTCCCATGACCGAGGAAGACGCCTTTCTCCGCAAGCTGTTGGAGCAGCCGAACAGCGACCTGACGCGGTTGGTGTTCGCCGACTGGCTGGACGAGCAGGGGACGCCCGATAGCCTCGCCAAGGCCGAGTTCCTGCGGCTCATTGCCGACGCGGACTACATCGGCAAGTTCGAAGAGCGCGTGAAGGAACTCGCCGCCCAACTCGACCCGCACTGGCTCGCGGTCGTCGGCAAACTGCCCATCGAGAACTGCGCCACGGCGGAGGACATGGGAATCCGCGCCACCCCGCGGAGGCTCGCGTTCAGCTTCGAGTGTCCGAAAAAGTGGGAGGAGTTGACGCCGACCGAGGACGGGACCGGCGTGCGGTACTGCGGGGAATGCGAGAAGACGGTCCACTACTGCCACGACGCGGACGACCTACGACGGAACGCCAACAGGGGCAATTGCGTGGCGGTCGAGTTGGGGGTTCCCCGTCGGCCGGGCGACCTGGAACAGGAGCGGTTCGCGGTGACGACGATGGGGATTCTCTACGATCCGAGGCCCGAAGGCAACGAGTGGGCCGTCGAGGAGACGCCTCGCCGGTCGTGGTGGGCGCGACTGATGCGCCGCGAGCGCCGCCGCGACCAGGGGTGAAGACGAATTATGTCGTCGCCGGGAGCTTGCGACCGGCCGCGCATCGCCTTCACTCCCCTTCCAGCAGGTGGCCCAGCTTGGCCCGCTTGGTGAGCAGGTAGTCGCGGTTGTGGTCGCCGGGGACCATCTGGATCGGCACCCGCTCGGTGATGCGGAGGCCGTACCCGTCCAGGCCGATCACCTTGCGCGGGTTGTTGGTCAGCAGGCGAATCTGCCGGACGCCCAGGTCGTGCAAAATCTGGGCACCGATGCCGAAGTGCCGCAGGTCCGGGGCGAAGCCGAGCCGCTGGTTCGCCTCCACCGTGTCCAACCCCTCTTCCTGCTGCAATTTGTAGGCTTTCAGCTTGTTCAACAGGCCGATGCCGCGGCCCTCCTGCCGCATGTACACGATCACCCCACGGCCGGCCGCCGCCACCTGCTGCATGGCGTACCGTAGTTGCGGCCCGCAGTCGCACTTCGCGCTGTGCAGGGCGTCCCCGGTCAGGCACTCGCTGTGCATCCGCACCAAAACCGGTTCGTCTTGCACGGGCACCCCGGTGGGGGATTCCACGCCGATGCCGCCGAGCGTCAGCGCCAGATGCGGCTCGATGTCCACCACCGACGTGTACGCGATCAGGTCGAAGGTGCCGAACTCGGTGGGCAGTTGCAAAGCGATTTCTCGCTTCACGAGCTTTTCATTGCGCCGCCGGTATTCGATTAAGTCCGCGATGGTGCAGAGTTTCAACGCGTGTCGCGCGCAATAACTTTGCAGGTCGGGCAGGCGCGCCATGCTGCCGTCTTCGTTCAGGATTTCGCAGATGACGGCCACTTCGGTCAGCCCCGCCAACCGGCACAGGTCCACGCTCCCTTCGGTGTGACCGGCCCGCACCAGCACCCCGCCGTTGCGGGCGATCAGGCCATCGACGTGACCCTTGTCGCGGACGAGCTGGTCCGACCCGTTGACCGGGTCCGCGCAGACGCGGATGGTGTGCGCCCGGTCGGCGGCCGAGATGCCGGTGGTGACGCCGTAGCGGGCGTCGAAGTTGTGCGTGAACGGGGTGGCGGTCGGGTCCAGGTGGACACCGGGGAGGAGTTCCAGGCCGAGTCGCCGGGCGTGGTCGGCGGCGAACGACACGCACAGCCGGCCGCACGCCTGGCGGATCATGAAGTTGATGGCGGCCGGGGTGGCGTGTTCGGCGGCCATGACCAAATCGCCTTCGTTCTCCCGGTGTTCGTCATCGACGAGGACGATCATCTTGCCGGCGCGGAGGTCGTCGAGGGCGGCATCGATGGTGTGGAACGGCGAGGCGGCGGCGGGCGGCATGGGACGGCAACCGGGGGCTCGATGGAAGTACAACAACAGTTTAGGCGAGTCGTGCGCGGGTGTGGAAATGCGACGTGATCGGGCGCGCGCATAAAAAAATCCGGGCAGCCTTGCGGCTGCCCGGACTACCAAGCGTACTTTCGGGTCCCGTCCATCCCTCCGGTAGCCTGGCCGCTTTAACCGTTCCCCCCTCGGAACGGAGAAAGCACTCGTGAAGAGTGCCCCGATGCTGGCAGTCGCGTCGGGTGAGCACGGTTCGCCGTCGGCACGAACCGGGGTCCGTTCGGTGAGTCGGTCGGCGGGTGCCGGCCGGTCCCTCGCGGACACCAGTATCTAGACCACGACCGGCGGCGGGGCAAACGCGGCGGGGAAAAATACTCGCTTCACGGCTGGTTGCGAACGCGGGACGAACCGCCCGCCCGCCACTCGACCGGGATCGGCCGGGGGGTGGTGTCGCCGGCCATCCGCCAGTGCCGCAGTTCTTCCTCGCCGAGTTGCCAGCGGAAGGCCGCCGGCTGGCCGTTGATGCGGGTCGGGAACTCGACCGCGCCGGTGTCCGCGTCCACCAGGGCCACGCCCAGTTCGGACAGCTCGCCGACGGCGGTGGCGAAGTGCGTCTCGGCGCGAGCCGCTTCTTCCGTCACGGTGTATCGCCGACTCCGGGACGCCCACGTCAGTTCCCGGCGGAAACTATCGAGGATGTCCCGCTCGGCCGTGAGTTCGACCAATTTCCGCTTCGCCCCGACGATATCGCGGACGATGGCGGCCACCAGCGGCAACTTGCGGTGGGCCGACGACAGATCGGCGGCCGTCGCCGGCAGCGGGACCGCTTGCTGCTGGGACGGGGACGGATCGGGGGTGCGGGCGACGGAGCGGCTCATGGCGAGTGTCCTTATCGGTGGCGGCCGGGCATCGACCGCTTTTGATTCATTCTACCGTACGAAGCAAGCCCTTCTTTCCCAGAACGTCGACGGGAACGAAATTTGCCTTCGGCGCAAGATGTTTCCCAGAGTGGCTGTGTCGTGGTGGGCGCGGGGCCGTGGGTTCACCCAACAGTCCACGCCACGCACTCGGCATCACGTCGGCTTGTCCGTCCGGCCGCCATGCGTATGATACCAACCTTCGGCGCACACCTTGCCGCCGGCCTTCGCGTGCTTCCGCCGTCACGCGGCAAAGGCTGGTCCCGCCGTGCGACGGTCTGTCGCGCGCGGGCCGCGTTCTCCAGAATTGAGGGTGGGTCCATGACCGAGCCGATGGTCGATTTGAAAGCGCTTCTCGTCGAGCGGGAAGAGTTTGAAGGGAGCATGGTGTCGAAGCTGCGCGAGGGGTTGTCCCAGGGGCCGAGCCAGATTCGCGCCCTCCGCGAGATCAACGACACGCTCCAGAAGCGGATCGCCGTGGCCCCGCCGCCGCAGCAGAAGAAAATTCACCTCAAACTGGGCGTGGTGCAGTTCTACATGGGCCGCACCCAGGCGGCGGTCGAGCACCTGAAGCAGTCCGAGGGGCCGCTCGCCGCTTTCTTCCTCGGTCGCGCGCAAACCCTCCGGGGCGAGTACGACGAGGCCATGAAGAGCTTCGAGAAGGCCGAGAAGTCCGGGTACGCGGCCCAGCAGGTGCAACTCCAAAAGGCCGGCGTCCTCCGCCTGCAAGGGGAAGCCGCCCAGGCCAAAGCGATTCTGGTCAAACTGAAGGACATGGCCGCGCACAACGCCGAGTACCACTTCCAGGACGGCGGACTGGCCGAGGCGGAAGGGGACACCCTCCGGGCGGTGAAGGGGTACGTCCGGGCGTCCGAACTGGACCCGTCCCACTCCGGCGCGCTGTTCCGGCTGGCCTTCCTGAACGACCTGGCCGGGAACGACGACGACGCCATCGGGTATTACGAGAAGTGCCTGAAGCACCCGCCGGTGGGGAAGGGGGTGCTGTACAACCTGGGCGTGCTGTACGAGGACAACGAGAACTACCCTCGCGCCGCCGAGTGCTTCCGCCGACTCCAGAAGGCCGACCCGACCGACGCCCGCGCCCGGCTGTTCTGCAAGGACGCCGAAGCGGCCATGAACATGTACTACGACGCCTCCGACGAGCAGGTGAACTTCGAGACGGCCCGCGTGATGGAGGAGCCGATCACCGACTTTGAACTGAGCGTCCGCAGCCGCAACTGCCTGAAGCGGATGAACATCCGCACGCTCGGCGACCTGACGCGGGTGACGGAGCCGCAACTGCTGGCCAGCAAGAACTTCGGCGAGACCAGTCTGGACGAGATCAAGAAGATCCTCGACTCCAAGTCGCTGCGGATCGGTCAGTCGCTCGACCAGGGGCAGCAGTACGAGTTCCGCTTCCGCCCGCAGACGAACCTGTCGCCGGAGGAGCAGGCCATGCTCGGCAAGCCGGTGAGCGAGTTGAACCTGTCCGTCCGCGCCCGCAAGTGCATGCACCGACTGGGCCTCAACACCCTCGGCGAACTGTGCCAGCGGACCTCCGACGAGTTGATGGAGGCGAAGAACTTCGGCATCACCTCCCTGAACGAGGTGAAGGAGAAACTCACCGCGATGGGGCTGAAGCTGCGAGGGGATTGAATGGTTCCCAGGGGCGGAAGCCCCTGGACGCCTGCAGACCACCATCCTCCGACCACCGGCTACTGCTATGGATCACCTCTGGGCACCGTGGCGGTTGTCGTATGTCGCCACCCCGAAGCCGGTCGCGCCGCCCACCACTGGGGTGGCCGACTGCTTCCTCTGTCGCGGCCTCGCCGACACCGCCGACCGCGATAACCTGATCCTCCACCGCACGCCGCTGTCGGCCGTGGTGCTGAACAAGTTCCCCTACAACAACGGGCACCTGCTGGTCGCGCCGCTCGCGCACAAGGCCACGCTGGGCGAACTATCCCCGAACGAACTGCTCGACTCGCAACTCACCCTCCGAGACATGTGCGCCGCGCTGTCGGAGTTGATGTCGCCGGATGCGTTCAACATCGGTCTGAATTTGGGCGCGGCAGCCGGAGCCGGCCTGCCGGGCCATTTGCACTGGCACATCGTCCCTCGCTGGAACGGCGATACCAACTTCATGCCGGTGCTGGCCGATACCAAAGTCATCGTGCAAAGTCTGGACAGCCTATATGACCGCCTGACGGGGTTGATTCGGCGCGATTTTTCCGAGAATTCGGAATAAACGCACTCCAATTCGTATCGTGATAGGAGGTCGTGGCGGAGGATCGCGTCGATCCCCCCCGGCCCGAACTCTCCGAGGACTCCCCGTGAAACTGTTCGCCAAGTGTCTCGCCCTGGCCGCCCTGGCCGCCTTCATCCCCGTCGGCTGCGGCAAGACCAAGGACACCGTCGATAACGCCGACAAGGACGCCAAGGCCAAGGCCGAGAAGGCGAAGGCCGACAAAGAAGCGGCCGACAAGAAGGTCGCCGAGGACAAAAAGGCCGCAGACAAGAAGATGGCCGAGGACAAGGCCGAGATGGAGAAGCAGGCCGCTGAGAACAAGGCCGCCGCGGACAAGAAGGCCGCCGAACTGAAACTCGCCGACGCCCTGAGTGCGGCCACCGGCGAACTCAAGGCCGCCTCGGACAAGGATCTGCCGGCCATCGAGGCCAAGATCAAGGCCATGAAAGACGAAGCCGACAAAGCCAAGGACCCGAAGAAGAAGGAACTGGACGCCAAGGTGAAGGACGCCACCGACCTGCGCGGCAAGTTCGACGACCAAGTCAAGAAGATCAGCGATCAGAAGGATGTCGCCTCGATCAACGCCGCCAAGGAGAAGGCGATGGCCATGCTCGCCGATCTGAAGAAAAAGGTTGACGTGAAGTAACCCGGTGACAACCGGCGCGGGTGGCGCTACACTTGGGGGAACGGGCCGTCCGGCCCGCCCCCTTCCCCATCTGGAGACCGCCCGCCATGAGTATCGTTCGCGTCGGCATGTCCGAGAACAAGTCCTACGGCGACGGCTACGACGCCATCTTCGGCAAGTCCGGCACCGCCAAGACGCCGGCCCCCGCCGCCAAGAAGCCCGCGGCGAAGAAAGCCGCCCCCGCCAAAAAGCCCGCCAAAAAGAAGAAGTGATTCGCCGTCACTCGGTTCGCCGCGCACGGACGCGCCTCTCGCTCTCACGTCCCCCGCTCGCTGGCATTTTCACGGTATTCCGGCAACTTCGCGGCGAGCAGCAACAGCACCCCAGCCAGTAACGTCGTCACGCCGCTACTCAGCAGGCTGGCGAAGTGCCACGGGCCGAACGCGGCCTTCGCGCTCGCCGCCACCTCCGGGTTCGCGCTCCACCGGTTCACGCTCAGCCGGGCCACTTCCTCCGACAACGGCCACCCGCAGGCCACCAATAGCCCGGCCGCGACCGCCAGCCCGAACCGTCGGCGATGCAATCGCGACGCGGGGTCCATCCGCCGGAAGCCGTGCGCGGTGCCGACCGCCGTCATCGAACAGAGGGCCGCGAGGAGGAAATACCGGGGAAACAGCGGCGCGACGGCGGCACCGGCGAGTGCCGAACCGAGCGCCTTGCGGTCGTCGTCCGTGGCGGTTTCGGGCAGGATGCGGTATTGCGCGGTGCGGTTGTTCGGTTGCTCCTTCACCACCTCGGCGAAGGACGCGAAGATCGGCAGCGCGGCCATGTAGTTGAAGAACGCGGCCGCCCCGAACCACCACCCGACGGCCACGACATGGAACGCCTTTAACAACGTCACCCGCCGCTCGGCGTCGTCGATGCGGCTTTCGGTGCCGGCCAGAATTCGCTTCATGTTCGTGCGGTGTTTGACCAGGACGAACGTCGCGGCGGCGAGGACGAACGCCGTCACCACCCATTGCGGCGTAGCGAACGGCCCCGGCACCGACACCACCCGGGCCACCATGATAACGACCACCGCCGCCACCGACGCGGCCGAGATGTACCGGGTGGCGAGTAGCACCGTCACCCATGCCAGCACCGCCACGGCCGTCGGCCCCGGCACCAGCACGGCCACGATCCCGGCCCCGGTCGCCACGCCTTTCCCGCCATGAAACCCCAGGTAGATCGGGAACAGGTGGCCGAGGAACGCGGCCGACCCCGCCGCGATCGTCAGCACCTCCGGGAAGCCGAAGGCGGTGCCGGCGTCCGGGTGAAGCGCGGTCGCCGCGCGGAGGGCGAATGCGGTCGGCAGCGCGCCTTTGAGGAAGTCGAACACGAATGCGGCGACGCCCCAAGGCCGGCCGGCCATCCGGCCCAGGTTGGTCGCGCCGATGTTCCCGCTGCCGACACGGAACAGGTTCACGCCGTTCAGCCGGCCAAGTAGGTAGCCGAAGGGAACCGCCCCCACGAGGTACGCGGCAACGACGATCACGATAGCAGCGGAAGTGGGGGACATGGGCGATGGAATCCGAGCCGGAAGCGTGAGCGACGGTCCTGTCCGAGCCGGAAGCGTGAGCGACGGTTCCAAAGCCGCCCGTCGCTCACGCTTCCGGCTCGGACAACTCGGCTCACCCGAACGTAATCTGCGAGCCACCGATGCCGCCCCGCAGGTTCGGGTTGAACGGGCGGTTGGCGGCCCGCTCGGCGGTGGCCGCCCGCTCCGCGTCTTCCTCGGCCTCATCCTCGGCGAGCAACGCCCCTTCCGCCTCGGCCTTGATCGACTTCAGCGACAGGGCGATCTTGCGGGCCTCGGCGTCGTAGCTCAGAACCTGCACCGTCACCGCCTGCCCTTCCTGCACCACGTCCCGCACCTTCCGCACCCGCTCGGTGGACAGTTCCGAGATGTGAATCAGCCCCTCGATCCCTTCGGTCAGTTCGACGAACGCGCCGAACTCGGCGATGCGGGTGACGGTGCCGGTCAGCCGCGCGCCGGGGCGGGCGGTCTGGGAGAACGTGTCCCACGGGTTGGCCAGCAGTTGCTTCAGGCTGAGCGAAATTCGCCGGGTGTCGAAGTCCACCTTGCGGACGATCACCTCCACCCGCTGGCCGAGGGACAGGATTTCGCTGGGGTGGGCGATCCGCTTCCAACTCAACTCGGACACCGGCAGCATCCCGTCCGCCCCTTCCAGGTCCACGAACGCGCCGAAGTCCTTGATGGACCGCACCACGCCGGTGCGGGTCTGCCCGGCCTCGATGCCCTGCCAGAAGATGACGGCCTTCTCGGCCTTCTCGCGCTCCAGCACGTTCCGCCGGGAGACGATCAGGTTCTTCTCGGCCTTGTTCACCTCGATGACTTCGCACTTGAGCGACTGGCCGACGAACTGCTCCGGGCTTTCCACCCGGTACATGTCCAGTTGGCTGATGGGCATGAACCCGCTCAGTCCGCCGACCTCGACCGTCACGCCGGTGCGGTTCTTGTTCACCGCCGAAACGCGGGCCTCGACGATCATGCCGACGGCCACGCTGTTCCAGTTGCCGACCGCCTGGGCCGCCCCCTCGCGGTTCAACAGGCACAAGCCGTTGGCGGTGTCGAACCGCTCGTACACGAACTCCACGGTGTCGCCGACCTTGGGCGGCAGGCCCTCAAATTGCTGCTTCGGCAACACCCCCTGGGTGCGGTTGCCGGGGATGTCCACGAAGATATCGTTGCCACTGATGCTGACGACCCGGCCGGTCTGCTTGCCGCCCGGCTGCATCGACGACTTCGGCTGCTGCTGCCCTTCCTGCTCGCCGAGGCTACCCTTCACGTCCATGCCGGCGAGCGCCGCTTCCATCTCGGCCTCGATGGACTGGTCGAGCATCCGCTTGTTCGGCTTGATGGGGGCGAAGTCCTGGCGGTCCAGTTGCTTCGGGGCGGACCCATCGAGCCGGGGGCGGTCGCCGCGCGGGAACGAGCGTCCGCCGGGTTCGCCGGGGCGCGGGCCGTCGCTGCGGGGCGCGGGCATCCGGGGACCGTCCTGCTGTTGGGACGGTTGCGGGGCGGCCGGGGCCGGCGGCTGAGCCGGGGTCGGGGGCACGGGGGTCGGCGTCGGGTTGGGCGTGTCCATCGCGGTCGTCCTGCTAGGATTCTTTGAGAGGGTGGGACCGGCTTCGTGAAAGTCGGCCACCCTGAAAAGACGGTCGCCATCCGGTAACAGTTGAAGCTAGCAGTCCGCACCCCGCCCGACAACGGAAGATGCCACTCCCGCCGCCGCCGCCGTCCCCCCTCCGCACCGCCGCCGAATGGCTGGTCGGGCTGTTCGCGGTCTGGCAGTTGGTGTTCCCGGTGTTGGCGAATCTCCTTGAATTCGTCCCGCTGCGGCCAACGGCTGGCGACCTGGACCCGCCACTGGAAAGTACTCAACGCTGGGGCCGGTTCACGGCGAACGACACCGTACAAACGGCGGTGGAAGCCGTCGCCTTCCGGGTCGTGTGGTACGGGCAACTGACAGGCCAGGAACACGGGTGGGACATGTTCACCCCCGGTTTCCCGCCGGATACGGTGATCCCGTTCGCGGAACTCGACACCGCCGACGGCAGCACCGTGCGGGCGTATTCGCGGTTCGACCCGCTCGCGTTCCGGCAGCCGTGGCTGCGCCCGCCGCTGCTTCACGACCGCGAATTTAATTACGAAGCCAATTTGTTCATGATCGCCTGGCACTTCGACCCGACGCAGCCGGCCGACCGTCCGGGCCGGCCCGATCTACCGGCGAGAGTGCGGGCGAACGCGGACCTGTTCACCCGCTGGCTGACTTGGCAGTCGCGGCGACACGGCGACTCCACCGAGGTGCGGCTGATACTCCGCTACTTGTCCCCGACAGGCGAGGTCACGGAACTGCCATTTGCCCGATTGCGACCGAACCAGGTGCCCGCAATGGGAATGCTGGCCGTCGAAGCGTTCGACCCGAAGTTGAAGCGGTTCGTGCCACTGCCTCGGTGGGACGCGCCATGATTTCGCCCCGCTTCCCGTGGCCGTTCTCGCGGTGGAAGTGGCTGACCGAGCCGGTTCCGGCCGAGCGGTTGGCGGCGGTGCGGATCGCCACGGCGGTCGCGCTGCTGCTCGACCTTTGCGTCGGCGGCCTGCCGTATTTCAATCTGCTTTTCACCGCCGACGGACTGGCCGGGCGAGACGCTTACCCGTTACGGTTCCGCGAGGGGACACTGTACTGGTCGTTGTTGCGGTGGCTGCCGGACGCTTGGGGGCCGCACGCGCTCATGGCCCTCTGGCTGGTCGCGGCGGTGGCGATGCTCTTCGGCTATCGAGTGTTCCTATCGGCGCTCGTCTGTTGGGCGTGCGCGGTGTCGTTCCAAAGTATTAACCCGTCGGTGTGCAACGGCGGGGATCAGTTGCGCAACGCGCTACTGTTTACGGTGATGTGTATTGGGTTGGGCGCTCCCGTTGGTCGCGGCGACAGGGCTTTCTCGTCGCCGCGACCAACGGGAGCGATCGCGGAAGCTTGGCCCCTGCGCGTCCTGTTCGTGCAGATGTGTTGCATGTACTTCTTCAGCGCGCTGTACAAACTGCGGTGGGCCGAGTGGCGGGACGGGTCGGCGATGTTCGCGGTGAATCACAACCGCACTTGGTCGATGTGCCCGGACCTGACGGCCGCGCTGCCGGGGTGGTCGCACCCGGTCGCCACTTGGCTGACGCTCGCCTGGGAGTTGAGTTTCCCACTGCTGGCGTGCTTACGGCGGACGCGGCCGTTCGTGCTGGGGTTGGGGGTGTTCTTCCACGTGGTCACGCTGTTCACCCTGGAGGTGGGCAGCTTCGCCACCTACTCGCTGGTGTACTACATTCCGTTCGTCCCGTGGGAGCGGTGGCGGAAGTCGGTAGAATGAAGGTCGGTTGTGGTCTCACGGAAACCCCATAATGTTCCGCGTCGGCTCCGGGCACGACTCGCACCGGCTCGAACCGGGCCACCCGCTCATTCTTGGCGGCGTCCGCATCGACTACCCGAAGGGGCTGGTCGGACACTCGGACGCGGACGCGGTGCTGCACGCCGTCACCGACGCGCTGTTGGGGGCCGTCGGCCTCGGCGACATCGGCGACGCCTACCCGGACACCGACCCCCGCTGGAAGGGGGCCGACAGCCGGCTGTTCCTGACCGAGACGGTGGCCCGGCTGAACCAACTCGGCTGGAAAACCGTCAATGTCGATGTCACACTGTTCGCTCAAGAACCAAAACTCGGCCCGGTGAAAGCGACCATCCGCGACAATCTGGCCGCAATGCTCGGCGTCCCGCCCGACCGAGTGAACGTGAAGGCCAAGACCGGCGAGCGGGTCGGCCACATCGGCCGCGGCGAGGCCATCGGCTGCCACGCGGTGGTGCTGATGGAGAGGGCAGGAGCGATACGAGGAGAACAATGAAGCGCGGATTCTCAATCAGGTTGTTTTTGGCTGACGGAACAGCTGAAGGTTTGCGCATTGCCGAGAAATCAAACTGGGTCGGCCGTGGAATTATTTGCTCACGGACTCGTTACGCGGAGGTAAGTGATCGACAGGAGTTCCACAAGACAGGGGTATATTTACTTGTCGGCCTGTCTGAAGCACTACAACTTCCCAGGATTTATATTGGCGAAGGAGATCCTGCTGGTCTCCGGCTTGACGACCATTGCCATAAAAAGCCTTTTTGGACTTACCTTGTACTTTTTGTTAGCAAAGATGACAATCTAAATAAGGCACACGTTCAGTACCTTGAGTCTAAGCTTATTGCTCTTGCAAAGAAAGCCAGCCGATGTGAGTTGGAGAATGTCAGGAACGAGGCACTGCCATCCTTGTCCGAGTCTGATGCCGCCGATGTCGATGGGTTTCTCGAAGAGATGCTTTTGATCCTACCTGTGCTCGGTATTTCGGCATTCGAGCTGCCGCAAGTTACGCCCAATCGGGTCGTGCAATTGCGTTTGAAGGCGAAAGGGCTAACTGCAACTGGCTACCAATCCACTCAGGGTTTTGTAGTACTCAAAGATTCCGAATCGCCACTGCAAGAAGTCGATTCGATTTCAGAGGGGATTACTGCACACAGAAAGGCTCTACAAGCCAACGGGATTTTCGAGAGGCGAGCCGATCGCTTTGTACTAACCCAAAACCACGAGTTCACCTCACCCTCGCTTGCTGCGGGAGTAATGCTTGCCCGGACGGCAAACGGTCGTACTGAATGGAAAACCGACGACGGAAGAACTTTACGCGAAATACAAGAGCAAACAACGCTGTCGCAATCCGAGTGACGGCTGATTGAAAGGATACTTCAAGAGAACATCACTATGCCCCTCGTCGTGTACAGCACCCTCTCCCGCAAGAAGGAGAAGTTCCACAAGAAGCCGGGC
>Ga0105046_10010691_pt1 | contig 14278 bp, 7 predicted proteins | sample MAT03_FD_78385 | JGI IMG/M metagenome (GOLD analysis project Ga0105046, IMG submission 78385) | Freshwater microbial communities from Lake Fryxell liftoff mats and glacier meltwater in Antarctica - MAT-03 (megahit assembly) | ecosystem: Environmental > Aquatic > Freshwater > Ice > Liftoff... | reverse complement strand
TTACCTGAAGTGCGATAAGAATGCCGACAACCACAAGCACAATTTCGCCAATGGCATAAAGCAGGTAGCGTTTCATTCCTCCAGTTTTGATTTCGTTTTTTCGGATTTTATTGAAGAAGGGCATTGAGGAATTTCAGGTGTTTGCAAACATATAGTTTTAAAAACCTTCCCCTTGTTTTTGCATTGAGGTGGTAAATCTTGCCAACACCTCCACAGCTGGTGTGGCCAATTTCGGATATCAGTTTCGACCCCTTTTTACTATTTCCTTTTCCACTTCCAATGGAATCTCAGGTGCTTCGCTGAGGATGATTTCAAACCCGTCTTCCTCCATCATTTTCTCAAATTCGGGTATTTAATCATCAGAAATCTGATCCATACGGCAAACTGTTATAAAAAAGATTTAGTAAAGACGTATGATAGGAAAAATCATATTCTTTCAAAGGATTTTTGGCCTGGTGGTTTGCGGCAGGGATAGAAGTGGAAAGCCCGGACTGAGGGAGGCACGACCGATGGAGGACTTGAAACGGATAGCCCGCCCGGCCGCCCAAATCTTTATCTTCTTAAGAATCTGATCGATTATTTGATTTGTTCTGAATTATCGTTCTGCAGTTTGCAGTTTAAAACGGCCGCAAATGCAAGTTCTATATTATCGTGCAAAAATCTCTTCTACTTTAAGGTCCAGACCCGGGATGGAATGAACCGGAACCAGAACATCTTCTGCATAAACCCCTGATTTCTTGTACGTGCCGTTTTCCAATAAAAAGCATTCAATAATCTGATCGTTGGGAAAAATGATCCAGTATTCTTTCACTCCGGCACCTTCGTACAAATTGAATTTCAGGTTTAAATCTTTGGATGAAGTACCTGGAGAAACGATCTCAATGATAAAATCCGGGCTGCCCAAACATCCTTTTTCATCCATTTTACCCGCATCGCACACCACAAAAATATCGGGCTGCACCACCGAACTAATATCCTGATTCTCTTTGCCTTTGGTGATTAGCCGGACATCGGTGGGCGCATGGTACAATTTGTAAGGCCCCCTAAATAAAAAATTACTCAAAATCCTTGTCAGGTTAACAGAAATATCCTGGTGGAATCTGGAAGGGGCAGGCGACATTTTAAAAACCTTTCCCTTGATTAACTCTACCATTTCGTCAAAACGCCAGGTGAGGTAGTCGGCGTAGGTATAATTTGCATTTACATCAAGCTGATCAAAATCGGTAATGAGATTCTTCATTGGTTTTCAATAAGGAGAAGACAAATATATCCAAAATTTTAAGGCATTTAGTGCTTAGACTGGAACCCAATATGACCATAAAATCTAAATAGTAATCTGGTCCCTGATTTGCCCTTTTAGATTCATTCCCCGGAATTGCTGTCAACTGAAACCTTCGATCCCTTCTTCCTAAACTTAATCCAAATCAATGCTACTACCAGCCCAATCAAAAGCAGACTCCAGATTTCGGCCAGGAAAAGAACTACCGAAAGAAGCAGGTTCCAACCTGAACTGATTGCTGTTCGGAGTTTGCTGAAAAAGCCAGGTTCATAGATTTTGGTTTCTTTTACGTTCAATACCATGGTTGAAACGGTCATTTCCGGCTGGTAAATTTCCAGATGGAGCGTGCTGTATTCCAGTCGATCGCCGAGAGAAAGTATCTCAAATCGAACCGCATCTACCTGCATTTGCCTGTCAAGCAAATCACTTTCTGCATGGGTAGATTCAGGCAACTTCTTTGCCTTTCCATCAATGTGTTTCCTGGTTCGGTTTGTGAAATGATCAAGCCGGTTTGCTTTTGCTTTGCCCGCAAGAATATCAAGGGTAACATCTTCACCATTGATTTTCCGGTAGTTGAGGTAATGCACCAGGGGAAAAATGGCTTCCAGGAAAGTGGAAAGTTGGTGGGTTGGTACACGAACGGTAAGTCGGTTCACCTGGTTAAATGACTTTACAATGAGTACCGAGTCTTTGCTTATTGGTTTGCGGTCTTCGCTTTCATTTTCAGCAGTGACGTGTGTGTTGAGCACAAATCCATTGAGGGACAATGTGGTATTTTCCATCACTTTACTGGCAGTGAGCAGATTTTTAACTTCGAAGCGAATGTCAGCCGTTCGGATAATTTTGCGGGAGGAGTCTTTCAAAACCAATCCAACCGCTGTGTTAAAATGATTGGCTTCCGGTTTGGATTCTGCTAATGAAGATTTGATCGAGGTTTCTGATTCTGCCACGGCCACCGAATCGGTAGCCCAATTTGACGTCTCTCCTTTTGTTTCATCGGAAGAACGTGTATTTGAAAATTCTACCTTTCTATTATTCTGCCCACAAGAGAACAAAATTGAGAAAAGCAACAGGCAGCTTAAAAGCTTTGTATTCATTGTTTTTGGAAATGGATTTCGTTGGTAAACCTAAAGGATCGTTTGGAATATTCGATAGACAAGCTCTGGAAATTTGACCGTGCCTGGGAATTTCGATCAAACGGAGGAAAAAGAATATTATTTCACTTTTAACTCGCCGGGTATGTAAGCTAAAGCTTTAATCCAGACAATGTGAATGTGCTGGCTCACGTAAAATTACTTTTCTTAACTCCTAAAGGGCATATTTTATTTCTCTGATCTTACCCACACGTAGCACATCTGTAAAGGCCAGCAATTGATAAAACTTTTCGTATTCTTTCACAGCTTCCACTCGTTTTGAATACAGAGGATCAATCTGCAAGCCTATGATGTTTGCCTTGGAATCGGGCCAAACAAAGTCCATTTCAGAAGGAAAAATTGATTTCATTGAAGGGTGCGAGTGGGCTGTTGGAACGCCTCGAACCCATGGACCGGGTTGCTGTGGAAATACATACCGAAGTCCATGCGAAAGGAAATCAAAAAGGTTTTGCCTGATTACTCTTTTCTTTGCAAAGTCAATCAGGCCTGCTTGCTGGCTCCTACTTAATGACTCTGAAACTTCTGAAAGACTAATGCGCAAGGAAGCAGCAAGTCCGGACAGCTGCCATGTTTGGTCTTCAATAGCACAGATTTTCAGTAGAATGGCAACATCCTGAGGACGCATACCGTTGCGTTTCCGCTTGAGGCAAAGGTAGGGTTATTTTGCATTTCGCAAATTGCGAAACAATAACTTCAAATTGAAATCGATTCAATAATTCAGATTCAATACTTTTTAGATCAAGCTGTTTTATTTACTTTTCATGATCTAGAAATAATATCAGAGCCTTTCCTCCTATTTTCTTTGAACTAGAGTACAAAATTCCATCTATTCGTTTTGTTCCATCTTTCTTGAAAATATGCCTGAAATATTTCCGGTAATCTTTTAAAGCACCCCCTGTTTCGGAGATGGCTTTTTTTGCACGCAGGGGGGTAAAGGAAAAATAGTGTTTAACTGATTCTGGATTGATTCAAAAGAAAATTGAAAGCTGTAGTCGGATGACAGTAAATTTTTATCACAATCTAAGCCCATTGAGTCGAAAATTTTTTCACTTATATCATCAGTAAAGTCACCCATATATCCTCCTTCTCCTGAGTCGTATGACATTGAATTTGCCGGATCTTCATAAAAATAGTTTGTGGCTTTAGCAATAAAGCTTACCAATTTCTCTAACTCAATGACCTTTTTCTTTTTGTTACACTAGCTACAAACACCCAGCTCGCCTTCAGCTATAATTATTTTTTTATGATAAGTTTCTTCAATATGGTCTTTACATACCCATTTTTGTGGAATGGAATCTGCAAGTCCTAAGTCCTCCATTTCCATCATGTGTGCTTTAACCATTCCCATAGAGATCTATTAATGAATATTTTAAAAATGTTAAATGATTGGTCCGAAGAGGCAGAAAGTAAGCATCTTTTTCCAACTCTATTTCGGCTCCTGGAATGGGGTTCAAAGAAAGAATCAGTATTGATTTCTTTTCAGGTTCAGGAGGGATTAGAAATTTATAAAGGAGGATGGGATGCTCAAATGGAAACGGGCAATGCATACCCTTTTATTCCTGTCGGTAAATCTTTTTGGGAGTTGAAAACCAGCTTGCCAAAGTACTTGCTTGGGGAAGCTGATCGAGATTTTGAGAAAAGACCAAAAGGCCGAAACCTATCTGGATCACTCCCAACTTACCCTTAATTCAAATTAAACCGCAGCTGTATCCCGAACCTTGTGGTCTTTGTCGGAAAGGAATTGGAGGTAAACGGACTGGTTGAAACGTAGCTGAAATAGGCCTGGAGGTTTAGTCGCTGATTAAAAACGTAACTCAAGGTTGGCCTGATCTGAAGTTCTGCAATGGATCCGGATTGGTAAGCGTGCGCCTGGTTGAAGAATCGCTGAATGTTGGTGGTGCTCCGGTAAGACACATCGCAGCGGAGAGTCACTTCGTTTTTCAACACTACCTGTTGCCCCTGGATTTTAAACGGCAGTTTCATTCCGGATTTTTGGTATCCGGCCCCAAATGTAAACTCTTTGGCCCTCTGTTCAGTGATGGAAGCATTGGATGTGTTTAGCATCACTGTCCGGTCTTTATTGTAGTCGAACTTCAGCGTGATCTTGCTTTTGGTACGGACATTGACACCGATTAGTGGCGAAAAACGTTCAACCAAAGTGACCTGGTTAATGTTATAGGCCGGCAACAAAACACCCGTTTCTGATTTTTCTGTTGGAACAATATCTCTGGTTCGTGACAGCAACAGCTTATCTCCTCCGTAATTCAGGGAACTTGAATATTGATCCACCGTGTACGTACATGTATATCCGTGTGTTAAATTAATGCTTGAAAACTTATCGGCCAGGGCGGGAAGTTTGGTTAATCCGCCATAATCGAGGCGCCAGTTGGGCAAGGGAATCGCTGGAAATGAGGTGAGTGATGCACTTTTCGCACTCACTCCTGTGTAGGCCGCAATAAAAGAAGGAATAAGAATGGATTGGCCATCCTTTTTGTACAGAGAATCTAATTCACCTACTTTATCCGGATCCGGTTTAACAACACCAGTCGCAACTAATCTTTCCTGGATAATGTCGCGGTTGCTTTGAAACGTATTGAATTCCGGGGAACGGTTCCGGTTGTTGGGATCGTTTTCGGTGAATGCGGTGTTAATCGCAATCATCGAAATAGAATAGGTACCCAATCGGTTTGGTGTTTGCGATACATAAATGGGTTTACCATCCGCTCCAAAAATCAGTATACCTGTAGAATCAACATCCGTTCTGAAATTCTCATTATAGGTATCCGTTTCAGATCGCTTCAGATCCAATTGAATCCGGAAATCTTTAAAAGGTTCTATAGTAGCTCTTGCTGTGAGATTGACCGTTTTACTTTGGGTAAAAAGCTGATTCTGGTCCGGACTGGTCGAAAGCCAGCCATTCGCCGCTGCTTTCACACGGATATTCGGATCCTGATCACCCAGAATAAATGGCCATCCCGGCGCACTTGTACTGGTATTTCGCCCCAGATAATCAATGGTTTGCGTAAATCCTGGAAGCACTGTATTTTCCGTCTGTGTGAGTGAGAAATTGACATTCCGCACCGACATCACCGCCCGAACCAAGGCTTTTAGCAATTTCAATTCAGGTGGCTTTTTCTTAGCTGTATCGGTCTTTGCCTTATCCTTTTCCGGAGTTTTCACCACCTTAATTCCTGCTTTTTTCAGACTGTCTGCTTTGGCTTTTTCCGCTGCCTCTTTCAGCTGGGCAATCTTCTTTTCTTTCGCCAATAATGCTTTTGTTTTTTTGATGGGTTTCTTTACCGGAGCCGCCTTCTTATCTTTGGCTTTCGGATCTACTTTAGCAGACTTTTTAGGTTTTGGTTTCGGATTGTTGATGTCGTTTAGCCACTTTACTTTATTATAAAGTTTCACAAAATCGAAACGACCATTGATCGATAGTTCTCTCGAATTCTCCACTCTATTCCCCAATAAACGGGAAGAATCATCACTTAAACCAAGGGGAGCTGCTGTCCATAAATACGTGGCCGCATAGGCCGCATCGGCTGAGGTCCAATCAAAAAGTGGGAATTTATCCAAAGGCAAACGATACCCCATCCGGATATTCTGGTCAAACTTTTTCATCCTGCCTAGTTTTCTCAGATTCTTGTTCACAGAATCTTTTTTCGTAAAACCGGGGCGCAATTCGGTGTTGTCAATTTCACCGATGGGCTCATCAATCAGAGCGGAGACGTTTGCTGTATAATCAAATGTGAGACTTTTGAACGGAGAATACCGGACAGCGTAATTCCGGTTAAAAAAGAAGCTCTTTTCAAAATTCAACAAGCCAGGTGGAAGAAATGGACTGAACACATCGGAACCTCTGAGTTGAGTTCGGGTAAAGGTGCGGTTAAGGTCTCCTCTCACCGTTATATTTGAAGGTAAGTAACTGAAATTAAGCTCCTTTATCAATTTCAGATACTTGGAATTCAGAAACTTAACTTTCTTAAAAGGTTCTATGGGAGTAGCGGATGAACTGAAATTGTACCCCGCAGAATAAACGGTATTTACACTTTTGTAGGATTGAATATTGACATTGGACCGGGTGATTTCCGCCCTCGAAAAGGTAAAATTAAGATTCTCAATATCCCATAAATGCGATTTAGTACTGGTTCCGGTTTTAACCTTTGATACGTTGGTAAAATTGATCGCATTTTTCTCCGTCTTATCCTGAATAAACTGTTTATACGATTCGTATTTACCCGTCTGTTTTATTTGATCAACCTTTACATCGGGATTTAACGGATCAAATTTCGGGGTGATTGTGGTGTTTTCGTAGGACACAAACATGGGAATTTTCAATCCAAGCTTTTTAGGCAAAAACTTATCCATCACTACGTTGGATGTGATGTTGAAGGTTGAAAAAGTCTCCCGGCTTCGTTCAGAAATCCTTTGTTCTATGGAACCAAATCCGGGTGTGGAATATTTACCGCTCATATTCACCACAGCAAAATCGGCCAGTTTCAGATTTACCCTACCCGTGGTGGCCCAGCCTGCATTTTTATCGTAGTCGGTTACGCGAAGTTCGTTCAACCAAAGGCAGACGGATTTTGCAAAACCATCGTTACCGGCAATATTACTGGGATTTCTGATCCCAATCATGACGGTTACAACTGCATTCAAATCCGGATTTCCTACCAGAAAAATATCGGATCGCTGGTCTCCATTCATGATGGGGACCGAATATTTGTACCGGGATTGGAAATTGACACCTGCACTATTTCGCTCCAGTTTCGCTTTAATCAGGTCTTCAAAAGCCAGATTGAGGGCATTTACTTGAGGCCAGATCAGATCCGGAGTTGAGTACGAAGTTCCCAATGGAGTGAGTTTGAGTGGGATGGATACCTCATAAAAGTTCTCGTTAAAATCAGTTCCAAGTCGCACAAACAGTTGTGTTTCGCCGTCACTGGTATTGCTGTTCAAAGGCGTTTCTGCGTGTACAAACATCTGTAAACGTTTGTAGTTGAGGAAGTCAAACGTTACATTTTTGAAAGCAGCTTTTGCATCACCATCGGCAAGGTTATCGGCACAAAGCTGGAGTGATTGCTCATTCAATCTACGGTTTACTCCTGAAGTTATATCCCTGTCCCTTTGCTGGGCACCTGGAGGTGTAACGTAAGGTGTTTTCTGCCCGGTAACTTCATTTCCGTTTTCTTCAATATTAACGGTTCCGATCCGAAGAGCGCCTTTATCCTCATTATCCGTAAACACACCATCGTTGGTCAGCTTTTTAGGAAAAGGCCTCCATTGGCTCCCTACATACTGGAATTGAACCAATCGTAAAACAACCGGATCCGTCATACCTGTCATTCGCAAACGCATAAATCGGATGGTTTTAAAATCAGTAATATTTCCGGTTACACCACCGAAATTGGGATGCGTTTTGTCTTTGATGGGAATCCGGAATAAGTACCAATTGTATCCGGTGCCGGCAATTTTATCGATTATGTAGTTTTTACCCACCTCCATTTCACTTTCCCGGAACCGTATGTTGTAGCTGTAATAGGCATCAAGATCACTCAGCGTATTATCCTGATTGATGTCTTCCATATCGGGTTGATTGGTGTAACTCGGGGTGAAATCTGCGTTGCCACCGGTGGGAGAATTGCTTTCCAGGTTGTTAAAATTCTTATATCTCTCCAGAATTTTTGCGTCCTCATCGTTGTATCTGGAATCCAGAAAATACCGGAAATCATCTGCTGATGGGTCTTCTTCGATTTTAGCCACTACTTCCGGAAGTATTCCAGGAATGGTTTTTACTGTGTCAACAAACTTAAAACGGTCCCTTTCTTCAATGTTATTCAATCCATCCAAACCTACATCCTGAAACGGTCGTGAAGTAACATCATTTTCAAAAGCATATTGTATGATTTGCCCCCTCCCTACTTTACCAAATGGGGTCCTATCCACTTCATTATCACCTCCTCTTGTAGGAAGTCCTTGTTCAAATGACAATTTGCTGTCCCTTAAAACGTCTTCAGAAATGTTTCCAAGATCCAATGTCACTATTCCATCTCTATTTCCGGGCTGATATTCTTTTCCGCCAATGGCTCCCAGTGGTCCACTGATAAACGGATCCATCATCCAAAATTCCACATATTCAACGTTAGCCGCATCAAAATCGGTATCCGTATTGATGGATCGCATGACACCTCCCCAGTTTTGCCTGGGATTTTTAAGTTTTCCTTCCTGAGTCAGATCCGGATTGTAATTATATTGACCTCTTTCTTCGGGGTAATAGGCAATATCAAACACCGTTTCATTCAGGTTGATTGCATTCAAATCTTTTCCTCTTTGTACTTCCTGAGGCCCGACTGCTCTGGCATAATGTAGTTTTACATCTTCAGGACCGATGTTTGCGGGTTTCACACCCCCGCTGGTCCGGTAGAAAAGGTTATCTATGATGTACCAGGCGGTCTTCGCCCGACGGTAATTCAATTTTCGCCAGTTGGATGGATCGGAAAGCCTGTAACCCTCTCCTTCAAATCCCGCTGGCACGGAAGGTAATTTCCATCGGGTTGACTGGCCGCCCATCGAATAGGGAGTTCTTACCCCCTCAAAATCATCGAGATAGGAAATGCCCTTTCCTGTTGGATCGACGAATTTGTTGGTTCCCGGGATCAGATGCGCATATTCTGCTGAGGCCGTAATGGTGGAGGTTTCTTTGGTTTGGATCAGAGGAATTGCATCTACAATTTTGGTGAGAAGGCGACTGTCTGATTTGTAATTGGCATCTAAACCGATCATCACATTGCGTGAAGGTTCATTTCCAACCTGCACCCGGCGGATGATTGGCCGTTCATTCAGGTATAGGAATGTGCTTCCAAAATTGATGTTTTTGGAATACACATAATCAAAGCGGGTGCCGAAAAACGATCGCTGCTGAAAGGAAAACAAATCGGCTTGTTCAAATTCAACCTCCAGGTCGGTTCCGGATGTGAGAAGGCCGGTATTCAGAATTTTAAGCCTGCCAAGAGGATAGTCGATGGTGTAATCAGTTTCGGGTGTGAGCAAGGTTGATCCGGAGTAAAGCTTCACCGAACCTGGTGCAATATTGACTCCCGGCAAACTGATTTCGGAAGAAGAAGCGCCTTCCATGCGTCCTTTGATAAAGAACTTAGCCTTGTTTGCCGCCTGCAAAGCATCAGCCTGCGTTAGTTGGTAGAGATCTTTGAAAACGTATTTGTCAGACTGCTGGATCTCTCCTGGAAGGACAAATTGTTTTTCCAATGTGGCTCCAAAGGGTTCCAATACAGGGAATATGATCCTGCCATTTTTGGAATCAATGGTAACATCTTCCACAAAATCAAAATTTCCATCCGGCTGTAATTCATTACCAGGGTTTAAACGGTCGAGGTTAAAAACCTGAACCAATGGCTTATCCTGGAGGTTTATACCGGAACCGGTAGGCATAGATGGGTTATCTACGCCCGTTGCATCGTCTCTGTATATGACACGAAGTTGAAAATTATTGGCACCGATCTGCGAAGTACCCAGGTTGTAGATGTTTTTCATCTGCAAATCCCATGTTGGCAATTTGGTGTTAATTACAGCAGGCCGAAGAAGCTTAAGTACCACAAGGTCAGACTCCGTTCGTACGGAATAATCTTCCTGAAGCTCACCGACTTTATGAATTGCCCCGTTGTACGTGTACTCATACGCCACTCCCAATACCTCATCGTCTCTAAGTGCAAAATTTAAGGAGATATAACCAAGCTGAGCCTGCACTTTAAAATCTCTGCCCATCAATAATTTACGGGCTCCTTTCAGAAATTCATAATCTGAACTTCGGGTTAAGTTGAATGCCTCCAGTTCGGCCTTTGTATTGTCGCCGCCAAGGATGCTTTGGCCTTTGCCAAGAATGCTTGCATAAAGTCTATTGTTCTTATTATCAGGAGGCTCATTTAACCGGACTCCACTCTTTTTCCAGGTTGGTTTAAACGGATTTGCTTCCCCTAAATCGATGAGTGGCAACACATTCCGTAGACTTTGCGTGTTGCCTGCCCTGTTGGTAACATAGACCTCAACCCTTGTCACATTCAATCCGGAAGTGACCAAAGGAATGGTTTTTAAGGATCTCTCGTAACTATTCCGAAAAGCCTGACTTAGAAAAAAGTGTTTATTGGCCTCGTATTGATTGCAGGGAACAATGAATTCTCTTTGTGAAACACCTCCTTTTAATTTTAGCCGATTTGCTTTTCCTCTTTGATTGGATGCAACCGCTGTTACTTTCAATTTACCAAACTGCATGGTCGTTTTTACTCCAAACAAATTCTGCGCACCGGTTATCAAGGTCGAACTGAGCGGCATACTCACATTTCCTGCCTCCAGTCTCTGTATAATTTCATGATCTTTTCCGGAATAATCCAGTTTAATCTGGTTATCAAAATCAAAAGCAGCCTTTGTATCGTAGTTGATATTCATTTTCAACTTCTCCCCTATTTTTCCCTGTACAGACACATTGATCTGCTGGTCGAATTGGAAATTCCCGAAACTTTGCTGCCGTATCGGTACGTTTGGATTGGCAATTTTCTGATACTGGCCCCCGAAATCAAGCATCACAGATCCATTTGGCCGTATGTCGATGTAGTTACCACCAAATATCCTGTCGAACATCGGGCTCAGATAGATTTTCGGAATCAGGGATCGGCCAGTGGTCGGACTTTCGCCATCCTGCCCTTCTGCCTTCGCTTTCATATACCCTTTCTGGAGCTTTTTCTCCATGTATTTATCATACTGCTCAAAGGTCATTGTCGAAACGGGCCGGTAATCCAGGCTTCCTACCTGCTCATAGATCGTGTATGTTCTTGACTGAGAATCTACTTCTACCTTCGTTTTAATATTCGATGGGTCTTCGAGATAGAGTGGAGACCGGCTTGGTGGATTTGAAAACGGATCTCCGAGTCGATCTGTATAATTTAGTTTGGGCCGGAAACTGGGTTTGTAGTCTTTTGTTTTCGTGCTGTCGTCTTCATCGAGAAGTCCCTGAGATAGTGATGGATACGCCATACCAAGACATAAAAATACTCCCATCAGGAATGTATTAAATGTCTTGCATTTACGTATTAAAAGGACAATAGAGAATCTCAAAGCACTAACTTCTCAGATGTTATCTGTTTTAGAAGTGAATAGAACAGGTTTCATCTCATTCTCAAATCCTAATTTACACTGATTATCAGTGTTGTGAATAATTTTATGTCTGGATTGAATAGGTATTAAAGAAATAATCATAGTTCAAATCAATAGAATTAATGGCTGCGTTGAAGTACCATTCGGATAAGTTCTTCGGTTGTGTAAGTTTTATCAGCCTGTTTTACAAGACTTTCCAATGACTTCTCTGCAGTTGCTTTTGGAATTCCCAAAGTTATTAATGCAGATAAGGCATCTTCCAGGCCGGTTGTAGAAGCAGACCTGGCTGGCCCTCCCGGAACCGAAATTCCGGTCGAATTCAATTCTTTCCGGATTTTTTCCTTCAATTCCAGAATCAGTCTTTGTGCCGTTTTTGGTCCAATCCCTTTCAGCGATTGGATGGCTTTCACATCTTCTTTAGCAATTGCCTGCATCAATTGTTCAGGCAACGTTGAACTTAATGCAACCAGAGCCGTTCCCGGACCAACGCCGTTTACGGAGATAAGGTGAAGAAAAAGTGTGCGTTCGCTTGAAGAGAAAAAACCAAACAAAGACATCCCATCGGTCTGACTGTAATGCAGATACGTGTGGACAACGACTGGAGTCTGGACTTCTTTAAATCCGGAATAGGTATTAAGGGAAATGCGCATAGAAAAACCGATACCGCCAACGGCGAGTACCATGAACGTAGGTTCTACTTGTTTTATTGTACCCTGCAAAAAATCGATCATTCAGGCTTGTTCTTTCGGTGTGTCAAAAGAGGCGCAAATTAGAATTTTTTCATGGTAGGATTGAAGGAGAATACGGGAAATTTTAAGATTCAGAAAGAAATCTCCCTTTGGATTTAAAACATTGCTACGGTACTCTGTATTTGGCTTCAAATCAACGCCTGAATTGCTTTCAACTCATCTCTCAGTTTTGCCGCTTCCATAAAATCCAACTCTTTTGCTGATTTCTCCATAGCCTTTTTAGTACGGTCAGCAAGCTTTTTCAATTCTTCCTTGCTCATCATGCTGGTGACCGGATCGGCTGCAACCGAAATTTCATCAGGCTCCACGTAATACTTTCTCTCATAGCCACCTTTTTTACTGTCGGCAACTTTGGTTTGTTTCAAAATGGCATCATGGCTTTTCAACACGGTCTTTGGCGTAATTCCATGTAGTTCATTGTACGCAACCTGCACACTTCTTCGTCGGTTGGTTTCAGAAATTGCTTTTTCCATAGAATCGGTCACTCTATCGGCATACATTATGACCATCCCTTTTTCGTTCCTCGCAGCTCGTCCAATGGTTTGAATCAGTGAACGACCATCTCTCAGGAATCCTTCTTTATCCGCATCCATTATGGCCACCAACGAAACTTCAGGCAAATCCAATCCTTCCCGTAACAAATTGACGCCCACCAATACATCAAAAACGCCCATCCTCAAATCACGCAGAATTTCAACCCGATCAAGGGTCTTCACTTCAGAGTGAATGTACCTGCATTTGATGTTCATCCTATCAAAAAACAGAGACAATTCTTCGGCCATTCGTTTGGTAAGTGTGGTCACAAGAACCCGTTCTTTTACGGCAATCCGCATCCGGATTTCCTCCAACAGATCATCAATCTGGTTGTGACTGGGCCGAACATCTATCACCGGATCCAACAACCCGGTTGGCCGGATAATCTGCTGAACCACTACGCCTTCCGAATCACGAAGCTCGTAGTCAGAAGGGGTTGCCGATACATACACAACCTGATTAATGAGCCCTTCAAATTCGTTAAATGTCAATGGCCGGTTGTCTAAAGCCGAGGGCAGTCGAAAACCGTAATCCACCAGATTTACTTTCCGGCTTCGGTCGCCTCCCCACATGGCCCGGATCTGAGGAATGGTTGCATGGCTTTCGTCAATCACCATCAGAAAATCGTTTGGAAAATAATCCAGAAGACAAAAAGGTCGGGTTCCGGGAACACGTCGGTCGAAATAGCGGCTGTAGTTCTCAATACCCGAACAATACCCAAGTTCCCGCATCATTTCCAGATCAAATTCGGTTCTTTCCTTTATTCGAGCCGCTTCCAGAAGTCGGCCTTCAAACTCAAAATGCTTTATCTGCTGTACCAAATCATCCTGAATTTCTTTAATCGCTTGCTGCAAAGAATCTTTTCCCGTTACAAACAGGTTAGCCGGGTACAAAACCATGTGCAATTCCTGGTCAATTTTTGAACCAGTTACCGGATCTATTTTATGGATGGTTTCCACTTCATCTCCAAAAAAATAAATACGGAAAGCAAAGTCAGCATACGCAGGAAAAACATCCACCGTATCGCCTTTTACCCGAAATGTTCCCCGCTTAAATTCGACTTCCGTTCTATGGTATAAAATGGCAACCAATGCATACAAAAACGTACTCCGGCTTATTACATCGCCTACCATTAGTTTCACCACATTCTTCCCGAATTCTTCCGGATTCCCGATTCCATAAATGCTGGAGACAGAAGCAACTACAACCACATCTCTTCTTCCGGAAATCAGCGCAGATGTTGCCGCAAGTCTCAGTTTTTCAATCTCTTCATTGATGGCAAGATCCTTTTCGATATAGGTTCCGGAACTTGGGATAAAAGCTTCAGGTTGATAATAATCATAATAAGAAACATAGTATTCAACAGCATTTTGAGGAAAAAACTGCTTGAACTCACC
>Ga0105046_10010690_pt1 | contig 14281 bp, 13 predicted proteins | sample MAT03_FD_78385 | JGI IMG/M metagenome (GOLD analysis project Ga0105046, IMG submission 78385) | Freshwater microbial communities from Lake Fryxell liftoff mats and glacier meltwater in Antarctica - MAT-03 (megahit assembly) | ecosystem: Environmental > Aquatic > Freshwater > Ice > Liftoff... | reverse complement strand
GTCATCGTCGAACAGGCCGCCGTTGAACCAGTGGACGCGCTGGAAGCCGACGAGGCCGCCCGTGCGCATCGCGGCGAACAGAGTGCCGGCGTGGGTGGCGAAGCTGGCGGGGTCGGGGCGGGCGGCGTCGAGCATCGCCTCGAAGAGCTTGCCGGGCAGCAGGTCGGTGTCTTCGGCGAACATGCAGAAGACGAGGCGGTTGACGAAATGGGCGACGGTCTGGGGCGGATGGCCGCGGGCGCGCAGGCGCTGGGCGAGGGCGGCGAAGCGCTCGGCGGCCTCGGCGGTCAGGGCGTCGCGGGTCTTGGCGGGCCTCAGCCGCTCGGGGTCGTCGAAGGCGGCGCGCAGCAGGTCGCGTTTGGCGCCGTCGAGCAGGTCGGCGAGCAGGATCGTGTGGGTCTCCTGCACGGTGTTGGTCCAGTTCGTGCGGATCACGATCCGGTCCATGTCCGAGACGATCAGCAGCGGCGGGTTCTCCAGCGCGGTCGCGTAGCGCAGCAGTTGCGCGTGGGCGGCGTCGAGGTCGCGGTGCTTGCCCTTGTATTCCCAGGCGAAGGCGTGCTTGCGCCAGACGTCGGCCCAGCCCTGGCCGCCGGTGGATTTGGCGGCGCCCTTCTCGAAGGTGAACCATTCGCCGCGCGGGTCGGCGGAGACCGGGTCCGGGCGGTCGAGCAGGCGGCAGAGATCGTTGAAGTGCGACTGCGACGCCGAGCGTTCCTTGAGCTCGGCGGCGCGCCATTTGGCGATGAAGCGGGCTGGGGTCATGTCATGCCCCGTCTCCACGCCCACCGTTGGCCGCTGGCCGCGGCGCGCAGAGGCCTGCTCGGGGAACGTGCGCCGGCATGCTGGACCTTCCCCGTTTCAATGGCCGGCCATGCCGCGTCTTTCTCCGTTGCGCGGCATCGGCTACAGGGGGCGGAGACTAAGCGCGGCGTCGCCGCCGGACAAGGTGGACGAGGCCCAGATGACCGCTCCCTTCGCGACGCTGCCCGAACAGAGCCGCGGGCGCCGCTTTCCGGAGAAGGAGTCCGCCCATCGCTCGTGCTATCAGCGCGACCGCGACCGGATCATCCATTCCAACGCGTTCCGGCGGCTCAAGCACAAGACGCAGGTGTTCGTCGAGCACGAGGGCGACTATTACCGCACGCGGCTGACCCATTCGATCGAGGTGGCGCAGGTGGCGCGGACGCTCGCCCGGGTGCTCGGGCTGAACGAGGAACTGGCCGAGGCGGTGGCGCTGGCGCACGATCTCGGGCATCCGCCGTTCGGGCACACCGGCGAGGACGCGCTGCAGGCGCTGATGGCGCCGTGGGGCGGGTTCGACCACAACGCGCAGGCGCTGACGATCGTGACGCGGCTGGAGGCGCATTACGCCGAGTTCGACGGGCTGAACCTGACCTGGGAGACGCTGGAGGGCCTAGCCAAGCACAACGGGCCGGTCACGGGCGCCGTCCACTACGCGCTGGCGGAATACACGGTCCTGCACGATCTGGAGCTCGACACGCACGCCAGCGCCGAAGCGCAGGTGGCGGCGATCTCCGACGACATCGCCTACAACAACCACGATCTCGCCGACGGGCTGCGGGCGGGGTTGTTCACGCTCGACGATCTGCGCGAGCTGCCGCTGATCGGGTCGTGCATCGCGGTGGTCGATGCGCGCTGGCCGGGGCTGGCGCCGGGGCGGCGCGAGCACGAGGCGCTGCGGCGGTTCTTCGGGCTGCTCGTCGAGGACGTGCTGGCGACGAGCCGGGCGCTTATCGCTGCGGCGGGCCCGGGGTCGGCGGAGGCGATCCGGCGGCTCGACGCTCCGGTCATCCGTTTCTCGGCGGGGACGTATCAGGAGCTGAAGCTGATCCGCACGTTCCTCTATCACCGGATGTACCGGCACTGGACCGTGCAGCGGATGCGGCGCAAGGCCAAGTTCGTCGTGCGCGACCTGTTCGAGACGTTCCTCGATGCGCCCGAACTGATGCCGCAGGACTGGAACCGCTGCCTCGGGCTCGAAGGCGCCGCGCGCGCGCGGGTGGTCGGCGACTACATCGCCGGCATGACCGACCGGTTCGCGTTGCAGGAGCATCGCAAGCTGACCGACCCGCTGGTCAAGGGCTGAGCGGCGCGCGTCACGGGGTCGGGGTGGGGCGCACCGCGTCGATCGCCGCCCCGCGTTCACGTCGCGGCGACCGGTTTGGAGCGCATCCGTCCCACCGTCTCGGGCTGGGCGCGCCGGCAGACCATTGGCGGCAGTCCGCGCAGGATCAGCTCGATGTCCGCGACCGCCTGCTCGCCGATCTCATGAAGCGCGTCGGGCAGCGCGCCGGCGCGATGCGCCGACAAGAGCATGCCGTCGAGCCCGCGCACCGGATCGTCGGGCGGCACCGGCTCCTCGGGAAAGACGTCGGTGCCGGCGCGAAAGCGGCCGGCGCGCACGAGGTCGATCAGCGCGGGGAAATCGACGACGGCCGCGCGGCTCATCAGCACGAACACCGATCCGGAGCGGATCATGCCGAGCCTCGTGCGGTCGAGAAAGCCTGTGTTCTCGGCGGTGACGCCGGCAAAGACGGCGATCACCCGGGCAGTTGCAAGCAGGTGGTCGAGCGCGACCGGGCGGCAGCCGGCCTTTTCCAGCACATAGTCGGGAACCCAGGGGTCGTGGACGATCACCTCGCAGCGAAAAGGCGCCAGCAGCGCGTGGAACGCCCGGCCGAGATCGCCGTAGCCGATGATCCCCACCGTCGAGCCGGCGAAGCGGAACGCGCCCGCGTTGCCCTCCAGCCCGTAGGCCTCGCGCCCGGCGCGCATCGCGCGGTCGGCGGCGCCGATGCCGCGGGCGAGGTCGATGGCGATCGCGAGCGCGGTCTCGGCGACCACTTCGGCGAAGGCGCCGCCGGGGGTGAGGACATGGATCCCGCGCGCGAAACACGCCGCGTAATCGACGTTGTCGAGGAAATTCGTCTCGACGTTCATTACCGCGCGCAGGTGCGGCGCGCGGGCGAGGCGGTCGGCGTCGAGCGCGGTCTGGCCCATGACGATCGCCGCCCGCGGCAGATGTTGATCGACCACCGCGTCCGGCATCGGGCCGTCCTCGTGGATGACCAGATCGGCCACGGCCTCGAGACGGGTGCGGGTCCGGGGCCGCAGGATCGCGTCCAGCGTCCGCGGCGCCGGATCGACGAGGATCAACGGTCGGGTCATTCGATCGGGGCTCCCTCGGGTGGCCTTTTTGGGCGAAACATGACGGGACGCGGCGGTCCTGTAAAGCAGTGGGGCGCGGGCGAAGGTGGCGGGACTTCGCTGCGGCCCCGACCTTCACCGAGTCTTGTTGACTTCTCCGAACGGAACGCGGTCTAGAGTTGCGCGTTCACAGGGCGCAAGCGCCCTTCCAATGGACAGACTCCGGGCACAGGCGCCCTTTAAATGGACAAAATGAAAATGAATACGACATACATCCGGAACGGCGCGCTGGCAGCCGTCGCGTCGATCGCGCTGATGGGCTGCAATCCCCCCAACAGCGGCAACGTGGTCAACGCGCGACAGGCGCAGTCGGCGCAGACCGTCAGTTTCGGCACGATCGTCGGCGCGAACCCGGTGTCGGTGCAGGGCGGCAACCAGACGGCGGAAGTCGTCGGCACGCTGGCGGGCGGTCTGCTCGGCGGGCTCGCCGGCAATTCGGTCGGCGGCGGCCGCGGTCGCGTGATCACGACCGGCGTCGGCGCCACGGCCGGAGCGGCCGCCGGCAACCGGATCGCAGGGGCGGCGACCACGGTGCAATCGACCGAATGGCTGGTCCAGCTCGAAAGCGGCCGGACGATCTCGGTGATCCAGGCCGAGCCCGCCTTCAGCATCGGTCAGCGCGTCCAGGTCGTCCAGAACGCCAACGGCAACACCCGTCTGGTCCCTTGACGGAGGTTCGCGCGCTTTGACCTCTGCGACGCCGCGCATCTTGTCCGAACACCGCTGCGTCACCACCGCGCGCCAGACGCGAACGGCCGGGCCCTCGCGGGACCGGCCGATGACTGTCTGTGACTGGCGGTGAGTTCTGTCGGTGCGGCGTCGCACCCCGATGTCGCGTTGGCGCTGGCGCGACGGAGCACGCCGGCGACGTGCTGCGAGCGGCGCGCTCAGGCGGCGCGCTGGGTCCGGCGCGGCCGGCGGACGCGGGCGCGGTCGGCGCGGGGTCCTTCGGCGGCGGCGTGGGGCTTCGGCTGACCGTGGGGTTTCGCCTGACCCTGCGGCCTCGGCCCGGCGCCGCGCGGTCCCTGCGCCACCGGCGGCAGCAGCGTCAGGCGCGCCACCTTCTCCACCGCGCGAAGCTTCTTGATCTCGTCGGGCGCGCAGAGCGTGATCGCGACGCCTTCCGCGCCGTTGCGCCCCGTCCGGCCGATGCGGTGGACGTAGCTTTCGGGCTCGTCGGGCAGATCGTAGTTGACGATGTGGCTGATGCCCGGAACGTCGATGCCGCGCGCGACGATGTCGGTCGCGACCAGCACCCGCACCTGGCCGGCGCGGAACATGTTCAGCGCCTTCTGCCGGGCGTTCTGCGCCTTGTTGCCGTGGATCACCTCGGCGGCGACGCCGTCCTTGACGAGGTTCTCGGCCACCCGGTCGGCGCCGCGCTTTGTGCGGGCGAACACGATGGTGCGCGTCACCTCGGGCGATTTGATGATCTCGGTCAGCCGCGCGCGCTTCTCGCCGGTCGACAGAAGTTCGACCCGCTGCTCGATCCGCTCGATCGTCGTCGCCTGCGGCGCGACGGAGACCCGAACCGGATCGCGCAGCAGCGATTCCGCCAGTTCGGACACCTCCGGCGGCATGGTCGCGGAGAACAGCGCCGACTGGCGACGCGGGTGAAGTGCCGCGACGATCCGGCGCACCGGCTTGATGAAGCCCATGTCGAGCATCCGGTCGGCCTCGTCGAGCACGACGAAGCGGGTTTCGTCGAGCCGGATCGCCTTGTCGTCCATCAGGTCGATCAGCCGGCCGGGAGTCGCGATGACCACGTCGACGCCGCGCCCCATGATGCGGATCTGGTTGTTGCGCGACAGGCCGCCGAGGATCAGCAGCGTGGGCAGCCGGGCGCCGCCGGCGAAGCTGCGAAAGCTCGCCTCGATCTGCACCGCGAGCTCGCGTGTGGGCGCGAGGATCAGCGCGCGGCAGGCCTTGGGGCTCGGGCGGCCCGGCATGGCGAGGATCTGGTGAAGGATCGGCAGCCCGAAGGCCGCGGTCTTGCCGGTGCCGGTCTGCGCGACGCCGAGGATGTCGCGGCCCGCCATCTGCGGCGCGATCGACTGCGCCTGGATCGGGGTGGGGGTGTCAAAGCCCGTGCGCGTCAGCGCGGCGAGCAGCAACGGATTCAGGCCAAAGCCTGCGAAAGTCGGTTCAGTCACACTACGTCCTTTCCGCGGAGGCCCGTGGCCGGCGCGGTTGTCGCCCTCGTCAGGCGCATGTGACGAAAACCGGATGTTTCGCGGTGTGGGGACATCAAGTCCGCCCTGCGCCACCGCATGATCCGGGGCGGCGTACCGCTCCGGCTGACGAGCATATAGCCGCGGCGCCGCGTCGCGGCAAGGGGCTTGGCGCAACGGAGGACCTCAGCAGGCGCGCTGCGCCTCGCCCGCGAGCGGGCTGAGGGCGAGCCAGCGGTTCATCCGTTGCAGGCCGTCTCGCAGGCGCAGTACGCCGGCGCGATGGCGCTCGGCCTGCCGGTCGACACGATCTTCTGACGCCCGGCCTGCCGAGGCCCGCGCTGCGCATCGAGAAGTTGCGTTCGCGCGGCCTGTAGCGCAAAGCACGTCGTACGTCCGACTTCCAGAGTGCGTTCGGATCCGGCGACGGAATTGCGACTTGCGGCTGCGTCTGCGGTTCGGGGTCGGGAAAGGCTGCAACGAGCATGACGGCGCGCGCGCTGTGGATCATCGGGGCAGGGCGGGCCGAACTTCGCGACGAGCCCGATCCCGCCGGTGAAACGGTTGTCGCGACCGCTTTCAGCGCGATCAGCCGCGGCACCGAGGCGCTGGTCTTCGCGGGCCGCGTGCCGGAGAGCGAGTGGTCGCGGATGCGCGCGCCGCTTCAGGCAGGCGCGTTTCCGTTTCCGGTCAAGTACGGCTACGCCGCCGTCGGGCGCGTGACCGAGGGCCCCGCGGAACTGCTCGGACGCGACGTGTTCGCGCTGCACCCGCATCAGGACCGGTTCGCGGCGCCCGCGGCGATGTGCGTGCCGCTGCCCGAGGGCCTGCCGCAGGGCCGCGCGGTGCTGGCGGCGAACATGGAGACGGCGCTCAACGTCGTCTGGGATGCGGGCGCGGGGCCTTGCGACCGGATCGCCGTGGTGGGCGCCGGCGTTGTCGGGGCGCTCGCCGGGTGGCTCTGCGGGCGATTGCCGGGGGCCGACGTGACGCTGGTCGACGTGGATCCCGCGCGGGCGGCGCTGGCCAACGCGCTCGGCTGCCGCTTCGCCGCGCCTGTCGATGCGCCCGAGGGCTGCGACGTCGTGATCCATGCGAGCGCGAACGCCGCGGGCCTCGCGACGGCGTTTGCGGCCGCCGGCGAGGAGGCGGCGGTGATCGAGGCGAGCTGGTACGGCGATGGGGCCGTGGCGACGGTGCTGGGCGCGGCCTTCCACAGCCGGCGGCTGCGGCTGATCTCGAGCCAGGTCGGGCAGGTCGCGCCGGGCCGGCGGCCGCGCTGGAGCCACCGGCGGCGGCTGGTCGCGGCGCTCGATCTGCTGCGCGATCCGGCGCTCGATGCGCTCATTTCCGGCGAGACCGCCTTTGCCGACATGGCGACCGAATACGGCGCGATCCTTGACGATCCCGCGACCCTCTGCCATCGCATCCGCTACGCTTGAGGAGGCCCGGATGTTCGCCGTCGAGGTTCGCGATCACGTGATGATCGCTCATAGTCTGCCGTCGCCGGTGTTCGGACCGGCGCAGGGGATGCACGGCGCGACCTTCGTCGTCGATGCGGCGTTCTTTACCGCGGACATCGACGCGCACGGGCTCGTCGTCGACATCGGGCTCGCGACCGAGGCGCTGACGGCGGCGCTGGCGCCGCTGCGCTACCGCAACCTCGACGAGGTCCCGGAGTTCGCGGGCAAGTTCACGACGACCGAGTTTCTGTGCCGGTTCGTCTTCGACGCGCTGGCGGCGGCGGCCCGTGGCGGCGGCCTCGGCGACGGCGGGCGGCTTCGGCGCATCCGCATTATGCTGCACGAGAGCCACGTCGCGCGCGCGTGGTACGAGGCCGACCTCTGAGCGGGCGCGTCTGGTTCGTGATCCCCGGAGCGCTCGACACCCCGACCGGGGGGTATGGCTACGACCGGCGCCTGATCGACGAACTTCGCGTGATCGGCTGGGACGTGCGCCACGTCGCGCTGCCGGACGGCTTTCCCTTTCCCGACGCTTCGGTGGAGGCCGCCACGCTCGCGGCGCTCGCGAGACTGCCTCACGGCGCGACGGCGTTGGTCGACGGGCTCGCGTTCAGCGCGCTGCCGGGCACGATGGCGGCGGAGGCCGGGCGCCTGCGGCTGGTCGCGCTGATCCACCATCCGCTGGGCGACGAGAGCGGCCTCGACGCCGCCGCGCGCACCGACCTGCTGGCGCGCGAGGCGGCGGCGCTGCGCGTCGCGCGCGCGGTGATCTGCACCAGCCCGGCGACGGGCGCGCGGCTGGTCACCGCGTTCGGCGTGTCGCCCCAGCGGCTGACCGTCGCGCCGCCGGGCACCGCGCCGGGGCCGCGCGCGATCGGCGGGGGCGATCCGCCGCTGATCCTCAGCGTCGGTTCGCTGATCCCGCGAAAACGCCATGACGTGCTCATCGACGCGCTGGACCGCCTGCGAGACCGGCCTTGGCAGGCAAGAATCCTCGGCTCGGACGCGCTCGATCGAGGCTGCGCCGCCGATCTCGCGGCGCGGATCGCCGCGCTGGACCTTGGCGCGCGGATCACGCTGGTCGGCGCGGTCGTGGACACGCGCGCGGAGATGGCGCAGGCCGATATCTTCGCGCTCGCCTCGGAATACGAGGGCTACGGCATGGCCTTCGCGGAGGCGATGGATCAGGGCCTGCCGGTGGTCGGCTGCGGCGTCGGCGCGATCGCCGATCTGGTGCCGCGCGCGGCCGGGGCGCTGGTTCCGCCCGGCGATCCCGAAGCCTTCGCCGCGGCGCTGGCAGCGTTGCTCGACGATCCCGCGGCGCGCCGCGCGGCGGCGGCGGCGTCTTATGCGGCCGGGCGGGCGCTGCCGCGCTGGCCCGCGACCGCCGCGATCGTCGCGCGTGCGCTGGCGACTGCGTGAGTTTCGACGCCGCCTGGCTCGACCTGCGCGAGCCCGCGGATCACGCGGCGCGCGACCCCCGGTTGCTGGCGATGGCGCGGGCGCATCTCGGGGCGGGGCTCGCGGTCGATCTCGGGTGCGGCACGGGGTCCACCTTGCGCGCGTTTCGCGGTGCGGGACCGGCTGAACAGGCCCCGACCGGTTCCGGGTCCGCCGCAGGCGACGCGGTGCGCTGGCGGCTGGTCGATCGCGACGCGGCGCTGCTGCGGCTCGCGACGGCGCGGGCGCCGGGCGTCGAGACCGTAGCGGCGGACCTGACCGATCTCGGCAACCTGCCGCTCGGCGGCGCGCGGCTGGTTACGGCTTCGGCGCTCGTCGATCTGGCGTCACGCGCCTGGATCGAGGCGTTGGCGGATCGCCTGGCGGCCGAAGGCGTCGGGCTCTACGCCGCCCTGACCTATGACGGCGCGATGGACTGGGACCCGCCGCTGGCGCGGGACGGCGCCGTGAGGGCGGCGTTCAATGCCGATCAGCGCCGCGACAAGGGCTTCGGCCCGGCGCTCGGCCCGGCTGCGGGACCCGCACTGGCGGAGGCGCTGGCGCGGCGCGGCTTCACGGTGACGACGGCGCCGAGCCCTTGGCGCCTCGGGCCGACGGACGCGGCGTTGCAGGCGGCGCTGACGGACGGAATCGCGGCGGCGGCGGCCGCCCCCGACTGGGGTCAGGCGCGCAGCGCGGCGAGCGGCGTCTCGCGCTGCTCGGTCGGACACTGCGACATGCTGGCGATCCCCGGCGCGCCGAGCGCGCAGTCGAAGATCACGTCGCGCTCGAGGCCGTAGACCCGCGTTTCGGGGCGCAGCGCGTCCGACAGCCGGGCGATCGGCGCCGTGCGCAGCCCCGACGGACCGGCCCCGATGATCAGCGGCGAAATCCCGACGTGCAGTCGGTCGAGCAGTCCCGCCTCGAGGAAACACGCGATCGTGACCCCGCCGCCCTCGATCAGCACCCGCCGCAGCCCGATAGCGGCCAGCGCCGCACGGATCTCGGCGGGCGCGATCCAGCCGTCCCGACCGGGCAGGACGACGACCTCGACGCCGTGCGGGCGCCGCGTGGCCTCGGCCTGGATCACCACCCGGCGCGCGCCGTCCGGCGCGAAAACGGCGGCGTGGTCGGGCAGGCGGCCCTTGGGATCGATGACCACCCGCGCCGGCGAGGGTCCGTCGACGAGGCGCACCGTCAATCGCGGATCGTCGGTCAGCGCCGTGCGCACGCCGATGACGACCGCGTCCGCCAGCGCCCGGCACCGGTGCAGATGCTGCAAACCCTCCGGTCCGGACACGTCGCGCGCGTCGCCCGAGACGGTGGCGATGCGTCCGTCGAGCGACTGACCGACCTGCGCGAACAGGAACGGCGCGGCGCTTGACGCGACCAGCGGCGCATAGAGCGACCACGCCGCACGCGCGCCGTCGCTCCAGCCGGGATCGGGGCGCGAGGGCCCCGTCCGCGCGGCGAGCAACGCCGCCCAGACCGCTGCGTCGATGTCGGCGCGCTGCAAGAACGCGGGGTCGTTCAGTTTTCCGGCATGTGTCATTGTCATGACATTAGCACCTGTCCGCGATCGGTAAAGGCCCTGCGGTCGCGCCCCGGTCGCACCAGGCTGGGTTTGCCGTCGAAAAGGCGTCGAGAAACCGGTCGCGGAACTCGCCCATCGGCCAGGCGGGCGCGTCGGGAGCGGGCACGAGCCCGGGCGTCCAGCCCCAGCCGGCGATCAGGGCCAGCGCCTCGGGCGAGCCGATGACATGGATCGGCACGTCGCGGCCGTCCGCGTCGAGCGACACGAACGAGGCGGGTTGATGGTCGCCGAGCACGACGATCAGCGGGGCCGAAGCGGCGCGGCGCTCGGCGAAGGCGCCGACCGTGCGCAGGCTGTAGTCGATCGCCAGCCCGAATTGTTCGCGCACCCGGTCGAGATCGCGCCACAGGTCCTCGGGCGCTTCGCCCGCGGTGGCGTGGCGATCAAAGACGCGGCCGTCGCCGAGCTCCCCCCAGGGCAGCAGCGGCGGGATCGGCGTCCACGGCGCATGCGACGAGATCAGCGCGATCTCGGCCATGACCGGCGGGCGGTCGCGCGCGGCGAGCTCGGCGCGCTCGAACGCCGCGAGCGTGAACTGGTCGGGCATGGTCACCCAGTTGAACGGCGCGCCTTCATAACCGAGGTCGGCGGCGGCGAGCACGCGGTCGTAACCGAAGTACCCGGCTTCCGGCCAGGCCAGCGTGATCGCGGGCATCACCGCGACGGTCCGCCATCCGGCGCTTTGCGCCAGATGCAGCAACGTCCGCCGGGGGCTCGCCAGCAGCGCGCGGTACCGCGCCTGCGTGTCGATCGTCAGACCCGAAAGCACCGACGCATGGGCGAGCCAGCTCTGCCCGCCCACCATCGGCGCCGTCAGATACCCCGAGCGCATCGCGAGGCCGGCCTGCGCCAGTCGCGCCTCGATCTCTGTCAGCGTCGCGGTGATCCGCGGCGCATGGATCGGCTGTTCGAGCGTCGCGCGCCCGTAGGACTCGACGAAGATCAGAAGCACGTCGGTTCCCGCCAGCGCCGGCAGGATGGCCCGCGGGGGCAGCGCCGCCATGTCGTCGCGCGTGGCCTCGAGCCGAAAGGCCGCGAGACCGACGCGGGCGCGGACGATCTCGCGGCCGTGCTCCCAGGTGAGGCGTGCGGTGAACGCCGCGCCCGGCGGATTGGCCGGGCTCACCTCGCGCGCGACGTCGGCCGCCGCCAGCGTCAGCGCTCCGACCGGCACGAGCGCCAGCGCAGGGCCCCGCGCCATCGACGGCGCCAGCCGCGCAACGCGTCCCGTCGCCCACCACAGCGCGCGCGCGAGCAGCGCCAGCCCCGCCGCCAGCCCGAGCGCCCAGGTCAGCGCCAGCGGCCATCCGACCGCCCCGCTCAACATCCGCCAGGCGGCGACGCCGAGATGGAGGTCGAGCGCCGGGTTGAACGACCGGTCGAAGGCGGTATGTGTCGCGAAATCGGCGAGCTTCAGCGCCGTCATCGCCACAAGCCACACCGCGACGAAAGCGCGCAGCGCCCGCAGGGCGGCGCCCCGCACCAGCGCCAGCGCGATGACGATCGCCGGCAGTTCCAGCGGAAACACCCGCAGCGCTCCCCAGGTCGCGGCCAGCGGATGGTTCGGCACGATCAGCACGAGACCGATCAGCAGAACCGCAGCGACCGCAGCGACGCCGTCACGCATCTGGCGCGTCCAGCCGGGCGTAGACGTCCCCCGAGCCGCCGTCCGGCGCGCGCGCCGCGAGCGCCGCGCGCAGTCCGTCGGCGTCGGTCCAGCGCTCCAGCAGGAACGCCAGCCGCTCGCCCGCGACGAGGTTGAAGCGGTACGGTCCCAGCGCCGCGAGGCGGTCGATGCAGGCGGCGGCCACGTCCGGCGCTGCGGGCAGGTGCTCGAACGCGATCCAGGGGACCGGGCGCGACAGGCCGCGCAGCACCTCGGCCTCGAAGCCCTCGACGTCGATCTTGACGAAGCGCGGCGCGCCGTGGGCTTCGATCAGCGCGTCGAGCGTCGTGACCCGGACGGTCTCGGCCGCGTCCCACGTCACATGCTCAAAGCTTGCCGCCCCGGCCATGCGCGCGGCGAAACCCGGCGCCAGCGAGGCGAGCGTCGGGTGCAGCCGCGACACCGCCAGCCTGGCCTCGCCGGGGCGCGCGCCCGCCGCCGCCCGGACCAGCGTCGCGCCGCCGGGCAGGTCGCGGGCGAGAAAGGCGTGGAACGCCGCCTGCGGCTCGAGGGCCACCACTCGCGCGCCGGCGCGGATCAACGCGCGGGTGCGGTTTCCGGCGTGGGCGCCGATGTCAAAGGCGAGATCCCCCGGGCCGACGATGGTCCGGTAGAACCGCGCCAGCGCCGCCATGCGCCAGGGTCGCGCGCGGTAGATGACGAGCGAGCGCGCGACGCCCGCGAAGCTGCGCATCCGGCTCACGATGGCGTCCGGATCAGCCAGCGCAGATCGACGGCGAAGGACACGGCGAGGGCTGCGAGCGCCACGCCGGCCAGCGCGTCCGAGACCGGCGGCGCCGCCGGCGGGGTCAGCAACACCGCGAGTGCGGCCACCTGCAGCACGCAGACGGCCTTGCGCCGGAACGACGGCGGCAGCGGCCCCGCGAGCCGCGGCCAGACCCACCCGGCCGCGACGAACGCATAACGCATCGCGCCGAGCGCCAGCACCCACGGACCGGCCTTGCCGAGCGCCAGCGCCACGGCGCTCAGCGCGAGGATGAACAGCGCGTCGGTCTCCATGTCGAAGCGCGCGCCGAACGCGGACGCGAGCCCGGAGCGCTTCGCGAGCCAGCCGTCGAGGCCGTCGAGCGCCAGCAACGCCGTCGCCGCCGCAGCCGCCGCCCAGGCGGCCACGCCCGCCAGCAAATCCGGGGCGAACGCGAGCCCCATGAACACCGCAGCGCCGCCCGCGCGCACCACTGTCACGGCATTGGCCGGGCCGAACCGCGCTCGGGGGCGTCGCGGCAATCTGGCGGCGACCCCGACGGCGACCAGCGCGAACGTCGCGAGCGCGACCAGCCCCGCCGGCGCCGGCAGCGCGAGCGCGGCCCCGAACACCCCCAGCCCGACCGCGCCGACCGCGACCGCCGCCCCGTGGCGCGCTCCGGGACTTTCCCTCCCGCGCCAGCCTGCTAGGTTGCGCGTGCAAGCTCCGACGAAAGGGTCCTGTCCTTGGGTTACGGCAATGTCGCGCGCGTCTTTCACTGGCTTACCGTCCTTCTGGTTTTCTCCACCATTCCCATCGGCTGGATTATGACGCAAGAGTTGCCGCGGCCCACTCAGAACCTGTTGTTCGTCCTTCACAAGAACTTGGGCGTGATCATCCTGACCGTGGTCGCCGCGCGTCTTCTCTGGCGCTTCGTCAGCCCGCCGCCGCCCGCGCCCGCCACATTGCCGGCGCTGCAACGCCGCGTGGCCATGCTCGTGCATTTCGGCCTCTACGGGTTCCTGCTGCTCATGGCGCTGAGCGGCTATGTCCGGGTGATCGCCGGCGGCTTTCCGATCGAGTCGCTGAACGCGCTCGGCGTGCCGCCGCTGCTTGCGAAGAACGAACCGCTGGCCGACGCGGCGAAGGCGCTGCACGCCACGGCGATCTTCGGGTTGCTCGCGCTGATCGCCGTGCATGTCGGCGCCGCGAGCTATCACGGGCTCGTCAGGCGCGACGGCGTGCTGGCGCGGATGTGGCCGCCGCTGGCGCCGCGAAAGCCGTGATCTTGCCACGCCGCGGCGCTACGCCGACCAGCGATAGACCCAGACCTCGGAGGCGACCTCGCCCTCGCTGACCAGCGTCAACCGCAACTCGCCGGTCAACAGCGCGCCCGCGACCAGGTGAAAGCCGACGCGGGCGATGTTTCCGCCGGGCAGCGGCGAAATGCTCATGCCCGTAAGCTCGCCCGCGCTCGCCTCGATCAGCGGCTCGACGGTCGCGAAGTTGATCATCCCGAGGTCGAAATCGACGACGAAAATCCGCTCGCGCGCGTCGATGATCGACACGCCGCCGCGCGTCGCGATCACCCGCGCCAGCGGAAGGCCCTCGCCCGGCGTCTGGCCCCAGACGAGGCGGTAGGCGAAGCGGTGCTCGGAGCCCGCGGCGAGCGGCGCCTCGGGCCGCCAGAACGCGACGATGTTGTCGGCGAACTCGTTCGCGGTCGGCAGCTCGTACAGCATCACCGCGCCGCGACCCCACGGCGTCGTCGGTTCGACCCAGGCGCTGGGCCGTTGCTCGTAATGCGCCTCCGCGTCCTCGAAATGCGCGAAATCGCGATTGCGCTGGATCAGGCCGAAGCTTTGGGGGTTGTCGTCGCCGAACGCCGAGGTCTCGATCTGGGCGGGATTGCGCAGCGGTCGCCAGAGGCGCTCGCCCGATCCGTTGACGATCCGCAGGCCTTCGCTGTCGTGAACGGCGTCGCGGAAGTCGTCGACCCCGGCGCGGCGC
>Ga0105046_10010689_pt1 | contig 14281 bp, 7 predicted proteins | sample MAT03_FD_78385 | JGI IMG/M metagenome (GOLD analysis project Ga0105046, IMG submission 78385) | Freshwater microbial communities from Lake Fryxell liftoff mats and glacier meltwater in Antarctica - MAT-03 (megahit assembly) | ecosystem: Environmental > Aquatic > Freshwater > Ice > Liftoff... | reverse complement strand
CTGACCGCGAAGATCGCCGAGCAAGCCGCGCGGCTGATGCATGTGTCGAACTACTTCTACAACGAGGAGAACGTGCGTCTCGCCGACGAGCTGTGCGTGGCGACCGGCTTCGATCGCGCGTTTTTCTGCAACTCGGGCGCCGAGGCGAACGAGGCGATGCTCAAGCTTGCGCGGCGTCACTTCTGGGCGAGGGGCGACGAATCGCGCTTCCGCGTCGTCGCCTTCGACAACGCGTTTCATGGCCGGACACTGGCCACCGTCGCGATGACCGGGACGCCCTCGTATCGCGAGGGCTTCGGGCCTCCAATGGCCGGCGTGACGCACGTCCCCTACGGCGACGAGGCCGCGGTGCGCGCCGCGATGGGCCCGGATGTGTGTGCGATCCTGGTGGAGCCGGTGCAAGGCGAAGGCGGGGTGATGCCGGCGCCCGACGGCTTCCTGAAGGCGCTGCGCACGATCGCCGACGAGCACGGATCGCTCCTCCTACTCGACGAGATCCAGACCGGAATGGGCCGTACCGGAACGATGCTGGGATGCGAACAAGCCGGCGTGCGCGGTGATGCAGCGAGCCTCGCAAAAGGGCTCGCCGGCGGCTTCCCAATCGGCGCGATGGTCCTGCGCGAGTCGCTCGCCGGCGCGCTCCCTCCCGGCACGCACGGCTCCACCTTCGGCGGCAACGCGTTGGCCTCCGCCGCCGCACGCACCGTGCTCGCCACGCTGGTGAGCGATCGCCTCATCGAGGGCGCCAAGTCGAAGGGCGAGCACCTGTCGCGCGAGCTGACGGCGCTCGCGGCCAAGTACCCCGCCCTGTGCGAGGGCGAGCGCGGGCAAGGTCTGCTGCGAGGGCTCGTCCTGCGCACGGGCGCGATCGATCCGCGCGAGGCGCTCAGCCGAGCGCGCGACCGGGGCGTGCTGCTCACCATCGCCGGCGGTCGCGTCCTGCGCTTCACGCCGCCTCTCGTCGTCACCGAGGCGGAGCTGTCCGAGGGCGTCGCCAAGCTCGACGAGGCCCTCGCGTCTTTCTGACCTCGCGGCCCCTCCCGAGGTAAGAGGCGCCGGTGCGCGCCGTCGGACCCGTCGCCGACCCCGTGCCCTGCTCGGGGTGCGGTCGCCTCCTCGATCCGCTTCGAGCCGGGCACGTGGCGATCTTCGACTCGCGCCTGCACTACTTCTGCAATCGCGCCGTCTGTCGCGAGAGCTTCCTCGCCAGCGGCGGCGCGATGGCGGAGCGGGATCGGACGCCGAGCCCGCCGCGGCCTCCGATCCGCCTTTCCTCCAACCCGAGCGTCGCGCGCGCAAGCTCGCCCCCGACGCGATCGTCTCCGGTGCCCTCGCGGCCGGCCTCACCGCTCCCCGGGGTCGCGTCGCCCGTCGACCTGCCTGCCTATCGCGAGGCCACCGACGCGGCCCCCATCACTTCAGCGCACGCTCCGATGCTCCCGGAGGATGCGCTGCCCGAGCTGCCGCTCCTCGGCGACGATCCGGGCACGGTCGAACCGCTCGGTCAGACGGTGCACCATGAGGCGCCGGCGCTGCACGACGCCAACGTCGAGGCCGCGCGCGAAGGTGGCGCCCTCCTGCTCCTCATGGCGGTCGTTTCGGGCACACTCGCCGTCGCGCTGGCCATCGCCGGCTCGACGTCACTGGTCCTGGGTGCCCGCGTGATGCTCGCGGCGGTCGGCGCGGCGCTCCTGGTGGGCCGCGTCGCGACCAGCGAGCGCGAAGCGAGCGATCTGCACCCGCTCGCCGCGCTGTCGGGCCCGGCGCTCGCGGTACCGGTCGCGCTATGGGCCGCCCTCGGCACGGACACCGCGATCGCGAGCGAAGCGGCGAGCCTCGCCGGCACCGTGGTGACCGCGTGCGCGGTCGGCGGCTGGCTGCTCGATCACGCAAGGGGGATGGTCCACGCCGAGCGTGCCTGGATCCAGAGCGCCCTTTCGATCGCCGGCCATCGTGACGATGGAGACGGGATCGAAGCGACACGCGAGCCGGCTTGCGATCTGCGACCGGGCGACGCGATCGATGTCCGGGAAGGGGAAGACGTCCCGGTCGACTGCGTCGTGGCATCCGGTGACGTCGAGGTGCTGCCCTGGCTCGGCGCGACCACCGCGCTGGTGCGCCGCACCGGGGACCCGATCGTCGCCGGCGCGCACGTCATCCGCGGGCACCTGCGCGCGACCTGCACCGCAGCCGACACCGATGGCGCCTTTGCGCGCATCCTGCTCGATCCTCGTCGGCGCGCCGACGCGCTGGCCAGCGTTGCACGCCAAGCGCGGCAGCTCTCCACCCGTTGGGCGCCGGTCGCCGCGGTGGGCTGCGGCCTGCTTGCCTTCGGTCTCGGTCGCAACCGCGTCGAGGTCGCCATGCACATGGTGGCGGTCCAGGCCGGCCTCACCACTGCGGTCATCGGCACCCTGGCCAGCGTCCACGTGGTGCGCGGCCTCCTCCTCGCGCTCCGCCGCGGCATCACTTATCGCAGCGCGGATGCCTGGGAGCGCGCTGCGCAGGTCGGCGTCGCCGTATTCTGCGCACGCGGCACCCTTCTGCTCGGCGAGCCGGAGCTCGCCGAAGTGGAGGTCACCGCGGCGCGCATCGAGCCCGGCGAGCTGCTCGCCCTCGCTTCGGGAGCGGAGCGCGGGCAACGCCATCCCGTGGGCACGGCGATCGTCCGCGCCGCCAAGAGCCGCGAGATCAAGCCCGACGGCGTGCGCAGCGTCACCGAGCACCCTGGCCTGGGGGTGACCGGCATCACCTCGGGCGGCGAGGAGATCTGCATCGGCAGCCGCGCGCTCCTCCTCGATGCGCGCATCAGTGTCGCCGCGGTCGAGCGACGTATCGGCGAGCTCGAAGCGATGGGCCGCACCGTCGTGCTCGTCGCGCTGAGTGGTCGCTTGGTCGGTCTGCTCGCCCTCCAGGACGGCCTTCGCCCCGGCGCACGTGCCGCCGTCCAGCATCTGCTCGATGCCCAGGTCGAGCCCGTCCTCCTTTCCGGCGACGCGCGTGAGACGTGCGAAGCGATCGGGCGCACCCTCGACATCGAGCACGTCCGCCCCGAGGTGCTGCCGCCCGAGCGCGCCGCCGAGGTCAAGCGCATCGCCGAGTCGGGCCCGAGCGTCGCCGTCCTTGGGCATCCTTCGCTCGACGAGTCCGCACTGAGCGCCGCGGATGTCGCCGTCGCGCTGGGCGCCGCGGGCGCGCAATCGTCGGACTGGGCCATCGCCCTCGCCTCGGAGGACGTTCGCGACGCCGCGCTCGCCATCGCCCTCGCCAAGCGCTCGCGCTCCGAGGCGCGTACCGGGTTCGCGATCACCGCGGTACCCCCGCTCGCCGGCGCTGCGATCGTCGGCATCGGCATCCTTCCTCCGGCCTTCGTGCCGATCGCAGCGCTGCTCGGCGCGGCGATGGGCGTCGTGCACAGTCGCGCGATCGACCGTTCGCGCAATCCTCCGCCCCCCGAGCCCGAAGGCGACCTCGGCGGCGACTGATCGCGCGCGGAGACGGCGCGCTGCCGAGCTGCACCATCGCGCACCTCGTCGATGTGGAAGAATCGTCATCGCTTCGGCGCCATGCCCGTCCGCAGCTTGACGCACGCTGCCTCGGGCTGGATAAACCGACGGATGGTTGGACGCGCACCAGGGGCAGCGAGTCGCCCAGACGCCCGACGTCGCGCGGCGCCCCGCGCGGCCGAGGCGGGCGGCGGGCCGGCGTCGAGCGAGCGTGCCATCAGCGACGACACGCGCACCCGCCTGCGCGAGCGCCTCGACGCGTACATGTTGAAAAAGAAGCTGCGCTCCACTGCGCAGCGCCGGCTCATCGTCGACACCTTCTTCGGCGGCCACCCCCACGTGTCGATCGAAGACCTCCTGTCCGAGGTCCGTGGCCAGGACAAAGGGATCGGCTACGCGACCGTCTACCGGACCCTCAAGCTCCTCGCGGAGAGCGGTGTCGCATCGGAGCGCAAGTTCGGCGACGGCCTTTCGCGTTACGAGCTGGCCGACGACGATCACGACCACCACGACCATCTCATCTGCGTCAGCTGCGCCACCATCACCGAGTTCGAGGAGCCGCGCATCGAGAGGCTCCAGGACCTGGTGGCCTTGCGCTATGGCTTCCGCGTCACGTCGCATCGCCACGAGATGTACGGCGTGTGCGCGGCCTGCCAGAAGAAGGAAGCGCGCGCGCGCTAGGAGAATCTACCGCGTGAGGCGCCACGTGACGCCCGGCGTGATCTCGAGGTGCAGGTGGTTGTGGTGCGCGCGATCGTAGTGCGGCGTCAGCATCACCGTGAAAAGGTGCGCATCTTCGATCTCGCAAGCGATTGCGCGGATCTCGCGGCCCTCCACCGTGTCGGGATTTGCCGCAGGCGCATCGCCCCCGCACACCGGCGCGCCCAGCCGCGGGGCCCAGTCGCGCTCCACTACGATGTCGCTGCGCGGCGCACCCGTCGTGGGATCCACAGCGCGCACCAGCTTCTTCACGTCGACCGCCAGCGCGCCGGGGTGCCGCGTCGCCTCCTGGCCCTGGGGCCAGGTCTTGGGTGGCGGGCGCCAAGCGCTGAAGAGGATCACTTCGCTGAAGCCGCGCGCGAGAAGCTTTGAGCTCCAATCATCGAGCGCCAGCACCACGCGGCAGTCGAAGACGTCCCACGGCGCTTGCGCACGCTGCGCAACAGGAAGCTCGGTGCGGTACACCACGCCGCCCACGTCCGCCGGTAGGCGGACCGGCGCGAGCACGCCGCGCGCTGACGCGACCTCGGTGAACGCGATCTTGCGGGCGCGCAGCTCGGCGAAGCACTGTTCGCGATCGAGCGCGGCTGCCCTGGCCGCAGGCGTGCTCGCCCACGCCTGATCGAACACCACATGGGGCCGCTTCTTGTCGCGCGGGGGCCCGTGCTTTGCTGGACGTGGCTTGCGCGCAGGCGAGCTCGCCTGGCTTTCCCCCGGTCCTGCAGGCTTCGCGGCGCTGCGACGCGACGCTGGTGGCTTCGCGGGCGCACCCTTGGCCGAGGCCTTTGCGGGCGGCGTCTTGGATGCGGGCCGCCCCGCGCCAGCGGGCTTGGCTTCGGACTTCGCGGGCGTAGCTTTCGCCCACGCTGCCGAAGGAGCGGGCGGCGCAGGCGCGGCAGTCGACGCAGGCGCAGCGACGGCGCTCGTCGCCACGGCGACGGCGACGCATGCTGCAGCAAAGGCACCGAGCGCGCGCACCACGTGCGGCCGAGTTGACCAACGACCTCTATCCCGGAACAATCTTTCTACGATCTCCTTCAAAAGCTTCTCGAGGCCTCGTCCATCGGTATGACGAGTCTGAACCCCAGAGCACGCAAGATCCTCTTCGCGGTCGTCAGCGAGTACATCTCGACCGGCGACCCCGTCGGCAGTCGAACGCTGGCGCGTCGCTACGGCCTCGAGCTGTCGGCGGCGACGATCCGCAACGTGCTGGCCGACCTGGAGGAAGGCGCGTTCCTCGAGCAGCCGCACACCTCGGCCGGCCGCGTCCCGACCGAGCGGGCCTTCCGCCTGTTCATCGACACGCTGCTGCAGACGAACATCGTCAGCCCCGAGATGCAGGCGTCCCTCGACAAGCGTGTCCAGGAGATCCATGCGCTCAGCGGTGACCCGATGCGCGACACCGGCAAGATGCTGAGCGAGCTGTCGGGCACAGCGGCCATCCTCTCGGCGCGCCGCACCTCGGGGCGCGCGCTCACCACGCTGCGCTTCATCCCGACCAAGCCGCGCCAGGTCCTGGCAGTGCTCGTGTTCGACGACGGCTCAGTCGAAAATCGCTTCGTGGAGCTGGCCGGGCACATCCCCGAATCCGAGCTGATGAAGATCCACAACGTCCTGTCCGACGTGGTGGAGGGTCGAAGCCTCGCTGAAGTGCGCGATCTCATCGCTCGCCGCCTCGACGACGAGCGCACCGAGGCCGATCAGCTGCGCCGCAAGGCCTTCGAGCTGGGTCGCCAGGCCATCGACGGCGTCGACGACAAGTCCCAGCTTATCGTCGAAGGCCAGACTCGGCTGCTCGAGCTGCCCGAATACGCCGATGCCGGCCGCCTGCGACAGGTGCTGCGCGCCCTGGAGGAGCGGCAGGATCTGGTGCAGCTCCTCGACAAGACCCTGGAGGCCGGCGCGGCGATGGTGTTCGTCGGGTCGGAGAAGGGCGAGAGCCACGATCCGCTGCTCTCGCTGGTGATCGCGCCGTTCAGCGAGCATGGCCGCGCTGCCGGCGCAGTGGGCGTGATCGGCCCGACCCGGATGGACTACGCCAAGGTGATGCCTCTGGTCGACGCGACCGCCGCAGCGATGAGCGGCGCGATCAGCCGCAAGAAGTAAATCGGGCCCGCGTCACCATCGAGCCCGCTGCAGGCTCGACGGTGAGTCGATCGGGTGGTGACAGCGACTAAATGGTGAGCCTCGCGAGAACCTCGCGGAAGTCCGCCGGCGGATCGTCTTCCCAGCGCATCTCCTCCTCGCTGGTCGGGTGCAAGAACCCCAGCCGGCGAGCGTGCAGCATGGTGCGCAACGCCGGGATCTGCGGCCCGCGGAAGCGACGCGTGTAGACGACCTCGCCGACCAGCGGATGCCCCGCCTCGGAGAGGTGGATGCGGATCTGATGCGTGCGGCCAGTCTCCAGGCGGCAGGCGACGAGCGTCGCCCCCTTGAGCGCTTGCAGCGGCTTGACGTGAGTGATGGCGAGCTGACCGTCACGACGGCCGCGCTGCGCGGAGCCGCGCAGACCATCGCCGCGATCCTGCACCAGGTGCGTCCGGTAGGTGGTCTCGCGATCGAGGATCCCGTGGACGATCGCGACATACTCGCGAAGCACCGTGTGGTCGCGAAACTGCTGGGTGAGGTGCTTCTTGGCGTCGACGGTTCGCGTGAAGACGAGCAGGCCGCTGGTGTCCTTGTCGAGCCGGTGCACCACCCCGAGCGGCGCGCGGCCGCGGAAGGACGTTCGCCGAGCGATGACCTCCCGAACCAGCGCGTCGAAGGTCATCAACTCCTGCCCAGGCGCCTCGTCGCCAAAGGGAATCGTGGAGATTCCAGAGGGTTTTCGAACTACGACGACCGCGCCGTCGAGGTGAACCACCGAGTCCTGGGCGAGCTCGAGCACAGCTCGGGTGCGCGGCCGCGGGGCCGTCGGGTCGAGCGTGATCGCCTCGCCACGACGGACCGGCGCGATGATCTCGGTGACCACATCGCCGTCGACGCTCACCTTGCCGGTTCGGATGGCATCGCGAGCGACGTTCCACGAGGAGCTGGTCAGCGCGCGCAGCGCCGCGTCGAGCGGGCCACCCGCCAGCTCCTGATCGACCGTCCAGGTTCCTTTCTTTTTCGTATCGGGCTTGGGGACATCAGCGGATTGGGCATTCGGAGCGGTCGTTCCGCCGGAAGTCGCCATCGGCGACCCCGTGCGGGCCGGAGTTCCGCCCGACGATCTGGGGAGTTTCCCCTTCATGAAGACACCGGCTTGTTGACAGGGTCATCGCCCGGACAGGATGATTCGGCGGCGCTGCCCGGACCATCCGGCATGCAGTGCACGACCCGTCCAGCGGGAGCCCGAAGCAGTCGAGCGGGTTGACGTAGCAGCGAGGAGAGACTGTCCGTGGCAACCACCGTTCTCGCCGTCGACGATAGCGTGACCATGCGCAAGGTGCTGGAGATCACCTTCGCCGGCTCCGACTACCACGTGGTCACCGCCGCCGGTGGCGACGCCGCGGTCGCAGCCGCGCAACAGCACAAGCCCGCGATCGCGCTGGTCGATGCCACCCTCGAGCCGTCCGATGGCTACGAGGTCTGCCGGCAGATCAAGGCCGCCTCACCCGGCACGGCGGTCGTGATCCTGTCGTCCAAGCAGAACCCGTACAACACGGGCTCGGGCTCGGCGGCCGGCGCAGACGACCACATCGACAAGCCGTACGACACCCAGCAGGTGCTCGACAAGGTGAGCCGCGTGCTCGCTGGCGGCGGTGCCCAGCCTGCTGCAGCGGCACCCGCAGCACGCCCTGCCCCCGCGGCAGCGCCGGCCCAGGCCGCTGCGCGCGCCGCTGCGCCGGCGAACATCCCGTCGAGCGGCGCCCCCCGCGCCAAGACGCTCCTTTACAGCCCCGACGCCGTGCCCCCGGGCCTGGCTGCGGCTCGCGCGGCTGCGCAGGCCCCTGCAGCCGCACCTCCGGCGGCGCGTCCGGCCCCGGCAGCGGCGCCGGCTCATGCACCGGCCCACGCACCGGCGCAGGCCCACGCACCGGCGCAGGCCCACGCACCGGCGCAGGCACCCGCAGCCGTTGCGGCGGTCGGCCCGGCGATCTCTGCCGCGGTGAACGGTCACCTCCAGCAGAAGCTCAGCGACCTCGCCCTCACCCCTGCGCAGATCGATGCCGTCGCCGCGCTCTCCCGCGAGATCGTGGAGCGCGTGGTGTGGGAAGTCGTTCCGGTCCTCGCCGAGACGATCATCAAAGAAGAGATCGCCCGCCTCACGCGCTGATCACCGGCGACGACACCATCGGTGTCGCAGCGGGAGACACCACACAGGTCGCAAGGGCATCAAGCCCGGCGAAGAGGGATCGAGGGTCGAACAGGACCCGAGAGTCCCTTTTCGTTTTGTCCCAGGCGCTCTTGGCGCTGGTCGACATCGCGTCGCCGCCTCGCTGAGGATCTCCGCGCCCACCAAGTCCGGCTCGCGGGCGCTCCGGCGTCTTGTCGACGCAGGCGCCGCGTTGCGGTAGCCGAGAGGCGCAAATCATGGACGAGCTCGCGAAAGCCTACGAACCGGCAGAGATCGAAGAACGCTGGTCCAGGGAGTGGATCGACGCGAAGGTCTTTGCGGTCACCGACGACGAGAGCGACGCCCGGCCCAAGTACGTCCTTCCCATGCCGCCGCCCAACGTCACGGGCAGCCTGCACATGGGCCATGCGCTGACCTGCACCCTGGAGGATGCGCTGACGCGCTACCATCGGATGAACGGGCACGAGGCGCTCTGGCAGCCCGGCATCGATCACGCCGGCATCGCCACCCAGACGGTGGTGGAGCGCCAGTTGAAGCGCGACGGCAAGAGCCGACACGACCTCAGTCGCGAGGCGTTCATCGATCGCGTGTGGCAGTGGAAGGGCGAGAGCGGCGGTCGCATCGCCCTGCAGCAGCGCACGATGGGCGTCTCCGCCGACTGGGACCGCACCGCGTTCACGATGGACCCGGGCTACTCGGTCGCCGTGCGCGAAGCGTTCGTGCGCCTCTTCGAAGAAGGGCTCATCTACCGCGACACTCGCCTGGTGCACTGGGACTGCGAGGCGCGCACGGTGCTCTCCAACCTCGAGGTGGAGAACGAAAAGGCCAACGGCGAGCTGTTCGAGTTCGCTTACGTGGTCGAGGGCACCGACACGGCTCCGTCTACTGCTCCTCAAGGGGTTGAGGAGATCTCTACTGCTCCTCAAGGGGTTGAGGAGATCGTCGTCGCAACCACCCGCCCCGAGACGATGTTGGGCGACACCGCGGTCGCGATCCATCCCGATGACCCGCGGTTCGCGCACTTGCATGGCAAGTTCGTCACGCACCCGTTCCTCGACCGGCGCATCCCGATCATCCTCGACGCCGAGCTGGTCGACATGGCGTTCGGCACGGGAGCGGTGAAGATCACGCCGGCCCACGACTTTAACGATTTTGCGACCGGCAAGCGCCACAAGCTGCCGGAGATCAACGTCATGAACCCCGACGGGACCATGAACGAGATCTGCGGACCGTTCGCCGGGATGGATCGCTTCGTCGCCCGCAAAGCGGTCAAGAAGGCTCTCGACGAGAAGGGCCTGTCGCGCGGCAGCAAGCCGCACGAGCTCATGCTCCCGCGCAGCGAGCGCAACGGCTCGGTGGTCGAGCCGATGATCTCGACGCAATGGTTCGTGCGCATGAAGCCGCTCGCCGAGCCCGCGCTCGCAGCGGTCCGCAACGGCGAGACGGTGATCATCCCGGCGTCGTGGCAGAGCACCTACGAGCACTGGCTGACCGAGATCCTCGACTGGTGCATCTCGCGCCAGCTCTGGTGGGGACACCGCGTGCCGGCCTTCCACTGCAAGGCGTGCGGTCACATCATGGTGACGCGCGAGGATCCGACGAAGTGCTCGGCGTGCGACAGCACCGATTTGGAGCAGGACCCCGACGTGCTCGATACCTGGTTTTCCAGCGGGCTGTGGCCGATGGCGACGATGGGCTGGCCCCAGGACACGCCAGCCTTCCGCAAGTTCTACCCGGCAAGCGATCTCGAGACCGGCTACGACATCCTCTTCTTCTGGGTCGCCCGCATGATGATGATGGGCATCCATTTCACCGGTAAAGCGCCCTTCTCGCGGGTGCTCCTGCACGGTCTCGTGGTCGACGAGACCGGCGAGAAGATGAGCAAGGTGAAGGGCAACGTGATCGATCCGCTCGATCTCGTGCACGGCGCGACCTTCGCGAGCGTGGTCGAAAAGGCGCTGCCCGGCGCGCCCCCGGAGGAAGCGCTGAAAAAATTCAAGAAGGCCTATCCGTCGGCGGCCGCGCTCGGCCAGGCCTTTCCGGCGTTCGGCGCCGACGCGTTGCGCTTCGCGCTGGCGACGTACTCGCCGCAGGCGCATCGCATCCCGCTCAGCATCAAAAAGATCGAGAGCGCGCGGCACTTCCTCAACAAGATCTGGAACGCGACGCGCTTCGCGCTCTCCTGGCTCGACGGCGCCGAGGTGAAGGCCGCGCCGCCCAGGGCGACGTTGCTCGCCAACCGCTGGATCCTCTCGCGCCTCGGCGCCGCCATCGAGGCCTGTCACACCGGTACCCGCGATTTTCGCCTCGACGACGCGTCCGGCGCCATGTGGAAGTTCTTCTGGAACGATCTCTGCGACTGGTTCCTGGAGCTCGCCAAGCCAGTGTTCGTGAACGACGCGGGAGCCGATACGGCCCGCGAGACACGCGACGTGCTCGCCTACGTGCTGGAGGCGAGCCTGCGTCTCATGCACCCGATCATTCCCTTCATCACCGAGGAGCTGTGGCACAAGGTTCCGCGTCCGGAGAACGCGCCTCGCTCCATCGCCATGTCGAAGTATCCCGATGCGGCGACGGCACCACGCGACGCCGAGGCTGAGGCCGACATGGCAACGCTACAGGCGGTCATCGGTAGCGCACGCTCGATCCGGAGCGAGCACGAGGTGCATCCCGGCGCCACCGTGAAGGTCGAGCTGCGCACTGCCAACGAGGCGCATCGTGCGCTGCTCCAACGTGAGCAGCGATCGCTGCGGGTGCTGGTGAAGACCGACGGCGAGCCGGTGATCGCAGCCTCGGGCGGCGCGCGCCCCGCGGGCTACGTCATGCACGCCGCAGCCGACGTCGAGGTGCTGGTGTCGCTGGTGGGCCTCGTCGACCCCGACAAGGAAGCGGCGCGCGTCGAGCGCGAGATCGGCAAGGCCGACAAGGACATCGCCGCGCTGGAGAAAAAGCTCGCGCTGCCCTCCTTCGCCGACAAGGCCCCGCCCGAGGTGGTGGTCGAGTCGAAGGAGATGCTGGCGGCCACCAAGCGACGGCGCGCCGCGCTGGTCGACGCACGCGGCATCGCCTCCGAGCTGCGCGCAGCCAACCCCAAGAAAGAGTGACCCTCGTTCCGCGGGGCAACCCGCTGCGGGTCGCCGGCGCGGTGATCGCGCTCGTCGCACTGGGCCTGCTCGTCTTGCTCATGGCCAAGACGAGCGTCTGGCGCTTCGGTGTCCCCATCGGCGCGGGCCTCGCAGCGCTTGCCACCTATGGCGTCCTCGACGCCCTGGGCACCTTCGACGATCGCGACGTATCGCGCATCGCCAAGGTGCTCCGCCCCGGCGAGCTCGCGCCCGTCCTTGCGTGCCTCGCGCTGTCGCTGGTCATCGGCTTCGCCGCCGTGACGTTCGCGGTCGCAGGAAGCGGCGGGACGGTGGTCAACGCGGTGGCGATCAGCAGCTCCGCGCTCTGCTCGCTCTACTTACTCGGAAAGCTCCTCGAGCGCGCCGGCGTGCTGCGGCCCGACCCCGACGGCGCGCCTCGACCGCTATGGCGGCGACACGGCGCATGGCTCGTCGCGATCGTCATCGCCATCGATCTGCCGATGCTGGGCAGCCACGGCCTGGTCGATCCCTGGGAGACCCACTATGGCGAGGTCGCCCGCGAGATCATCGCCCGCGACGATTGGATCAGCCTGTGGTGGGCGCAGGACGGCTGGTTCTGGTCGAAGCCGGTGCTCGACTTCTGGCTGCAAGCGCTGTCGATGGCGACCTTCGGCGTGCGCACCGGCGCGGGCGCGATGCTCAGCGCCGCTGCCGACGGCCACGTCCCCTGGCCGGAGTGGGCGGTGCGCCTGCCCATCGCCATCATGGCGATCGGCGCGATCTATCTCTTCTACAAGGCGATCGCCGGATCCCACGGGAGGCGCGCCGGGTTCCTCGCCGGACTCGTGCTCGCGACCATGCCGCAATGGTTCTTGATCACGCATCAGACGATGACCGACATGCCGTTCGTCGCGTCGATGGTGGCGGCCCTCGCCCTGTTTTCGATCGGGCTGCAACACGACGCCGATCGGCAAGTGCGCCTCTTCGAGCTTCGCCTGCCCGGCGACATCACCTTGCGAATCGGCGCGCACCACCTGGTACTCGGCGCCATGACAATGACGATCCTCCCGCAGATCGCCATGCTCCTTTCGCAGAACCTGTGGTTCGGCGATCGCTTCCCCCCATTCAAACTGGTGAAGGACACATTCACCTCGGGATCTCCCGGCAACTGCGGCTTTCCAGGCAACGAGAAGTGCTCGCCTTACTCGGCGACCTGGCCGCGCCTCCAGCCGGCGCTGCAGGCCGTGCTGTGGGCGCAGGCGCTGGCGTTCGTCCTGGCGATCTCCTGGGGCGAGCGGCGGGCGCGGCGCCTCGCCTTTCTGGCGGCGTGGTGGTGCATCGCCCTATCGACCCTCGCCAAGGGCGCACCCGGGCTCGCCATTCCGATCGCGTGCATCGGGCTCTTCGTCATCGTCGACCGCCGCATCAAGGTCCTGCTCGAGATGGAGATCCCGGCGGGGCTGGTCACCGTCGCGGGCGTCGTGCTTCCGTGGTTCGTCGCCATGGTGGCGCGCCACGGCACGCCCTTCATCGATCGGCTGCTCTTCCACGACATGGTGGAGCGCGCGCTCGGGCACGTGCACGATACCAATCAGGGCGACGACGTCAGCTTCGGGTACTACCTCTGGCAGCTCGGCTACGCCTCGTTTCCCTGGGTCGGGATCGCGCCGATGGCCCTCCTGCGCTGGTTTAGCGCCGATCGCGCAGCGGAAATCGAAGGTGACGCCGCCCGATCGCGGCGCTCGCTGACGACGCTGCTCGCGCTGTGGTTCCTCGTGGCGTTCGGCCTCTTCTCACTCGTCCGAACGAAGTTCCACCATTACATTCTTCCGGCGCTGCCCGCGCTCGCCGGGCTCGTCGGTATCGCCTGCGATCGCGTTCTGGGTCCGCCCGATTCGAGCTCGCCACGACGATTCCCACGCCCACCGGGCGACGCAAAGCTGGTCGCGCTGGCTCGGCGACTCGCACCCGAGGTCGCAATCGTCCTGGCATCGTGCGCCGCCACCATCGGTGTCGCTGCGCTGTGGAACGGGCAACGTGTCTCCGGCTCCATTGTGCTCACGCTGGCCGTCGCGCTCGGCACCTGGGGAATTCGCAGCTCAGTCGGCAGGGCTCCCGCACAGCCTGAAACGCGGAAGGATCCGCTGCGGCACGCTCGGCTCGCAGCCGCCGCATTCCTCGGTGCACCGATCGTCCTCTTCGTCGTGCGCGACCTGGTGGCCGATCGCGCGGGTGGCGCCGGGCAAGCGCGGCTGATGCACCTCTTTTCGTATCAGTACACACGATCCTGGCCCGAATCGATTGATCTGCGCGCCGCGCTCGCCGGATTCGGCGCGGCCGCGGCGCTTGCCACCGCAATGGTCTGGGGGCCCCGGCTCGCCCGCGCCGGGGTCGTCGCCCTCTGCACGATTGCGGTGCTATTCGCCACCTGGACGCTCGATCGCTACCTCATCGCAGCCTCACCGCATTGGGGGCAGCGCGAGCTGGTGTTGCGCTACGTAGCAGCGCAGAAGACCGACCCCGGTCCGATCGTCGCCTATCAGCTCAACTGGAAGGGCGAAAACTTCTACACCGGCAATCACGTCGCCGCGTTCGCCTCCAGTGGGCGACCTTTTCGTGAGTGGATCCAGAGCGAGCGCCGCAGCGGCAAAAGGACGTTCTACTTGCTCACCGCACCAGACCGCACCGGT
>Ga0105046_10010688_pt1 | contig 14282 bp, 16 predicted proteins | sample MAT03_FD_78385 | JGI IMG/M metagenome (GOLD analysis project Ga0105046, IMG submission 78385) | Freshwater microbial communities from Lake Fryxell liftoff mats and glacier meltwater in Antarctica - MAT-03 (megahit assembly) | ecosystem: Environmental > Aquatic > Freshwater > Ice > Liftoff... | reverse complement strand
TAAATTGATCCATTCCTGATTGTTCCTTTTTTCTTCAAATCGAATGGCTGTTTCATTCAGCAGATCCATAAAAATGGCCACTGATCTTCCGGATAGATGGTGACCCAGAAATTGCTCAATGCGTTTCTTTTCCTCTTCAAGCAAGCCGTCTGATCCCGCAAGCAGGGCATAAAGTTTGATTATGGACCTAATCAGTTGCTCATTCATCTTAAAAAGTGCTTGTTTTAAACCCTATTGGAAAAGCAAAATTGCGAATTGCAGATTTGCTGGTCGGACAAGGATTGAAATTATGGAGTTTATATTTCGATATAAAACAAAGCCCAATAATGCGAGGAATTGTCCTAACCTGCAACCAAATGCATTTAAATATATGGTATTTGTTTTGACTTGATTTTAAAATTAAAATAAGCAACCTGCCTGATTTCCCTTTGTTGGCAAATTTGATCTACATTTGGCCCCAATGGAGGAGATTTTAAAATTCATTCAATTCATACTTAACTCAGAAGAAATCATTTCAAAAGGAGGCCTAATTTTGGTGACATTGATCGTATATGCCGAAACAGGTTTGTTTTTCTGTTTCTTTCTACCAGGCGATTATTTGTTGTTTACTGCGGGGATGTTTTGTGGTTTGGGCATTGTTAATGTAAATATTTTGATACTGTTAACCTGCCTTGCCTCTGCCGCCATTGCAGGAAATTATACGGGCTATTTTTTCGGTAAGTATTTGGGAAACAGCTTAATGAATCGAAAAGAGAATTTCTTTTTCAAAAAGCAATACATCACCAACACAGAAAAAGTGTTTACTAAATACGGGGGCAACGCACTCATCATTGGCAGGTTCCTTCCTGTCATTAGAACATTTGCACCTATACTGGCTGGAATCATAAAAATGAAGTCTTCCAGATTCGCCCTTTACAACATTTCGGGAGCGGTTTTGTGGGTTCTTACCCTTTGTCTTTTAGGATATTTTTTAGGAAAGGAGTATCCAGCCATACTGAACTATGTAGAATACATTATTATTGCATTTATTTTGCTAACCAGTGCAGCGGTTATAAATTCATTTATAAAGCTGAGGAAAGAAAATAAGTAATCATCCCAAATTTGAAAATTGAATGGGTTATAAAAGAGCGATAGTGTGTTTGGTTCATTTGATAAGTATTTGGCTTCCAATAAGTTTATTGGCACAAGAACTTCCATATGACGTAAAAGCAAATTATACCAAAACAGTTTATCCGATCCAGATGAGGGATGGGGTTAAGCTATTTACTGTCGTTTACGAACCAAAAGACAAAAGCAAAAAGTACCCAATTCTATTTCACAGAACCCCTTATGGCGTAGGGCCGTATGGGCCAGATGACTACAAAACACAATTGGGAGGCAATGAATTGCTTCAAAAAAGCGGCTACATCTATGTTTTTCAAGACGTTAGGGGCAGGTACATGTCTGAGGGAATTTTTATGGATGTAAGGCCATTCAAACCCGTTAAAAAAGGAAATAAAGACATCGATGAAAGCACGGATGCATTTGATAGCATCACTTGGTTGCTCAAAAAGATAAACAACCACAACGGAAAAGTTGGAATGTGGGGCGTTTCATATCCCGGATTTTATGCCGCAATGGGAGCCCTTTCAAACCATCCAAATTTGGTAGCAGTTTCACCTCAGGCTCCTGTAATGGATTGGTTTGCTGGCGATGATTTTCACCACAACGGCGCTTTTTTCCTTCCACATGCCTTTAATTTTTTCAGTTCTTTTGGAAAACTTCGCAACTCATTAACCACAGAGGGAAATCCTCAATTTAACCACGGCACCCAAGATGGTTATTATTTCTTTAAGCAAATGGGGCCTCTGGAAAATGCCAATAAGTTGTATTTGAATTACGAAATTCCAATCTGGAATGACCTGATGACCCATTCTGATTATGATAATTTTTGGAAAGAAAGAAATGCTTTGCAGTATTTTAAAGGCATAAAAGCTGCAACGTTGATCGTTGGCGGCCTTTTCGATGCGGAGAATTTATATGGTGCTTTGAACCTATACCAAACCATAGAAAAGAAAAATCCGAAGGCTTCGAATATGTTGGTAATGGGGCCTTGGAGCCACGGCATGTGGTCCAAAGGCGATGGGCAGAATTTGGGGCAAATCAATTTTGATAGCAAAACAAGTAGCTTTTACAGGAAAAAAATTGAGTACGAGTTCTTCAACCATTACCTCAAAGAAGATACTGAATTGGAATTGCCCGAAGCTTACATGTTCGAAACGGGAAGCAGTGTTTGGAAGGCATATAAAAATTGGCCCCCCTCTGAAGCCATGGAAAAAGAGCTTTTCTTTTTTCCATCAGGCAAACTTTCGAACACCATGGAAGGCCTAAGTTCTGGAAATAGTTTTGATGAATATACAAGCGATCCAGCCAAACCTGTGCCGTTTACAAATTCAATTACCACCCAAATGACAAAGGAATATATGGTTGAAGATCAAAGATTTGCATCAAGAAGACCCGATGTTCTGGTTTATGAAACTGCACCATTAAAGGAAGATATAACGATGACCGGACCTTTGAATGCTGACCTTTTTGTAAGCCCTTCAACAGACGATGCAGATATTGTAGTAAAACTGATTGATGTATTCCCCGATCAGCCATCTGAACAAGAAAATGGAAACAAAATGGCTGGCTACCAAATGCTTATAAGAGGAGATGTGATGCGTGGAAAATACCGGAACAGCCTGGAGAAACCAGAACCATTTGTGATAAATGATGTAAACGAAGTTAAATTTCAACTTTGTGATGTAAACCATACCTTCAAAGCAGGGCATAAAATAATGGTACAGGTTCAAAGCACTTGGTTTCCACTCGTAGATTTGAACCCACAGAAATTTATAAATATCTACACTGCAAAGCCTGAAGACTTTCAGAAGTCGAAAATCAGGATATTACATTCTGCAAGATATCCAAGCGGTATAAAGTATTTAGAGCTTAAAAAATAAGTCTGGTTATTTATTCCATTCAGGCTTCCTGGTTCCAGCTTTGAATAAAATCGTAGCCATTTTCTTTCATTTCAATTTTTGCCATTGCTCCAGTAACTACAGGAAAATTTGGAGCAGCATGACCCGATTCGAGGCCATGAAAAACCGGAAGATCAGGAAATACGGAACAGACCAATTCTAAAAGTTCAAGTGGAAAACCGCCTTGTACGCAATCTGTGAATTGACCCAAAACAATGGCTTTAAGTTCATTAACCTTGCCAGAAAGCCTAATCTGATGAAGCATTCGATCTATTCGATAAAGTGGTTCACCAACATCTTCAAGAAATAGAATGGCATTTGATAAATCGGGTTGAAGCCCGGTGCCAAAAGCATGAGAAACCATTGTGAGATTTCCACCAATAAGCTTGCCAACAATCTCTGAAGCGCAATCACTTTTGGATGCCTTCTGAATTTGATATCGAAGTAAAGGCGATGGTTCAAAGAGTAAATCAACCAGTGCTTTAAAACCAGGCTGATGCTCCAACTTTGCAAATCTAGCTGCCATCAAACCATGTATTGTAGCTAAACCCAGTTGTTGAATTTTAAGATTCAACAATGTAATATCACTGAAACCAACCAAGTATTTTGGGTATTTTAAAAAACCAGACCAATCCAGTTGATCAATAATCCGACTGATGCCATATCCGCCTCGAACACAAATTATGGCCTTGGCTGTTTCAGAATCCAGCGCCGTTTGAAGGTCTGCCAATCTTTCCTTGTCCGTTCCAGAAAAACTACCCCAATTTCTAAAAATGAAGTGGCCTAATTTTACGTTTAATCCCAGATCTTTCAGTGCCTGGATTCCCTCCTCTATATCTTCCTTCGCAGCTGAAAATGAAGGCGATACCAGACAAACTGAATCACCTTTTAACAATATCGGCAATGCATTCATTGTGCAATATTAAAAGAATAAGGGCGCTTGAGGATTAAAAGTAGCCTGCTCAAAAAGTTATTTCTTTATTATGTTTCTAATTCATTTAATTTGATTGAAGCAAATGAGTGTGGATTTGTGATGAAAACATTTCCAAAATGGCAAAGTTAAAGACCAAAGAAAATAAAGCATAACAATAAAACTGATTCATGAAGCCTTTTCCTTTTTGGGAAATGCCAAACGCAGCTTTCTGAAAAACAGGAAGTTAAGCGAATTGAGGAAGTTTTATCATCCAATCATTATCCGTAGAAATGCAGCTGACGATGTGGCTTTTCAGCAAGTTTTTCTAACCAAGAATTACCAAATTGGTGAACTTGGTTTTAAGCCAAGAAGCATAGTTGATGTGAATGCCTATGTGGGCTATTCATCTATGTATTTCAATAGTGTTTATCCTGAAGCTCGAATTGCTTGCATAGAAGCCAACGCATCCAACTTTGCTACACTTCAAAAAAATACGCAATACATTCCAGCCATAACCAGGTTTACAAATTGTCTTTGGTCTGAAGCAGCTGAAGTTCAAATAAATGATTTGAGATCTGTCAATCAAGGGATTTGGATTGAAAGAACTGCAAATGAAACACCCACAAAAAGTATCACGATAGACCAAATTTTAAATGATAAGAATTGGAAAGAAATTGATATTCTAAAAATTGATTTGAGTGGCTCTGGAATTGATGTGTTTGTCAGCAATTTTGAAACCTGGATTCACCTTGTTCGGATCTTCATTTTAGAGAATTCAAATCACTGGAAAACAGGGACTTTGGATATTTTTCTTAAGTCGATCAAGGATTTAAAATTCAAAAAAACTCAGTGCGGCCAAAGCATTGTTTTTATTAAGGAAGAGGAAGAAATTGAAGAATTCGAAGAAGAACAAGAATAAAAGAAAGTAAATGTCTTGAGAACTAAATTCTACTGCATTCCTTAAGTTAAAACCTATTTTCTACCACGCCTTATCAGCCAAAACTGAAAGTAATTTCACGAATTGCGAAACATCATCCAAATGCACTGTCTCTATACTAGTGTGCGGGTTTTCAGAAGGAGGTCCAACAAAGCACCAATCGATCGGATAGGGTAAATTTTGAATCTCCTTTCCATCGCTTCCTCCATGCGCTTCTACTTCCAACTGAAAAGGCAAACCAGCATGCTTTGCTACTTTTCTTATTTCATCTACAAAGATCTTTCGGGGTATTCGACTGTCTCTTAGCGAAATAGCAGGTCCTTTTCCAAAATGAACGCCTTCTGTAAGCCAGGTCACATCGGCAATAATTGCTTTTGAAACACGATATTTTTCGTATAAAAGTCTTGCAAGATAGCCAGCCGCTCCCCCACCGTGTTCTTCATATGTGGTGAAAACCAAAGCGACATTCTCTGCCTTTTGAGCCAACTGTAACAAAGACCAAATGCCCAATCGATCATCGAGATAAGGGCTTTTTATAAAATCACCATCAATATTGAAATCTGATTTATAGCTTAGTGCTGTGCCTGAAACAATCTGAAGATGCGCATCAACCACGGTAAGGTTATTCTCTTCCTCATAAATAAGTCCTGTCTCAATCAGTTTTCCATCCTTTTCGAACACAAGGCGGTCACCAGTTTTACCATCGATTCCACCAATTGGAATTACATAATTGTCATATCGAACCGTGAAACCTACTGTATCCATATGGGCATAAAATGCGATTGCAGGCTTCCCAAAAATAAGAACTAAATTATCTTGATAGCCTTCACCAGCCCATATTTCAGGTTTTGCTTTCCAGGAACTTTGATTCTCTTCAACATACTGCAACAAGAAATCCCTGACAGCACGCTCGTCCCCACTTGTACCCGGAATTGAACACAATTTTTGAAGTAAGTCCATTTTGGAAAATTTATTTGCAAAAGTGCTTATAAAAAAGCCTCACTTCAACCTGGAAATGTAGTTTTTCTCGCCAGCACCAATTATTCTGCTAAGCCTGTTCATACCTGGAACTTTTGGACAGAGAAACGCAGAATTATATGCGCAATATGGATTGTAGGCATAATTAAAATCCACAACGGCTTGCTTTCCAGGCAGAATGGTTAGGTCAAGATAACGGCCACCTCCATAAGATTCTTTCCCGTTTCCCCCGTCTAAAAAAGGAGCAAAAAATGTAGTATCACTCTTTTCTTCAAAATCTTTGAGGACAAATAACGTGTCCCGCCATGTTTCTCTTTCCAGAATTAAAAACGAAACAACTTTATGTGAAGGATATCCAACCCGGTCTGGCATCAGATCAAGTTCCTCTCCATCAACCACTTCATATACATCAGAGCGAAAAATCTCCTTTTCATTTGGTAGATAATACTGTAAAGAGTCAAAGCTCAGGTCCTTGTAAAATGGTCCATCAACCCGTTGTGACAAAATTTGATTTTTGGCTTTTCGAAAAGAAACAATATTGCCGGAATTGAAGGCACTTAAACTTGGTGTTAGTTTAATTATGGAGACAAAAGTGCCCAAAATGATCAAAATAGCGATTAAGCTAAAAAGGTAAACTGACTTGATCTTCATAGTTCGTTTTGGTCTGCAAAGCTATAATAGCCCGTATTGGCAAAAACGATATGATCGACCACCTGAATTTGAAGCAAACGCCCTGCATCAACTATTTTCTTTGTAAAATTTCTGTCTTCCTGACTTGGCACCAATTTGCCAGATGGATGGTTGTGAACAAGCACAATTTGCGTAGCGAGATTTTCTAAGGCTTCTTTAAAAATTAACCTGAGATCCACAATTACTTGCGAAATTCCACCATCGCTAACTTTTACCTTTTTTATTGGGCAAAGATTATTGTTCAAAAGCAAGATCCAGAATTGCTCTGTTGGCAAGTCCAATAGATCTGGCCTCATAAAATTGTAAATAGACTTAGAATCAGCAAGTCTAGGGGCAATATCGCGTTCAATTTCTTTTCTCCTTCTGCCAATTTCCATGGCAGCAATGATAGATATTGCCTTCGCTTCACCTATTCCTTTAATTTTCGAAAGCTCTTTAACGCCCATTCTTGCCAGTTTATTCAAGTCGTTTTCTGCCAAAGCCAGAATTCGCTTTGCTACATCTACAGCCGACTCATCTTTTGTGCCGGAACCAATCAATATTGCAACCAATTCAGCATCCGATAGGGAGGCTTTTCCCTTCAATAGAAGCTTTTCACGGGGCCGATCATCTTCTGCCCATTGCAGAATGCTTAATCTTTTTTGGATGTATTCCTCTCCCATTCAGAACGCTGACAAATCCCTTTATATCCTAAAATCTAATGGTCGTGGTGGTGGTTTGGATCGATGCCATTTTTGAAATAATAATATTTCAACAAAGTGCCCGCCATAAAAACAAGTGCCCAAATCCAATACACATTTGTAAAGCTATCTACTTGTTTGTCAGCAAAATGAAGGCCGGCATGCGACATGCCAGAAACCACAAGACCTGTTGCAGAAATATTTTGCCAAATGTTAAAATCCCAAAATTTGAATTCTGTTTCTGTTGTCATCTTTGTTGCTAAGTTTCAGTTTATAAATAGATTCCAGAAATCAAATATAGAACCAAAACGCGGAACCACGCAATTGGAATTTTGGTTTGTAAAAGAATTTCAAATCTTTTTTTGGAAAATAACAGCTTTGAATAAAAAATAACACTACTTTTGCGGTCCATTTTCGAAAAAGACATGGCAAAGAAAGGTAATCGCATACAAGTAATTATGGAATGCACTGAACATAAAAACAGTGGCGTGCCAGGAACTTCTCGTTATATAACAACGAAAAACAGGAAAAACACAACCCAGAGAATGGAGTTGAAAAAGTACAATCCTATTCTTAAGAAAGTAACTGTCCACAAAGAAATTAAGTAATAATGGCAAAGAAAGTAGTTGCGACCCTAAAAACGGGCGAAGGAAAAGCATTTACAAAAGTGATCAAGGCAGTGAAATCTCCCAAAACAGGAGCATACACTTTCAAAGAGGAAATTGTTCCCAATGATCAAGTGCAGGATTGGTTGAAAAACAACTAATCCTAAAAAAAACAGTATCCCCAGAACAGGGGATTTTTTTTTGTCTTCTAAATTCTTATGCTCCTCTCTGATCGATTGGTTTTTGTAAAAGACCTATACCTTCTTTATTCATTCGCTTACTTTTAAACAGCAGCATATGGGATTTTTTGATTTTTTCAGCGGAAAGAAAAAAGAAGAGCTTAAAGAATCGCTCGACAAAGGCCTTGAAAAGACCAAGGACACTTTTTTTGATCGCCTCAGCAAAGCGATAGTAGGCAAATCTGAAATTGATGATGATGTTCTGGATGAATTGGAAGAAATTCTAATTGGTGCCGACGTTGGTACGCCAACAACCATAAAAATCATCAAGCAAATACAAGAAAGGGTTCAAAAGGAAAAGTACACCACCACGGCTGAACTTGACAGGATACTGAAAGAAGAAGTTGCCAAACTGCTGGAAACCAACCAGTCTCAGGTAAATCATTATTTTAGAGATCTCCCATCAAAGCCCTTCATCATTATGGTTGTCGGGGTAAATGGCGTTGGCAAAACTACTACGATAGGAAAATTGGCGGCCCAATTTCATTCCTATGGCCACAAAGTGGTCTTGGGTGCCGCAGATACTTTTCGGGCTGCGGCTGTGGAACAGTTGAAACAATGGGGAACCCGCTCCGGAGTTCCCGTTATTGACCACGGCATGAACACCGATCCTGCATCTGTGGCTTATGACGCTCTTAAAACTGCTGTGGATCAAAATGCAGATGTCGTAATTATAGACACTGCCGGCAGACTGCACAACAAAGTGAATCTGATGAACGAACTGAACAAAATTAAAAGGGTAATGCAGAAGGTAATCGCCGATGCGCCACAAGAAATTTTGTTGGTTTTGGATGGATCAACAGGCCAAAATGCATTGAAACAGGCTGAAGAATTCTCCAAAGTTACGGAGGTAACGGCCTTGGCTATCACCAAGTTGGATGGAACAGCAAAAGGTGGCGTGGTGATTGGAATTTCAGATCAACTCAATATTCCCGTTAAATATATTGGTGTCGGAGAAAAAATTGATGATCTCCAAATTTTTGACCGCCATGAATTTGTCGAAGCTCTTTTTAAGCGTTCTTAGTTTTATTATTATAGGTCTTTTTGGATCTCTAATAGCCCAAAACAAGAAATCGCAAAACAGACATTCCATTTCAATTTGTAGTCTTCCTCTCAAACAAGGAGCCCGAGGAAAAATAATCTTTCAAAGTGGGAATTTCATGCCTTCGCCAGAAAGCAAACCAAATGTCGGCTCGGGCGTTGTACGCCAGATTGCCTTTTTTGAGCCTACCCGAATGGACCAGGTAACAGAAGGTAAGTCATCAACTTTTTACAAAAACATCAAAACCAAAAAGATTTGTCAGGTTACTTCTGATAAAAATGGCTGTTTTCTAGCCCGATTAAAGCCAGGAAAATACAGCATGATGGTGAAAGAAGAAGGACAGTGGTACGCAAATTCTTTCGGACCGAATGGAGAAATTTTTGAGATCGAAGTGAAAGCCAATGAGGTAACTGAGGTGGAATTCAGAATTAACCATAAGGCTGCTTTTTAGCCAATAGACCTGAGACATAAAAGGTCAATTGCGAACTTAAGGAATCAATTTTTTTTGCAATATGAAATCATTCAGCCAAAAAGGCCCAAATGGTATATCCACATTTTCTATCACTTCAAAACCTACTTTTTTATAAAATTGAAGCGATGCATTAAAACGGTGCACATTTAGAAATAGGACTTCAGCACCTAGAACTTTTGCCCTTTCTTCTACAAACCTTATCATCGTTTTGCCAAAGCCTTTGCCTCTACTTTCCTCTATCAGATATAATTTGTCTATTTTAAGGCTATATTTTTGATCGGGCGTGAATCCAATAAAACCGACCGAAATCCCATTTTGTTTTGCCAGAAAGAATTCCTGCCCATTTTGAGCTTGAAGCAAAAGCGCATCAAAAGAATAACGCAAGCGAAGCATGTATTCTATTTGATCAAATGAAATAATTGAAGCATAAAAACTTGGCCATATTTCATACGCAAGAGTCTGAATGACTTCAAATTCAACAACTTCTGCCTTTACAATCTCAAAATGTACTTTCATAGAACTGAAAAAAACGACCTTCTTTCAAGGCAAAAGTAGAAGTTCGGATTTGAGGATTCTCCATTTTATTCAACAGACAATCGATCAATAAAATAGCCACTACCATCATTTCGGCCCGAAGCGGTATCATGCCTTTCATCTGAAGCCTTTCTTCCAAAGTAGAACAGACAATTTTCAACTTCAATTCCTCAAAATCAGCAAGATCCAGACTATAAAACGGATTCGACTCTACATCATGTATTGGTTGGCCTTTTGCTGCCATCGTCATTTCAATCAAGGTATCGAAAGAACCAGAGCATCCCACTAAAACATCTGGCTTACAGTCATTTACAACCTTCCAAAGCGCTGAAAGTTCACTTTCTAAAAAAGCATGTAGCGTTTCCATTTCCAGTTTAGAAATAGGATCGTTGTGATGAAACTTTTCCAAAAGTCGCAAACCTCCAATTTCGAAACTTTGTCTCCAAACTTGAGCTTGCCCTTTACAAATAATGAACTCAACACTTCCACCTCCAATGTCCACAACAAGGCTGGTTCGATCGCTCAAAATGGCACCCGAAGCAAGCACTCCACTGAAAATTAAAGCTGCCTCCTCGTCACCAGTTGGTATATCAACATGAAATCCTGTTTGCTGTTCGATCATTTCTATAACCTCAGTCCTATTATTTGCATTGCGAAAAGCACTGGTTCCCAGCACAATACAATCAGCTGGTCTTAAATCAAATTTCTCCAAATCTTCAGAAAATTCTTTGAGCGTATCGATAGCCCTTTGAACAGCATCGGGCTGAATTTCCATTTTCCCCATGCCACCTTTTCCAATTTTAACCCCAACTTTTTTCCGCAAACCTGTTCGCATTTTGCCATTCTCCAATTTGGCGATCAGCAGCTGGAAAGTATTCGTTCCTAAATCGGCTATTGCTATCCATCCTGATTTTTTGCTTTCCAAATGGCTCATTTTCATTTTGATATAAAGATTCGCTTCAAAGCTGTTTGTCTTTTTATACTTTTGCGCTTCAAATTAAAGAACAGATGGCGATTGGATTTCTAAATCGGACCGTCATTTAGCTGAAAATTATTTATGGATACCAAAACAGAGAACTGGACCGTTCCGCAATCAGATCAAAAAATAAAGAAAAAAGGTCCAATTCGCGAGTGGCTCGATGCGCTGGTTTTTGCCCTTGTGGTTGCAACGCTTGTACGCTGGTTCTTTTTCGAACCATTCACCATCCCAACCCCTTCAATGGAAAAGTCGCTGCTCGTGGGCGATTTTCTGTTTGTGAGCAAGTTGCACTATGGAGCCAGGACCCCCAAAACCATTCTGCAATTTCCATTGACCCATCAAAAAATTTGGGGAACGGACATTCCATCTTATCTCGATTGGATCCAATTGCCCCAGTTCAGGCTTCCAGGATTTTCTGAAGTAAAGGCAGGAGATTGCGTCGTTTTCAATTGGCCGGCGGATACAATTTATCCAACAGACCTGAAAACCAATTACATAAAGCGTTGTGTTGGAGTCGCAGGCGATGTACTGGAAGTTAAAAATCTCCAGGTTTACATCAATGGAAACCCTCAGAAAAATGCAGAAATGCTTCAATATCGATACCTTTTGGAAACCGATCAAATCATCAATGACCGTATTTTTGAAGATTTAGATATTTCTGAATTCCACCCAATTCCGGGCGGCTACACTGTTTTCACAACGCCAACCCGGGCAGCAAAATTGAAAGAATTCGATTTCATCAAAAACGTAATCATGGCCACTACACCTTTGGGTGCGCCCAACGACCGCGTGTACGCCTTTGATCCTGCAACCAACTGGAATGAAGACAATTACGGCCCAATCCTTATTCCAAAAGAAGGCATTTCTTTGCCAATGAACGCAGACAACATCCGAAAATATTTTACAACCATTCTTCGATATGAGGGCCACGACAAAGTTGAAACCCAAAATGGAAAACTGGTAATAGATGGGCAAGTGACTGAAAACTATACCTTTAAACAAAACTATTATTGGATGATGGGCGACAACAGACACAACTCTGAAGACAGCCGATTTTGGGGCTTTGTCCCCGCCGATCACATCGTAGGCAAAGCCTGGTTGATCTGGCTTTCAATCGATCAGAACAACAGTTTTGTCCTTGATGGCATCCGTTGGAAAAGGCTTTTCAACCTGATCAATTAACTTTTCAGAAAAATTTAGAAAAACCCAAAGAAATTTTGGGCGGGAAATTCTGGCTATCCGTTCCAATCTTTTTTACTGATTTGCAAAAGCCAAATCAGTAAAAAAGGATTTCCACTTCTATCCAGCCCGCTCTGGATCATTTCAATTCTATTGGTTTTGCCTAAAAAAGGAAGTGCTTTGAAATGATTTTAGCTTCCCTCAAAAGTCTTTTATGGAGGTGTTTAAAATGCTAAAGAATTCACCGAACCAAAACAATTGAGGCCATTCCGCCAAGCATGATCCACTTGCAAATCACACTCAATTTGTAAAAGGCTTTTGCAGTATCTGCTTTTTTTAATTCCACAAATAAATAGCCCAAAGGAAATGCCAATCCAATGGCAGAAAACATCCAGATGATTGGCATCCAAATACTTGCAAACAGAAAAGTAAGCAGAAACAAGCCACCTATTGAATACAAAAGGACTTTGGTTTTTCGGATTCCCCATACAATTGGCAGCGTCCTACAGCCATGGCGCTCATCTCCCCGCATGTCTTCCATGTCTTTTATGATCTCGCGGATAAGTGAAATCCAAAAAGCAAAAAGACAAAACAAAAAAAGCTCATTCTTAGGCTGAGCCAAAACCACTGAAGGCAGAAATAGAGAAACTGCTGTTAAAACCGAAATAGAGAAATTGCCAATGAAAGGCAATCGTTTTAATGCGTTTGAATACAACCAAAGCCAGGAGGAACAAAATGCAACAATAAAAAAAACCTGTTTCCCTAAAAAGAAACTGAATGAGAGTGAAATGGCGATGAAAGCAAAATGCAGAAACATTGCCTTTCTTCTGGAAATATAGCGACCAACAACTACTCTTTTGGGCTTGTTGAGAATGTCAATTTTGACATCGTAATAGTCATTGATTACGTATCCAGCTGCTGCTGAACAAATTGAAGCTAAAATAAGGAAGGTCAAATGCAAAAGCCCGCTGGAAGAAGATTGCCAGGAAGTTTCAATCAAATAAAAAGCAACCAGGATTTGTCCGAAAGCAATCATTGCCAAATTGGGTAGCCGTAGCATTCGGAAAAGGCCGAGTAGCTTATATCTACGCCGTATTCTGGAAAATTTTGTGGGGCTAGTCATGGAATGGCAAATTAAGTTTTAAAACCAGTTTAGGTTCAAATAAAAGCCACTTTCAAATGATGGCGTAATTTCTAATACCAGAATCTATACCATTTAGCCTCTCACTTTCTGTTTTATCCCAAATCGCTTTATCCAAACGGGTTTAATTTCTAATATTGAATTCAAAAATCAGGCATGAAAAACGCTTTACTTCTTTGGCTGGAAAGCATCCGATTCGCACTTGGTGCATTGAAAGCCAATCTATTACGAACTTTGCTTTCCCTTTTAGGTGTAACTGTCGGAATTTTTGCCATCATCTCGGTTTTTACCCTGGTCGATTCCCTGGAAATCAACATCAAACAAAGCATGTCTTTTTTCGGTGATAAGGTCTTATATGTTCAAAAATGGCCCTGGATTTTTGAGAAGAGTTATCCTTGGTACAGGTATGTAAAAAGGCCTGTTGCCTCCTTAAACGATTTTAAATTCCTGGAAAAGAACCTCTTAAACGCCGAATCAATAGCACTTTACGCCTCCAAAGGCGATCGGACTTTGAAGCACGAAAGCAATTCTTTCAGTGGTGTGAACCTGACAGGCATAACATTTAATTACAATTCAATTAATGATGTCAGACTCGAATCGGGCCGATATTTCACACTCAAGGAATCAGAACAAAACAACAATCTTGCAGTGATCGGAGATGATATTTCCAAAACCCTATTTCCAAATCAGAACCCAGTAGGCGGAATTTTCTCTGTAAAAGGCAGAAAATTTAGCGTCATCGGGGTGATTCAACACCAAGGCACAAACCTTGTTGGCTTGCCAAGCAACGACATCACATGCCTAATTCCTTACAGAACTTTTGCAGAAATGTATCGGATAAAAAATGGTTGGATAGAACCGGTTATTGCCATAAAAGGCAGAGCTGCAGAT
>Ga0105046_10010687_pt1 | contig 14283 bp, 8 predicted proteins | sample MAT03_FD_78385 | JGI IMG/M metagenome (GOLD analysis project Ga0105046, IMG submission 78385) | Freshwater microbial communities from Lake Fryxell liftoff mats and glacier meltwater in Antarctica - MAT-03 (megahit assembly) | ecosystem: Environmental > Aquatic > Freshwater > Ice > Liftoff... | reverse complement strand
TTTAATGCGAGGAAATAAGTCTCGACCGGCTGCAAAACGAAGTCCATGTCAACCCCCATCGCGGCTCTCCGTCCCCTGTGACCACCCCCAGAACCGAAATCGATTCGGGAATATCAAGCTGTACCAAGCCCTCGCCGCTGGCCCAAGCCGTCCCGTTACCCCCAGACGACCCCAGGGTGCGCGCTGGCCCTGGGTGGACAGCCTTTCATTGGCTCAATGGGTTTCTCTCGACTCATTGTCCGCCTCGGAAAGGAATCCCCGGTTGAGTCGCTTTGGACTCTACTGGGGCGGCAGTGGACGGAAGACGTATTCACCAAGGGATCGTGTCGCGTGCGAACCTCTTGTGCCGAGGCACACAGGTGAGCTCCAAAGCGAGCCAACCTGTGCCACCCTGCCAGTCGCGTCCCTTATATCGTACAAGGCTCGGTCCGAGTTTTTTGGCAGGATGAACAGGATGCCCGAACCTCATCCTGTAAATCCTGTCAAGTTCTTCGAGTTCATTTCTCAATGCGCCACATTCAGAGAGGTCACACCTCAATCAAATCTCACCCGCCCTGGCTTCGGGGGTGCGTCGACCGATACCGATCTTTCGTCAATCTGCTGAATTCCACGACGACACCCGGGAAGAGTTCGGACCCTTCACCTTCCTTGGCATCTCCCGTCCACTCCCATACGATCCCCTCTGTGAACGGCGCGATTCAACCAGTTTCGATGACAGACGGCGAGTGGCATGGCCAAACGAACAATTTCTCAAGTGGATGTGGCGGGCCAGCGGGTGCTGATGCGGGTCGACTTCAACGTCCCGCAGGATGACTCCGGCCAGATCACCGATGATCGGCGAATCCGAGAGGCTCTCCCGTCGATTCGATCGGTCATCGAGCGCGGTGGGCAACTCGTGCTGATGAGCCATCTGGGTCGCCCGAAGGGGAAGGCCGGAGACGAGAAGTTCACGCTCGCCCCCTGTGCAGCCAAGCTGGGTGAGATCCTCGGTAAAGAGGTCCACTTCGCGAAGGACACGGTCGGGCCGGATGCTTCGGCCAAGGTCGGTGCCCTCAAAAATGGAGAGGTGCTGCTGCTGGAGAACGTTCGGTTCCAGAAGGTCGAGCCCGGCTCGGAGGCGGAACTCCCCCAGAACAGCCGAGCGGTCCGGCTCTATGCCGCCAAGCTGGCGTCGTTCGCAGACATCTACTGCAACGAAGCCTATGGCACTTGCCATCGCAAAGACGTGTCGATGTTCTACACCCCGCTGTTGATGGGGGACAAGCCGTGCGTGTGCGGGGCACTCGTCGAGAAGGAGATCAAGTACCTCACCGACGCGATCTCGAACCCGCTCCGCCCGTTCGTCGCGATCCTCGGCGGGAAGAAGGTCTCCGACAAGATCCTCGTAATCCAGAACCTGCTCACCATCTGTGACAAAGTCCTGATTGGCGGAGCAATGGCTTACACGTTCTCTCTCGCTAAAGGGGGCAAGACCGGTCGCAGCCTCGTCGAGAAGGACAAGCTCGACCTGGCTCGCCAACTGATCGAAACCGGCGGAGATAAGCTCGTTCTCCCCGTCGACAGCCACTGCGGCGACGACTTCAAGGGCAGCTGCAATAAGCTCGTCGTCAAAGCGGGCGAGATCCCCGACAACTTCGAGGGTTTCGATATCGGCCCCGCGACCGCCAAGATGTTTGCCGAGATCATCTCCACCGCGAAGACCGTCGTCTGGAACGGCCCCATGGGCGTGTTCGAGATGCCCCCCTTCGACGCTGGAACCCGCATCGTCGCCGAAGCGATTGCGAACTCCAAATCGATCAGCATCATCGGCGGCGGCGACAGCGCCGCAGCTGTGCAGAAACTGGGCTTCGCCGACAAAGTCTCGCACGTCAGCACCGGCGGCGGCGCGAGCTTGGAAATGTTGGAAGGGAAGCGGTTCGCGGCCGTCGACATCCTGGACGATGCATGATCAGAGGGTGAACCGTTTATCGTGGATGGTTGATCGACCAACGAGTGATTCCCAGTCCCACACTGCTCTCGTCGATCAACCATCAGCCCTAAACAATCCCCCTCCCCCCCCCACTGGCCGAGTGGCGAAATGGCAGACGCACGGGACTTAAAATCCCGAGACTCGAAAGGGTCGTGCGGGTTCGAGTCCCGCCTCGGTCACTGAATTGTTGATTCGGAATCAGGAAGTTGGATTGTTGCCGTCACTTGCGAGTGAATTCGGCGGTGTTGCGCTGTGTTCGCAACTGCGACGGGGCATATGGCGTCTCGAAGTCGCTTGACGCTGAACACCACAAATCGTTGGTGTTGATTGGTGGTTGCGTCGGACGCATAATGATTTTCTGGTGTTCGAATCCGGCTGCTGGGGGACGATTTCTGATGGTTCGATTTCTTCACATTGGACTCTCGTTGTGTTTCTCGTGGTGCCTTTTGACAGGAGTGCCTGGAGCGGCTGCGGAGCCACTTCGAGTCATTACTCTGGGCGACTCGATCACGAAGGGAGTTCGAACTGGTGTGATCGCCGAGGAGACTTTCGCAGCTGAGTTGCAGCGTCAAGTGCGGGTAAGCGGGCACCCCGAGGCGAAGGTGATAAACGTCGGGATTGGTGGGGAGATGGCGGGGCAGGGGCTGAAGCGGTTGGAACGCGATGTGATCTCTCAGAAGCCCGCGATCGTCACGATCATGTATGGCCACAACGACAGCTACGTTGACGCCGGGAAGACCGAGGCCCGTGTCTCAATCTCCCGCTTCCGAGCTGATCTGTCGCAACTGGTTCAGCGGCTGAGGGAAGCGGGCATTACTCCGATCCTGATGACCCCGCCAGCGTATGCCGAGAAGTCGGGGCCGAACGGGATTGGCGAGCACTGCAACGTAAAGCTCGCTCAATACGCCGAGGTCGCGCTGCAAGTGGCCGAGACGCTGCAAGTGCCGCTGGTCGATCACTACGCCGCATGGTCGACAGTCTCGAAGGGCGGGACCGATCTCAATGAGTGGACGACGGACGGCTATCACCCGAATCCGCGGGGGCATGTCGAGATGGCGGGGCGGATGCTGCCAGTGGTGGCCCGGAACATGGAAGAACATCTCGCAATTCATTCGGAGACCGTATTCCCCATCTGGTCGGAACTGAAAGTCGAGGGCGCGGTTGCGTCGCGGCGATTTGGGCCCTATGAACGACTCCTGTTTCAACAGATCACAGCGGGGGTGACTCAGATTCGATTCCCTCGGCTGAACAACGTGGTGCGGTATGTCACGTTGAATGTTCCCGGTCAGAGCCCCAGCGTAATCCCGCTGACTCAGGGACCAACCGAGTGGACGATTGCAGTGCCTGCTCACTTGCCGACCGGTGCGACAGTGCGAGTCGTCACCGATGGCATGCCTCGGCTCTGCGAAAGGCCCGCAGTCTCGCGACCCGGAGCTGATGGGACCATTACACTCTCGGCCCGCGATGCGATTGTTCATGGGGAGAAGCTGCAGTTCGAGCCACTGACTCATAAGAACACGGTGGGGTATTGGGTGAACCCCGATGACTATGCCGAGTGGAGCTATGCCCTCGACGCTCCGGGCGAGTTCGATGTCGAGATCATGCAAGGGTGCGGCGGGCACGCTGGGAGCGATGTCGAACTGGGCTTTCCAGAGGGCGCGGTACCGTTCGTGGTCGAAGAGACTGGACACTTCCAGAACTTCGTCTGGCGAAAAATTGGGAAAATCAGTCTGAAAGAGTCAGGGGTCCAGACGATGTCCCTCAAGTGCAAAAAACTCGCCAAGGGAGCGGTCATGGATATGCGGCAAGTCCGGCTCATTCCGGTCAATGTGGAGAACACGAGTCCCCGCGACATGCGGGATGTGTCTCCCGATTTGGTGCCTCCACTGACTCACAAGCCCGGTGATGCGACGCCTGGACGAAAGATGGCTCTGCCGGTTCAAAGTGTGTCTGCGAATACTTTGTACCTCCCCACGAATTGGAACCAGAACCAGAAGTGGCCAATCCTTGTCGAACTGCCGGGGAATTGGAGCGACCGCAATGATCGAGGCGACGACTGTTCTGGAATGAACGGGGATGGGGCGTTGGCCTTCGGTTTGTCGGGTGGGTATGGAGCGATTTGCTTGAGCGTGCCCTTCCTGAGCAGCGACGGAAAGAGTTTGATGTCGACTTGGTGGGGCGATCCGCCGATGTACGACGCGGCACCCACGATTGCGAATTTGAAAGCCGTCATCGCCGAGACCTGCGAGAAGTACAACGGCGATCCGAATCGGGTCATCCTCGTCGGGTTTGATCGCGGCTCAATCGCCGTGAATGCCGTCGGCCTCTCATCCGATCATGCCGCTGGTCGTTGGAAGGCGGCGGTTTGCTTCAGTCACTACGACGGCGTCGGCAATTGGGCGTTCGCAAAGAGTGATGCGGCATCGGCCATCGAGCGGCTTAAACGCCTCGGGTCGCGTCCGCAGTTCATCATCAGCGAGTCCCCCGCCGATGGTCCCGCGCTCTCTGACCAAGCGAAGGAGTTCATCGAGAAGTCGGGAGTGCAGGGCGACTTCACCTTTGCCACGACCGGCTTCCTCAACCACAGCGACCAATGGGCCCTCCGCCCCAGCCCCGCCCGCACCCAGCTGCGCGAGTGGCTGGCGAAGCAAATGCAGCCGTAGGACAGAGCCGTTTTGAAGGTTCTCCTCACTTACGATGTTTTGTCGCGATGGCCTAGATGACCACTGAATGAGTGGCCTAGACGCTGCTTTGAGCGTCTAGGTGACGCAGGCACAGGAGGATCATTCCGATTGACATGCCGCTCGGTTTGCCTCTTATTGCCCTGCAACCCAGACGCTCAAAGCAGCGTCTGGGCCACCCCGCCTGATCGATCTTGGGTTCTGTGATCATCCTCTGGCTGGCGAAGAGTCAGGCGAGCCTGCAAGAGGGACATGACCATTCACCGCAGCTCTCCTTGAACGTTGCCAGTGCAACTCCAGACCGGGGAGACAAGTAGCACAGCACCTCTCAAGATTGCCCCCCAAACGACATCCATTCCATAAGACCATTCAACCAGTTTTGTACAGCTCCCGTCCGAGAATCTTATGGATATCCATTCGTTTCTCTGTAAGGTGTAGAAATCCAAGCGATCACGATTCGCTTCGACTGCAGAGTGTAACGTTTTATCGGGCAGGTAGTTGTCACGTCTTGGCCGCGGTGAATGGCATCTAGAATGCACGGCCCGTGGGGGCCGGAAGTGGGGGCACTGTTTGGGTCGTTCCTCGATCAGAGAGCGCACAAGCGCGGGAACCAACGGGGCAATCCCGGAGGCGGGAAGTCGATGGTCGCTACGACTCAACGGAGCGTTCGAGAATTTCATCTCGAGGAAGAGCCGTCTCATACGCCTTGGGGCAGATCATCCGTCGAGTTGCTCGAATTGGGAGTGGAGATATGGAACTCCTCGATCAGCTTGGTTCTCTGGATCTCTATTTGCCGGTCAAACGCCGACAGCACACCAAGGGCTCGATCCCGCGAGGTGACCAGCCCGATGATCAGGTACTGCACAATTGCCATGAAATAACAGACCCACCCGGCCGTGCCGGGAAAGATCACAGCGAGTATCGCCAGCACCGGGGATGACCGGCTGAGATGATTGCAGGCGATCCCCTTCAGCACGGGCCGCCAACCCGACTTCAGGTTCTCCATCACCCCTTTTTTCCAGTCAATCGGCAGGCCGCGCAGACCCGGATGAATGATCGAGAACAGCTGCTGGTCCGGCATCGATTCCACGACACCGATCGCCACCATCAGGCGACCGGCCAGCAGGAAGACATTGGACTTATCGGAGAACGACAACTCCCAGTGGATGTGGGTGCTGAACTGCATCCACTCGTTGACGAAAAGTTTGAGAAACTCTCGCAACCCCCATTCAAAGTTCCGGGTGGCGACCAACAACAGAATCGCCCCGCGCGTCCATTGCTCCAGGTCTTTCTCCAACTCCAAATCCCGCTCGGTGGAGCTGGTGAAGCTGCGACGCACCCTTCGAAATGCGGGGACCGCTAACAAGCCGACGAACAGCCGTGTGCCGGGGCGTACGATCGGCGAGAGGAGTTGATCCACGAGCCACAACTTCCCGAATGCCGGCACGGTGCTGCTCCACGGTTGCGAAGGCGAAAGCTGTCCCGCCATGCCGTAAGCGGGCGGATCCGATTCGGTCGACCTCGAAGGTCATGAAGCGGAACTGACCGACAAACGGCCGGCGTCAGCGTGCGGATCATAGCGATTTTTCACGATTGCCCGACATGCTGACTGGGCCGGGAGTTGCGGGGAAGTGGTCAACGGGGACTTCGCCGCTGGAACCCTCGAAGGCCTCACGAACTTGTCACATACTGGTGTCTCCGGGGAACTCACCCATGTTGTATCAATTGCGGTTGATGTAGAATTAGACGCCGCCGTTTCTGTCCCGCTGTTTGAGTGAGTCGCCGTCGTGTCATCTAGATATCCTCTGCTCCCGAAGCTCAAGCCGACTTACAAGTGGGCTTTGACCCATTTGCTCGGCGGGCTTCTCGCGCTTCTCTCGCAGCCATCAATTGCCGCCGAACTTCCTGATCCAGCGGCTGCGGAAGTCGACTTTGCTCGCGACATTCAGCCTGTGCTGGAGCGTTCGTGTTTGAGCTGTCATGGTCCCGAAAAACAGCGGAGCGGATTCCGTCTCGACCAGCGCAGTTCGGCGCTGCGGGGTGGTGAGCTCGGGGTGGCGATCGTGGCGGGTCAGAGTGCACAGAGCGCACTCATCCGGATGGTGGCGGGGCTGGAGCCGGGGCTGGAAATGCCTCCCGAGGGGGATCGGCTCACACCCGTCGAGATCGGCCAGTTGCGGCGCTGGATCGATGACGGAGCGCACTGGCCACAGGGCTCGACAGAGAGTGGCGATGCGGACCCGACCGACTGGTGGTCGCTACGTCCGCTGACATCGCCACCGGTTCCGGATCCTGTCGGGCTCCCGGTCGAATGGTCGCTGAACCCCATCGATAAGTTCGTCTATGCCCGACTCGTCGAGGCGGGTCTGACACCGACCACTGAGGCGGATCGCCGCACACTGATTCGGCGGGTCTACTACGATCTGATTGGGTTGCCGCCGACTCCGGAAGAGGTGTCCGCGTTTGTCGGAGACACTGACCCCCAAGCGTACGAACTGCTAATCAAACAGCTGCTCGATTCGCCGCAATATGGTGAGCGGTGGGCGCGACACTGGCTCGATCTCGTTCATTTTGCGGAGTCGCATGGCCATGACCAGGACCGCCCGCGCGAGAATGCCTGGCCGTATCGCGACTATGTGATCGCAGCTCTCAACACCGACAAGCCGTATGCCCGATTCATCGAGGAGCAGATCGCAGCTGATGCCCTGTTCCCTGAGCAGACCGAGCTGATTCCGGCCCTCGGGATGCTGGCGGGTGGGCCGTGGGACGAGAGTACGCTGGCCAGTATTCGCGAGGATTCGATCGACCGGCAGATCGGCCGCTACCTCGACCGGGACGACATCGTCACGACGGTGATGTCGACCTTCACCAGCTCGACCGTCCACTGTGCCCGCTGCCACAACCACAAGTTCGACCCCATCCCGCAGTCCGACTACTACGCGCTGCAAGCGGTCTTTGCAGGCACGGAAAAGGCCGACAAGGTTTATGACTCCGACCCCGCGATCCTGGCCCGTCGACAAGTTTTGATGAAGCGCGAGCAAGCGATCGCTGCTCGCGACATGACCACTGTGGCGGCACTCTGGACGGACGAGATTCGATCCGCCTACGCTCAATGGGAAGAGGCCCTGCGCACCTCCGAACAGCAGTGGACCGTGCTGACTCCCACGGAGTTTAAGGCGGCCAACGGCACCGTGATCGAACTGCAGCCCGATCAATCTCTGTTGGCGACCGGCGAGCGCCCCGAGACCGATATCTACACGGTCGATGGCGTTCTCCCCCCCGGGGAGTGGGTGGCGTTGCGGCTCGACGTGTTGACCGATGATTCGCTCCCCATGCAGGGGCCGGGGCGGCAGGAGAATGGGAATCTGCATCTGTGCGAAATTCACGTCGAGTCCTCTCCCGATGGACCGGCGGAGTCTTTCGCGCCCGTGGAACTCGCCCAAGCCACAGCCGATTTCGACCAAGCGGGCTGGGGCATCGCACGGGCGATCGATGGCGACCCCGCGACCGCGTGGGGCATTCATCCTCAAGTGGGAAAGCCGCACTACGCCGTCTTCGATTTCAAGGCTCCGGTCACTGCGGGCGACCGCGCTCAAGTCCGGGTCGCGCTCGATCAGCTGCACGGGCGGATGCATACGATTGGCCGGTTTCGGCTCTCGGTCTCGCAGCAGCCCACGCCCAGTCGGACCCTCTCTGTGGCGCTGGTGGCGGCACTTTCAAAGCCCGTCAGCGAACGGACTCCGCAGGAGGTCGAGGAGCTGGAACTGGCCTTCTGGAAGGAACGGACGAGCACCGAGCTCTCGTCGCTTCCCGCCCCGCAGCGGGTCTATGCCGGGACGTGCGACTTCGTTGCGAAGGATGGCCATCTCCCCTTCGGTCGGCCACGTGTCGTCAAGATTCTGCGTCGCGGCGAGATCAGCCAGCCGCAGGCCGAAGCCGTCCCCGGGGCGATGGAATGCGTGAAGAGCTTGCCCTCGCGGTTCGAGCTGAGCACGCTGGAGCAAGAGGCTCCTCGCCGGGCAGCACTCGCTCAATGGATCAGCGACCCGCAGAACCCGCTGACCTGGCGATCGATCGTGAACCGTGTCTGGCATCATCACTTTGGTGTCGGACTCGTCGATACGCCCAGCGACTTTGGCCGCATGGGGAGCTTGCCTTCACATCCGGAATTGCTCGACTGGCTGGCCGCCGACTTTCGGGATTCCGGCGGGTCGCTCAAGCAGCTGCATCGACTGCTGCTGACCAGTGCGACGTACCGCCAAGCGACGCTCCATAACCCGACAGCTGCGGCGATCGATGGGGGTAATCAGCTGTTGTGGCGCGGCAACCGGCAACGTCTGGATGCCGAGATGGTCAAGGACTCGCTGCTGTTCATTAACGGTCGTCTCGACCCGACGATGGGTGGCCCGTCCGTCAAGCAGTTCGTGATGTCCGCTGGGATTCATGTGACCCCGAACGTCGACTACAAGACGTTCCCGCTCGACGACCCGGCGAACTCGCGGCGGTCGATTTACCGGTTTCTGTTTCGCACCTTGCCCGACCCCTTCATGGACACGCTCGACTGCCCCGCTGGCGACCAGCTGGTCCCCGTCCGCAGCGAATCGGTGACCTCACTCCAAGCCCTGGCCCTGCTCAACAACCCGTTCGTGATCCGCCAATGCGAGCACCTGGCCACCCGCATCACCACCGATCCCCACCTCGCTCCCCAGCCCATCAATGCACTCTATCGGCTGGCCCTGCAACGTGACCCGACCGACGAGGAGCGCGAGAAGTTGCAGACCTACGCCACCAGCCACGGGCTCGCGAATGCCTGCCGGTTGGTGGTGAATAGCAATGAGTTTTTGTTTGTGGAATAGAATCTCGGAGTCAATGACAACTCCCATGGCGTCGTTCGAAGCTCGGTCAACACGTTCTGCGCGGGGTGGCACAAGTTGGCTCGCTTTCACTCCCGTCCCCGAGCTCCGGCTCTCACACTGATACACAAGTCGGGCCTTCGGGAGGCAAGGCCAGGCTTTGGTAGGTGGTCCAGCCGAGGCTGAAGTCGAAGGCGGGGTGGCCCAGACGTGGCTTTGAACGTCTGGATGACGCATGCACAAGAGGCCCGCACGAGTTGCCATGCAGCAGTCCAACCGCGCCGACCCTCAGAGCAGAGGCTGAGCCCTCCCGCCTGTTCCGTTACCGACGGTTTGAGTCCCCCAGGTTTTCGCCCGGGCTGCGAATGCGTCCGCGTGTTTTGGCCAGTCGTGGAGAGTGGCGGGGTCGAGGTCAGCTCCGCGGGGCCACACGAGGGTGTGGACTTTTGGGTCGATGGTCACTTGATTACACATCGCCTGATCAAACCAGGGACCGAACATCTCGCCCCTCAGAATAGGCTGAAAAGCGATGTTCTGCTCCGTCCCATCATTGAAGCCCACTCGCAACACGAATGGTCTGACGATCTGAAAACGGATGACGCGAAAGAGGGGATGGGGCATCTCAGCTGACTCCAAGGGTGCAATCGGCAGCGGCAATTGACCCGCCTGCAATCGTTCCCGGTCGGCGAGCAGTTCCTCTTGATGCAGCTCAGCCCCAGCTTCGACCAAACGCAGCTGTCGTCGAGGCAGAGTTCCTGCCACCAACTCAATTGGTTCCAAGCCGATCACAGCCACTTCATCTTGGTAGTCGGCATCGAAGTGTTGAGATGATGCGGGCCTCCCATTTCCAGAGACATCTTCGGAAGAGGGTTTGTTTCGGTTCATTTCCTGTTCTGTGGTAGAAACTTGAAATTCAGAAATTCTGGATCCGTGAATCAATACTCTTCGGTTCCCGTGCGGATTGGCACTCGGGAGGGTAAGCTGACCGGATGGCAGACATTCGGATGCAACCTGTTGATTCGGAACCGATTCTCGCGTCTTGGCGAGTTGGTTTGGGTCATGACACGCATCGACTCGAACCCGGCTTGCGCCTGATCATCGGGGGAATCGCAATCCCTCACGAGAAGGGGTTTGTTGCTCACAGCGATGGCGATGTTCTGTTGCATGCCATCACGGATGCCCTGCTCGGAGCTGCGGCCTTAGGAGACATTGGTGAATGGTTCCCCGACACCGATCCTCGCTACCAGGGAGCGGACTCCTCGGTGTTCCTCCGCGAGGCAGTGCGGATGATCGAAGAGCGCGGCTGGCGGGTCGGGAACCTCGACTGCACAGTCTTCGCCCAACGACCGAAACTCAGTCCCTTCAAGCAGTTGATGGCGACTCGAATTGCGGATCTCTTAGGTGTCGCTGCCAGCTACGTGAATGTGAAGGCCAAGACGGGAGAGCGTGTCGGCCCCGTGGGGCACGAGGAATCGATCGACGCCTCGGCGGTGGTGCTGCTAGCCAGGCGATAACATCACCGCGTGAGATCGATGTCACCGCTGGCCCGCTTGTCGGGGTAGTTCCCGCGATTGAGCGCTACCGTAGCTCATACGCGCGGGAACCACTGGGGCGAGCCCCATGACGGGAATTCTGGTTCTGCCCGGCGCAGTCGGAATCGGGTCGAGTGTCCCGACAGCGACAGATCGAAAAGCGATGGTTCAGCGAGTAAATAATCGAGGCATTTGGACAACGGCCTGGAGCTCTTGAAGAGAGACTCTCGGCTCCATCGCGACCCGCCTTAAGTCGAGGCGATCTGACTTGTAAGTGGAGTATCCCGGGAAGAAACTGAATCCATACTGATACCGAGCTTCACGAGCCAATCGGACCGATTCGGCAGTGAATGACCACGGTTGACCGACCGGATAGCTAAAGGCTGTGACCGGGACACCGAGTTCCTGTTCGATGCGGGTCTTCGACTGCTGGATTTCCAACCGTTGCTGGTCGAGAGTGCAAGTCGACAACACGGGATGAGTGACGGTGTGACCACCAAAGTCAATCCCCCCCCGATGCATTTCCCGCACCATGTCCCACGTCATCCAGGGGGCCGTTTCTGCGTTCCGAGGGGCACGTCCAGTCCCTGCAGCTTCAGCGATGTCGTTCAGAAAATCCGCCAGGGATTCTGGAGCCAGTGACTTGGCGAGCCGGAGCAATCGCCGAATCACAACCTCTGCTTGATCGGCGGAGCGATTCAAGCCCTCGATCTGCCAAGACTCCGGGAGCATCAAAACATCCCGAGTCGATTGTTTCACGATCCACGCAATCTCATCCCACCACGAGACCAGACGCTGATCGAGGAATCCCGTCGTCAGGAAGATCGCTGCCGGAAGTCCCACCCGTTTCAGAGCCGGAAAGACAACTTCGTAGTTGTCGACATACCCGTCGTCAAAGGTGATCAGCACACAGCGGCGCTTCGATCCCTGCGTCAGAACATCCGCAATGTCCGCCACTCGAATGACATCGCATTCCGCCTTCAAGTAGTTGAGCTGCTCTTCGAACCGCTCGGGAGTCGCGCTGAAGACCCCCGAGTCAATTGAAGTCTGACTGCGGTCGCCGATTCGATGGTAATTGAGTGTGATGAGCCCCTGCCATCGGTCCAGACGACTCCACCAGCGGTGTGCCTGGAACAGGTCACACGCTTTGAGAGCCAACTGTCGCTTGAACTTGAGGAGGGACATTCGAACCATGCCAGTGTTTCGGAAACACAACCTATACAGGTATAGCGCCTGATATTGATGATGGAGCCGTGATCCCTCTTTTCTGGATTCGAATCTTTGGTCTACGATACCTCTGCATTCAGGAGTGCGAGCATGCCGGTTGTGTCGAGAATGACGAGTACCACGATTCGTCGTGACGAACCGCGAGGAGACTCACTTCCTGGTCGGTGGCTTGCCATTCGCACAGTATCCAGCTGGCGTCGCCCCATTTGGGGTTTGATCCTCACGCTATTCGTCAGTCCGTCTGTATACGCGACCGGCGCGTCCGAGCGTCTCGTTGCTCTGCAACAACAGTACGAAAAATCGCAGGCTCTCTTCGCTTCAGAACTGGAGGTGGTCGCAGTCACCTGCGAGCAGGCCTCTTTAGAGCCCGTGGCAGCAGAGATCCGGCAATTGAAGAGATCTTTTCAGCAGCAAGGAAACAGCGACAAACTCCCGGATCACATCCAGTCCCCCATTCCCGCGATCCTTCCAGAAGCGGAGCGCACAGCGCGGGTGCGGGTACGCAAACTGCGAACCGATTACGCAGTCACGCTCTTCAATCTCTCTCGCAGAGCGGTCAAAGATCAGCATGCCAGCTTTGCCTACCGCCTGGTCCGAGAGATGCTGTCGCATAATCCCGATCATCCACAGGCTCGCGAGTTGCTGGGATTTCGTCGAGTGAAAGACGAATGGACCACCCCGTTCGCGATCGACATGAAAAAGCAGGGGAAGGTCTGGCACTCTGACTTCGGCTGGATCGACGCCAAGCACATCGCCCGCTACGAAGCCGGAGAGCGGTTCTACAACGGCAAGTGGATGACGGTCGCCAGAGAGGAGACGATCCGTTCGAACTTCAAGAACGCCTGGGTGGTCGAGACCGAACACTTTCGCGTTCGGACCAACTACAGCCTGGAAAAAGGAGTTCAGCTCGCCACGGCGGTCGAAGTCTTCCATCGCTACTTCATGCAGGAGTTCGCGGCATTCTTCAAAACGCCACAACAGCTGGACAAGTTGTTCGCGAGTGGCACGGGTTCCGCCTATGGCGACCTCTACGAAATCCACCACTTTCGGCTGCAGCAGGAATTCGTGAATCGTCTGGCCGCCAAGTGTCCCAAGGCGGGCCAGATCAACGGTTTGTATCTGCCCGAGCACGAGCATCGTCGGGCCTACTTCTTCCACAACCCAAAAATCTCGGAGGAAGAGTCGATGGAGACGCTCTACCACGAGGTGACTCATCAGCTGTTGAGCGAGAGCACCCGCCAGACGGTCCCCGTCGGACATGAGCGTGACTTCTGGGTGATCGAGGGGATTGCCTGTTACTTCGAGTCGTTCCGTGCGTCGGACGATGGAGTCGTGACGGTGGGAGACATCCATCACCCGCGCGTGATGGCCGCGCGCGATCAGGTGGTGGTGACTCAGGATCAAGTCCCCTTGGCCCGGTTCACGGCTTCGGGAATGCTTCAATTTCAAACCGGGGAAACCCCCGTCCTGCAGCAGAGATACGCTCAGGCGACGGGGCTGACCCACTTCTTCCTGCACTTCGAGAACGGAATCTACCGCGACGGATTTATTGAGTACCTGACCCAAATCTATAGCCCGGACCAACGCGTCCGCGCCAAAGCCCAATCGCTGGAACAGATCCTCAATGTGCCGAATGCCACTCTGGATTCCCAATACGCCAGCTATTTCAAACAGATGTCGTCACCGCTTTAGCCGATTTCCAAGGCCAGCCAGACGACAACACTCCCCGATTTGGGCCGCTGATGGGTTTCGTCGGCTCTCCGTCATTTCTCCAATTTCGTCGCCGGAATCGGGGGCGGGGGAGTGACCGGTGAGTGAGTCAGGAGTTGTGGAAGTTTTCCGTCTCGATGACTTTGCAGCACCTCCTGGACCACACTGGCGGGGATCAACAGGGATTCGGTCCGGCCCGCACGAGCGATGTTGATTCCGACAATCTGACCATTGATATTGACGGCTGGACCGCCGCACTCTTCCGGTTTCAGGACACTGTCGTGCTGAATTGCGATCGGGAATCCGCTGGC
>Ga0105046_10010685_pt1 | contig 14283 bp, 16 predicted proteins | sample MAT03_FD_78385 | JGI IMG/M metagenome (GOLD analysis project Ga0105046, IMG submission 78385) | Freshwater microbial communities from Lake Fryxell liftoff mats and glacier meltwater in Antarctica - MAT-03 (megahit assembly) | ecosystem: Environmental > Aquatic > Freshwater > Ice > Liftoff... | reverse complement strand
TGCACCCTGTATTTTCAAAAGCTCAACACTGCTCAGACACCATAGCTCAACCGGATAGAGCAGCGGATTTCTAATCCGCAGGTTGCTGGTTCGATTCCAGCTGGTGTCACCACTTACCCTCCTACTTTTGAATGTCTACAGGATTTCAGAATAGTGATCGTATGATTTTGGGGGGATTACCAAATTACCACTGTCTTCCCGCACCCCCCTTGAGATAAGAGTTGCTCATCCTTTCCCTATTGTCTTATAATCGGTTCGTGGAAAATAACAGTGAGGCAATTCGGTGAGTTAGGTTAAGCAGAAGTAATGATTGCCATTAAAATTATTCGCTTGTAAGTTCTCCCCCGTGAAAAAACCTGTTAATTTGGAATTATTGAGGGCAATTCTGGTAGAAAATTGTATGCTCAAGGTGGATCCGGAATCGATTCAGGAGGATACACCCCTTTTTGGTCCATCCGGTTTGGGACTCGACTCGCTTGATACCCTGCAATTGGTTGTGGCCATCGAAGCAGCCTTTGGAACGCCGATCAAGGATCCGGAGATGGCCAAACAAATTCTTCGCACGCCCGGTACGATCCGGCAGTGGGTGGAACGCCAACAGGAAATGGAAGAATGAATGGAAACATTTGATACGATTGTGATTGGAGGGGGACCATCGGGGAGCACAGCAGCGGGTTTACTGGCACAGGCGGGGCAAAAAGTACTGGTTTTGGAGAAAGAAAATTTTCCACGCTTTCATATTGGAGAATCTCTTATTCCCTTTGGCAATGATGTGCTGCGAGAGTTGGACGTTTGGAACAAGTTGGAGCGGGCAGGTTTTATGCCTAAACCTGGGGCGGAATTCACACTAGGGAATGCGGCAGGGTTCCAGCATTTTGCATTCGGCAGCAGTTTGGATTCCCGTTATGCCCAAACCTTTCAGGTTGAAAGGGCAAAATTTGATGAGCTCTTACTCAAGAACGCAGCGGAAAAGGGAGCCACTGTCTTGCATGCCGCAAAAGTTTCCGCGATCCGTATCGGCGTGCATGACGTCGCGGTGACATATCTACTGGCAGGGGCAACGCACGAGGCGAGCGCACGCTGGATCGTGGATGCCAGCGGACGGAATTCTGTTGTGGGAAATGCCATGAAAGTCCCGAAAAGCGATCTGGGCATGCCCAAACGCATTGCCGTTTTTGCGCATTTTAAAAACGTACACCGTAATGAAGGGGTGACCGCTGGGAATATCACCATTGTCAGACTTGAAAACGGGTGGTGCTGGTTCATTCCTCTGGATGATGAAAAAACATCCGTCGGTTTGGTTCAAACACTGGGATCATTCAAGCAGCAGGGAGTGACTCCACAGGAAAGCTTTGAAAATACCATTCAAAATAATGTGGAACTGAAATTCCGTCTTAAACGAGCCGAGCGTGTGGGTGAGTACCATACGGAAAGTGATTACACCTTCCGTCATCATTATGCCGCGGGACCACGTTGGTTGCTGGTAGGTGATTCCGCAGGATTTATCGACCCCATCTTTTCTTCGGGCGTCATGGTGGCACTACGCTCCAGCCGTGCGGCAGCCATGGCGATCCTTCGGGCGGAGGCACAGAACAGGCCTCTTTCAGGTGGTGAGCAGAGGGCCTACACCAGGGATGTCAAAAAAATGACCGGAGTATTTCTGGATATGATCCGGATGTTTTATGACCGGCACGCATTCGAGGTTTTTATGGGCCCGAGTCCGATGCTGGATTTGCCGCGAGCTGTGATGAATCTGGTGGCCGGGAATACCCATCTTTCATGGAGCTTGCAGTGGCGTGTCTGGGTTTTCTACACCTTGTGCTGGGTCCAGAGATATGTGCAAATTGCCCCGAGATTGAGTTTTGAGGGAAACACCCACCGCGAACCGGAAATCCATCCATAATATGGACTCTCATCATTCAGGCGTTACCTACCGCGCAACCTGGTTTGGATGGCTGACATGGTTGGGGATATACCTGCCCCGGTTTTTTACACGACCGGTCTCTGCACTGGTGGGACATATGTACTGCTGGATGCATCCGAAGAAAGCCCGAGTGGTCCAACAAAACATGGCTTTATTTGGCATGATAAACCCACCAGCACCGGGGCGGGTTTATGCGGAATTTGCACGGGTAATGGCGGATTACTTTTATCTCGGATCACGGGATGTCGGCGCGGCACTGGCCTTGGTTGATGAACGCCATGGGTTTGAAAATTTACAGGAGGCGCGGCGACTCGGTCCAGGGGCACTTTTACTCATGCCTCATCTGAGTTTTTTTGAAATTGGTGGCGTGGTCATGAATGATATAGGTTACCCAATGGTGGCCCTGACCAATCCGGAGCCATCAGCAGAACTTACTGAATGGAGGGCTGCGTACCGGCGGCGGTGGGGAGTGGAAACGATGGTCATCGGTGAGGATACGTTTCAATTTTTAAAAATTGTGAAATTACTAGAATCTGGCCGGTTTGTAGGAGCGCTCTTTGACCGGCCCCATCCCTCACAAAGCTATTCCGCCAGTGTCCCTGGTGGAAGACTGCCCTGTTCCAGTGGAATCTTATTGCTCGCGCTCCTGGCAAAGTGTCCGATTATCCCCGTGACAGTGGTGGGGAAACCGAATGGCAAATATCGATTGGAGGCACTGCCCGTGATCGTGATGGAACGTCGCGGCACCTCGGCGGAAACCTTGCAATATTACACACAGATACTCGTAGATGTATTGTGGCCCACAATCGCCGAATATCCTGAACAATGGTTTCAATTTGCTCCACTGCCTGAAAGGGGAGCTCACTGATGAAATCCGCGCATACCCCTCATGGAGCTGGATTTTCATTTGTGGATACATTTGAAATCCTCCTGCCAGACCGGAAGATAAGGGCTCAAAAATGGCTGGACCCGGCCATGACCTTTTTTGCGGATCATTTTCCGGAGCAACCGCTCATGCCAGGAGTTTTGCTGATCGAAAGCGGGGCTCAGGCGGCAGGAGTTTTGTGGGGTGGAATGAATAATGAAACGGTCAGTAAATCAGGCCACCCTCTTTTCATATTGGCGCAGGTTGTTGCGTTTAAAATCCAGCGCCCGGTGGAGCCTGGGCAGACAATTGAAATTCAAGCCACATGGGAGCGTGAATTTGGATTGCTGGCGCAATTTGCTGTAGAAATCCTGGAAAAAGGCGAGGTGGTGGCCACTGGCAGGATCATTCTCTCACGCAGTCAGGCTTGATTTTTAATCCATTGTGCCAAAAGGGCCGTGTCAATCTTACCCCGGCCAGTCCGTGGAAAAGTGGAGAAGGTTCTGATAGTGCGGGGAAGTTTCCAGACTGGCACAATGCGTGATAGATTTTCAAGAATGAGGGACGGTACCATAGGAGTTTCGACTACGGCTGCAATCAAGTGACCTTGTTTGGATTCGAGGACCGTTACCCAGGCATCAGTGACTCTGGGAATCTGTCGTATCAAATTTTCAATTTCCACCGGGGACACCTTTTTTCCACCCACATTGGCCATGATCCCCGCCCTTCCAAGAAAACGGAGTTCCCCTGCAGGAGTCCATTCTCCAATGTCAGGGAGTTTAAATTTTCCCAAAGGTTTGGCAACCGCCTGACTCTTGACACAGATATGCCCGTCCGCCAGCAGATCAATATGAACACCCTTGAGGGGACTGCCGAGGGACAGTCCATCTAGTGAACTCTTGCCGGTACGATCGTAACAGATTCCGCCTGTTTCAGATGACCCGTAGAAATTATGGATTCTGACACCGAATCGTTTTAGAAAAGCAGCGGCGGTTTCGGGAGACAGCACCGACGCCGCAGATATAGCCAGACGGAGCGGGGAAAGTTTGGAGCGGCCCGGCAATCCAGACAGGATGCGGAAAATGGCCGGGACAGAAGGAAAAACAGTGATGTGATGTTTCCTGATCCATTCCGGAATTTGTGCTGGGAGAAATTTTTCCGCAATCACCAGAGAGGTGCCCTGTATGACCAAGGGCATCACCAAGTTGCCCAGTCCAAAAGAATGGCCCAGCGGCACAAGTGCGAGATTCCGATCTTTTGGAGAAATGCCCATTGTGGCAATAATCTGACGGCCATCGGCCAGAAGATGGGATGCATGGCAATAAATCTTTTTGGGAGTCCCCGTACTGCCTGAGGTGAGTTTAATGCAAACTTCAAGCTGCGTGCTGCGTCGCGGTCGTAGCCGGATCAGGTCTGTATGAATGCTGTAGAGAAAATCCGCTCCCACCAGACGGGCTACCGACTCCAGCCTATCGGGGGGCGTTTCGGGATCCAGTGGAATGAGGGAGCTACCCAGCATTTGGATGCATAAAAATGTGACAATCCAGTCGGTCGAATTGGCCAAGCAGAGTGCGATCCGTGATCCATGGGCGCAGGCCAGTTTCGTTTTCGCCAGCTGCAGAACCATGAGATGGAGATCGTGGCGGGAGAGGCTTTCACCTGTTGTTGCATTAATCACTGCTAATGCATGAGAATCGCGACGCAAAGTTTTCTCCCATCCCAACCACAACAAATTAGACCTCATGTTGGGGATATGAATAGGGCCTTTGTGAGTCCAGTCAATGAAATAAGCCTTTCATAGAAAAATCTTGTTTAATAACATAGCCAGAGTAGGTTTTAAAAATGTATCTGGTTCTCATCAGGAGGGGATTTATTTTTGCAGGTTTCCGGATTTTTGTTCTGGCTCAATTATTACAAGTGAGCGCCATGACCCAATCGAATGACGGTCCAGCAGGTTCCCAGATGAGGACGAACCAGATGAATTTGTCGCCAGGTGCGCCAAATGAAATCAGCCAAAAGGCAAAGGCTTTTACTGGGTCGGCTGAGGAAATAGTTCAAAAAATGGTGGAGCGTGACAAAGTACTGGTCAAGCATCGGGTGATTTACACTTATACGATCAAAAAGACGCGGGAGAAACTAGATGCTAAGAATAAGGTCGTGAGCACCAGTGAGGAGCTAGAGCAAATCCAGGGAGACCAGTCTCCTGATTATCAGACCCGGAATGCAGAGGGCATGGAGGCAGATCTGAAGCAGGCAGCGAAGGAGGAGCCATTTAATATCCTCAATATCCTTTCTCATTTCACTTTTACCATGGAGGAAGACGAAACAATCAACGGGACTCTTTGTTACAAAATTAAATTCAGCCCCAAAGGAAACCAACCATCTAAGAATAGGGAAGAAAAGGTGGCCAATGAAATTCAAGGTTATCTTTGGATCGCAAAGTCTGATTACTCACTTGTGCGTAACACAGGGAAAATCACAAAACCAGTCTCAGTAGCTTGGTTTTTTGCGACATTAAAAGAGATGGAGTTTTTATTTGAAAGCATGGTTTTGCCCAATGGAGAGCTAGGCCCGGGAAGGATTGAATATAGTTTTAGAGTGCAAGTACCCTTCAGGCAGGTTCACGAAAAGCATATCCGTGAGATGTCTGATTATAAGCAACAGGGGACAACGGAAAAGAATCGTGACAAAGAGAAGGCCAAAGTCCCAGCCTCAATGCCGACAGTAAAAGCCTCAGGTACAAAGTTAAGATAGTCGGGAATACCTTCACCGAATCTTTGAATAGGCCTTATTCTTGGATTCGGCTCACTGTATTGCCATTGAACCAGACGAGGAAGGTCCCAAAGCGGTTGTGCCAATAACGCCAATGATCGCCAGTGAGGGCTGGTGTTTTGTGTTTGGGAGGATAACCCAGAGCGCAAATAACAGCCTCCTTACTCATGCCCGGAGCCACGGTGCCGGCGGCAATATTTTCCCGCTCCTTACCTGTGAATTTATCCAGATTGACCGGCTTGGAACCGAATGTACGGGAAAAAATGTGGCTAATATTCTCACCGGAATAGGCCGGCACATTTACAATTTTGACTTTTTTAGCGGAAATCTCGACGACAATTTCCTCCTCATCGGCTTCTAGAAATTTGACGGGGGTATTAATGGGAACCAGAACGCCTTTTCTGTAATTCGTAGTTAAGTGAGAGTAGTCTTCATAATAAAAACTGAAGAGGGTGTAGAAAGTCTGTCCCTTCTGCGCCTTGATTTGGTCAGAGGACCAAGCCAAGGAAAATAACGATAAGGACAAAAAAACTAAAAGAGTGAGGAGTGTTTTCATAAATAAGAATGCAAATAGAAATTTAAAAAATCCTTCGGATTTGTAAAGCATAGATATTCTTGAGCTTGTAATCAATAAATTATTTGCGATAACTTCGCATACGTTAGTCATATTTAATACAAACAGGCATGAAATTGATTTTAAAAAGAGGGGTCTTAATCACGGCATATATTTATGGGGCGACCTCATGCGCGATGGGCGTATTTGTCTGCTCAATACTTTCATTGATACCTCGGAAGATTTTGAATAAGGAAAAGTTGACTCGGTGGTTGATCTCCCGCCTGTGTGCCGGATTGGTTTCCTATTGTCGGCTGGTGGGGGTATTGGAAATTGACTTTGGAAGACTACCGGGATTAGCCTCAAAACGGGGTATTATCATCACGGCAAATCATCCCACTTATCTTGATGCCGTCTTTATGATTTCACAATTACCTAATGTATTTTGTCTAGCGAAGGCAGATGTTATCAGTAATCCATGGGTTTCAATGATGGTACGCAGTGCAGGTTATGAATGTAACAAGGAAACCAGTCAGTTGATTGAAAACTGTACAACACGCCTAAAGAATGGGGAAAATTTACTCATCTTTCCTGAGGGAACCCGGACGACAACACCCCCGATTGGGAAATTAAAACGTGGGTTTGCACATATGGCAATTAATGGCATGGCCCCTGTTGTGACAGTCGTCGTGAGCACATTCAATGGAACTTATCTGAGAAAGGGTCATTCCTTTTTGAGCCTACCACAATCGCTTCCATTAAAATATCAATTCACGGTAAGCGCAGAGTTTCAACCGGACCCCATCGAGACCAGCCACAGCTTTTTAATGAAAATACAGAAGCATTATCAGACACAATTAGCTATCCTTTCACCTAATGACAGATGCCCATCCTGAAGCCCGAGGCCTGGTCCTCATACCAAGCTACAATAGCGGCAAACAACTGATCCAGACAATCAGGGCGGCATTGACTCAATGGCAACCGGTCTGGGTCGTGATCGATGCGAGTACGGATGGCAGCGAAATGGAGGTGGTCAATCTTGCAAAAGTCGAGCCGGGCTTGAAGGTTCTCATTCGACCCGTAAACGGAGGTAAAGGGGCGGCAGTGCTCGACGGGATGCGCTTGGCATTGGATACGGGATACACTCACGCTCTGGTCATGGATGCAGATGGCCAGCATCCGGCGGATCAAATCTCAGTTTTTTTAAATCTGGCGGCAAAAAATCCATCGACGATGATTTTGGGGGTTCCGCAATTTGGGCCGGATGCCCCGAAGGCCAGAGTCTATGGACGTCTCGGAGGAAATACCTTCACTGAAATTGAAACGTTGTGGGGAGGGATCAGAGACTCACTCTTTGGATTCCGAGTGTATCCAGTTGAGGCAACGGTCAATTTGATGAACCGGATCCGCTCTGCGCGAAGATACGATTTTGATACCGAACTTGTGGTACGCCTTTATTGGGAAGGATTTCGCACGATCAATATATCCGTACCCGTTCTCTATCCGAAGAAGGAGGAGGGTGGGGTTTCCTACTTTCACTATGTGCGGGATAACCTGCTCCTGATCCGGACGCATACAAAACTTGTTTTGATGATGATTCCTCGTTTGCCTACCCTGCTGAAACGAAGATTTGGACAATAAATATTTACGCCCAGGCGATTGTTCACCTCAGGCATTTTGACGGGGATGATCACCCGGCAGCCATCTGCGGAGGCAAGGTGCGGTCAGAATCGTGCTGAATAGAGCCATAAAAACCAGCATTGTGTAAACAGGCTGGCTGATAATTTTTAGATCATACCCGATATTCGCCACAACCAGTTCGAGCATTCCACGGGTATTCATCATGATTGCAATGCATGAAGATTCCCCGGAGGTGAGTCCGGCCCATTTGGCGGCCAGCCAGCAGCCACCAAATTTTCCAACCACGGCAAAAGCAACGAGGAGCAGACACCAGGACCAGAGTTCCAGTGAAACAAGCCCCGGAATATTAGTACGCAATCCCGTGTATGTGAAAAATAGCGGCAGGAAAAAGATAGTGACAAATCCGGAGATTCTTTGGCGCCACCAAGTGACAAATGTATTTTCGTGGTGCAATAAAACACCCATCCAAAAACCGCCAAAGATCGCATGGCTTCCGACAGCTTCTGCCCCGATTCCAAAGAGGAAGAGAATGGCTGTCAGGAGACCGAGATTCGAAATGTCATCAAATTTTGAAGTTCGAAACGCCAACCGCGCCAGCAGAGGACGGACCAGTTTCCATGTCAGGAATAGAAATGCGATAAAACATAAAAAGCGCAGGACAAAACTTGCACCCACAAACCCTGTTTTTGCCAACGTGGTCACCAGAGCGAGTAATATCCAGCCCACCACATCATCAATGGCCGCGCTCGTAATGGTCAACGTGCCCAGACGGGTGCGTGTCAGGTTTAAATCCATCATGATCCGGCCAAGGACAGGCATGGCGGTAATACACAGCGAAATACCCATGAACAGCAGATACGTTTCAAGGGGGACATCCGGGGAAAACTTTTGGTGGGAGAGCCATCCGAAAAGGATCCCCAATATCGCAGGCAACACGATACCCGCAGACGAAATGGAGGAGACGATCCGGCGATTGGCTCGGGTTTTTAAATGTTTAAAATCAAATTCCATTCCGATCTGGAACATGAAGAGAATCAATCCAATCTGGCTGAGGACCGAGAGGGGAAGGGGAGAGGAGGATGTAAATAGAAACTCAAAAAAACCGGGGGCGATATGGCCAAGAAGAGACGGGCCGAGAAGAACCCCGGCCAGCATTTCACCAACGACCTGGGGTTGACCAGCACGGCGGGCCACCATTCCAAAACATTTTGCAGCAACCAGAATAAAAACAATTTGTAATAAAGTGTGCAGCAGGTCGTCAGGCATGAGGGGAATTGATTTTTGTTTGGTTTGTTTTGAGGTGTTGAATCAGGCTTACTGGGCTGGGGTTCAGATCAGCGGCGGAGATGGCGGCGAGTACCCGCTGTTCGTTCATGATAAAACGCTCCTTTTTATAGAGGAGGTATTGATCCCGCGAACCTTCGGGAGTGAGATTGATCGTAGCAAGATTGGCACCCGCCCGGAGGGCTCTCACATATCCGTCTTTATTTAAAATGCTCATGGCGCTCACCGCCGGTATAATGCGGTCAGGAGACATCAGTCTCATCATGGACAGTATGTTGAGGGTGGATTCAATATCGGCTGCAGGACAGGTGGCGGAAGGCGTATCATTTCCCGGAATAAAGGGACTGACACTATTGCCGATAAGAGGCAGGGCAGCCAGCCGTTGGAGAGTTTCAGTAATATGGGAAATGGTTTGATGGGGAAGCCCGTAAATAAATCCAGAGGACACAAACCATCCATCGGCCGCGAGCCGGTTGATTCCATCGAGCCTGGAGGGCAGGTCGCCCGGGGACTGAATCAACCGGTAATGGTCAGCATTCCCCGTTTCGAGTTTGATGATGTAAAATTCTGCACCAGCCGAGTGCAATTCCCTGTACAGGCTATCATCAAGAGTGCCCAGGCAGACACTCACTCCGAGCGAAGTGCGTTGGCGAATCTCGCGGATCAGCGGGATGAGGATTTCCCTGACGGCGACGGGATCTTCACCGGTTTGAAAGTTGATATCCGTGACACTGGGAGGTAGGTGTTCAAAGATGATTTCGCGTAAAACATCCAATTCAAGCCGAAAGCGGTCCAGCCCGCGGTTATCGCGTCTCATGCCGCAGTATGAACAATTCTGACGGCAAAAATTGGAGACTTCAATCACGGCTCTCACAAAGACTTCCCTGCCAAAATGAGCATCGCGCACAGCACCGGAGCGGTCATGAATCTCTGACTGTTCGTTTCCACGGGCGTTTAAAAAAATCGGCAGAACGTCAGCGATCTCTGCGGAGAGCTGAGAGGGTATCATGCTGGCCTCCCGGGATTGCCTATATTGTGTTTTGTTGCCAGATACTTGAACTGGTACCATTCAGGAAACCATTTGGTAAACATTGACACCAAGAGCATGAGGAAGACCTGTATCATTAGAGTCATTGTATTGGAGAATCCGCTCCAGTATTTCAGGAGTGCGCAACTCAAAAAAGCGATTCCCCAAAGGACGGTCAGGATGCGGTTGACCCGGAGAAAATGGGGATCGGACCAGGCCGAGACGGGTGCGAATTCACGGGCGAATGCCAACGTAAACGGTGAATCAATCAAGAGAGATCCAAATGCCATCAGTGCCAAAAGTGATGATGCAAGGTAGGGCTCAAAAGTAATCAGCCAGGAAAAATGCCCCGAGGCCCTCCCCATGCAGACTAGGAAGAAAAAAACAAGAAGAACAATTTCAATGGACTTGGTCCGTTTCGGATATTTTAAGCAAACAACAGATAGTAAAATAAAAGCACTAGCACTGCCGATCGCACGGTGATCCAGAAATGCGCCACATGCGTATAGGATCCAGGGAGCCCCATATTTAAGAAATTGCTCCATAAGGAAACGTTGGGGTTGTTCACCGGGAGATGTCATGTTGTGGGTGATTTGGTGCCACTGTATTCGCAAAAACAGCCCAGTATTAATTCGTGTTTCACCTGCTCAAACCCCGCAACACGCAGGGCATTGAGAACCGTGTGTTCTGGAACCATTTGATCCATTGTTTCCCAATAATATTCCATCAGATAGGATGCTTCTTTGCTGCGGGTCATGATCCGGGTCATTTTTGGCAGCACGTCCCGGAAGTAAATTTTGTGCAACCAAATGCCAAAGGAATTGGATGGTTTGACCACATCCATGATGAACAGTTTTCCGCCCGGTTTAAGGATGCGGTGATATTCGCTGAAGGCATTGGCCAAATTATTCACATGACGAAGGGCGAACCCCATGCACATGAAATCAAAATAATCACTGACAATGGGAATGTCATCCGCCGTACCCTGGATATGGGCAGAGGGGAGTAATTTGAGTGACTCTCTGAGCATGCCGAAACTCGGTTCCAGACAAATCACTTGTTGAGGACCCCCCGCGACCTCAGCCACAGCACGTGCTGTGGGTCCTGTTCCGGCGGCGACATCAAGACACATCATGCCAGGTTTGAGGCCGGAACGTTGTTTGAGAGCCTGGACTCGGTAGCGGTGACCCGTTCCAAAAAATCCCCAGGAGGCAATGCCCTCGTAATAGGGGGCCGACTTATCGAAAATTTGGCGCAGAAAACGTTCCTTATCTGGCTTTGACGAATAATGTGACGTCAGTACCGGATGGGGTTCAAATTGTTCTGAAGGTGTTTTCATATTTCTAAGTAAAATTGTCGAGGATGTTTCTAGACGATTATCTGTGGTTGGTCTATAAAATACGTTGATGAACAAGGTTGTTATAACCGGAATGGGTATGGTGAGTCCTCTTGGTTTGGATACGGAGACTTCTTGGGAGTCTCTTAAAGCAGGAGTGGGAGTTCGTCAGCCGATTGATTTATTTGAGACAGAGGGATGTCGATGCCGTGAAGGAGCCCAAGTGGATTTGCCTCAGGCGGATCGATCTGAAAGAAGATTGAGCCGGGCTTCTCGGCTAGCCATCATGGCGGCGAAGGAAGCTATGCGACAGGCATGTTTGAATGACAGGCCCTTTCCCCAAAACTTTCCACTGTGTGTGAGTACAACAGGTGGGGCGATGGAATGGGGAGAAACATTTTTACGGGGGGCCCTTGCAGTGAAACCGGATTGCAAACTCGCGCATGTGGCACGTTATCATCCACAACAACAGGTGATCGATCTCCAGCATGCGTTGGGAGTGGAGGGGCCTGTAACCATGATTGGCAACGCCTGCGCGAGTGGAGCCAATGCAATCGGACACGGATTTGACCTCATTCGCTCGGAGCTGGCGGACTGTGTGATGGTGGGAGGTTATGAGGCGATGACCGAGCTTATTTTTATGGGGTTTGACTGTTTGCAGGCTTTGAGTGTGGATTGTTGTCGTCCGTTCGATCTCTATCGAAACGGGCTGATGCTGGGAGAAGGGGCGGCATTCCTCGTTTTGGAAAGTGAAAAACATGCTCAGACTAGGTCAGCCAATATTTTGGGCCGCATTTTGGGGTACGGACATGCGATGGATCTGCACCATTTAACACAACCTTCCCCTCACGGTCAGGCCCTGATCACCGCCATGCAAAACGCACTTGCAGGGGCGGAAGTGGAGCCGCATCAAATAACTTACATTAATGCCCATGGTACCGGCACACCCGCAAATGACCAAGCGGAAGCCCTTTCTTATATAGGTGTTTTTGGGGAGTCACTTCCAGAGATCGCAGTGAGTTCCACAAAGGCTGCCATCGGTCATACGCTGGGAGCGGCGGGCGGGCTCGAAACCGTATTCACCCTCTGTGCTGCAAGGGAATGTATGGCACCACCACAGCTGCATAATCAGTCGCCTTTGCCAGAAGTAGCGAAGTCATTGGCAGGGATTAATCGTACATTAAAAAAAGGACAGCCTGTAATGAGTGTGAATTTAGGATTTGGCGGATCTAATGCCGCGCTTGTTTTAAGCCTATGAATGCTGCTCCACATTTATTAGAAGTGGTTGGTTGCGGCTCTGTGAGCCCCGTGGGGTGCACAATCGATGCACTCTGGGAAACCGAGCCTCCGCATCCTGTACATGAGCCGTTGTTGTCGAACCCAGCGCAGTTTGTCGGCGTGAGACGGGTTAATCTGCGGCAGGAGGCACTCGTAGGTTGGGAAAAGGAGGCACGTCTGCGCAGGGCAAGCCCGCTGGCGTACTTTATGACCGAGGCTGCGAATCAGGCAATGAAGTATGTGCCGGAGATTCTACCCGGTCGGCTGGCACTTGTGTGTGCACTTGGGACGGGGAGTGTGATATACAGTAGAAGGTTTTATTCGGATGCCTTAAAAAAGGGTCGTCATTTTGCAAGTCCGCTCCTCTTTCCGGAGACGGTTTACAATTCGCCGGTCAGTCATGTCGCCTCAACCCTGAATATCAGTGGTCCCTGCTATACTCTCATGGGGGATGAGACCGCATGGACTGATGCCTTGAGGGTAGCCATGGTTTGGTTTGCCCGCGACGTGGCTGATGCCGTACTGGTCGTCGGCGGTGAGGAATTGGACACGATTGCTTTGGAGGCATACAAAGGCTCAGGCTGGATCCGGCGCGGTTTGATTGCGACAGAGGGAGCGGGAGCCATTGTTGTCCGCAAGCCTGTGGGCCGCAGCCCGTGTGTCATTAAAGTGGATGCTCCCCCTGTTTTCTTCCGATCACGACAGGATCAGAGAAATGCCTGGAAAAAAATATTCACGAAATATGGCATTCAGGAAAATTTGTTATTACCAAGCAATATCACTCCCCCGGACTTATTGAAAAACATTCCGGGCGCAAGTGATGTGGCCCGGTTGAAAAATGATTTGGGTTTTGCTTTTACAGCATCATCCGCGTGGGCTTTTATCCAAGCAGTGGAATATCGGAAACAGCACCCACCCTTTAACCTGGTCGTCGCAGGAGCGAATACTGCGCTTTCTGTCATTTCATTTGTGTGAAGGGGATGGCCTCATCTATCAGCAGACAAGGTACTCCTTCGCGTTCCACGTATGCCCAATCTCCATTGACTGAAATGAGGAACCCGGTCGGGACGATGTCCTGATGATGAAGGTGATATTTGGCCTTCAGATTGACTGTTTCCTCCGAGCTAGCCGGACGCAGGGGTCCATGATTTTTGGGGCATCGCAGTAAATGAAGAAGAGTCTCTGTAACAGGCATAAAGCAATATAGATTTCCACTGATAAGAAAATTGGTTTTCTGACGCGCGCACCCTTTTGATTTCCGGTGGCGTTGTTGAGCTAAAAAGGTAACGAGAAAGGGCGAAAAATTCAAACCTTTTCCGATCTTTGTCACTCCCCTCCTCCATAAAACCCATTCCCTATTCTTCCGTCAAAGAGCAAATTGCCGTGGGCAACCTTCACGCTGACTTCCCCCCCTTTTACAAACAATGAGCAAATGGCCCCACAATAACCCTTTACTCGGGAACGTGAGCAAGTTGCGCAGGGGGGGGTTCTAGATTTTTATACTGTCTCTGCTGCCTCATTGTCTACCTAAGAGAATCGCATGTCTGCTTTTTCCCGTGCCTATCAGGATACTCTCATGGGGTATACACCCCATAGCGCTTTT